>Ga0207416_1000074_pt1 | contig 180313 bp, 168 predicted proteins | sample PaiPotPPM11metaG_FD_184107 | JGI IMG/M metagenome (GOLD analysis project Ga0207416, IMG submission 184107) | Iron sulfur acid spring bacterial and archeal communities from Banff, Canada, to study Microbial Dark Matter (Phase II) - Paint Pots PPM... ... | reverse complement strand
GTAGATAACTGGCCGTCGACACCAGTGGATTCCACAGACCCGCCGAAACATCCGTCAAACGTGCGCTAGTTGACACTGGCGGACAACAGCAAACAGATGCCCGGACCAAATTGACACTGTAGAGGTCCAGAGGTTCGAGACCTCTCGCGCCCACCACGGCAGAACGACTCAGGTGACGCCCACAACGGTGCAATAGGTATCAGCGCAACGGGTTGCTCTATGGTTAGGCCGCCTTCTTGAAACTGTAGGTAAAAAATTCCACCGAGACATAAGTGACTGGCAGCGCTCAATCCAACTCAGCCAGGTACGAATGCTCGAAGACGGGCTGCCGCGCCGCCTAAAGAGTTTTACTCATAATAATGCTGTCGTAGGACTTACCATCCCACCTAACTCGACCGACTCTCCGGTAGCCAGATTCAGCATAGAAGCGGACGAGGTCTGTCGCGCCCTCGGCGGTGTCAAGGGCGATCTCGCTCAGGCCTAACGCGCGTGCACGATTCTCGATGTGAGCAAGAAGGCGCCGACCGATGCCGAGGCTCTGGAATGCCGGCTCTACTGCGAATTGACCAAAATGGGCGGTGTCCTTTCGATTATACCAGTCTGATCTGGTGCGTCTGCCTGGTCTATACATCGTTACTGTAGCCACGATCGCGTCATTGATCGTTGCAACATAGCATTCACCTCTCTCGATCCGTTGTCTCGTAACTTCGGGAGACTGATCGCACGCAGTGTAGTTAAACCCCATTTCAGCAAGCATTCGGTACGCGCGATGCAAGAGCTCGGTCAACGCATCGATTGAATCATCTTTGCCGATAAGCCGAACTGTGATTTCCTTATCTCTGAACTCGTACGCCTTGCCTTCGAGTCCCGATGTAAATATCTGCACCATTTTTGCGACATAATAAGGTTGGTCTAAGTGAACGTCGTGACCGGCGTTGTCGACTCGCACTACGCGCATGAATGGCCTGCGCCGCCTCATCTCCTCCAACACTTTGGCGGGAACGAACCCCCGACTGCCGACAATCACGAGACCTGGACAGTCGATCCGGGACCAGTCATCCCAGTAATCTCGCTCAGTGAGGTCAGCGATCGACTCGATCATGTCATCGCGTCGGAACCGCGGACACAGTCCGCTGCCGCCGTCGAGTTCCTCAAGCCCTTCCACCCACGCCCGCGAGCTCGGGCTACTGCCACCGAAAAACGCGAGGGCCTCTTCCTGCGTCTGGAATCGTTCCGGCCACTTGTTTAGCCACACTTGAATGTCCCCAATAACGGTTGGGTCACGATCGGGGGTAGCTTCGATCATGATGAGGCCGCGCACCAAATCTGGTCTGCGGGCCGCGACTAGCATGGCGTTCAACCCACCCATAGACTGGCCAATGAGGACCAGCGGAGCCAAAGATAATTGCTCGATTACTTGGATCACGTCCCCAACATAGGCATCCCGCGAATAATTTCCGGAGGGCTTGCTACTGAATCCATGGCCGCGCTGATCAAAGGCTAACACCCGATGCGACGACACGAGCAGCTTCGCAGTCGCGCGCCACTCGTGAGCGCCGCCCGCGAGACCGTGGACCAACAAGAGCGCGCTGCCACAACCGCCGAAATCGTAGAATTCGAGAACGATGCCATCAATGGTGAGGTGTGATCGCCTGCTCTCTACTTCAAAATACTGTCCCGACATGTGCTCATGATACCAGATGGGCATGACCTGTAACCTTCGGCTGCGGCCGAACTCGCTCGCCTTTCCCCATAGATTCAGAGACGGTGAACCACCGCGGATGATGCCAGAATCGAAAGAAGAACGAAACGGTTCCTTTTTTTAGGCCGAGCGTTTGCTGTATTTCACGGTTCTGACCTTCGGCTGCGGATCGCAACTTATCGGGCCCAGACAGGCGCGACTCTCGGATTCAGCCGCCGAGACGGATCGGACCCGGTGCACACTAAGGTGCACACTTGACAGCAGATATCAATGGACGACCGTCGATTGCAGTGGACTTACGAGACGTAGAAAATCGCCCGTCAAATGGGCCCTTGTGGGCAGCTATGGACAATAGTAGATAGACGCCCGAACCAAATTGACGTCTCATGCGCGCAGACAGCTTGCTGTGTCTGCGCCGGCTTAAAGCCTGGCGTAAGTACCCAGCCCATCCCGTCTATCCGAACCTTGCCGCGGAGTTCCAACCTACCAGCATCGACCAACTCTGGGTGGCTGAACTCACCTACATCCGGCTGCATTGGGGGTTCGTCTATCTGGCGGTCATCATGGATGCATTCAGCCGTCGCAGTTTGGGCTGGGCTTTAGGTGAGTATCTCGACGCCGAGCTAACCGTGCTGGCGCTGCGCATGGCAGTGCATCGACGACGACCTGCTAGTGATTTGATCCATCATTCCGATCGGGGTGTGCAGTATGCGTCAAACCAGTACGTCGCGCTCTTGCGCGAACACGAAATCCAGATTAGCATGAGCCGTGCCGGCAATCCGTACGATAACGGCGCCTGCGAGCGTTTTATCAAAACTCTCAAGCGCAACGAGATCTACTTACGCGACTACGAAGACATCGACGATGCGCGCCGCCATATTGGCCGCTTCATCGACGATACGTACAACCACAAGCGCCTTCTGCGCTCGGCTATCTGCCTCCAGCGGAGTTCGAAGCGAAACTCAAGAACGACGACTCATTACCGACCCCTGTCTTAACTGAATGTCTCACGTGAGGGTCCACTACATCTGAATATCCACTGGTCGCCTGCTTCGTCGATCTGATACTGGAAAGCGGACTTCACAACCTTAAGTCTGTAACCGTCAGCAGTGTTCTCGAGAACCAGTGACCTGACGCAGACGACTCACGCGGCTTGCTGTATAATCAAGAACACTCCACCAAAACGGGCCAGCTTCAGTATATACAGACCCGTGACAGCGCGACGGGCTAAGAAGTAGTCGCTAGAGAGAACGGTAGAGGTTTCTAATGTCCAAGCTTCGCGTTCACAGTTTCGGGATGTCCATAGACGGATATGGCGCTGGACCAAATCAGAGCCTTGAGAATCCACTTGGGGTCGGCGGACTTGCGCTACACGAGTGGGTGTTCAAGACGCGCACCTTCCACGCCATGACGGGCGAAGACGGCGGGGAAACGGGCGTTGATAATGACTTCATCGCCCGTGGCTTCGACAAGATCGGCGCGTGGATCATCGGGCGCAATATGTTTGGACCGGTGCGAGGCCCTTGGGCCGACGACACGTGGAAAGGTTGGTGGGGAGACAATCCTCCGTATCATACTCCCGTTTTCGTTCTCACCAATCACGCGCGCAGTTCGATGGCCATGAACGGTGGAACGACGTTTCACTTCGTCACCGATGGCATCGAAAAAGCGCTGGCTCGTGCTCGTGAAGCTGCTGACGGGAAAGATGTCCGCTTGGGCGGCGGGGTTGCAACAATCCGAGAATACCTAAGGACAGGACTCGTCGATGAAATGCATTTGGCCTATGCGCCCATACTGCTTGGCTCCGGAGAGTCCCTACTCAATGGGTTGGATATGCCGACACTCGGATATCAGGTGAAAGAACATGTATCGACTGCTACGTCCTTGCACGTCCTCATAGCACGCGATTGAGGACATCGACCACGGCAAAACCAAGGTCAAGAGCCCGCAGACCAACGGCATAGTCGAGCGCCTGCACAAGACGATGCTCAACGAGTTCATCAAAAGCGCTACGTGTCGCTCAAAACCTTGGCCAAACACTCATCGCGGAGCGGGCTTATCCGCGTCACAACGAATTGGGACATTCGACCGCGATCTTACGCTAGGACAGGGAAGGGGGTGCTCATCCAACTGCCTGCGGCCGTACCTCAATGAGATGGATCGCGGCTCTTGATAATCCAATTCTTCTGCGGACAGGGGCGAGTAAATCGCGGCTTTGAGAACCTATCCAACTAAGAAACTCGAACGGCACAACAAGATCGAATATGAAGGCGTCGGATCGCGCAAAACGGCTGCTTCCCGAGATTGAGCAATGACCCCGAATTCGCAAGGCCGGGCAAAATCGTTCGGCCCTCTACAGACCGCAAAATCCCGAAAGCCCTCCTTCGAGGCCGGCCAACCAGCCGCCGCCTTGCGTTCTTGTGTCCGAAACAGTTCGGTATTTGTCGAAATCGTCGATCTGCGTTCGACGTGGTACGTAGGCGTGGCCTTGAAGGCTCCAACGGCCAAGGGCAACCCCTTCCAACCTCAAGCCAAAGGAGAATCAGATGAGATTCATGGTAATTGTGCCGGCGAACAAGGACAGCGAGGCCGGCATCCTTCCGACACCCGATCACCTCGCTGAAATGGGCAAGTTCAACGAAGAGATGGCGAAAGCGGGCATCATGCTGGCAGGCGATGGACTCCATCCGACCTCGAAGGGCGCGCGCATCCGATTCGAGGGAAGCAAGCGCACCGTCATCGACGGACCTTTCACAGAGGCGAAAGAACTCGTGGCCGGTTTCTGGATCATCCAGACAAAGTCAAAACAAGAAGCAATCGAGTGGATGAAGCGTGCTCCGCTCTTCGACGGCGGGACCGAACTCGAAATCCGTCAGCTCTACGAATCCTCCGATTTGGGTGATGAAACCCGAGAGAGAGAAGAGCGTCTTGGCGCCAAATTAGCCGAGAACGCGCGGCGCTCGTCTTAGCGTGTCCTCCGTGTCGCCAGACTCTGCCGAAACGCATGCTGCGATCGAGGCAGTTTGGCGGATCGAGGCGGCGAAGCTGATCGCCGGTCTCGCACGCATGGTGCGAGACATCGGGGTCGCTGAGGAGCTCGCGCAGGACGCGCTCGTGGCCGCACTCGAGAGATGGCCTGAGTCGGGCGTTCCACGTAAGCCGGGCGCCTGGCTCATGGCCACCGCCAAGCGGCGGGCCATCGACCGGTTTCGCCGCGAGAAGACGTTCGAGCGCAAATACGAGCACATGGTGCAAGAGTTTGAAGCTCGTCGGACGCTGCCCGACCCAGATCTCGACGTCGCGGAGAGCGACGACTGCGGCGACGACCTGCTACGGCTGATCTTCACCGCGTGCCACCCGGTGCTTACCCGCGAGGCGCGAGTCGCTCTCACTCTCCGACTCCTCGGCGGTCTGACGACGGAAGAGATCGCGCATGCTTTTCTTGTGCCGGTTGCAACGATTGCGCAACGAATCGTGCGCGCGAAGCGAACGCTCGCAGAAGCGCGAGTGCCATTCGAGGTTCCCACAGGCGCCGAACGCACCGCGCGTTTAAAGTCCGTGCTCGAAGTCATCTATCTGATATTCAACGAGGGTTACGCTGCGACAGCCGGCGACGATTGGATGCGGCCCGAACTGGGCGGAGAAGCGCTTCGGCTTGGGCGGATTCTTGCGAAGCTCGTGCCGGGTGAGGCAGAGGTTCACGGCCTGGTGGCGCTGATGGAGATCCAAGCCTCGCGCATGGGCGCTCGAACTGGCAAAGGAGGCGAGATAGTACGGCTTCTCGATCAGGATCGCGGACGGTGGGACTACATGCTGATAGGTCGCGGTCTCGCAGCGTTGCAGCAAGCCGAGCAGTTGAAAGGAACGCTGGGACCTTATACGCTTCAAGCAGCGATCGCGGCCTGTCACGCACGTGCGCGCACGCCCGATGCGACCGATTGGGAGCGAATCGTGGCGCTCTACGATGCGCTGGTCGAGCTCACGCAGTCGCCGATCGTCGAACTCAATCGCGCGGTCGCCGTCGGCATGGCTTTCGGCGCCGCGCAGGGACTAGAAGTCGCCGATGCACTGGTGGAGGAACCATCGCTTCGTGCATATCACCTGCTGCCAGCGGTGCGCGGCGATTTGCTCGCAAAACTCGGACGGCTTGACGAGGCACGTGCGCAGTTCGAACAGGCAGCCTCACTGGCAAAGAACGCCCGCGAGCGAGAGTTGCTTCTCAATCGCGCAACGGACATTTCGCGCGGTTCGGCGGCGCAAGACGCCGCCCTGGCGCAAAATGCACGCGATAAAAAACTTCTGGTCGAACCCGCGTCCACGTGTCGATTTTAAGAATCCACGTTCGACGTCCAATGTGAAAGGGGCCGATTGGAGCCCCGGTCACGCAAAGGACGTCAACATGAACATCGTAAGGACCATCGCACGCATTCTCCTCGGCCTCTTGTTTGTGGCAGCCGGCGCGGCCGGACTGCTCATCGCCCCGCCTCCGCAGCCGGGTCTCGCGGGGGAATTCAGCACCGTCGTCTATGCTTCGCACTTCATGAACTTCGTGAGCGCGGCGCAGTTGCTGCTGGGAGCCTTGCTGCTGATCAACCGCTTCGTCCCCGTCGCGCTCATCATGCTCGCCGCGTTCATCTACAACAGCTTCGCGTTCCATTCCACGATGGCGCAAAGCGCGATCTTCGCACCCTTCGTGGTTGCCGCGCTACTGGTCGTCGTTGCCTGGCCGTATCGCGCGTTCTTCGCTGCGTTCTTCGTCGCGCGGCCGCTGCCTACAGGTCAAGCGCGTAGTGAACAATCAGCGCACCGGTCGAATCCGTCATCTGTTGGCCCGTTGCCGTGAAACCCAGTCGCTCGTACACGCGCTGTGCGCGCACGTTGTCCTGATGCGTCCAGAGTTGCACATGTTTCTAGTGCTTCTCCAGCAAATCTTTCATCAGCTGCGACCGATGGCAAATTGTCCTTGATGCAGGCAAAGACCAACTTCAATGAAGACTGGCGAAAAATCGCGAGGGACGGCGAAATCTCACGACCTCTGCCGCCGCTTATAACCCCTGTCGGGTCGCATCGACAGCTTCGATTCGCTCTGGTCCGTGCGGCAATTAGGTACCCACTAAAGTACCCACTACTCAGTAGAAATGAGTAGACATTCGTCGGCGTCGGTAGACTCGCAAACTTACGCGATTGCTCGGCAAATGGACCTCCGTAGACACCACTCGACATTCATGGACAATCGACAAACGAAATTGCCACTGTAGAGGTCAGAGGTTCGAGACTTCTCGCGCCCACCATCGAAAGTCTTACGGCGCAAGCGATTGCGCTTTTTGTTTGACTCTACGGTTTTCCATTTGCTGAAATGCTGACCAAACTTTTCCCCCAATACGAAATCCACTTTGGTTGCCGCGCCGGCTTCAAGCGCGGGCAAAACTGCAAATGGCCGGTGTGTAAGCCTATGCGTGGTAAGGGTCGCAATACCAAGCCCAAGGCTGCGCGAGCATTGCTGTTGGTCGCCATCACAGTCCTGGCGTGGAGGACGGGCCGACGCCAACCTACTCGCGAGTGACGCGCAGCGCCGAGAAGTTGTACGTCTTGTTATTCGCGTCATAGAACGTCCCCCTGATCTCGTCCACGGAGATTGTTCCCCTGACCGTTATACGCCCAGTCGTGCCGAAGCTGATTCGGATGGAGTCCCCGTTGACACCACCGGTTACGTGAACAATTGATCCCCTGAATGGGTCCGGGCGGATCGAGTTGCTGCGATACTGCCCGCTTAGGATGTTGCTATCGCTCACGGTGATCGTGAGATCGCCCGTCCACGGATGCGACATGGTGAAGCGTTGGGTTATCTGGACAGCATAGATGAGTTGCTTATTCTTGGGCACGTCGTAGGATGATAACGCGGGTGCGAGACTTGCAACGAGCAGCAAGACGATGAGCGTGGCTTGTCGTGTGGTGCGCATGAACTGCCTCCTTCCAGACCGGCCATCGTTGCGGTTGTCAGAAGCCGCGATGGGTATGGCGCGGGTTGGATCTAATCGTCCATTTAACCCCCGGCCATAGATGCTAAGTGGCAGGGCTTCGCTGGAATCCGCCAGGCCTCTTCTGGCCGTCTCGAGCTATGCGCCGGAAGTGGCGCGTCCGAGGAACGCCAAGAACACCCAGGACGACATTGCCTGCGACGACGGATCTAAAGGGTCCGATGACTCAGCGGTCTGTTGTTCAAGTGCGCTAGTCCGGAGCCGACCTTCTTAGCTGACCGTTTATGGTCTGGGTAGGTGCGCGCTCTATCTTCATTAGAGTAAGGAAGAGTAAGGACCAAACATCCCCCAAGCTTTCGAGCCTTGACCCATGCTACTTAGTCGTGAACGACCCAACGCTATCTGTCTCCGTGCCCCCACGTGCGCCGGTGAACGTTCTCGTATTTACCACAGCATATGTAGTCGTCGGTGAGAGAGCGGGAACGCTGATCATCCCGTAAACCAGACCCGCCGGCGTGGGTAACGAAGAAGGCAGCGGAGCGGCGCTGGAACCCACTAACGACCGCTCCGCAATTACTCCTGAAGACGATCTTTTATTTCGGCGCTGACAAGGGGATATAATGGATTCCTGGATTCTTTCCGAAGCTAAGCAGCGGCATGAGGATCTCCGCTCTTTTGGCCTCCGAGATCGCTTGGGTCGCTCGGAAAAGGCCGCCGGGCTTTTGGTCGCCTCGCGCGAGGAATCGGGTGGGAAAACGGTCGTCGTGATTCTGCCCGATACGGGCAGCGTTACGTGACGACGGAGTTATTCACCTCATAGCCGACCGTTTAAGATACTGAAGCTGGGCTGGCTCTTCCGCCACCGCCGGAGACTGCATCGTGGGGCTTGAGTTGAAGAATAACATCGCGAGTCCGGGCGGGGGGATGGCCGACTTGACCATTTCAGACTATCGAGAGACTGCCGTAATTGTGTGGACGCCGTGAACGCGTTTGATTTAGTCAAATGAGCTTGTATCTGACACCTCTGGCGTTAATTCAACGTCAACGCGTACTTTGGTGGATCGCACGTTGTCAGCTCGGCGAACCGACGGCTACGGCACCACCCCACCGCCCTGACGGGTTGTAGGTGTGCGTCCCAACGCGCACTAAGACCTCAGCTTGCAACTTCAGAAGCCGAGATCATGCATGCGCACCTGCCGGCAAGTCTGGTTCCACGCCATTGCGATAACTCTCGCGCTTGGCCTAACGCGAGCGGGTGCCCACGCAGCTACGAGTGCCGCGATCACTCCGCAGACGTACGCAGGTCTCCACTGGCGGCTAGTGGGTCCGTTTCGTGGAGGCCGAGTGCTTGCCGTAACGGGGATCGCCGGGAATCCATCGCTGTTTTATTTTGGGGCGGTTGACGGAGGTGTGTGGAAAACCGATGATGCAGGCCGCACGTGGAACCCGATCTTCGATCGCGAGGCAATCGGCTCGATCGGCGCCATCGCCGTTGCTCCGTCGAACCCGAACATTATTTACGTCGGCTCCGGTGAGGCCGACATGCGCTCGGACATTTCCTACGGCAATGGGATGTATAGGTCGCAGGACGGCGGCGCGACGTGGAAGCACATCGGATTGACCGAAACCCGCCACATCGGACGCGTTCTTATCGATCCGACAAACCCGCAACGAGTTTTTGTGGCTGCGTTGGGCCACGCCTACGCCGCAAATGCCGAACGGGGCATTTACCGGTCGCTTGACGCCGGCAGCTCGTGGCAACGAGTGCTCTTTGTCGACAACAACACAGGCGCCATCGACGTCGCGATGGACCCGAACAACTCAAACCATCTCATCGCCGCGATGTGGCAAACGCGTCGTCCTCCTTGGAATATCTACCAGCCCTCGAACGGACCGCACAGCGGCCTTTATGCGACGCTCGATGGAGGAGCAACCTGGACGCGCGTGGCCGGCCACGGCATGCCGGCCACTGGAGTCGGCCGCATGGGTATCGCATTCGCGCCATCAGACTCGCGGCGCGCATATCTCATCGCGGATGCAAAACGCGGCGGGCTTTATCGCTCGGACGACGGCGGCAAGAATTGGCGGCTTGTCAACGCTGATGCGCGAGTATGGGACCGAGGTTGGTATTTTTGCACCGTCACCGTCGATCCAAACAACAGCAACACTGTCTACCTTGCCGATACAGCGCTCTACCGGTCGCTCGACGCCGGGAAATCGTTCGTCGCGATAAAGGGTTCGCCAGACGGCGATGATTTTCACGCGCTGTGGATCGACCAGAAGGATTCGCACCGGATGATTTTGGGCGCCGATCAAGGCGCAAGCGTGAGCGTGAACTCCGGAAAGACTTGGAGCAGCTGGTATAACCAGCCGACGGGCCAGTTCTACCACGTGACTACCGACACGCGTTTTCCGTTCTCGCTGTATGGAGCGCAGCAAGACAGCGGCGCGGTGGCGGCACTGAGCCGTTCGGCATACGACTCGCTGACCTTTCGCGACTGGCGTGCGGTGACGGTTGGCGGAGAAAGCGGTATGCTGGCACCCGATCCCGAGAATTCGGACATTGTCTTCGGCGGCACGGTCGAACGCTACGACCTGCGCTCGAGCCAGGACCAGATCATCGATCCAACGCTGCCACATCCTCTAGCGCAATGGCGCGAAACCTGGACGCTCCCCGTGGTCTTCTCGCTCGCTGACCGGCGGTCGCTCTACTTCGGACGCCAGGTGATGTTTCGCAGCATCGACGGAGGCCAATCGTGGCAAATCATTAGCCCCGATCTCGCGCGACCCAACCCACGTGTGCCACCGAATCTTGACGCCGTCAGTGCGGCGAACAACCAAGACACGGGCGTACGGCGCGGCGTGATCTACTCGATTGCGCCTTCACCAATTCGCAGCGAGCAAATCTGGGCCGGAACGGACGACGGAAAGATTTGGGTGACGCTTGATGGCGGCGCTCGCTGGCGCGACGTTACGCCGCGGGAGCTCAGCTCGTGGAGCAAAGTCACGATGATCGCCGCTTCGAGGTTCGACCCGAGCGAAGCGTATGCGGCGATCGATCGCCATCGGCTCGACGACCAGCAGCCGTACATTTATCGCACGCGCGACGCCGGCGCAACCTGGCAGCTGATCGCATCTGGCATACCCGCAGGCAGTTACCTCAATGCGGTACAGGCGGATCCGGAGCGGCGCGGTCTGTTATACGCGGGCACCGAAACTGGGCCGTTTGTCTCGTTCGACGACGGTGACCGGTGGCTGTCGCTGCAACTGAATCTTCCGAACGTCTCGATTCGCGACTTTTCGATTCGTGGAGACAGTCTGGCTATTGCAACTCATGGACGCGGCTTCTGGGTGCTCGACGACCTGGTTCCACTGCGCCAGCTCAGCGATGATGTTGCTGCCAGCAGTGCATGGCTCTTCGCACCGGCAGTCACCGTTCGCGTTCGTCCGGGCGACGATCAGGCAGAAAGGTTGCCACCGGACGAGCCGGCGGCGGCCAATCCTCCAACCGGTGCGCTCATCGATTATCGGCTCGCTCATGCCGCAGAATCGCTCGAGTTGGAGATCGTCGACCGTTCAGGAAATGTCGTGCGGCATTGGTCCAGTGCGCAGCGGGTTAGCCAGCCACAACCGATCGACTTTGCGTATCCGCAGCGCTACGTGCCAACGATCGCTTTGCCCACTGCGGCGGCCGCCCTGCACCAATTTGTTTGGGACTTGCGGCGCGCGCCTGCATCCGGGTTGCCATCACGTCGCCGCGTGCCGCCCCTCGGCCCGTGGATACCACCCGGTCACTACGTCGTTCGCCTGAGCGTGGATGGGCGTTCGTTCGATCGTCCGCTCGAAATTGTGAAGGATCCTCGAGTACCGGCGAGCGACGCGGATCTGAGTGCGCAGTATCAACTTGCGTGGACCATCGAGCTGGCACGAGCGCGAGGATTGTCATGGTATCGAGGCGCGAGATCGGCACTTGCACTGTTAGGGCCGCTCGAAAGAAATCCAACATCGACATGCTCCAGGGCCTACCTTCGCGTCGCCATGCGACAGCTTGACGCCATCGCCGGCGCGCCAACGCCGGACAACCCTGACAATTCTGCTGGCGCTCCCGAAATTAACCACGCCTCGCTTCATTATCTTTCGGGCCAGCTTGATCAACTGGAAGCCGCGGTTGAGTCCGCCGACACAGCGCCGACACCGGACGAGCGGAGAGCCTACGCAGTGATAAACGGGTTACTTGATGACGCGGTGCGACGCTTGCCGCGCGCAGTTTGCGGCGTGAAAATATAGGGGCGGCGCAACTTGGGTCGAGACCGCTTCCCCTATCACCGAGCAGTAGGCGGCCCGAGCTTGACTTGTCCCCGGCGCGTCGACTCCGTCGACGATGTCCAAAGCGTTGAAAATCTTTCCTCGAGTCAGAGCCAAATGACGAAAGCTGTCACGCCTGGAACCGCATTACCGTAGGGGTGTGCGGCGGCGTTTTGCCGATTCGTTGACAGAGCCTCGACTCAATCAGGTGACGCCCGCTGGAGACGTGCTATCGCTGATTCGGCAGAAAATCCGTTCCAAAGCGCACGATCGCGCTTCTCCCATCGCTTCGCTTGACTGGCGCTAACGCGTGTGCAAGCTCGTTCGCCGTAGGCGATGAACCAACCACTTCGGTCGTGCCTGACGCCTTTTGCGTGATGAGGGTCCGAACGTTCCAGCCTCCTCCGCGTAAGGCGCCGACAACCGTCTTGATAAAATCGCCGTCACCGGTTGCATTTGCAACGAGCACGATGTCCTGTGAAGGCGCCTTCGGCGAACACACCAGGCTGCGAATAATCTTCGCCCAACGTTCGTCGACAAATACGACCGATGCGTCACCGACGCTACCGGTGCGCGAGGGAAGTGTCAGGGTACGGATATCATCGGGTCCGACGCTGCGGTAAAGTTCGGCAAGAGCTTCCAATTGCTTGTCTGTCAGTTCCGTTTTGAGATCGGTTCGAGCAAGCGCGATTAGGCGCGGCAGCTTGAACCAATTGCCTGCCTGGCCTATCTCGTGCATGAGCTCGCGGGCGACCTGTTGCTGGCGACGCATTCTGCCGTAATCGCCCTCTGGATCGTGCCGAAACGAGAACGATGTATCGAAACGGGGGACGGGACGAGTTAGGCATGTCTTACATGACGCGTCACTTTCCCAGTCATCGGGTTGTTCCCCGCGAACAATGACGAGCAATCTATGAGGAATATCGCTCAGGTACCTTACAATGCGACGCTAACGCCAAGCTCAACGCGGCGTTCGGGCGGAATCTGCAAATCGTCCGGAAGCGATCGCGAGTTTCGCAATAGCATCGCGAACAGCCAGCGTCGCCAGCCGAGAAAGCCATGTTTTCGATCGGGCACAATTTTAGCATCCGCATAGAAGAATGATGTATCTGGATTGTCGATCTCCAGACCGTGCGCTTCACATGCTTGCAGCACCGGGTTGATCCGTGGAAGCTCCATAAAGCCGAACCGCCCATGTACGCGAACGAGTTGGGGCGTTAGCCTTTCGACCGTGACGCGATCGGCTTCGGTGACGTATGGCTGGCGCACTGGCTCAAGATGCAAGAGCACGATGCGTTCGTTATTCACGCATTCCCGGATCCAATGACGCTTTGCAATGAAGGGCACTCCTTTGGGATCCTGAGTGAGGAAAACCATCGTCTTCGTCGGTGTAGCCGCTTCATGCCCCATCATTTGAATAATTTCATCGACCGGTGTCTGTTCTGCGGCCAGGGCTCCATGCACACGCTTGCGTCCCTCAAGCCATGTCAGCGCGGTTGTCGTCAATACGACGCTGATTGCAATTGGCAGCCAAGCCCCCTCGACAAACTTCGGCAGGCCGGCAAGCACGAACGAGCCATCGACTATGACGAACAGCGAAACGAGTGGGACTGCGACTGGGTGGCGCCAGTGCAAGACGCGCGTGATAACAGCATAATAGGCGACGTCGGTCGCGAGCATCGTCATTGAAACGGCAACCCCGTAGGCAGCGGCAAGGTGATCGCTGGAACGAAACGTCACGACCAGTACGATACATCCAAGCGCGAGCGCCAAGTCGACACCGGGTAAATACACCTGCCCATAGATGCGGCGCGACGTGTGACGCACCTCGATGCGCGGAGACAATCCGAGAGAAATGGCTTGCGCGATCAACGTAAACGCACCTGATATGAGTGCTTGCGAGGCTATAACCGTTGCTGCGGTCGCAACAACCACCATCGGGATAAGTGTCCATCCAGGCGTGAGAGCATAGAACGGATCGGCCAGCGCCTGCGGGTTCGTCACGAGGTTAGCGCCCTGCCCGAGATACGAAAGCAGTAGCGGCGGAAACACAAAGAAAAACCAGGCGCGAACGATCGGCGTTCGCCCGAAGTGCGAGAGGTCCGCGTACAACGCCTCGACGCCTGTCACAGCCAAGACGACGCCACCCAGCACCAGAAAACCACCGAATCCATGGTGACGCGTAAACGTGATTGCGTGACGCGGATCGAGCGCCCACAGCACAACGGGATTCCGAACGATCGCCACCGCGCCGGCAACGCCTATAGCAACGAACCACGCGATCATAGCGGGCCCAAACAGCCGCCCGATGCCCTCGCTGCCGCGTATCTGGATCGCGAAGAGGGCGATCAAAATGACAATCGAGACTGGCACGATCCATGAGTGCAACACAGGGGAAACGACGCCAATTCCTTCGACAGCCGAGATAACGGAGATCGCCTGGGTGATAACTCCGTCGCCCAATAACATCGCCGCTCCGACCACGACGATGGTTGTTAGCATTCCAGCTGCGACGAGACCACGCCGGCTTGGTCTTCCGGCGAGTGCCAGAAGCGCGAGAATACCGCCTTCACCGTCATGATCTACGCGCATTACGAAGCTTAAGTATTTCACACATACGACGATCACGAGGGCCCATACGATTAAGGAACAGATTCCCAGAATGTCTTCCTGAATCGGATGTGCTCCGCTAAACGTAAAACAGGAGCGTAGCGTATAAAGCGGGCTTGTGCCGATATCTCCAAAAACTACACCTAGTGCGGCGATGACGAGCGGAAGGTTATGGCGATCAGGCCTGGTCATGCGCGGACACTAACGCCGAGCATCTTGCGTTTCCCTGCGGTAGTCGCGGCGCTCGAATAAGCCTCTGTCTGACTGACAAGCGCTCACATCCGCGAATGAATTTGCGTGACCAAATTTCTTTCCGCAATGCGGGAATAACTTCGGATGAATACTCAGCCTTTGTAGACTATGGTATAATAGTAGTGAATCGAACGTCAGTCATTCCATCCCTTCCTCACTCTGTCACTTTTGAAAGCAGCTGTTTATGTTCGTAACCGTTATCCATCGCATCAGCAATCCCGACCAGTTCGAGTCGGCCGCCAAAAGCGCAACGGAGGTGATTCCGTCGCACCTCAAATTGCACCAATACCTAACTGCCACAGACCGCAAAACAGCAACGTGCTTGTGGGAAGCGCGTCTAGCCGATGATGTGAAAGAATTCCTAGAACCCGTTGTCGGCCACGTTAGCCACAACGAATACATACCGCTGAACACCGAGGCTTCGTTCGGCTTACCAGCCACATCGGCGGCCTCAGGACGCGTCTAAAGAAGCGAAGCCGGTTGTCGCGTTGCGCCACAAACGGAAATCGTCTACTGCTTGATATCAGATACTTTTTTCGCTCGTTAACACTGTAGAGATCAGAGGTCCGGGACCTCTCGCGCCCGCCATCGAACGGTTTGAGCAAACCCTTGGTCCTACGCTGCGTCCACTCTAAACACTCGGCCCTGGGAGGGCCAGGGCAACGACGGCATTATTGGCTACGATTTCTTGAGATATTTCACCGCTACCTCGATTACCCTCAAAACCGGGAGTTCTTGACGCCCAATTGCCTCGCGAACAAAGCGGGGCATTGAAGCCCTCACAGGATTAGGCTGTCCGCCCATTTATTTCGTAATTTGGGGTTGCGGGCGCCAATAAAAGATTCATTTATCGTAGCGAATTGTTTTTCTGCTCCTCGCGTGGCCACAACGTCTGCGTTGCAGTTAGGCTCTACGCGGGGTCACCGTGGGCTTCGGCGTCTTGGCCGCATGCGGCGTGTGTTTGGGCGCTGGATGTGGCGTCGTCTTGGGTGCCACGGCGGCATGCGGCGTGTGCTTGGGCGCTGGATGCGGCGTCGCCTTAGGTGTCACGGCGGCATGCGGCGTGTGCTTGGGCGCTGGATGTGGCGCCGGCTTAGGTGTCACGGCGGCGTGTGGCGTGTGCTTGGGCGCTGGATGCGGCGTCGCCTTAGGTGTCACGGCATGCGGCGTGTGTTTGGGCGCTGGATGCGGCGTCGCCTTAGGTGTCACGGCGGCACGCGGCGTGTGTTTGGGCGCTGGATGCGGCGTCGCCTTAGGTGTCACGGCGGCACGCGGCGTGTGCTTGGGCGCTGGATGCGGCGTCGCCTTAGGTGTCACGGTGGCACGCGGCGTGTGTTTGGGCGCTGGATGTGGCGTCGCCTTAGGTGTCACGGCGGCATGCGGCGTGTGCTTGACGATTGTTGGCACATGGATCGGCGCATGAGCGACGGGTCGATAGATAGGATGCACTATCTTCGTAGGACGCGGCGGCAATGGCACGACCTTCGGGTGTGCGCTGGCAATGGTTTGGATGAGCGCCTGTTGTGTCTTGAATGAAGTACGCGTCACGACCGGCGCCTTGGCCGCGAAGCGTGGGGCGGCGAAAGTGCGCGAAAGAACGAGTGGATGCTTAACGGTGCTCACTGAATTGTAATGCAGATTCTCCGTCGTCGGAACGATGGGAACGGTACCGCGAATCAACACGACCTGCTTTAGTTGGTGCGGCTGCACGACGACCAAACGCTTGAAGTTGCCATTGCGCCAAGCGCTGACCGGCACCATGGTAACCCCACGGTAGTACTGGGCGTTGTTGTAGTAACTGTAGAGGTTAGTGATGTTTGAGACGTTTGTGACGCTGGTCGCCGGATAAGTTGAATTCTGACCGTACCACGGTTGATATTGTTCGCCCGGCGCGAGCGGAATCCAACCGATGTTGGCATTGCTGGTGGTAGCACTGCCAGAATTCCCAAGACCGAGAAGACTTTCAAGACTCCCGACCGAGCCGCCGTTGTTACCGCTCAAGAGGTTTCCGAGACCCCCTAGAGAGCCGCCGTTGTTACCGCTCAAGAAGAAGGAAACGACAGCCGGTAGCCACGCTGACGCGAGGCTTGTTGACGAGTTCTGAGTTTGACTCGCCGGAGGCTGCCACAGCCATCCGCCATAGTTTGGGTTGTTGAACCACGTGCCGTAGTGAGACGTCGTATACCCGGTCGGAGTATTGTCAACCCACGTGTAGCCGTATCCGGGCTCCCACACCCATTGACCGTTTTGGTAGGGTGCGAAGTTCGTTTGGCTCTGATTGTTCGGAGACCAAGCGTACCCATAGCCTGGAACGTTTTGCCACTGACCATAGTTGGCGAGATTTGAAGAACCCGCAAGTTGGGGCGACAGATAAGGATTCGAGTTGTAAGCTGAGACCAGCGCCTGGTCGCGCGAAACGTTGAATTGGTCGAACGAATCGAATCCGATCGCGTTTTGCATGCTGACTGAAGAACCGTAGGCAACGAGTGTGCTACCGGGCGTAAGCGTCTGCGAACCATTCGCCGTCGCGATGGTGGCTGCTCCGCTGCGCACGGTCACAAGCGTCTCACCGTTGCCCAGCACCGTGACGCGGTAGTCACCGCTCTGATTAGGACGCACCGTGAGCGACGGGGTATCGATTTGCGGGCTGCCGTCTGCGCCCTGCAGCTCTGCTAAGTCGACAGTGCCCGCGGCCAGTTGTACCTCACGCGAGTTGGGACTGAGATTGACGAAACGCACTTGCGTATTGTTCGCGAGTCGCAGCATCGAGATGCCGTCGAACTGCACCTCAGCAATCGAGCCTGATCCCGTTGCGATATAGTCGCCTGGCACCAAGGGTGCGTTGACCACAGCCGAGACTTGCGCGCCGCTGTCCCCACGGACGATAATAACGTTGCCGTTAGCAACGCTGACGTTGGCAACGCCGGCGTTGCCATAATTATAGGTTTGAGCGCTGGCGGGAGTCGCGTATGCGATGACGCCCGTAAGGGCCATCGCCGACATAAGAAGCACTCCGATGATCTTCACATGTATATGCATAACAAAGTTTGAACCTCGATATGTATAACGCGCAAGCCACCCAAAGCGTTCCGCACTGTCTAACTCAAGTTAAAAGCGCCCAGTCTACGCCTGCCGCCCCATCACGTTCCGAAAGGTGTCGCCCAATCGGGACACAAAAAAAGTCAGTCGGAAGGATGGAGCTCCGCCCGACCTTTAAATCAAATGGTAAACCACGCCGGACCCAAAATCGGTACGGAAACGTACGAGCCGTCTTCTTCTGAAGGTACAAGTCTGCGAGTCGAGAGACTTTCGACGCCAAAACAGCTCATCCGGTGGCAATTGCTTGTCGCTCTGCTGACCAAACGCAGCGGTTGCTTGGGAAAGAAAGAGGGGAGCCTCCACCAATAATAGTGCGCTCCCCTGATCTATTCGATGGCCTTACGTCGGGCAGCCGCTAGGAGCACAAGCACCCAGAGCGTCGGATAAGACCACCGTCGCGTCGAGCGAGGCTATGATACGCGGTGAGCTATACATGAGGATATTTCTCCCGTCGTTTAGTGTGGAGAGAGCGCCTCATCGCGCCCGACCGCACGGGGTAACCCGAGCGTTCAATCCTCATTTTCTTGACCTCCAGCGTTTTTTACTGGCGGCACCGGGCTGATGCGTTGGTAATAAAGGCCTCATTTCGAGAGAGTAGCCTAAATGCTACTGCCCATTCTCCGCCGACTACCATTGGTACGAAATCCTGGCCTGCGCGCCGCTTGTCGCCATGGACAACGTTCTTCGAGTCAAGGATCGGGTGGGTCGAGCCCAGACGACTTACGGCCATCACTACTGGGGAGTCCGGGTCTTGGTATTGTTCGCAGCTCTCACCCGATACGAGCATCGCATGGTCTGGACGTTTGCTTATAGGGCGTCCCTTGAATCAAGATTGGCACGCCGTAAAGAATCTTGCTTCGAATCACCCCACGCTTCTAAGGGCCCTGTGCCGAACTTTGCGGGCCCCTAGTCGTGTAACTTATATGTGAAATCCTTGGCCGTTTCAAGCCTTGACTCTAAGGAAACAGGCAGATACTCCGGTATGCATAAACAGGGACTGGTACGTTTCCGTACCGATTTTGCGACCAAAAAGCCGCATCATAAGGTAGGAGGTTAGATTAAGGCTGCTGCTATCAGCCGTTTTCGCCAGTCCGGCGCCTGCTATGCTAAACGCGATTACTCGACCGGCTCCTCCGCCTGGAACTGATAGATAAAACCCGGCGTTCGGTCAGAGTATGTAGCAGATCGAAGAACGGACTTAAACCACAGCTGCTCTGCTAGTGGCGCGCCTCAAGGCGTTTCCAGCAGGGCAGATTTTTTTGAGCAGCAAAGTAAATTAGGTCGAACAAATTTGGCCGAACTTCCTTTGTTTTTAGGAGAATCGGAAAACGATAAAGAGGCCGCCATCTACCGCTACTGCGTCCTCAAAAAGAGCGATCACAAAATCGGAAACCTCCGCCCTTTTGACGAGGCGCGTTCTCGCCCCGTAACCACCGAGGGGTCCCAGCCATTGCGCCTAAACCACCCAACGGCTCGGTGTTTTCGGAAGCTTGTCCATCGCGAGTTCGAAAATGGCAAACGCTGTGCCCAACTAACAACCGTGGGTGCAGTAAACGCGCGTAGTCCGGAACGATACCGGCAAACGTCAGGGCGAGAAGTTCAGGTCCGTTCATGAAAACTCTTTACAGCCGGTTACTAGTAAGCCTATACTCATGTTGACGAATTGGAGTAGACATGTTGAAAGTCGGCGATAGGGTTTATATTGATGGGACGAAGTTTGAAGGCACCGTAAAAGAGGTGCATCCACACGGGGTCATCGTGCGTGTAGAGGTACCCGGAGGCCACGAAGACCGAAAATACGCTTTGGAAGATCTGCAACTCGATCCCACGATGGATGAAGTAACGAAATTCATCGACCACTAACTTTAGGTCGGATGCTCTGAACGCGTGTTTCATCTCACTCAGTTAACCGATTACGGCTTGCTGTTTCTTAGAATTATAGTCGGCGCGACCTACATCAACAGCGGCTACAGGGATCTTAAGGATCCAGACGCGCGCAGCAAAAGCATCGAAATGTCAAAAGGCTTCATTATTTCCCTCGCCGTTGCCGAGATCGCGGGGGGAGCGGGAGTGATTTTGGGCGTTCTCCAGCAGCTCGCTACGATCGGATTGGTCCTTATTATGCTCGGCGCAATTCAGAAAAAGATCTTCGTTTGGAAAACCGGTTTTTGGGGCAACGATGGATTTGGCTGGTCGTACGAATTGACGCTGATTTCCATGCTGCTTATCATCCTTTTCACAGACGGCGGTAAATTCGTCCTCGTACGGTAATTTTTGCCTTCTTATACTGTTATATCGAAGGTCTCATTGCCCGCGTGGCAATCAACATCGTTGCCAGACCGGCCGTTGAAATCGAGAGTGAACGTGAGATCCGTCGTGCCGTCGCCAGCATCGGCTGCGCGATCGAAGCTGTAGGTAACTTTCTGCGATTGCTTCGGGCGGAGCGGCTGTAGACCGATCTGGCTTGCCTTTTGACCGTCTTGGAGCACGACCACCGACTGGAGCAGATTGCTCGGCTGCCGTAGGTTGCCTCGGTTCTGAACAGTGACGGCGATTGTGTAGTGCTTCAGCGCACCGTTAGTCGTGACTGATTGGACGCCAGCCGAAAGAATACTTGGGTTTGCGCATGAGGTGAGGGCGACTGCAACGATGAATCCGAGCACATTAAACTCCTCCCGAGATTGACTAGACCTAAGCTAACGCTTTGCTGAAAGGCAACTGACGTGCGCGCTTCCCCATAAGCGCGAAGATTGCATTCCCGACGGCAGACCGCAAACGAAGGACCCAATCCGGTTGCTTTTCTGCTTTTTCCGTGGCGAGCAACGTAGCGGGGGGCTTCACCACCACCAGTTGAGTGACCAACGTGAATCGCTCCCTTGATATCAAGTTCCTCGACAAGCTGTGCGAGGTCGTCCACGTATGTGTCCATGTCATTGCCATTCCAAGGCAGACTCGATCGGCCGTGGCCGCGGCGGTCATGCGCAATGCAACGGTAACCGTTGGATGTTAGGAAGAACATCTGATCTTCCCACGCGTCGGAACTTAGCGGCCAGCCATGGCTAAAGACGATCGGTTGACCTGTTCCCCAATCTTTGTAGTAGATTTCGGTGTGATCGCGTGTTTTAAAGGTAGGCATCGCTTGGTCTCCTCCGCGCCTTCGTGCGCACGTTTCAATAAGGAGCGTTCTTGGGATTTGTAGATTGGAAAGGCAGCCTACTTGTCAGTCGTCTTTTAAGTAACCTCGCCGTCCACTCCGATTACAATGAGCGCTCCTCACCAACCACCGAAACAACAGCGAGCGCTAGCAGCCGCCCTCACCCGAGCGAGCCCCAGGTGCCTGACACACAGAGACTCAACAGACTGTGGGTGCTGGCTGACAAAATCGTACGTTGTTCTTGGGCGCAAGGTAGTAATCTGATCATGCAGCGCTATCACGATCGCGAATGGGGTGTGCCGGTTCACAGCGATAGAAAGCTCCTTGAATTTCTTATCCTGGAGGGCGCGCAAGCAGGCTTAAGCTGGTCGACGATCTTGGCCAAGCGCGCTGCATACCGCCGCCTATTCGCAGGTTTTGATCCGGTTGCAGTCGCGCGCTTCAATACAGCGCAGACACGACGGCTGCTGAAAAATCCTGACATCGTGCGCAATCGGCTCAAGATCCAATCGGCGGTTGGAAACGCGAAGGCGGTATTGGCGATCCAGCGAGACTTCGGATCGCTCAATCGGTTCTTGTGGCGGTTCGTCGGAGGGCGCCCGATTCAAAACGACCAGAAGCACAGCGGGCGCGTTCCTACTCGAAGCCGCGAATCGGATGCAATGAGCCAGGCGTTGAGGCGCGCCGGGTTCTCATTCGTGGGAACGACAATCTGCTATGCGTTCATGCAAGCAGTCGGTATGGTGAATGACCACGTGACCACGTGCTTTCGCTGGAAGCAGCTGCGTCGTGGACGGATCTGAGGCTTCGGATCGAGCGTCGTCTCCAATGAGACTAGGGGATTAGGCCACCCGGCTTCGGGTCCGCGAGCGCTTTGGAGACTCGCGAACCGTTTCGTTTGACTTCGGCGGCCAGATCGTCGTCTGCGGGCGGAATTTAGCCTTCGTTTTCAACAATTCCGGCAAGACGCTATCAAAAACGTCCACCAGTGCAGGGTCGAAATGCGTGCCCCGGTTGCGATGCACTTCGGCTACCGCATCTTTCACGGGCCACGCCTTTTCGCATATCCGCACTGAGGTGGTAGCCTAGGTGCGCCATTTTGGCCGGCCGAACCTAGGCTTTACTGACACGTCGAACGAGTTTCCGCCAAATCGACACCCTAAACTATCTTTTTTCAAGCAGCTTAGAAGGGCTTGCTGCACCATTCGGGCTTGGGGTGGAGGAGTGGATCGTTCCGGCCAGTGAGCTCGACCTTAACGTTGGGCGACGCAACGACGAAGGCTCCCTGCTCATTGTTGCTATAGACCGCGCGCCGGCCACTGAGTGCGTCTGCGCGCGCTCGCGCGTACCCAACGGTTTCGTCGGGGCACAAGTGGCGCCCGAATCGCACGACCGTGGCATGATTGAAAAAGAGCGCCATGAGGATTGAAAGCGCAAAAGCGTAGCGCGCGAGCATTGGACGGCGAGCGATTGCGACGACCGCGCCTATTGCAATGAGGCTCACGAGAGGAACAGTCCAGTGGGTTCCAGCGCGAGCGAGCGGATATGCCCACGGCCCATTGAGCGTGATTTCCGCGATCAATGGAGCTGCGAGGACTATGCGCCAGCCCAGCGTCAGTGGCGCAAACGCAAACGGCGCGAGAACTTCGGCAAGAAACGCGAAGTCTTGCGGCCACGCGGAGAGGCGCAAACTATAAGCAGGAGCTGCGGGAGCATAGCCAAGCGCGTGCACGATGCTGTAGTATATCGCTCCATTAACGACGGCAAGAACCGTGACGGCGATGCCAAGCCTGCGATCGTACCACAGCGCCCCCGCGACGCCAAACCAAGCGAGAAACCAGATTTGATCTTCTTTTACACCCATGAGCAACTGCGCACAGACAAGCGTCCAGGGCAGCGACCGGCCCTGAGCCGCAAGAGCGAGCGAAAACGCAAGTATAGGGACGAACACATTCTCTGAAAAGTCCATGTACGCCCAGCCTTGCGTCGACGGCATGATGAGATATACTAGCGCAACGAGCTGACCGGGCAGCGCTGCCAAACCGGCGCCGCGCGCAAAAAAGTACAATGGAATCGCCGCTGACGCGACCACAACAACCTGGATCACGAGCAATGTTTCCGGTCGCGGGAAGAGCGCGACGATTGGTGTCAGCAACAACAGCGCCCAGGAGTCGTGCACTGCAAGATGCGGCAGGCGTTCGACCCAATTGAACGTCGAGCCGTGCTGCGCGAAGTTCACCAAGGTTTGCACAAAAATGCCGACGTCCACGCCGTAGCGCAGCGCGTGCAGCTTGTTGAGATCCAAGTAGATGTAGAGGCCAAGAAATGCGGCAATGCCTACAAGCACGAACCGCATTTCGGAGATGGTGGACGTCACGTCAAGGTCACGCGTCCGCACCGTAAAGTACGTACTCTTGGCGGTCGATACACAAAGAGGGTCCGTTCGCGGCCAGCACCGGCTCATCCCCGTCCAGGAGGCATATCGTGCAACGTTCGATGATTGCAATCATCATCGTGCTGATGTTACTGATAGGTCATAGCGGCGCACGGGCAGATTCATCGGACCTTACGAGCATCATGGCAAAATACGTGAGCGCTTCCGGCGGTCGCGAAGCATTGAGCAAGATCCATAACTCCGTAACGGTGTACAAATCTACCATTATGGGACGCGTTCTTAAGGTTACGACAACGGCGAAAACGCCATTTTATTATCTTCAAGAGGTGCAAGCCGAAGGCAGCACCGGGAAGATAAGCTTTGGTTTTGATGGCACGACCGCGTGGATGCGAACTCCCGATGGCTCGGTCACGACACTCACCGGTGAGAAGCGAGCAGAAGTCATATCCGACGCGGGTGGCGCCAATAACTCCGAGATCTTTCCCAATCGATGGCCGACAACTGTGACGTTGAAACCGACGGAAGTGATTGACGGACAGTCGTACTCAGTGCTGAGCATCAAAGCCAAGGACGGCGTCACCCACGACTTATTCATTGATCCTCAGACGAATCTACCCGTGATCGAGCGGACCGTCGAGGACCAGGTGACGGCAGTTTCGGTTGTCGAGGCGTTCGGAAAAGGTCCCCTGGGTGAATTGCAAGCGCGCGTCATTACAAGTACGCGTTCCGATGGATCCCCGCAGGTCAAATCAGTCCTCCGCGAGGCGCAGGACAATACTCGTCTTAGCACGTCGATCTTCGCGCCGCCGGTCAGCAGCAAAGGGGCCCAAACAATCTGACCGGGGGAGGTTCGGGCGGCCGGCCCAAGTAAAACGCAGGGGTGAGCGCGACAACGACAACTGATCTCGCGGCCCTTCGGCACACCGCGGCCCACCTGCTGGCGCATGCAGTCGTCGACCTCTTCGGCGATGACGTTCAATTAGCGATCGGCCCAGCTATCGATAACGGCTTCTACTATGACTTCCTCAAAGAGACGCCGTTCGTTCCCGAAGACCTGCCGCGCATCGAAGCGCGTATGAAAGAGCTTATCACCGCGAATCTCGCCATGACGGGCGAACCGATCGAGCGGGCTGCAGCCGAAACCTATTACGCACAACGCCATCAGCCGTTTAAGCTCGACATCTTGCGCGGCATTCCATTAGCTGAGCCGCTGACAATGTACACGATCGGCGGCTTCACCGACCTGTGCCGCGGCGGCCATGTCGAGTCGAGCAAGGACGTCGGCGCGGTGAAGCTGCTGTCGATAGCAGGCGCGTATTGGCGCGGCGACGAGCACAACCCGATGCTGCAACGCATTTATGGGACTGCCTTTCCCACGCAAGCCGAGCTCGACGCATATTTGGCCCAGCTCGAGGAAGCCGAGCGGCGCGATCACCGGAAACTTGGCAAGGAGCTCGACCTCTTCTCCATTGAGGAACAGGCCGGGGCGGGGTTGATCTTTTGGCACCCGAAAGGGGGGCGCGTCCGCGCGGTCGCCGAGGATTTCGTACGCGCCGAGCTGAGGAGACGCGGCTACGAACCCGTCTACACGCCGCACATCCTGCATGAAAGCGTCTTCGAGACCTCAGGCCACTTGCAATCATTTGTCGAGAATATGTTTGGGCCGATGGAGGTCGAGGGCCAACGCTATCGGATTAAACCAATGAACTGCCCGGGCCATATTCTGGTCTATCAGTCCCAGCCGCGCTCCTATCGAGACTTGCCGCTGCGCCTGGCCGAGTTCGGCACCGTATACCGATTCGAGCGGTCCGGCGTCCTGCACGGACTCTTGCGCGTGCGCGGCTTCACGCAGGACGACGCGCACCTGTTTTGCACACCCGACCAGGTGCAGTCGGAATACGAGAGCACGGTCGATTCGGCGCTCACGATCCTCAAGGCATTTGGCTTCGATAACTACGGCGCGTACATTTCCACGAGGCCCGACAAAGGGCTGGGCGACGACGCGGCGTGGCAAAAGGCGACGACTGCCATTCGCAATGCGGTGGAATCGAAGGGCTTGGCCTACGAGATTGACGAGGGCGGCGGCACCTTTTACGGTCCGAAACTCGACATCAAAGTGCGCGACGCGATTGGACGCGAGTGGCAGCTCTCGACGGTACAAATTGACTACGTGCTGCCCGAACGTTTTGGACTGAAGTTCCGCGGAACCGATGGCGCTGAACACCGGCCGGTGATGATCCACCGCGCGCTGCTTGGATCGCTCGAGCGCTTCATGGGTGTCCTTATCGAGCACTACGCCGGCGCGTTTCCTGTGTGGCTTGCGCCCGTGCAGGCTGTCATGTTGCCGATTACCGATGGCCAGGTGGAGTATGCTCGCTCGATCGCATCTCAATTGAGCGACGCGGGCTTCCGCGTGGAAATCGATGATTCCAACGAGCGGCTTCAAAAGAAGATCCGCAATCAGCAATTGCAGAAAGTGCCGTACATGCTTGTCGTTGGAAAAACTGAAGTCGCGGACGGCACGGTCAACGTGCGTGCGCGCTCCGGAGATCAACAGACGATGACGGCCGCGGAGTTTGTGGCGAAGCTCTCGTCTGAGGTCGCTTCCCTCAAATAATGCGCCTGCTTGGCATTGAAACGTCCTGCGATGACACTGCTGCCGCGGTCGTCACGAGCGGCTATGTCGTCCAAAGCAACGTACTTGCGAGTCAAGATGAATTTCACCGCGCCTATGGCGGCATCGTACCGGAGATTGCAAGCCGCAAGCATGCGGAAACAATCAATGCCGTTATCGAACTCGCGTTGCGCAATGCCGGTTGCAGCTTCGACGCTCTCGATGGCGTCGCAGTAACCTGCGGCCCCGGTCTTCCGGGCAGCCTTGTCGTGGGCGTTGCCGCCGCGCAAGCAATCGCACTTTCCCGAGGGCTGCCGCTCTATGCAGTCAACCACCTGCACGGACATCTCTTTGCTAATTATCTCGAGAATCCGCAACACCCCGATGAGCGCGCGCCGCAAACGCCGTTTCTTTGCCTCGTCGTCTCGGGCGGACATACGGACCTCATCTTCGTGGAGACACCTGAGCGGCACAGGGTCATCGGCCGCACCCTCGACGACGCAGCCGGCGAAGCATACGATAAGGTGGCCAGACTGCTCGGGCTCGAGTTCCCGGGCGGGCCCGTGCTCGACAAGCTGGCGCAGTCCGGCGATCCGCACGCCTTCGAGTTTCCGCGCGGCTTGTCACGCGATGGCTCCTACAACTTCAGCTTCTCAGGGCTCAAGACCGCGGTCCGATACCATGTTGACGCGCACCCGGAGCACCTCGTCAACCGCGTTGCCGATATCGCGGCGAGCTTTCAGCAGGCAGTTGTCGATGCGCTGTGCGAGAAAACGTTGCGCGCCGCGCGCGAGCTTGGCCAGACAACGATCGCCTTGGCAGGCGGCGTCGCAGCAAATTCGGCGCTGCGCAGCGAGTTACGCCGGCGCGCCCGCGACGAAGGAATCAGCGTGCGCGTGCCGCCGCTCGCCTACTGCACGGACAACGCTGCGATGATTGCCGCCGCTGCGTACTATCGCGGCGAGTTGGGGCGGGTACGACCGGAAGAGCTGCGGATCGATCCGAACTTCGCGTGGTGATTTCCTGTGGAAACGGACTTGAAGGTCCGTTGCTACAGTCCGCTTATTTCGCCGGCGCGTATGATCTTGAGGAAGTTCGTCCGTCCTTGGACTCCAAGCGGCGTGCCGCCAACCAGGACGACCGCGTCCCCCTTGCTGACGGCTCCAATATCGATGAGCTTTTCTTCGACTGCCGCAATAAGGTCGTCGGTGCTGCGGCCAAAGTCGACGACGCATGGCGCAACGGCCCAATCAAGCGAAAGCCGGCGCGCGATCCTCTGGTCGGGCACGAACGCGTAGATGGGAACGGTGGGCCGGTCCTTGCTGACGATGCGGGCCGAGAATCCTGAACGTGTAAACGCAGCGATCGCCTGCACGTTGATCGATTGCGTGATTGAAATAGCGGCTTGGGAAATCGCGTGCGAATCGCTGCCGATGTGGGCAGAGCGCCGCCGCTCGAGTGTGGGGGGAAAGCTGCGTTCAGCTTCGAGCGCGATGCGCACCATCGTGCTGACTGCTTCAACCGGGTAGTCGCCCGCGGCGGTCTCGCCCGACAGCATCGTGCTGTCTGTTCCATCAATGATGGCGTTGGCGACGTCGGATGCTTCGGCGCGCGTCGGGCGCGGGTTGTGCCGCATCGAGTCGAGCATTTGTGTTGCAGTAATCGCAGGAATCAAATGGGCTCGCGCGCGAGCGATGATCTGCTTCTGGAGCGTTGGAACGAGCTCGGGCGGCATCTCGACGCCGAGATCGCCGCGCGCAACCATGACCGCATCGGCAACATCGAGGATTTCCTCGAGATGGTCGATCGCCTCAGGCTTCTCAATTTTGGCGATGACAGGTGCGTCGCCCCCAGCCGCTTTCACCGCTGCCTTCGCATCCAGCACATCTTGCGCGCGGCGCACAAAAGATAGCGCGACAAAATCTGCGCCTCCCGGAACGACGACCGCGACGTCCTCGCGATCTTTCTCCGTGAGCGACGGAGATGAAACAGCCACGCCGGGCAGATTCATACCTTTGTTTTCGCCGAGCTCGCCACCGTTGACCACGACCGTCGATACAGTGGTCTGCGTTGTTCCAGTGACGCGCAGTTCAATGCGTCCGTCGTCCAAGAGGATACGGTCGCCGGTTTTGACGTCCTTGGGCAGCGGCACATACGTCGTCGAGACTCTCTGTGCATTTCCTACCACCGCTTCGGTTGTTATCTCAAACGGATCCCCGGCTTTGAGGACAACAGGCTTGTGGCCTTCGAGCTGGCCGATGCGTAGCTTTGGCCCCTGCAGATCGGCGATCACGCCTACCGCGCTGCCGCAACTCTTCTCGGCGTCGCGCACCATCCTGATCCTGGCGCGAAATTCGTCGTGACTCGCATGCGACATGTTGACGCGAAAGACGTTAACCCCAGCCTCGATGAGCTTGACCACCATTTCCGGGTTGCTGCTCGACGGACCGATAGTCGCGATCACTTTGGTTCGCCGAAATACGCTCATGCTCGGCTCCGTTGGGCGAGCCAGCGCTGCAGCCCCTCGCGTACAACCTCGCGCTCGACTGCGTGCAGGCGCTCGAGTGCGTCGGACTCATTCTCGTCGGCAAAGAGTTGCATATGCTTGCGGGCAAGGACCTGGCCGCGGTCGACAGCCTGGGTGATCTCGATGAGGCTCGCACCGGTGTATGGGACCTTTGCGGCCAGCGCATCGCGCAGGGCATGCGCCCCGCGAAAGACGGGCGTTTGTGTTCCATCAGGAAACGCGACTACATCGGCGTTAGGATCTTCCGGCAGATATGCCGGATGCAGATTGAACACTCCGTCAAAACCGGCATCCAAAAACTCCGGCGCAAGCACGTGCATCCATCCAAGTAGCAGGACGAGCCGCGCGCCGCTCTCACGCACCGCGTCAGCTAAGCGTTTGGCATAGCCCGATCGATCGTGCGCCCGTTTGTCGAACTCCATCACGACGGCGGGAATGCCCGCATTGTGCGCGCGCTCGAGTGCAAGGATCGACGGCTTATTGGAGACGACGATTTTGATGTCCAGGGGGAGCGACCCAGCGCGCGCGGCGTCGATGACCGCCTGGAGATTGGTGCCGCTGCCGGAAACGAAAACCGCCGTCGGAACCGGCGGCAGCTTCTCCAATCGCTGCGGCGCCGGGCTCACTTTAGCGGCCACCAATGATGACACTCGGCCCACACGGGTGGCGCGGCTCGACCTCGCCCACGACAGCGGCAGATTGCAGCACGCCGGGAACTGGACATTCGGTGAGCGCTGCGCGAGCTGCCTCAACGGCGCCCGGCGCATCCGCGCGCGCAACGACCATGCAAAATCCGATCCCCATGTTAAATGCGCGATATGCTTCCGCCGCAGAAAGGCCAGCCTCGTGCACGATCAGTTCCGTAATGCGGGGGACGCGCCAGCTCGACGGATCGAAGCGCGCAGCAAGATGGTCGGGCAACGCGCGCGGCAAGTTGTCGACGAGACCGCCGCCTGTGATGTGCGCCATGCTCTTAATTGCGGCACCTGATCGTTGAACCGCGCGCACGTACGGCAGATAACATGGGTGTACGGCAAGCAGTGCATCGCCGATCGTCTCACCGCTTCCCGCGGCGAGCGGTTCGCTCCAGCGCGACTGATCGAGCGTTGCGCGAGCAAGAGAATAACCATTTGTGTGCAATCCGTTCGCCGGTAGACCGATGATGACGTCGCCAGCGTGCACGCTTGAGACGTTGATCAGCGCGTCGCGCTCGACGACCCCAACGATCGTGCCCGCAAGATCGAAATGCGGTGGAGTGTACACGCCGGGCATTTCGGCTGTCTCGCCTCCGAGGAGCGCCACCGAATGCGTCTGACACGCCTGCGCAATACCGCGAACAATGTCTGCCGCAGTCTCAGGCTCGAGAGCGCCCATTGCCAGATAGTCAAGGAAAAACAGCGGGTCTGCGTTCGAACAGAGCAGATCGTTGATGCAGTGATTGACCAGATCTGCGCCAATCGTATTGTAACGGTGCAGCGCAATGGTCACAAGCACTTTGGTGCCGACGCCATCGGTGCTGGCCGCGAGCACGGCATTTTTGTATCCTTGCAACGCGAAGCAACCACTGAAGCCGCCGACACCTTTGAGCACCCGGGGGTCGTCATGGCGTTCGAGTATGGACTGATAGCGCGCGATTGTTTCGTTTGCAAGGTCGATATGAACGCCGGCTTTGGCGTATGCATCAGTCATATAAATGCGTCGTTTGTCGCTTACGTAGAGGCTCCCTACAGTGCACCCAAGGTCGCTCCGCCGGGTGTGTAGAAATGACGGATGTTAACGATCTTTTTCTGATATTGTAAGAGAGGTAATGTCCGGCATGAAGGTAGTGGTGCGGGCGGAACGCCCTGTGGGCATCAAAGCGGATGCACTTGCGGTCGGCGTGTTCTCGGATGGTTCTCCTCCGGCAAGTTTCAGCGCTGTGGACGCTGTCTTGGACGGCGTGCTCGCCGACATGCGCCAACGCGGCGAAATTCGCGGCCGCGATCGGGAAGTCACCGTTGTGCCCGCGGGTAAACGGCTGCGCGTTAAACGCGTTATTATCGTCGGCTTGGGCGAACGCGCAACCTTCCACCCCTCTTCTTTTGCTCGCTATGCTGGGCTCGCCGTTCGCGCCGCTGCCGAGCGAAAACTTGGCAACCTGGCCATTGTTTTGCCGGAACCCATTCCGTTCGACGCCGAGACTGCGATAGAGAATGCCGCCGAGGGCGCGATTATGGCAACTTTCAACCCTGCGCCCTATCGTAAGGAATCAAACGGCAAGCCTCACAGCATCGCATCGATCGCGCTCATCGTAGAAAATGCACGCTCGGCTTCCTCGCTGCAAAAGGCAGCTGACCGCGGCGTCATTTTGGGTGAAGCGGCTAACGCCGTCCGCGAGATGGTGAATCTGCCTTCCAATGACATGACACCCTCGCACTTGGCGGCTCGCGCACGCGAATTTGCCAAGAAATATGGTTTGAAGATCACGGTACTCGACCGGCCGGAAATGAAACGCTTAGGGATGGGTTCGATGCTCTCGGTTGCAGCCGGTGCGGAGCAACCGCCAAAAGTCATCGCGCTTGAGTATCACGGCAACAAAGGCTCCAAGACGACGCTTGGACTCGTCGGCAAAGGCATTACGTTTGACACGGGCGGTATCTCTTTAAAACCGGCGCTCGACATGGACGCCATGAAGGGCGACATGGCTGGCGGTGCCACCGTGATCGGCGCTATGGCCGCCATTGCCCAGCTCAAGCCAAAGGCAAACGTCATCGGCGTTGTGATGGCAACAGACAACATGCCGTCGAGCAAAGCAACGAAGCCGGGCGATATCGTGCGGGCGATGAACGGTAAGACCATCGAGATCACCAATACCGACGCCGAGGGTCGCTTGGTGCTCGCCGACGGATTGGTCTACGCAAAGAAACTTGGTGCAACGCATCTCGTCGACATCGCAACCTTGACCGGCGCCGCCGTGGTTGCTCTTGGCAACACGACGACGTGCGTCATGGCAAACGACCGTCAATTTGTCGACATCTTTCACGAAGCGACGGCGCCGTACGGTGAACGGTATTGGGAGCTCCCGCTATTCCCCGAATACGCCGACCTCATCAAGAGTCCCATCGCGGACATGAAGAACTCAGGCGGGCGCCAGGCCGGAACGATCTACGGTGCGATGTTCCTCAAAGAGTACGTCGATAATACCCCCTGGATCCACCTCGACATCGCCGGCACTTCGTGGACCGATCACGATGCCGGGCACATCGTCAAGGGCCCAACCGCCGTCGCCATGCGGCCCATGGTGAGACTCGCGGAGCTCATCTCCGCAAAACATCCGCACGGCAAGGCAGATGAGGCTGCATTCCAACGACTCACCCCATCGGTTTCCTTGTCGCATAATGGGGTGACGTCGCGGACCCGTCGCCGCAAAGAGAAGGCCGGTTAGCGCCTCTCCGCTACGGGCGGGTGATTGTCAGCGGCGCAGCCAGCTGAAGGTCGATTTTCGATCCGGCGCCGATCGAGAAGTTCGTCTTCATGTTGACGCCGTATAAGGCCCCACCTACTGCTCCGAGTGCCCCGCCGGCGTTGGTCCCTAGCCACTTGCCGAGGATGTTTCCAACCACCATGCCTGCCGCAGCGTTCACCGCTATGTGCCCGAGGTTGCTCGAGTGTTTCTCTTCTACCGACACAAGGTTGGCGCTCAACGAGGCCGATCTGCCAGTGCGCAATGTGATCTTGTCGAACGTGAAGCCGAGCTCAGCCTTACGGCCCTGGCTCGCGTGTTGGACATGAATGACATGTGCGCTAATAGTTGATCCCGCCCAAGTGCTCGCATCGCCGTTGGGATACGGCGCGACGACCTGCATCGTAAAACGCTGCCCGACTTGCGCTGTGCCCGAGTCGAGAGTATGATTCATCAGTGCGTGAAATTTCGCACCGGCCGCAACAGTCGTCGTCGCGGCAAACGCTGCGTGTGGTGCGCTCATGGTCACGACCAGCACAAGTGCCGGAAGAAATCCGCGTAGACTCATTTATTGGTCTCCCTCTGACAGTCGAACTGGCTCGACCGCCTGCGTTTCTTATACCCAAAAAGTAAGCGGACCTAAAGGTCCGCTGCTACCTTAGCTTAGCTTGGGACTTTTTCCGGTTCTCGCACCTTGCCTGTCAGCTGCTCGTGGATGCCCTCGGGGTATCGGCCTGTGAAGCAGCCCATGCAGAAATCGCCGCGCGGACGCCCGGTGGATTCCACGAGCCCTTCCTCGCTGAGATAACCAAGCGAATCAGCATTGATCGTCTTGCAAATCTCGGGAACGCTGAAGTTTGCCGCGATGAGTTGGTCGTACGTGGCGGTGTCGACTCCCAAAAAGCACGGGTGGCGCATGGGCGGACAGGTAAGACGCACGTGCACTTCGCGGGCGCCCGACTTACGCAGCAACGCGACGAGCTGGCGCGTCGTCGTGCCGCGGACGATGGAGTCGTCGACCAGGACAACGCGCTTATCTTTAAGATTGGCGATCAGCGGATTAAACTTGAGTTTAACGCCTTGCGAACGCATGCTCTGATCGGGTGAGATGAATGTTCGTCCGATATATCGGTTCTTCATCAGTCCTTCGATGTAGGGCAACCCGGATTCGTCTGAATAGCCGATAGCTGCGGCGGTCGCACTGTCCGGTACGCCGATGACGATATCCGCTTCTACCGGCGCCTCGCGAGCAATGGCGCGACCCATACGATAACGCGCCAAGTAGAGTTCGTGCCCGGCATACATTGTATCGGGGCGAGAAAAATAAATGTATTCGAAGATGCAGTTCGCAGGCTTATTGTCCGTTTGCACCTTATGCGATCGCAATCCACGTTCGTCAATGATGATGATCTCGCCAGGCTCGACCTCGCGCAGCAACTCGGCTCCCACCGTGTTGAGGGCGCACGATTCCGATGCGATCATCCATCCATCGCCGTAGCGGCCGACACAGAGTGGGCGCACGCCCCAAGGATCGCGGAAGCCGAAGAGCTGTTTCTCGGTGGCGAGCACGATTGAAAAAGCACCGATGCAGCGCTGCATCAATTCGGCAATGCGCTCTTCCATATTCCCATGGTCCATGAGCGTGAGCAGTCTGGCCATGACATCAGAGTCTGATTCGGCCGTCGCCGCTGCATCGGGAGGCAGCATATGGCGCAGAGCTTCAGTGTTGACGAGATTGCCATTGTGCGCTAGCGCGAACGTGCCGAGTTCGCTTGTCGCGAGCAGCGGTTGAGCATTGTAGACGACCGAGGATCCGGTTGTTGAATAGCGCGTGTGGCCCACTGAAAGGTGTCCGGGAAGTTCCGACAACACGTCTTCCGTAAAAATTTGGGAGAGCAAGCCCATTTGCTTGAAGACTCGAAGCTCGTTGCCGTCGGATACGGCAATGCCGGCGCTTTCTTGCCCGCGGTGCTGCAAAGCGTACAGCGCGAAGTATGTGGCGCGCGCCACGTCCTCGCCAGGTGCGAAAAATCCGCAAACGCCGCAGGCATCATGCACCGCATCCTCGCTGCCGCTTGGCTTCGGGACATATGGTGCAGGAAGCTTCGCGCCGTATTGCCTCATCTCAATTCAACCTTACCCGAAAGTCCCAGGCCTGTCAACGAATCGCCGGAGCTAAGCGCGCAGCAATGTCGGAACGGTAGCGCAAAACCACGCCGTGCGGTAGAAGCTTCTCGTATTCCGAGATCGCCTCGTAAGCTCGCTTACGCGCAGACGTCATGTTACCGCCCACCGCACTAATCGTGAGCACACGTCCGCCGCTCGCGTTGACGCGTTCGCCCGCGACGCTCGAACCGCCCCAAAAGCCAATCGTTGACTCGTTCTCGAGCGGCGTGAAATGAGGGAGATCGGTCAGCGCGCATGAGACCTGTGGATAACCGTCGCTCGTAAGCACGACCGCGGCGCACGCGCTCTTCGAAAACGTCGGCGCTGCGATTTCGCCGAGCCGTCCGGCTGCAGCGACAGCGAGCAGCTCGAAAAGGTCCGATTCCAAGCGCGGCAGCACGACTTGCGTCTCGGGATCACCGAATCGAGCGTTAAATTCGAGCACCATGGGCCCCCGCGTGGTTACGATGAGGCCCGCGTAGAGGCATCCCCGGTAGTCGATGCCATCACGTTTGAGGCCTTCCAGCGCAGGGGCCACGATCGTGTTCGAAACACGCTCGAGCGCGTCGTCGTCAAGTACGTCCGCGGCTGGCGAGTAAGCACCCATCCCGCCTGTATTTGGGCCGCTGTCGCCATCACCGGCACGTTTGTAGTCGCATGCGGCGGCAAGGGTGACGAATCGGGCGCCGTCGAGCACTGCCATGACGGATACTTCCGGGCCCGCAAGGCGCTCTTCCACTACGACACTTGTGCCGCCGCCGGGCAGTTTTCGCTGGTCGTACCACTCAGCCAGAATGGGACGCGCCTCTTCTGCGTTTGCGCACACCACCACGCCTTTGCCCGCGGCGAGCCCGTCCGCCTTGAGGACGACGCCGTCGCGAAAGTGCGCGAGTGCACGCTCCGCCTGCTTGCGGTCGTGAACAACCCGATAGCGGGCTGTCGGGATGCCGTGACGCTCCATGAATTGTTTTGCAAACGCCTTGCTCGATTCAAGCCGCGCACCCGCGCGGCTCGGCCCAAAGACGTTGATGCCTCGGCCGCGCAAAGCGTCGGAAACACCTGCAGCGAGAGCGGCCTCAGGACCGATGACAGCAAGGTCTATGCGTTCGTGCGCGGCCCGCTGCGCCAGTTCGATGCCCGATGTTGCGTTAACGTCCGGCCAGTTCGTACCAAGCTGCGTCGTGCCCGCGTTGCCTGGGGCGGCGTAGATACTGTCGACCTTCGTCGATGTGGATAATTTCCAGGCCAACGCGTGCTCTCGAGCGCCTGAACCAATGACGAGAACTTTCATTCCCATTCGATGGTCGCCGGCGGTTTGCTCGTGATGTCGTAGACGACGCGGTTGACTTCTGGGATCTCGTTGACGATGCGCGTCGAGATCTTCTGCAACACCTCCGGGGACAGCCGAGCCCAATCGGCCGTCATGCCGTCATCGCTTGCCACAGCGCGTATCGCCACCATGTTCCCGTAGGTGCGGAAGTCGCCCATCACACCCACGCTGCGAAGCGGCGTCAGGACGGCAAAATACTGCCAGGGATGGTCTTGACCGCCTCGCTCGATTTCTTCGCGTGCAATCGCGTCGGCGCGGCGCAAAACCCGCAGCCGCTCTTCGTCAACTGATCCGAGCACGCGCACGGCAAGGCCGGGACCCGGAAATGGCTGCCGGTTCACGATATGCGCGGGGAGACCGAGCTCGAGTCCAAGACGGCGCACTTCATCTTTGAAAAGGAGGCGCAGCGGCTCGATCAGCTTGAGATTCATGACGTCGGGCAAGCCGCCGACGTTATGGTGGGTCTTGATCTTCGCCCCGGCTTTGCTCTGCGGTGTCTTACTCTCGATCACGTCCGGATATAACGTGCCCTGCACTAAGAACTCAACCCCAGGGATAAGCTTGGCCTGCTCTTCAAAGATCTCGATAAATTGACGTCCGATGATCACGCGTTTTTGTTCTGGGTCTTCGATCCCGGCAAGTTTCTCAAGGAAGCGCGTTCGCGCGTCGACCGTGATGAGGTTGAGGTGCAGCACGTCGCGGAACGCACTCACGACCTGTTCGGCTTCGTTCTCGCGTAACAAGCCATGGTCAACGAACACGCAGGTGAGCCGGTCGCCGATTGCGCGCGCAACAAGGGTCGCTGCTACCGCACTGTCGACACCGCCGGAGAGCGCGCAGATTGCTTTGGCGCTTCCCAAGCGCAGGTGAATCTCTTCCACGGCGCGATCGACGAAAGATGCCATTTCCCACTGCTGGTGCAGCCCGGCAACTTTGCGTAAGAAGTTGCGCAAGATGGCGCGGCCGTGTTCTGTATGTCGCACCTCAGGATGAAACTGCACTCCGTAGTGCTTTGAGTCGGGGTTGCCAAACGCGGCGACAGCACAGGTTGGCGTGTGCGCAAGCTTGATGAATCCGCGCGGCATCTCCGTGACCGTGTCGCCGTGACTCATCCAGACCTGTAACCTGCCCGGTACATCCAAAAATAAGATTGACTGCGCCGCATCGACGGTCAATTCAGCTCGCCCATACTCGCGGATAGCGCCCGGCACGACTTCACCGCCGCTTGCAAAGGCCAGCTCCTGCATGCCGTAGCAGATCCCCAGAATCGGTTTGCCCGACTCCAAAATCTTATTGTCGACCTGGGGCGCGCCGGGCGCGAGGACGCTATCCGGGCCGCCCGTCAGGATAAATGCAGAGGGGTTGCGTGCGGCGATTTCTTCCCACGGTGCGTCGTAAGGGAAGATTTCGCAATAGATATGCTCTTCGCGGACGCGCCGCGCGATCAGCTGAGCGTATTGCGCTCCGAAGTCGATGATGGCGACCATTTCCGCCGGCGCGTTCTTCACGTGCAGATCTCCGCGAGACGCCCGCTATCGCGGGCCATGACAACTTCTTTCGCGATACGTTCGCCCACCGACATCTCCTTGCCCCAGCGGTACGCGGAATAGGGTGTGTACTTGGTTCCGGGTGATCCGGGAATGCGCATGCTGACGTCGTAGACGACCAGCGATTTCGGAGGACCGGCCGCAATGACGCATTGCAGCGCGAAGGGCCCGATGATTCCCGGCGGCTGCAGCGTCCGGGCGGCAGCGACAAAGCGCTCGCCCATGTCAAAAGCCTGCTCGAGCATGGACTCCGTTATCGTTGCGGCAATGTGACCGGCTTCTTCCATTGATGCGGCAAACGCTGCGCCTAGCGGTGCTTGGTCAATGGCCAGGAGCGAGCGGATGCCATCAATATTTGTCTGGCGGCGCGTATCCGTTCCCAGAATTTCGAGCTCACCAGTCATGGGCGACCAGAAAAAGTTGAGATTGATCGTCGGTCCGAGGATGTATTCCTCAAACACTGCTTTGTCGAGGCCGTCTTGGGTGACGACGCCGGCTGCAAGGTAGTGTGATGCTCGTTTGCGATATTGTTCGGGGTTAGCAGCTATGAAAAATGCGCGCTCGAACTTAACGCGTGCGTGTTGCGCCTTGATAAGCGTGAGTCCGTCGAGGTCGGAAGGACCGCTCAGCCGGCGCGGGTAGCGAATGCCGGCTTTTTCGAGAAGCCGGTACTGGTTGTTCGCCTCGTCGCGTTCTTCGGCGCGCAACAAACGCCGCGATCCGAACATGGGTACCAGCATGCAACGTTCGATCTCATCGTACGAGTGTCGCTCGCGCGCGTACACCTCAAACGAGCGGTTAGGTACAAAGATTGTGTTCTTCTCAATCAGCTTTGTCTGGATTTTTTCTGTGATCACGTCCGCGAAATGATCGACCATGATGGTCTCGTCGACGCAACCCGTACCATCAGCACGCGTGCGATAGTAGATAGCGTACGTCTTCTCACGTTTCGGTGCCGTGATAACGAGCGTGCTCAAACCCTCGCGCTTAGCACCCAAGCACACGTCCAACGCCGAATGGCTGCCAATGCAGGCGAGCGTGAGGCGACGGGAATCGTAGGCGGCGAGGGCGGCGTTAGGCGACGTCGCCGCTGCCATCAGTTCGCAGGAACTCCGGGACCCGGCACGGCGACCGACTCCCCATTTGATGCAGCGCTCCGATCGAACTGAATGCGGCTGGACTGATCGAGCACGAGATCGAGGCTGTTCGAGAGGAGCGCGTTACGCAATTCGCGGGCGATGCGGCGGCCGGTCGACATAGGCTCGTCATAGTTGAGATACGAATACGGAGAGCCGTCGATGAATAGGTTAGTGCCGGCGACGATGCGAGCAGAGATCTCCATGAGGAAGAAGTCAGACTCGGGCGTGACGATCGTTTCGAGACAGAAAGCGCCAAAGAGGCCGCGCTCGCCGCACAGCTCCCGGCTGACGCGCACGACTGCCTCGCCCATATGAAACGCTTCGGCAAGGAGCGACTCGCGCAAGCTGATCGGCTGATTGCCGATGACGACGTATGACGGCTGAATATCCCAACCTTCCTGGTCGGCGAGCGGAATACGCCCCAGCGAATCGACGTTGCTTTCGTAACGGCGGTCCATCGACATGATTTCGAGTTTACCGGTGAGCGGAGAGTAAAAGTAGTGAATGTACACGGGGACGCCGAGCACGTACTCCTGCATGATGTAACGCTGCTCGAGGAGATGCGACGCGCGGGCAGTGAAGTCGTCGGGATTTTTGACGAAGAGATATCCTTTGCCGCCGTGCGCGCCGTACAGTTTGACGATGACAGGGCGGTCGATCTCGCTTGCCTTCGTGAATTGACGCGGCATTTTGAGACCTGCGCGCGTGAGCCATTCTCGCTGGCGCATGCGGTCGGCTTCCCAATCTAAGACAGACTTGTTGCCGAAATACGGGGTCGTCATTTTCTTGTGCTCTTCCATCGACAAGTATGCGACGAACGAACCGTGCGGCACAAGGATGACCTTACGCTTGTTGAGCTCTTTGTCGAGTTTAGGAAAATCGCCGTAGCGAGGGATGACGATGACTTCGTCGACGAACGCGAAGCTCGAGTACAAACGCTCGTTGAGCGGGGTGACGACCGCCAAGGTGTGGAAGCCCTCGTCTTTTGCGCCCTTGAGGATCTGAAGGGCGGAATGGCTGCCGAGCGTTGCGATGGTAAAGAGCGAAGGGAGTTGCGCGCTTGACTTCGGGCTCATCGCTTTGCTTTCGCCGTGGCCTCCTCCAGTTCCCGGACCTGGCGCCGGACCGGTCGCGGACGAATGTCGTAGGATTGCGATATCGGGTTGGCAAGCAGCGTACGACACGCCCCTTCGAGTTGTTCGCGGGTCGCCGGGCCACCCACATTGTACAGCCGCCACCCGACGGCCCGCGATAACCCGTGCAGTGCGGTAATACCAAATGTTCCTGCGAGGAGCTTCACAAGGCGGTCATTGTTCTCGTCCTTGTCGCGGACGATGGCCTCGAACTGCAGAGGTGTTGCAGCTTCCGCCGCGTTTGGTACGCCATACGACATTCGATGCTTGTTGGGATTGAAGAGTATCTCAGCGCGCGAGAGCTGTTCGATAACATGCTCGGGCGCGGCATCATCTGTGACGCTGAGGACGACGTGTTCGGATCGCTCAACCTTGGCGAGGTCCCGATAGCCCAGATGCCGCAGGGCAGTGAGCACGGTAAACGCGGTGTTGTCGGGGATAATGAGTTCGATAGCGGCGTCGATTGTGACCATCTCTTACGACAATTCGCGGTATAACTGCATTGTTCCGCGCGCTGTCACGCGGCCTCGAGATAGTCTGCGGGCGTCGTCTTATCGACGCCGCGCTTCACTTTGAGCGCACCGAAGATGACGGTAAGAACTGCCGACACGAATACGTTTGCGATGAAGGCATAGAGAGCTTCAAAGCCGGGAACCGTCATTGACCCGAGATGCAACGGATATATGGTGCTGAAGCGGCGCGTTTGCGGACTGTACGTTGCTGCCGGCATGTAGGTTGCGGCAGCCATGCCGACGAGCCAGCCTGCAAGGAGCGCCTTGCCGTGAAACCAGCGCGTGTACATTCCAAAGATAAGAGCCGGAAATGTTTGGAGGATCCAGCCCCCGGCTAAGAGCTGGAAGTTGATTGCATACTGCGTCGGCACGAGCAGCACGAAGATCAGCGCACCGAGTTTCATGATCAGCGAGACGAGCTTCGCGTTGTTCGCCTCCTGCAGATCCGAACAGTTGCGGTTGATATATTCCCGGTAGATGTTGCGCGTAAAGGTATTCGCTGACGCGATAGACATGATCGCTGCGGGCACGAGGGCGCCGATAGCGATCGCTGCAAAGCCAAAGCCCGCGAACCACGGCGGGAACATGTGGAGAAACAACTGCGGTACGGCCTCGTTTGGACTCTCCGGGTGAATGCCCGCGGCTATCGCCATATAGCCGAAGCTGGCCAGAACAGCAAGCAGCAAGCTGTAGATCGGAAGGGCGATCATATTGCGTCTGATTACCTTTGGACCCGACGCACTGAGCACACCCGTAATATTGTGTGGGTACATGAAGACCGCAAGGGCCGACCCAAGTGCCAACGTCACGTACGTGCTGAATTCATCGGGAGGCAAAATAAGGCTAGTAGGCTCGGGTCGCGCTGCGAGTGCAGCACCCGCTGCCGAGAAGATATGTCCGAATCCGCCGAGCTTGGCCGGAATGATGATCGCAGCTGCGATCACGGTGACGTAGATGAGCGTGTCCTTCACGAATGCGACGAGAGCCGGAGCGCGAAGGCCGCCACGGTACGTGTATGCCGCGAGGATGATGAACGCGATGATGATTGGAGCGTCTCGCCAGAAACCTGTGCTCGCAAAGCCCATGGCTTTGACGACGACCTGGATGCCCACAAGCTGAAGCGCGATATAGGGCATCGTTGCAAGAATACCGGTGACGGCGACCGCCAGAGCCAGGGTGCGACTGTCGTAGCGTTCACGTGCGAAGTCGGCGTAGGTGATATACCCACGGTTTTTCGCCAGGGTCCAAAATCGCGGCGCGAAAATGAACACCAACGGATAGACGATTGCGGTGTACGGCAGCGCGTAGAATGCGACAGGTCCGGTTCCATAGACGAAGCCGGGTACGGCGATGAATGTGTAGGCGGTGTAGAGGTCGCCTCCAATCAGAAACCAGGAGATGAAGGTACCAAATTGCCGCCCGCCGAGTCCCCATTGATGCAGATCGTCAAGGTTGCCGCGGCGCCAATAGGGGCCAAGGAACCCCAGCACCGCGACGAGCGCGAAGAGAGCGATGAAGACGATGACCGCGGGCCAGATCATGTGCTTCGTTCCGGATTCGCGTTCACTCGTGGCCCCCGTCATGGGCCAGCAGGTAAACCGCCCACACAATGAGAGCGGTCAGCGCGATCCAGACAAACTGATACCAATAAAAAAATGGAATACCCGCAAGTGACGGCTCCATTTTATTGTAGGATGGAACCCAAAGCATAACGACATACGGAATGAGGAGCAACCAATAAAAGCGCCGTTTGACGCTGCGAGCGGGCTGCCGCATAGTCGGCCGGGTTAGTCGCAGACCCCCTTGGAATCCTGGCTAGCGGAGCGCCGTGGCCATGTGCACAAAGATGGAGTGTGAGGGTGATGGCGCTTTCGGATCTCGGCCGCGAAGCGACGGGTCCTCGAAGGCAAGATTGAAGTTCCACGCGACTCGCTCGGGATGAGGCATGATCGCGAGCACGTTGCCGGCATCGTTGCAAATGCCGGCGGCGTCATGCATTGCGCCATTCGGCGCGCCGCCCACAAACCGGAATGTAATGCGTTTGTCTTTCTCGAGCTGGTCGAAATATGTGGGTGAGCCGGTGAATCGGCCTTCACCATGCGCTATCGCCATCTTCATCGTCGTGCCGGTTTTCATACTCGCGGTGAACGCGCAGCGCTCCATGGGTGCAGCAAGCTCAACGTCGAGGATGCGGCACTGAAAATGGCCGGATGGGAGATTGCGCGCGATTGCTATGGGGCCAATGAGTCCAACCTCTGCAAGGACTTGCGCTCCATTACAGAGCCCGAGCACAAGCTTGCCGCGCTCCGCTTCCTGCATCACGACTGCAACGCTCGATGATTTCGCGGCAATGGCACCGGCGCGAACTCTGTCTTCGTAGGCAAAGCCGCCGGGAAGCACATAGGCCTGATAATCTCGCAGATCTGTGGGAGGTTCGCTCCACAGCACGGCGCGAGCCTCCATCCCTGCATCGCAGCAGGCATCGACTGTTTCTTCTTCTGAGTTTGTGCCGGGGAAGACCAGCACGGCCACGCGGGGCTTCGTCATGCGAAAAGATCCTGGAGCGGTGACATCCAGGCCGACGCGAGATCGGACAGCGCAACGTCACAGAGGTGCTCAACGCGCAGCCGCGACCCGCCCGTTATGCCGAGGCGTTTTGCCGGCGCGCCAAGCGAGGCTGCACTCGCTTCAAATTTTTTACAATCTGCCGCCGGGACCGCGACGACAAAACCGCCGGCTTCCCCAAAGAACGCCCCAGATTGCGCAACACCCGGCGCCCACTGGTCTGGCGGCAATAGCGACGCGCCGATTGTGCCCTTGCCCTCGCCGCCCAAACACATCTCGGCCACACACGCAAGCAGACCGCCGTCTGAGATATCGTGCGCCGCCGTGATGTGACCGGCGCGGATTTCGTGAATCACAGTTTTGATCGTCGCGTTTGCTTCGTGGTAATCGATAAATGGGAGCTGGCCGGAAACACTCAGACCCAAGACATCCGCGAGCACGGAGCCGCCAAACTGGCCGCCGCGCGTGCCAAGCAGATAGAGAATTTGTTCATCGCCGAAGATTTGCATGGTGACGGTGTGCCGGATGTCTTCGATCCGTCCGATGCACGCAACGATTGCCGACGGAGTGATCGAACTGCCTGACGCGGAATGATTGTAGAGACTGACGTTCCCGCTGACAAACGGCAATCCGTCATTTGTTGCGATAGTCAATGCGCGGGCTGCTTCCGCCAATCCCTCGATGCCGTCGGCGAGTTCGCGGTAAGCGATAGGATCCTCGGGATTGCCGTAGTTAAGACAGTCGGTGAGGCCGATGGGCGTTGCCCCGACAGCAGCAACGTTGCGCGCCGATTCGACCACGGCGTGAGCGGCGGCCAGTTTGGCCGAGACTCGACCATAGCGAGCGTTTCCATCGACAGAGAGTGCGACTGCAAGCGGTGCTCCGCGCCGCACGATGAGCACGCCCGCGTCGGCGTACCCGGATGGAATGGTGGTTGCACCCCGCACGACCGTATCATAGTGTTCGATCAGCGGACGGCGACTGCAGACGTCAGGGTGCGCGAGGACCTTGAGGAGCGTTTCAGTGACGTTCGAGAGGCTGGGGGGTTGCGCGGTTTGCGGCTGCCCAAGCCGCTCCGCAAGTCTCCACGTTGCGCGTACCGGCTGCGTGAGAACGTCGATCGGCACGTCGCACACGGCGGCGGTGCCGGCTTGCAAAACGTATCGTTTCTCGCCCGTAACCTTGCCGATCACGGCGGCGCGCGCATTGGCTGAGACCTCCGGCAACGTGAACTGTTCGTTGTAGATCGCCAGCAGCTCTGCCGTAAACGAACTTGGAACCGCCCACAGCATCCGCTCCTGCGTTTCGGCCATCGCGATGACAAAGGGTGACAGTCCGGACACGGCCACCGGTACCGCCTCAACATCGATGATCGCTCCGAACCCACCCGCGCTGCAGAGCTCGGACGAGCTACCCATAATGCCGCCCGCGCCGAGATCCTTAAACCCAACCGCCAAGCGGCGTTCGCTTACGATGTCGAAGACCGCGTAACTGGCCCGCATGATGACGTTTTTCAGAAACGGGTCCGGGACTTGGACTGCGCTCTTATTCGCCTCGGCCTCCTGCGCGTCAAGCACGAGAGACGCAAAGGCCGCGCCGCCAAAGCCAGATGCATCTGTTGCTTTGCCAACGAGCACGAGATCGTATCCCTCGCCTCCGGCGGGGACGCGGCTGTGGATGATGCGCTCGCTTTGGACAAAGCCGAGCGCCACGACATTGACGAGGCAATTGTCGCGAAACGACGGATGGAAATAGACATCGCCGGCAAGATTGGGCACGCCTACGGCATTGCCATAGGCGGCGATGCCATCGACCGCGCCAGCGGCTACGTATGCAGCGTGCGAGCCGATGAGCGGAGGACCGAAGCGCAGTGGATCTGCGCTTGCGACGACCTTTGCGCCCATACACAAAACGTCACGCAGGATCCCGCCTACGCCCGTGGCCGCGCCTTCAAACGGCACAACCTGCGAGGGGTGATTGTGGCTCTCGTGCGCCACGACGACGCCGTACTCTTTGCCGTCGATTGTGCCGGCGCGAAGGATGCCGGCATCTTCTCCGACACCCACAAGCACGTCTTGACTGTGTGTTGGGAGTTGCGCCAGCAGTGCGCGACTGCTTTTGTACGAGCAGTGTTCGCTCCACTGGATCGCAAACGCATGCGCCTCAGCGCGCGTCGGGTTGCGTCCTAAACGCTGCGCAATCGTGCGCAGCTCCTGCGGGGTGAGCGCAAGCGCCTCGCTCTTAGCGAGGCGCTTGAGGTCTTCATCGCTTCCCTCGATGTGGAGCGGTGCCGCAGCGAGAGCGATAAGGTCTGCTGTGACCGCAACACTCATTTATTGCGCTTTGCCATTCCCCTGGGGCGGTGCATTCAGGCGCTTATCCGCCTCCACGATGCTGGTCCGGTTACGATACTGCGTCATAACGACGCGGCCGTAGATGACGCTGTCGTCAACCGCGAGTATTTTGGCAGCCGCAAGCGCAGCGTTTTCCGGTTCGAGCACAACCATGCTCGCGACGCCGCCAGGCAGAGCCAGGCTGGAAACAATTTCCATTCCGCCCCAGGTGGAGCCGAGCACGGGGCTCGCGATCACGGGATTGGCGGTAGCTGCATCGACGAACGCCGATAGCGCGTTGCTGCGGCCCGCGGTCGTGATATAAACGACGTTCCCGAGCATATTGTCGAGCTGCTGAACTTTTTGCAGCGCGAAGAGCGGCGTCTTGTGCGCAGAAGCGACGTGACGGCGCGTCGGAACCGCAAACGTACGTAACTCTTCTTCGATTCGATCGACGTGCGGTGTATCCGAGCGCGAGCCCATGATGATGCCCACGAACCCGCCGCTGCGCCTTGCAAACGCCGCGACGCGCTCGGCAACCTCCTCATACTTCGCCTTCACGTTGTCGAGGTCGGAGGCCGACGGCGTTGCGATGTTGCGATAGATCTGCTTGTCGAGCATAAGCGCCTGATCGCCGGCGGGCCAAATGCGCCATGAATCGTTGTCGACGACGTCTGCGAGCAGTATCTCCGTCCCGCCGCCTTCCTTGTTGGCCCGTCCGAACTCGACCTTGAGGTCAACGAGGAGCACTTTTTGCCGTCGCCACGCGTGGGCGAGAACGTCGAAAATGAGACGCGCGTAGTCTGACATGAGCGCGACCTCTTCGCTTGACGCGATCTTTTCTTCGACAATCTGCTCGGCGGTGTACTGCGGATCGTGGCGTGCATCGTCTTTGAAGAAATATTCAACGAGGCGTGGCGCAAATACCGTGCCAGACTTGACGCCAGGGTTGCGCTTGAGATACGAGCCTGCGGCAACGCCGCGGACCACAACCTCAATTGGAATCATAGTGCAGCGGCGAACGAGCATCTCGTTTGCATCTTCGTCTTCACCGCCGCTGATATAGTGGGTTGGCAGCCCGGCTTCATTTAAGAGGCGGTAGACGCGGCTCGTGGTCAATGCGGCCAGACGGCCCTTGCCCGCAATCACGTTGCGCTTGGCGCCATCACCCGCCGTAATGCTGTCTTGCGAGACCACAACAAGCGAGTCCGCCTGCTCGGGATGTTGATAGAGAACTTTCGTCTTGCCTCGTCCGACCTCAGCGCCTTTGTTCATGTGCCTCCTCTTCGTTGAACGGACCTAAAGGTCCGTTGCTACATTGGTCCGTTGCCACATTAGGTTAGCTTAATGTCGAGAACTTCGGATGCAGCTTTGCTTTCGCTCAAAGTACGCAGCTTCTTGGCGAGTGCGCGTGCGCGATGAGCGGCAAGCCCGACATGGCCCTCGACCTTCATCAGGAGATCGATATCGCCTAATTTGACGTACTCTGCGATGACCTCGCTCTTCTTGAGCAGATCTGACAATGGATTGCGCTCGTCTTTTTCGACGGCATTCCAGGCTTTCATGGACAGCTCGCGCAGCTCTTCGTGGAGTTTCTGACGGTCGGCACCACGCTTGGCCGCTGCCATGAGCACAGCTTCGGTTGCCGCAAAAGGTCCAAATTTGGCCAGGTTGCGCGCAATCGCCGTGCGCTCGACGCGCAAGCCGCTAACGACTTTGAGCGCAAGCGTCGCCAGCTCATCTGCGGCAAGGAAGGACTCAGGTATGATCGAGCGGCGGTTCGCGGAGTCGTCGAGCGTGCGTTCCAGTAGGTTGTCAGCCGCGTTCTGCCACGCGATCTGCGCGTTTGCGGCCGGGATGCGCGCGAGTGAGTTGATGCGTTCGCTCAACATGGGGTTACGTTTGAACGGCATAGCCGAAGAGCCGACTTGTTTTTTGCCAAACGGCTCACCGAGCTCGCCGAAGGGAGAACTTGCCAGCACGCGTATGTCGAACGCGAACTTGGAGCATGATGCGGCAAATCCTGCAACTGCGCTTAGCACAAGATAATCTAATTTGCGCGGATAGGTCTGCCCGGTGACGGTCAGCGCCTCGAGGTCAAACGCTCCGAGCACTTCGCGCTCGATGTCGTCAGCACCAAGCGAACTGTCTTTGAGCAACGCCGCGTAGGACGCGGACGTGCCGACGGCGCCTCGTAACCCTTTGCTCGGCAGCGCCGCGGCGATTCTGCGAAGCTCTTCGTAATCGAGCAGCATGTCCTGAGCCCACAGGGCAAATCGCATGCCGAGCGTTGTCGGTTCGGCGGCCTGAAGATGCGTGTACGCGATGCAGGGGAGATCGGCGTACTCTTCGATCTTTACCGCAAAGGCGTCGAGAACATCACGAATGTTGGCGACGAGCATGGAAAGAGCGACCTTGATGCGCGCGATCTCCACGTTGTCCTCGACGTCCATGGAGGTGGCGCCCAAATGCAGTTTGCCGCCGCCGAGCTTGGCCTGCGAGGCGAACACACGCAATTCGGCCATGAGGTCGTGACCGATTTCCGCTTCGATCGTGTGGGCTGCCTCAATGTCGACCGCGTCAACGTGCCGCCGCAGATCGGCCACTTCATCATCAGTGACGAGACCGGCTTTGCCTTGAGCTTGCGCAAGAGCAAGCCACAGACGCCGCCACATGCGGCGCTTGGTCTCCTCCGAAAAGAGCGCGCGCATCGCCGGACGGCCGTAGCGCCACGAAAATGGAGACTGGTAGGATGTGGTCATTAGACTTTCATAGCCTCTTCGATCGCACGATTTTGCGACCAAGATGCTCCTTGCGCTCTCATTGCAGCGATCTCGTTTTCACGCAATTGCTTCTCGAGCAACCCCATCAGCCGTTCGTACGGAGTCCATATAATCCACGCGATTCTCGATGAACGCTGCGGCTTCCCGGTGCGGCTCCGTTCATTAAACCCAGCGGAAGGTCCGCGCGCTGATGAGGGTCCCCAGCACCGTCCATGCAAGCAGTATGCCGACCCAAGGCAGATAGTGCGACAACGGATTGCCGTACACTGACACTGACCGAAACATGTCGATGAACTGCGTTGACGGCAGCAGATGCAGCGTCGAGCTTACTGCGTGCGGGAAACGGTCGATTGGAACGTACGCATCGGACAGAAATGCCAGGGGGACGGTCAAAACTGAGGCGACGTTGTTTGCACTCTCCGTTGTACGTGCAAGGGCTCCGATTATCGTGCCGAGTGACACGAACGTCGCCGTGCCGATGAGCAATACCGCCACAATTTCGAGCGGGTTGCCGGTGATTTTGACGTGAAAAACCAACGCGCCAACTCCTATGAGAATAATGGCCTGAGCCGCAAGAAGCGTCATCCGGTACGCGACCAGCGACGAAAAGAAAACCCATGGCGGAATCGGTGTTAGGTAGATACGGCGCAGCAAATGCTTCTCGCGGAAGGTCGCAAGCATCACGCCGACGCCCCAAAATCCCGAACTCAATACTTGAGCGCCGATGATGCCGGGAACCAGGAATCCGGCGACCGTTGCGGAGGGTCCCTGCGCAAACGCGAACGAGAACAGAATCAAGAAAAACACGGGCATCGCAAGCGTCCAAAAGACCATCTCGCCGTCACGCTTAAAATACCAAAGAAAATTCATCTTCGTCTGCACAAAAAACATCCGCAGCAAACTCACGCTGCGTCCCCAATAGTCTCGCCCGTGATCGCGATGAAGGCGTCTTCGAGTTCGGGGCGGTGCAGATCCAATGAAGAGATTTTCGCACCGAGTGCATTCGCGCGGGTGACGACGCTTGCAAGGGCGAGCCCAGGCTCCCCACGAGTCACGAGCTGCCATTCTCCGTTCGTGTTGACCCACGTGCCGAGCCGCTGCAGCTCTTCGTCCGGTGAGAATCCTTCGGCCGTAATACAGACGCGAGCCTCGCCGCCGTAACGAGCAACGAGATTCGGCGGCGTATCTTGCGCCACGATCTTTCCACGTTGTATGACGCAGATACAGTCGCACAAACGCGCCGCCTCTTCGATGTAGTGCGTCGTCAGCACGACCGTCTTGCCGGCGTCGCGAAGGCGTTCGATCTCGGACCATAAGATGCGCCGGCCGAACGCATCCATGCCCGCAGACGGCTCATCCAAAAACAGCACATCAGGATCGGGCTGCAGGGCGAGCGCGAGCGCTAAGCGTTGCTGCTCGCCGCCGGACATCTGCGCCACCTGCCGGTCGAGTTTGCCCTCCAAACCCACGCGATTGACCATCTCTAGTACGCGCGTAGGGATCGAATAGTAAGCCGCGTTGAGCTCGAGCATCTCACTGATGCTCGCCTTCTCAGGCAGCGAGACCGTTTGCAGCTGGACGCCCACGAGGCGTCGCAGTCGTGCAAGCTCACCTCTGCGCGAAGGGTCGAGTCCGAGCACGCGTACCGAACCAGACGTCGGCTCTTTGAGGCCGATACAACACTCAAGAGTCGTCGTCTTGCCCGCGCCATTTCGCCCGAGCAGACCGAATATAGAACCCTTTGGTACCGAAAAGCTAATGCCGGCGACGGCCTCGAGATTGCCGTAGCGCTTGATGAGTTTGTCGACGACGATTGCTGCGGTCATTTCTGAGTGCAGAGACGAATAATCACTTCCTCGAGTGCCTGATCGGGCACTCGCTTACCGGTAAGCGAGTCTTCCAGCGCCTTCATCGTCAGCCGCACGTTGTCGCGTGCGAGCTTGGGCGTGCGCTTGCGCGCGAAATCCCACAGCTTCATTGCTCGAAATGGCGATTGTCCGGTTGCTGCGGCCCAGCTTTGCGGATTTGCGCCGCTTACAAGTTCCCACGCTATCTGAGCGTCCCCGGCCAGCCAGATGAGTGGGCCAGTTGCATCCTCGGGTCGCGTCACCATCTCGTGCAGCAAAACGAGCGCTGCGTCGAGATCGCCGCGGCTCACGACGTTGCCGAGATCCCACAGCTTCGGGTCACCCGGCGGCTTCACATATTCCTCCGCGGCCGCTCTGCTAATCTTTTTTCCCATGAGCGCGAGACGATCGAGTGCGTTGCGAATCTCGTACACGCTTTCGAACGCTGCGAGATAGCGGCGCGCACCGGGATCGACGGCAACGTCGAGGGATTTCGCGTAGTCGTCGATGTAGCGCTCTCGCTCCGACTCATCAAGCGTGCAGTTGACAAGCAGCGCACCCGGGTTATCTGCCGCAAAGTCCGCGGAATTGACCTTGTCTTTGGGGGCTTTGCCACGCTGCGGCTTAGGCTCACCAGAATCATCGATGACGAGCAGCGCATGTTCGCCGAGCGGAGGGATAGCGTCGCGTAGCTCGATGCGATCGTCGTTGCGAAGCTCGAGAACGTTTCGCACGGTTACGATGCGCCGCTGTGCTAAAAATGGCAAAGCGCCAAGCTTCTCGGCAAGGACTGAGAAATCAGTCGCCTCAAGCGCATCGACGGTGTCGACGTTGAGAGGGCGTAGCGACTCGTCCGGCACTGCACTCTCAACGATACGCTTGAGCACCTCATCGGCGAGCATATGTTCCCTGCCGCTAATGATCGCTAAAGTGGGAAGGGCGTCACGCGCCGCCATGAACTGGCGATAACCGACCCGGCTAAGTGCAGTCTGAGCGTTCACAGCGTCGCTTGAGCGAAAGTGCCCGCGCTCAATATTTTTGCAATGGAGCTTTCAAAGGGCGGTTGGATTGCACCGCGCTCGGTCACAAACGCGGACACGTACTCCGCAGGGGTCGCGTCAAAAGCTGGGTTAGCAACGGTTGCATCGGCCGGCGCACTGCGCGCTCCCGCGAAGGTCGTCATCTCGTCCGGGTTACGCTCTTCGATAACTATGCCCGCGCCGTTTGCAAGTGCGGGATCAAACGTTGACAGAGGGGCGGCCACGAGGAACGGCAAGCCGTGCGCTTTTGCAAGGACTGCGAGTCCGTACGTACCTATCTTGTTCGCGGTGTCGCCGTTGCGCGCGATTCGGTCGGCGCCGACAATAATGGCGTCAATCATTTTACGCTGCATGAAATGCGCGGCCATGCTGTCGGCGATCAGCGTATAGGGAATTCCGTCTTGGCGCAGTTCCCAGGCAGTCAAACGCGCGCCTTGGAGCACCGGTCGTGTTTCGTCAACATAGACATGCTCGAGCTTCTCAGCCTTCCAGAGCGACCGAATCACCCCGAGCGCAGTACCGTAACCCCCGGTAGCAAGATCTCCCGTGTTGCAGTGTGTCAAGATTCGCACGCGCCCGGTAAAGAGCGTCGCGCCTTCGTCGCCGATGCGGTGGCAGGCCGCAACGTCGTCGTCGTGGATCGCGCGGGCCAGCGTATCTAATGAAGCAATGATGGTTGGAGCCGGCGCTCCCGCGTTTACCTGCGACGCGGCCACCCCGAGCATTCGCTGAACTGACCAGGCAAGGTTGACGGCAGTTGGCCTCGACGCTATAAGCGTGGCAGCAGCTGCGTTCAGGCTCTCGAGAAATTGTGGGCCGCTCATACCAGCTGCAATGAGATTGCGGGCCTCAATGGCCATCCCATAGGCGGCGGTGATGCCAATCGCGGGTGCACCGCGCACGCGAAGCTGCGCGATCGCCTGTGCAACTTCCGGCGACGTTTTAAGGGTTACAAAAACGACGCGTTGGGGCAGTTGTGTCTGGTCGAGCAGTCGCAACGTGCCGGCGTCATAGCTAATATGCGATTGGGTCAAAAATGAACAAACTCCAAAGACCGTCTGTTCGAGGAAATGGTTGGATTTGCCCCCCATAAGACATTATGACCTGTAACTCGAATTACACCGAGTGAACAGCCCCCAGAACGATCCACTCGCGGAGATTGCTCATCTCTTGCCACCGGAGATGCAGCAGCAGCGGCGGCTTGAACGGCAGGCAGCTCGAAAGCAAACTGCGGAGCGCTCAGCCGCTGTCGGTGCCGGCGCGGTCCTCCTAGCGCTCTTTTTGAAATTCAAAACTGCGCTACTCTTTTTGCTCGGTTTCAAATGGATTGCGCTGGGCACGAAGCTGTTGTTGTCGTTTGGAACGCTCGTGGTCAGCATTTTTGCCTGGGCGCAAATGTTTGGTCTCTGGTTCGCCACCGGATTCGTATTGCTGATCTTGGTGCACGAGATGGGGCACGTCATTGCGATCCGCGCCTATGGGCTCAAAGCCAGCGTGCCTATCTTTGTGCCGTTTTTCGGCGCGTTTGTCGCACTCAAGGAAATGCCCCCGAACTCAAAGGCCGCGGCAGTTATCGCGCTCGCCGGCCCGGCGCTCGGTACGGTCGGTGCGATGGCGTGTTACGCAATCGGGGTATACACGCGCGCGCCGATTTGGTACGCGCTCGCTTCGACCGCATTTTTTATCAATCTCTTCAATCTGATTCCGATCTATCCACTCGACGGCGGTCGCGTCGCGGCGGCGTTCTTCTCGCGGACTGCCCCCATTGCGCGCGGTGACAAGGCGTTACTCGGCATGCAGGCAGTGAGTCTGGCGCTGCTGCTTTTCGTCATGTGGCGCGTCGCCGGTGTAGCCGCACACGCGACCTAACCCACTCGAGATTCATTTTTTGCGGATCTTGCGACCGAGCGCGGCCATCTGAAGGGCGCTGTGTGCGGCTTCATAGCCTTTATTGCTGCGCGCCTGCGAGCCGGTGTGGTGTGCTTGACCACTACCGACGCGGGCGGCCCGTGTGCGCGCTTGCGCTACGTTTTCCGTCGTGAGCACTCCGAAGATTATTGGAACCTTCGTTTTCAGCGCGACGTCGGCGATGCCGCGCGCTGCCTCGCCGGCCACGTATTCGAAGTGCGCGGTCTCTCCGCGGATGACACAGCCAAGGCAGATTACCGCAGCATAGCGGCCCGACTCGGCGAGCCATAGCGCCGTGAGAGGCAGCTCAAATGCACCGGGCACTTCATAGACGTCGACGTCGCGTTTGGAGACGCGCGCATCATCAAATCCTTGAAGCGCACCCTCGAGCAGCCCAGCGGTGATTTCATCGTTGAACAGCGCACGCACGATCGCGAAGCGCACGCCTAAGAGCCTTTGCGCGTCTGGCTTCCAGCCTTGATGCCGTCGGTCGTCTCGAGGATGTGTCCGAGTTTATCGCGCTTGGCGTCGAGGTAGCGTGTATTGTGCTCGTCGCGCGGCGCAATGAGCGGCACGCGTCCTACCATCTTGAGACCGTAGCCTTCGAGGCCCGCGATCTTGCGCGGATTGTTGGTGATGATCTTCATCTCGCGTACGCCCAGGTCGTAGAGGATCTGCGAGCCGATGCCGTAGTCGCGTTTGTCCACCGGTAGCCCGAGTTTCTCGTTCGCCTCCGCGGTGTCGGCGCCCTGATCTTGCAACTCGTACGCGCGCAACTTGTTGGCAAGGCCGATGCCGCGACCTTCTTGGTGTAAATAGAGGAAGACGCCGCGCCCCGTTTTGGAGATGATGTCCAGAGCGGCATCGCGCTGCGCGGCGCAATCGCAGCGCCGTGAGCCAAGCGCGTCGCCGGTCAAACACTCGGAATGGACTCTGATAAGGATATCTTTGCCGTCGCCGATCTCGCCCATGACAAGCGCGACGTGGCATGCACCGTCAACGTCAGACTCGTAGCCATATCCCTTGAATGTGCCGAAGCGCGTCGGCATGTCGAATGATGCGATACGCCGCACAAGCTTTTCGTGACGCATCCGATAGGCGATGAGATCCTTGACCGTAATGAGCATAAGGTGGTGTTCGGCGCCGAAGATTTCTAATTGCGCGCGGCGCATCATCGTACCATCGTCCGCGAGGATCTCGCAGATGACGCCTGCCGGATAGAGACCGGCCAGCCGCGCGAGATCGACTGCTGCTTCTGTTTGGCCGGCGCGCACGAGCACGCCGCCGTCGCGCGCGCGCAGCGGGAAGGTGTGCCCGGGACTGACAAAATCACCCGGTCGCGCACTGGGGTCGAGCAGCGTCTGAATCGTTGCGCTCCGGTCTTGCGCCGAAATGCCGGTCGTCGTGCGGCCTTTTGCTTCCACCGAGACTGCGAACGCGGTTTCAAAGCGCGAGGTGTTGTCGACGACCATCATCGGAATGTGCAGTTCGTCAAGTCGTCGTCCGATGACCGGTACGCAGATGAGCCCGCGTCCATACTTCGTCATAAAGTTGATGGCCTCGGGCGTGACCAACTGCGCGGCCATGGTGAGATCGCCCTCGTTCTCGCGGTCCTCGTCGTCCAGGACGATGACCATTTTTCCGGCGCGGATATCCGCGATGGCTTCTTCGATTGTGGCGAGCGGCATCTATCGACCTCGGGTTGTTTTTCGTCGCCTCGGCGCGCGATCGCGCATGTGAGCGGCGATGTAGCGGGCAACGGGATCCACTTCTATATTTAAGGAATCGCCTACAACTTTCCGCCCCAAAGTTGTGCGTTTTAACGTCTCCGGTATGAGCGCGACGGCAAATTTGTCCCCTTTGACCTCGGCGACGGTGAGGCTGGTCCCGTCCAGACTGACGTACCCTTTCTCGACAATGAGAGTGCGCAGCGCGCGTGGCGTGGTGCACCACAGGCGAAAACCCTGACCCTCGGGATCCTTTTGCACAATTGCACACGTTGCGTCGACGTGACCGTACACCATGTGACCGCCGACAAAGTCGCCCACGCGCAAGCTTGGCTCTACGTTCACCAGCTCGCCTTTTTTGAGCCGCTTTAGATTGCTGCGGTTGAGCGTCTCTGGAATGACGTCAAAGACGAGAGATCCGTTGTGCGTCTTGACGGTCAGACACACTCCATTGACTGCAACGCTGTCACCCTCTTGCGCGCCGACGAAGCCTTTCGGCTTGTCGATGGTAATTTCAAGACCACCGTCCTGAAGTTTAACGCGAACGACGTTCGCCATAGCTGTGATGATGCCGGTGAACATACTAGTGCACGATCTCAGCCGCGACAAGAACATCGTCGCCGAGACGTCGCACGGTTTGCAAGCGCAGCGGCAGCTCGCGACTCATGTTGCCGATGACTGGTACGGCCTCGGGTCCACCAAGGAGCACAGGTGCGATGAGCCAGTCAACTTCGTTGACGTGACCGCCGCTCAGGAGAGATGCCCCAAGCGTTGGTCCACCCTCGCACAGGACAGAAATGATATCGGCGTTCGCGAGCTTGGCGAGCAAGTCGTTAATATCGACACGATCGTCGTGCGAGCGCGCGCATTCGAAAATGGTGACGCCACGCTTTTCGAGCGCTTCGCGCGTGACGGTGGGCATGAGGTCGGTTGTCGCGACTATCGTTCGCGCCCGAGTTTGGTCCTTCGTAATTTTAGCTTTCAGAGGAATGCGTCCTCGTGCATCGACGACAACGCGCCTGTAAGGAACTGCTCGCGGTTTGTTCGGGCGTACAGTCAGGAGCGGATCATCGACGAGCACCGTCCCAACGCCAACCATAACCGCATCGTGCTCGTACCGCAGCTGACGAGTATAGCGGGCAGCGGGCTTTCCCGTGAGCTGTCTACGCTCGCCGGCTCGTGCTGCGACCGCGCCGTCAAGACTTTGCGCCATCTTCAGCGTAACGAATGGGCGCCCGGTCGTGCGATGATAGGAGTACGTGCGATTCATTCGCGCAGCCAGTTCGCCAAGGAGCCCGACCTCAACGTTCACATTTTGTGAACGTAGTTTTGCGAAGCCGGCACCTCGAACCCGCGCATCCGGATCTTCCATCGCACTCACGACGCGAGTGATGCCTGCCGCGACAATAGTATCTGCACACGGCGGCGTGCGACCGTGATGCGAGCATGGCTCCAGGGTGACATACAACGTAGCCCCGCGCGCCTTCTCGCCGGCCTCGCGCAACGCGATGACTTCCGCGTGCTCCGCACCCGCCTTTTCGTAAGCACCTCGCCCCACGATTTCACCGTCGCGATCGATGACGAGAGCGCCCACCATGGGGTTGGGACTCGTCTGACCGACATGTGCTTGCGCAAGCTTGAGCGCCAGCTTCATGTAGTGTTCGTCGTTCATCGTTGCCGCATCTTAACTGTGTACAGCCGCTCTCCTTTGCGGACTTGACTCTATTCGCGGGTGTCGTGAAGTCTGTTCATGCTCTCGGTTGCAGTTGCACGCTGCCGATCCGTCTTTGACATCGTCGTTCCGGTTCGCTGCGCGTTGTGCGGTCGGCATGGCGCGCACGTGTGCCTTGATTGCTGCGAGCGTTTGAGGTCGTCGCAGCTCTTATCCCGCAGCGCTCGTACCGGCACCCCAGAACTCGTCGCTCTAGGCGCATATACTGGATCGCTGCGCGCTGCCGTGCTTGCGTTGAAGTTCCGTCACCGCCGAGCGGCTGCATTTCGTTTGGGCGCAATTCTTGGAAGCAAGCTGCTCCACTCAATCGATATAATTGTGCCTGTGCCTCTTCACCAAGACCGGCTGCTGTCACGCGGATTTAACCAGGCAGAGGTAATCGCTCAAGGAATTGCATCGACATTTGACACGCCGCTGCGCCGAAATGCATTGGTTCGCACCCGCGCAACAACCGCTCAGAGCTCGCTAGCGCTGCGCGAGCGGGGTCGAAACGTCAATGGCGCATTTGCGTTAGGCTCGGAGGGCGCATTATTGCGAAATCTTCGTGTAATGATCGTCGACGACGTCGTGACGACGGGCGCAACGGCCGCTGCCTGCGCAGCGGCCCTGACGGGAGGCAAGGTAACATGGGTTATTGTGGCCGCACTGGCAGTCCGATTATAGGTCACCTACGCGCGGCGATGCGCGTTCCTTTGCCAAATTCTCCGCCTTTAGTGACGGAACCCGGCTCGACAATGACATCGTCGCCGAGCACTGCGTCTTCGATGCGTGCACCGCTGCCGACGCGCACTCCATGCCACAGGATCGACGAAACAATCTGAGCGCCATCGTCCACGCTGCTCCCGGCACCAATGGAAGACGGGCTCTGGATGCGAGCTTTCGGTGAGATCCGCGTCTCGAACCCGATGAGCACGCCGTCGACGACCTTTGCTTTTCGCGGCGGTGTGAGTTTCACATTGCCCGACAGAGCATCGCGGTGCACTCGCCGGTATTCCCTCGGCGTGCCGATGTCGCACCAGTATGCTTGCTGGCGCATGCCGTAGAACGCACAGCCGTTGGTCAGCATTTCAGGAAACACTTGCTTCCCAAAATCGTAGAACGTCTTTTCTGGGATGCGCTGCAGCAATGCCGGCTCGAAGATATAAACGCCGGTGTTTGCAAGGTTGCTGCGCTCCGTCCCCTTGGGAGGCTTTTCCTGAAATTCTAAGATGCGGCCCTTTGAGTCAACGATTACTGCGCCATATTGCGAGACATCGGGAGCCTCTGCCAGAACGATCGTCGCTTCTGCTTTTCGCTCGCGGTGAAATGCGAGCGCTGCGGCCAGATCGATATCGGTAACGTCGTCACAGCCAATGACCACAAACGTCTCGCTAAAACGGTCGGCTACTTGACGCACCGCCCCAGCGCTGCCCATAAGTTTGGGTTCGTGCAAGTAGTCGATGTCCACGCCCCATCTCGAGCCGTCACCGACGTAATCGCGTACCGCCTCCGGAAAATAGTGCACGTTGATGACGAGGTCATCCACGCCATATCGCTTGAGGTATTCAATGACATGGCTTACCACAGGCTCGTCGAGCACAGGCACCAGTGGTTTTGGAAGATCGAGCGTAAGAGGATACAGCCGAGTGGAAAGACCGCCGGCAAGAATCATGCCTTTCATTATGCGGGCTTGGACCTAAGCCGCTCGCGTAATGCCTGACCGGTGATGAGAAATGCAAACTGGGGCAGCGCGAGCTGCCGGCGCAGGCGTTGCGGTTCCTTGACCAACCGATAGAGCCACTCAAGTCCCAGTTTGCGCATGACGGCCGGGGCGCGTTGCAGCCTGCCTGAGATCACATCCAGCGATCCTCCGATCCCGATGCACACAACTGGTCCCAACTCCGTCGCGTGCGCTCGAACCCACAATTCCTGTTTGGGAAATCCGAGCGCGACGAATACGAGTTGCGCACCGGACGCGGTGATGCGCTCGACAACGCTGGCGTCGTCCACCTCAGAAAAATAGCCGTCGTGGGTGCCGGCTATCTTAAGGCCAGGGTGGCGTTGCACGAGCGCGTCGGCGGCTTGATGTGCAACGCCCTCGGCGCCGCCAAGCAAGAAAACCGGAGTGCCATTGCGGGCACAAGCAGCGCAGATGTTTTCAACTAGCTCGATGCCCGCGACGCGTTCGCGCACAGGCTGGCCGAGCAAGCGCGCAGCGATCACCACGCCGACCGTATCAGGCACGACGAGGTCGGCGGCGTTGACAGCGTCGCGATAGGCGGCGTTGCGACGCGCGAGCATGGCCATTTCACTGCCAAAGGTCACAACCTGTGCGAAGCGGTGCTCGGCGAGCAGCTGCGCGATTCGCTTCTGCGCCTCTTCCATGCTGACCGGATCGACGCGCGATCCGAGGATCTGAAGCGGCCGATGAGACTCCATGCCGCGTGTGTTGATCAGCGGGCGGAGACGGCGGCGCTCGCCGGCAGCCAAGGACGAATTGCCGTCTGCAGAGCGCGCTCTTGCTCCGCGGTGAGCGCGATGAGCGGCGCCCTGCATTCGCCCACAGAAAATCCAAGCGCACCCATCGCGGCTTTTACCGGAATTGGCGAAGTAACCGTAAACAGGGCACGGAACAGCGGCATGAGCGAGTGGTGAACCGCAGCTGCCCGGTCCGTGTCGCCTGCGTCAAAAGCCTTGAACATCGACGTAAGCTCGGTTCCCGCGACATGGCTTGCTACGCTGACGACTCCACAGCCGCCGACCGCCGCGTGAGGCAGAGCCAAAGGATCATCACCGCTGTAGCAATCAAAATTCTTGGGAGCGCGCGCGGCGATCTCCGCGAGTTGGCTCACGTCCCCGCTAGACTCCTTGACTGCCGCGATTTTCGGATGATCCGCAAGGGTTACGACCGTGTCAGGTAAGATGTTGATACTTGTTCGACCGGGGATGTTGTAAATCATGACCGGCAGATCGGTTGCGTCCGCGAAACTCGTGAAGTGGCGAATGAGACCGGCTTGCGGCGGCTTGTTGTAATACGGCCCGACTGCCATGAGCGCATGCACGCCACACGCTGCGGCCTGTTTGGCAAACTCAATCGATCGACGGGTATCGTTGCCCCCGGCGTTTGCGATGATCGGCGCGCGCGAACCGATGGCTTTGACAACGGTCCGAAAGAGTTCGAGTTTCTCTGCGTCATCGAGTGTCGGTCCTTCACCAGTCGTACCGGCGATGACCAAACCCGTGCTACCGTGTTCGATGAGCCAGGTCGCCAGACGCGCAGCCTCGGCGTGATTGACGGCACCGTCGTCACGCATCGGCGTGATCATCGCGGTGACCACAGGGCCAAAGCGTCCGGTTCTCATTGAGGCCTCCCAAGGTTGAAGTGCTCGTGCAGAGCGTTCTCCGCAGCAGCAGCCTGTGGACCGGGCACGAGCAGTGAAATCGTTATGTTCGAGTCGGTGCTGTGAATGATCGGCACTCCCGCCGCGCTCAGCGCTCGCACGCAGCGATACATGACGCCGGGCGTACCCCGCATGCCAGCGCCCACGACTGATATTTTGGCGCAGGTGCGACGCGTCCTAATGGCGACCGGCAGGGGTTCCAGCCCCTTTTGCGCGCGCTCGGACTCGCCGTCCCGTACGATAAAGAACAGTCCAGCCGAATTGACATTGACGCAGTCGATGCTGATAGCGGCATAGGCGAGCGTCCGAAACGCTTCCTGTTCCCAGCCGCCGGGCAATACGGCCGCGTCTGGAACGAGATGCATGAAGGTGTAACCAAGCGACGTGGCAACACCTGTTACCGGCTCGGCCGGTTCGCGAGGCTGCTGGTTGCCGACAGATGTTCCCTCGCCGGTGCGTAGATTGCGCACCGTATACGGAAGCTGCGAGACGCGAGCGCAATCGGCGGCCTTATCGTACATGACGGTTGCCCCGTGTTCCGAAAGCTCCGTCACTTCTTCGTACGTCAAATCGGAGATCGTCCTCGCGCCCGCAACGCGCTTCGGGTCCGCGGTCATGACGCCGTCGACGTCCGTGTAAATTTCAAGCGAGGCATCCGCAAGTGCGTTAGCGAGCGCAACGGCGGTCAGATCGCTGCCGCCGCGCCCCAGAGTTGTGATTGCGTTATCTTCCGCCACGCCTTGGAAGCCGCACACGACCGGCGTGAGCCCGGATTCGAGCAGCGCCTTGAGATTGGCAGGATTAACGCTGAGAACGCGCGCGTTGCCGTGAGTGGCGTCGGTCAAGATACCGGCTTGGATCCCCGTCAGCGCGCGCGCAGGTACGCCTTTGCTTTCCAAGAGTTGCGCGAAGACTGCTGCACTGATGATTTCGCCGGACGCGAGCAGCAGGTCTCGGTTGGGACCATTCTCGGCCTCGGGCACAAGTGACAGCAGCGTGTCGGTAGCGTATGGATCGGGACTTCTCCCGATCGCGGACACGACAACCACTGCATGGTTACCGTCGCGTGATGCCTCGATGACCCAAGCCGCGGCAGCGTCGCGAAGTGCGGGCGTAGCAAGCGAGGAACCGCCAAACTTCAGCACCCGGGTTGTCTTGCGCGTCTTCGCACCCTTCACGCGCGCGCTCCAACACCTATGGAGAGCGCAGCTTCCGCAATCTGAACCGCGTTGGTCGCCGCGCCCTTGCGCAGATTGTCGCTCATGACCCAGGCGAGGTAAGCGCCTGGATGCGCGTCATCTGCGCGCAGCCTGCCAACGACAACGTCATCGCTTCCGACCACTTCGAGCGGCGTTGCGTACGAGTTGCCTTCAAGAAAGTTTACGCCGGCGGCCTCGCGCAGGACTTGTGCAACCTGCTCCCGGCTCGCACGCTCGCGCGGTGCAAACGCCACAACTTCGCCGTGCCCTACGGCAACCGGTACGCGAGCGGACGTCGCTGAGATGAGGATCGTTTCATCTGATAATATCTTTTTAAATTCTGCCGCGATCTTACGTTCTTCTTCATTATATCCGCTGTCGTCGAACGGCCCGTTGTCTGGAAATACATTGCCCGCGATTCGTCGCGGGAGTGCTGCCGACGGCGTACGGTCGCCTGCAAGCTGGCGTTCGAACTCTCGAAGGGCATCTCTGCCGGCGCCGGAGACGCTTTGGTACGTTGCGACGCTTACCCACTGCAGCCCGTAACGGCATGCAATCGGCGCGAGCATTACAGCAAGAGGGATGACGGCGCAGTTCGGGTTGGCAATGAGCTTGCGACCGCGCAGGGTTTCAGGATTGACTTCAGGCACGATGAGCGGCACATCCGGCGCAAGACGGAAGGCTGCCGATTTGTCGATGACGACCGTGCCGGCGGCGGCGGCGGTTGGTGCCAGGGTCCGGCTGACGTCAGAGCCCGCAGCAAAAAATGCAAGGTCGATCGAACCAAAATCTGGTGGGTGCTGCATGTCCAGCTGTTGCACGGCAGATGACTGCCCGAGCGCTTCTATGTGCGCGCCGGCAGAACGCGAGCTGGCAAACAGGTCGAGGCGGGATAGCGGGAAGCGGCGTTCGTCTAAGATTCGCAGCAGCATCTCGCCGACGAGACCAGTCGCGCCCACGATAGCGACTCGCGGCGCGGTCATGGTGCAAGCTCCTCAATACCGAGGGCGAGGTGATCCAAGGCGGGCGCGGCTCGGACCGCGCGAAGAACTCCGGCAACAAACGCCGAGCGCGTCGCTGTGCTGTGCGTGATCACGAGCGTTTCGTCGTCGTTCGAAAACTGCACTTCGTGTATGCCGACCACGCCCGGCGTGCGAATACTGTGAATACCGATGCCGTCCACTTCGGCGCCGCGTGCGCCCGGCGCTTTGACAATCTCCGATTGCGCGCGCTCCATGTGACCGGCGTCCGCTATAAGCTTTGCGGTCGCAAGCGCGGTGCCAGATGGAGCGTCCTTTTTTCCGGAGTGATGCGTTTCGATTATCTCCGCGTTGCTAAAATACGGTGCCGCCGCCTTCGCGAACTGCATCATGAGCGCCGCGCCGATCGAGAAGTTTGGAGAGTACACAGCTCCAATCTTCGCCGCGCGACTTGCCTCCCGCAGCTCTTCCACGTCCGTCGGCTGGTATCCCGAGGTCCCGACGACCGGCCGAATACCGAGCGAGATTGCTTTAAGCGCGATCGCTTTGGAATCTGGAAACACGGTGAAGTCGACCAAGACCTGCGGTTTCGTTTCGGCAGCGAGCCGTCCAAGGTCGTTGAATTCCCCGTCTAAGTTCGCGCCGCTCGGCCGAACGAGCACGCCGACGAGCGCAATGTCCGGCGCACGCCGTAGGGCCTCTGTAACGATGCTGCCGGTCCGTCCGCGTGCGCCCGCAACGGCCACCCGCAGCGTTGAATCCCGGGTCATGCTTCGATCTTCTCGAGCTTAGCGTAATTGAGCATGATGCTCTTACGGCCCGCAGTGTCAAACTGTACGGTGACGAAGGCGTCTCCACCCGCACCGCGCACGTCGAGCACCGCGCCGCGGCCGAACTTTTGGTGCATGACCCAGTCGCCAACGGCAAGCTCGATGGGCATCGTATCGGTCACGCGCGCGGGCAAGGCCACGTCCTCCCAGCCGCCGCTCAATCCTACGGCCGGCATGGGCGGCGCGTTGAGGTATTCGAGGCCTGCCATTTCACCAAAGAACCGCGATGGGGGGTGCATGTATGCATTCCCGTAGCTCATCCGGCGCCGCGCAAAGGTCAGGTACAGCTCGTCCATGGCTCGCGTCAAACCGACGTAGCACAGTCGCCGCTCTTCTTCGATTTCCGATGGATCCATCAGCGCGCGATTGTGCGGGAAAATACCCTCTTCTAAGCCGCACAACACGACAACCGGAAACTCCAAACCTTTTGCCATGTGCAACGTCATGAGGGTGACCGCGGATTTCGACTCGTCCATTGCGTCGAGATCCGAAACAAGCGATATGGTCGAAAGGAATCCCAAAAGATCGGGACCTTCACGCTCTTCGTATTCGCGCGCGACACCAATGAGTTCGCGCAGATTTTCGATGCGGCTTTGCGACTCTGGTGTGTCCTCCGCTTGCAGTTCGCGCACGTAGCCTGTCTCTTCGAGCACGCTGACGAGCAGTGCCGCTGGACCGCGTTCATCTCCCAGACGCGCGAACGCTTCAATGTCGGCGAGAAAGGCTGCGATATCTTTGGCTTTCTTCGGCGCGGCGGTCGCGACGATGGCTGGGTCCACGAGTGCCTGCGCAAACGTCATGTCGCGTTTTGCGCCTTCATCACTGATGGCGTTAAGCGTCGATTGCCCTATACCGCGGCGAGGCGCGTTGATAATGCGTCGCAAGCTGATACCGTCGTTGCGGTTGGCCACGTAGCGCAGGTATGAAAGCGCATCCTTGACTTCGGCGCGTGCGTAGAATCCGACGCCGCCGACAATTCGGTATGGCATGCCGGCCGCAAGCATAGCCTCTTCCACCGCGCGCGATTGCGCGTTTGTGCGATAGAGTACGGCATAGTCGTTGAAGCTGCGCCCATCTTCGCGAATGCCGGCTTGGACGAGATCGACGATAAAACGTGCCTCATCGCGATCGCTCGACGCTGCGTAGACACGCACCGGTTTGCCGTCTTCGCGCGACGTCCACAACTTCTTGTGATGGCGCTGCGTGTTATGGGTGACGAGCGAGTTTGCGGCTTCCAGCACCTCGCGCGTCGAGCGATAGTTGCGCTCCAGACGGAACGTCTTTGCGCCCGGGAAGTCGCGCTCGAAGCGAAGGATGATCCGATGATCCGCGCCGCGGAAGCTGTAGATCGACTGGTCATCATCGCCAACGACACAGATATTTTTCGAGCCACGCGAGAGTGCGCGCACCATTCGATACTGCGCTTCGTTCACATCTTGATATTCGTCGACGAGCACGTACGAGAATCGTTGCTGATACTTCTTAGCAATCTCGTCATCACGTTCGAGGAGCGTGAGCGTTCGCATGATGAGATCGTCGAAGTCAAGGGCGTTGGCTTTACCCAAACGGTGCTCGTATTCGACATAGACTTTGCCTACGGTTTCTGAGAGATGGCCATCCGCGCTCGCCACAAATGCCGCAGCATCCATGCAGCGCTCCTTGGCGCGGCTAATTTGCGCTGAAATGCCGCCCGGCGGAAAGTGTCGTTCGTCGATGTTGAGGTCGCGCAAGATCTCGCGGACGAGTGCGCGTTGGTCGGTTTCGTCGTAGATGACGAAGTTTGGCCCAACGCCGACCGCCGTGCCATCGCGCCGCAAAATCCGCACGCCGATGGAGTGAAACGTGCCGACCCACAACCCGTGAGCTTGCGGGCCGACGAGCTGCGCCAGGCGGGACTTGAGTTCGCCCGCAGCTTTGTTGGTAAAGGTGACCGCAAGGATGGCATGCGCCGGCGCTTTGCCAAACGCCAGCAGATGGGCGACGCGATGCGTGAGAACGCGCGTCTTGCCGCTGCCAGCTCCTGCAAAAATGAGAACGGCGCCTTCGGTCTGCGCCGCCGCCGCACGTTGTTCATCGTTGAGCGCAGCAAGAGCGTCCATCACACAGAAGGTTCGCGAGGGGTTATGCGGCCTCTTTCAGCTCTGTCGGCATGGTCTCAATGCGCATGCGTTCACCGCGACGCAGGACCTCGACGACGAGCGGATCACCAATGCGATGCTGGCCAAGCGCAACTTGCACGTCATCGGGCGAATGCACCGGCCGATCACCCGCTCCGATAATGAAGTCTCCTGAGCGCAGGCCTGCCTTTTGTGCGGCGCCCTCAGGGTCGACGTCCGTGATGAGCGCAGCGCTTGGTGCGGTTAAATGATAATGATTCATTGCCCGCGGTTCGATGCCAGTCATTTGCAGTATGACGCCAAGATATGCGCGCCGCACGAGACCAAAGTTGATGAGCTGCGAGGCCACAAGCTTTGCGGTGTTGACCGGGATCGCAAAGCAGATTCCTTGCGATCCGGCGATGATAGCTGTGTTGATGCCGATGACGCTGCCGCGGAAATCAACCAATGGGCCACCTGAGTTCCCGGGATTGAGGGCCGCGTCTGTTTGGATGACGCCTTCGATGAGACGGCCCGTGTCCGAGCGCAATGAACGCCCAAGAGCGCTGATCACGCCCGCCGTAACAGTTGCTTGGAAGCCGAGCGGATTGCCAACGGCAACGACCAGCTGACCGACGCGCAGCGCCGAGGAGTCGCCGAGTTCGGCTGATGGCAAGCCGGACCCAGGGATCCGTACGACCGCGAGGTCGCTATGCGGGTCGTTGCCGACCATGGTCGCCGACATCTCGCGCCCGTCTGCGAACCGAACCTCGAGCCGATCGGCCGAGGTCACCACGTGGCTGTTGGTGAGCACAAAACCGTCGGGTGCGATGACAAGACCGCTGCCAGACCCTTTGAGTTCGGAAAGGCCTCTGCGACGCAATCGTTCGGGCGCGCGGCGCGCCATGCCCACGCTGACAACAGCGGGACCGATGCGATCGACTGCGCTGACGACCGCTTGGGAATAAGCGTCGAGCGCTTGGATTTCTTGTGAGTTCATGGATCCTAAAGTTCTAACGGAGAAGTCCGTTACTATATTTTTTGGCGGAAATATGCTGCAATCGAAGCGTGTGCGTGCACGTACGAGAGCGTGCTCTCCGCTCCCATGTTCGTGTTGAGTTTGCCGGGTTCGAGCCCGTCGCGGCACCCGCCGCTTTCAGTTTCGACGACCGCGAGCCGGTCCGTATTGAGTCCGATAAACCAGGAAAACGCCTCCAGTGCCTTGCTCTCATATTCTACCCGACCTGTCAACTTGGCCGCGGCAAGCCACAAATCGACCATTGCGCATGCTTCAATCGGCTGCTGGTCGTAGATCGCGCGCTCGGTGCCCCGCTCGTACCAGCCTTTGTTGCCGACCGGTATAAATACGTCTTTTTCGTGCGTCACCGAAGCCAAGAAATCCAGCGTTCGCAGGCCGGCGCTGCGCAGGTTTGGATCACCCAACGCGGCTGAACCGCGAAGCAGCGCTTCGGGCATTCTGGCGTTGCCCCACGTCATGAATGACTCAAACCAGTCCCACTGCGGCTGGGCGTTGGCGTCAAGTAGCGTCGACAGCTTATTGCACTGGCGCTCGAGCACGCCGCGGATCTTTCCGGCATCGGCTTGGGCCCATATGGCGTCGACGGCTGGAATCGGTGCCGCAACCGAAGGAGCAATGGCGGCCGAAAGTCCGAGTATCGAATACGCCATCGGGTGTAGTGGGTTCAGCGACTCTGCCTGTTCCAGCGCGGCGAGAAGCAGTTTTTGCGCGCGCTCGCGCCAGGAAGACTGCGGGGCGCACGACGCTGCTATGCCCGTAGCCCACACAAGGCGGCCGAGACTGTCGGGCGATCCGACTTCGTCTGTAAATGAGCCATCTGGGCCCATCAAGTTGTGGAAGCGCCCATCATCGCGACGGCACGATTCCATGAAACGTAATGCGGCTTCGCCAAATTTCTGCGCATCGGCTGACTGTGGATCGAGATAGACGATGATCACTGCGGCGAGAAAGGCGCGCGCATTGTCATCCAGGCAGTAGCCGAAGTGGAGATGAGGCGCTGCGCCGCGTGCGAACTGTACCATGCCGAAACGATCGAGCATGTGCAGGCAGTGGTCGAGCTTGGGCGGTGTGCACGAGGCCACATCAGATAACAGAGGCATCGCTTCGAAGACACCAGCCGGTGAAGCGACCTTGGTGTTTGAGATGCTGGCTGCGTCGAGTGTCAACGAGCTGCCGGGCCTAGTTTGGGCTGATGCCTTCACCGAGCGACGTCGCGCGGCGTGAGAGCGCATCGCCCCACAGTTTGGAGGCGGTTAATTCAAGAGCGCCGGTCGATTTGTGCGCATGTGCCCGCCGTGTCATCGCACCTCGGAATGAATGCTCGTACAGCTTTGCGACGCGTGCCCACGTCATCGAGCGGCCGAAGCGATAGGCGGTTGTTTCGATGCTCGACCGTAGCTGCGGATCGTCGAGCACCGAATTGACGGCGGACGCGACGCTTGCGCTATCCTTGAACGGTATCGTGATGCCCCGGCCGTCAGCGAGCAGCTCAGCGGCATAGGTCGATGACGTCGCGACCACGACTCGCCCGCAGGCAACGGCATACGATAGCGTGCCGCTCACGATCTGATTTGGATCGAGCGAGGGCGAGACATAAATATCCGTCGCTTGCAGGTAATCGACAACCTCTTCATCGTGCATGTAGTGGTCGACGAAATGCACTCGGCCACGCAAACCCAAGTCTTCAACACGTGCCCACAACGATTCCCGATAGGCTTCGCCTTCGCGCTTCTTCACTTCGGGATGCGTCTCGCCCAAGAGCAAGTACACCGCGTCTGGGTGGCGCGAGAAGATGTTTGGCAGCGCGTCGATCACGTATTCGATGCCCTTGCCGCGGCTGAGCAATCCGAACGTCGAAATGAGCGTGTGCTTGCCCAAACCGAGGCGACGTTTGAAGTGGTAACTCCGGCGCAGCGGCACGTCGGGCACGCCGTGCAGAATGACGTCGATCTTGCGCGGATCGATATTGTAGTGCTCTTCGAGGATGCGCCGGCCAGCGTAGGCCAACACGATGACTGCGTCGCTGCGGTTGCACAGTTCGCGCGTGACGAAACGCATGCGCTCATCCGGCTTCGGCAGCGTTGTGTGAAACGTGACGATGACGGGCTTGCGAAGTTCGGCAAGGAAGTCGAGCAGATAGTCGCCGCGTTCGCCGCCGAAAAGTCCATACTCGTGCTGAATATTGACGACGTCAGCTGGGTGGTCGTTGGCCAGGCGCGCGGCTGCGAGGTACGACTGGCGGTCGTCACGTCTGATCTCGGAGACGACGCACGCCGGATACTCGTACATGCGACCCTCATCGCTCACCGCGATGACGTCGCTTGGCTCTCCAATGAGAAGATCACACGCGCCGCGGATATCTTCTGTAAAGGTGGCGATTCCGCACTCACGTGGCGGATACGAGCCAACGAAAAGCACGCGCGGCCGCGTCCCCCATTCTGCGGAAGTGGGGAAGAGAAGCGTCGAGCGTGTTGCTGTCTGCATGCAGTGAAAAACCCTTATTGTTGAGAGCTAACCAGATGAACGGGGCGGTTTGTACGAACCTTGTGTTCATATTATACCACACGCATCTACCGAACAAACTTGTTGCGTGCGACCTCTGAAGGCAGGAGAAACTTACTTTACTTTTGCAGCGACTCGCTCGTCCCGTCCCAGAACTGAACCAGGTTCAACGACCGCGCCAGGTTCTACAACGACCTCGAGGCCTAAAATCGCGTCCCGCACGCTTGCCCCGTGCCCGACAAAACAGTCGGACCACAAAATGCTCGATGCGACCGTTGCGTCTCGCCCAATTTTGCAGCCATCGTACAGAACCGCATACGGCCCGATGCGGGCGCCCGGCTCGATTTGGACGCCTGCCCCCAGATAGATCGGTCCGTGCAATACGACCTCCGGTGGCAGGGCAGTGCCGTCCGCGCTCCAGATATGGTCGCCGATATCTTTTCCGAGCGGCTGCTCGAACGCTCCGTTGAGAATGTCACGATGCGCTTGGATATACGTTGATGGCCGGCCGACGTCGATCCAATAGTCCGGAGTCGAGAGCGCGTATACGCGATGCGTCTCGCTGATGAGCTTGGGGAAGGTTTCGCGTTCAATGGATACTTTTTGGCCTGCAGGAATGGCATCAAGCGCCTCGGGTTCGAGCACATATGTGCCCGCATTGATGTCTCGAGCATTCGTCTCGCCTGGCTTGGGTTTTTCGACGAACCGCAGCACCCGGCCATTGCTGTCGGTTTCGACGACGCCGAATTGGCTCGGATCGTCGACCGCGCGGGTGTGGATAGTTGCCACCGCGTCGTGCCCCTTGTGCGTGTCGCGCAGCGCAACGAGATCGACGCCTGTTAGAATGTCCCCGTTGCACACGTAGATGGTGCCGCTGACTTTGTGCACTGCGTTTTTAATGGCGCCGGCGGTCCCAAGCGGCTCTTCTTCAAAGACGTAGTGCAGCCTGACGCCAAAGCGCTGGCCATCGCCGAAATATGCCTCGATGGCTTCCGGCAAGTAGCAGCATGACAGAATTACCTCGTCGACGCCTGCGGCGCGCAGCCGCTCGATGATCCAGCCGATGAAGGGCCGGCCGAGAAGCGGCGCCATCGGCTTTGGAACCGAATAGGTCAGCGGCCGAAGGCGCGTGCCTTCACCGCCGACGAGTACAACAGCCTGCATAACTCCTCGCGCACCTTACGCGCGATTGCCGTGAGCCCCTTGCAGCGCTGCCATGAAGGGTCCAAGGATTCGTACAGGCGAACGCGGCGACATTGAAGGCTATGTTTCCGCAGCGCGTGGGAGAATTGCATGAAGCACTTTCTTATCAGGTATCGTTTCAAGTACGGATCGAGAGCCGAATGGCATCAGGACATCGCGCGCATCGGAATTCAGTGACCAGGACATGAGTTCCACACGGTTTCTAGCGGTCGCGTTGAGCGTGCTCGTCGTCCTAAGCGGCGTCAACTATCTGTTCTACTATGAACGATCACGGAGTCTGGATGCGCAGTCACGCGAAGCTGTAAATAGTCTTATGACAAACCCATTGGGCACGATTGTGAAATCAGGCGATATCGTGGAGCAAAAGCGGCGAGAATATCACATCATGGTCGACCGTGAGATTGTGCTGGTAGTTCTGATTGTAGTTGGGATCATTTCGCTTGCGAGTCGCAGATAAATCCGCTCACATTACCCTGCGTCCACTCACTAAGGCTGAGTGGGTTATGGTCAAAGATCTACGGTTACATGCGCTCAAAACCGAACCCGGGGTCTTCGTTTCCTCGTTTGACTCGGAAGTGATCCGATCGGCTCGACAGTGGCAGGAGACAATTCACGGAGCTGATCACCAAGTTTTCGGTTTGTTTGACCGCGAGCGGCTGATAGGGCTAACGGCGGTCTTTACTTCTCTCGATGACCCGTCCGGTCAGACAGCGCTGCTGGCGTACTCGTTTATCAATCCACGGTATAGAGGCTTGGGCCTGTCTCGATTGCTGTACAAAGGGAGGCTAAACTGGATTAAATCACGTCCAAAGTTTAAGCGCATTGTTGTTTCTCATCGCGCTTCCAATGAGCGATCGCGGCGCGCAATCTTGCGACATGGGTTTGTACTGTCGGGTAAATCCAAGCGCGCCTGGCCTGATGGCACAGCGGAGTGGGAGCTTTTTTACGAGATGAATATTGCGGAGATTCAAGTGTAGCCCCAAGGGAATTCGAATCCCTGTCTCCGCCTTGAGAGGGCGGCGTCCTAGGCCTCTAGACGATGGGGCCAAATGACCGCGCATTTCCTCGGTTGAGAAATGCTGCCAGGGAAGGATTCGAACCCTCACGAGTAGGTTCAGAGCCTACCATCCTACCTTTAGATGACCTGGCAATTGGGCCTCACGAATTATACACTTATGTCCGCAAAGGTGTCAATTTCTTCGAGAGCTGATTTCGCGTTGCAATACGGTAAACCGCCTCCTTTCTTCTCTTTGTTTCTTGCGGCGAATGACGGTGTTTGGCTGTGACAATTAGGGCAGAGCATCCTAAGGTTCTCGATTCGATGATCGTTCCTTAAACCGTTACAGTGGTGGAGTTGAATGGAAAGCGGTCGACCGCGCCAAGTGCTGATACCGCATTCATCGCATTTGTTGTGCAGCACTCCAGCTTCTAATAAGCGACGCTTGATAGACCATCTTGATTTTGATTCGGCCAGGAGGCGTGCAAGCGTAAATCTTTTTGATCTAGTCACAAGGACGCCACACATCACGGCCTTAGTCCACGCGCCAGGCGAGAAACCAAATTGTGCCCGACATTCGCTATATGTGTGACCTAAGTTGTAAAATGCTTGCACTGCGTCCCAGTCGAACACAAACCTCTGATCGCGTGCGTTAAGCCTGCCAAGACTATTGGCCTTGTACCAAGAGGCAATACCGAAGCCAAACCGCGCCATGCAGGCATCCCGGTCATGACCAGCGTCGTGATAGCGCTGAATTTCGCACCAGTCGTAGATTTTTCGCCCCCCCACCTGCTCCTTTCACAAAACCTACGGTGGGTTTCACTCGCGTACGCGTGAGAGTCAACGGTTTTCACGCGGGGCGCGGTCCGCGAGGCGGCGAAAATCGCAGCAATGGCGTTGGATATAACGACTACGGAGTTGCTCGTCCGTTCAGCATTTGCCGACCGCGAGCGGCTCGCAAACACTGACGTGCGCACCGCCGTGGAACAAGTCATTGCCGCGCTCGATGGCGGAGAGTTGCGGGTGGCCGAGTTTGAGGGCAAGACCTGGATCGTTCACGACTGGATCCAGCAGGCAATCCTTCTCTACTTTGCACTGCGCGAACCCACAGCGATTGAAGTCGGGCCGTTAAGCTTTTGGGATAAGATTCCCATCAAGAAGTCGTGGCGCAACTCCGGTGTTCGTGTCGTTCCCCCAGGAATGGCGCGTTATGGAAGCTTTCTCGCTCCAGGCGTGATCTTGATGCCCGCGTTCGTGAATATCGGCGCGCGTGTCGGCGAAGGCAGCATGATCGACACGTGGGCAACGGTCGGCAGCTGCGCGCAGATTGGCGCGGGCGTACACATTTCTGGAGGCGTTGGCATCGGCGGCGTGCTTGAACCGCCTAGCGCCCGCCCCGTGATCATTGAAGACGGAGCTTTCATTGGTTCGCGCTGCATCATCGTCGAAGGCGTGCTTGTCGAACGCGAAGCAGTTCTTGGCGCCGGCGTTGTGCTGACGGCATCAACGCCAATCATCGACGTCACCGGTGACAAGCCTCAACATATGCGCGGCAAAGTCCCGAGGCGCTCTGTCGTGATTCCAGGCATGCAACCCAAGCAGTTTCAGGCCGGGGCGTTCTCCACGCCCTGCGCACTCATCGTCGGCCGTCGTTCGGAATCCACCGATCGCAAGACATCGCTCAACGCTGCTTTGCGCGAACACGGCCTGGGCAACTGATGCGCACGTTCAACGCGCGGCTCGCAGCCATCGAGCCGTCCGCGATTCGCGCCATCCACGACCGAAAGCGCGAGACGTCGATCGACCTCGGCATGGGGCAGCCCACACTACGTCCGGACATCGAGCCTTTCGAAGTCGCTTTACAATGGGTGCGACAACATGGTTCGCCCTATGCGCCTCCTGGGGGATTGCATGAACTGCGCGAAAGCATTGCGCACATTTACGGCGGTTATCATAACCCGAGCGCAGCGAACGTCGCGGTGCTCAACGGCTCCCAAGAAGGCATCTACCTTGCAATCAAAGCGCTTCTCGATCCCCAAACAGATGAAGTACTGCTAACCAATCCCACCTATCCCTCGTATCACCGATGTTGCGACCTCGAAGGCGTCCGTTGGCGCAGTGTCGCGCTCGCGGCGCAGGACGGCTTCGCAATACGAGCCGATTCGCTGCTGAACGCTCTCACGCCGTCCACGCGACTCATTATCCTCGGATCGCCGGGAAATCCAACCGCGAGCGTCATGGACGAGCGCGAGGTTCGACGCCTCGCGTATGCTCTTCTCGACCGCAAGGGGCCGCCGACATGGATCGCGGTCGACGAAGTTTATCGCGAATTGACGTTCACGGGCAAGCCGTATCCATCGCTGCTCGATTATTACCCACACGCCATCGCTCTGCAGAGCCTTTCAAAATCATGTGCGCTCACAGGATTGCGCATCGGCTTCTTCATCGGACACGCGTCGGCCGTTGAGGCCGTGGTCCGCGCTCATGCCCTCATGGTGCTCAATGTCAACATGTTCGCTCAACGCGTCGCGCTTGAGATCGTGCGCGATCCGCAACGCTTGCGCGCGCAGCACGCGTGGTATGTCGGGCAACGTCAAGTTCTCATAGAGACCGCACAGCGCAACGGCCTGCACATTCTCGAACCGCAGGGATCTTTCTACAGCATGCTTGCATTGCCGCAAACCTGGAGCAGCTCGGAGGCCGCGGCCGATCATCTGCTCGAGCGTTACGACGTCGTGACGGTTCCCGGCGTCATTTTCGGCGATGCGGGCGAAGGGTTTCTGCGACTGTCGTGGGTCGCTCCGCCCGAAGCCCTTGCAGAGGGTCTGAACCGCATTTCCGAGTTCTGCTCGAAAAGACCCGACTAGCATATATGGAGCTTGTGCTGCGCGCCGCGATCGCCATCTTATGCCTTGCGGGGCTGTACGTTTCATCTTTCATGCTGCGCAAGTATGTTCGAGCTCAACGAGGACACCTCGACGAGCCAAGCGTCGTCACGACTCCTCGCGCTAAGATGGTGCGTGTGCCCAATGCTCTGATCGGTCTCGTTTACTACGGATTCATGCTCCTACTGACACCGTTTCTTTCACGCGCGTATCCGGTGACGATATATGCCGCATTGATTGCTGCGCTGGGTGCCGCCGTGAGCTCGCTCTATCTTGCCTACAGCTTGCTCTTTGTTACTCGCATGCCGTGCCGCTTTTGCTGGACGGGCCACGTCATCAACTGGTCGCTCCTCGGATTAGTTATTGCCATCGCGAGATCAGGATGATATTGCGTTTGCCTGTAAGCGTCCAAAGAGACCGTCAATAATCTTAAACATGCGCGGGTCGCGTAGAAACAAATCGTGGCGCGTTAATGGTAGCCAGCTGGAGCGATCGTCATTGACTTCTACGTACGCCCGCACGGACTCTGCAAAATATTCATCAAGGCCACTGGCTGCATATTCGTTCACGTATCCTGGTGCGCTGACGAACGCTTCGCGAATGTCCGAGCTTTCGAAGGACATATAGGAGCGCGGCTGCTGTGCCATCACAGCGTCGAGTGCGTGAGCAAACTCATGCGCAGCGGCCATACGCACCGCATGCGGACGGAGCAACAGCAGACGTTCTTCGAGAACGAAGAGCCCTGCCGGCGGCGCATGCCACCGATCGATCTCAGGTGCGAGCGACGCAACGCTGCGCGAGCACTGCGAAAACGGCCGGTGCGGAGGAACGATCACCGCACGAACGCCTCCAGTAACGGCGCGCTCGAGGGCGGGCCGTCCGAAGCACGCAAGCGATGCGACGAGTGCTCGCGGCGGAGTCTTCTGTAGCAGCGTGCCGACCAGCTCCCATGCATCCTCATACGGCGCCTGGACTACGACGCCGGCTGTCGCCCCAAAAGGCTCGGACAACACGATGCCGCTTGGCGTTCGATATGCCGTCAGATTGTGGCTTTGCAGCCGGCGCAACGCGCCGAGCACGCGCTGCACCACTGGGCCGCCACGCGCGGCAAGTGTTCGATGCCGGCGAAGCGTGCGTGCGCTCATCGCGGATATCGCGTGAACGCTTTCTGCTTCGCTGCAACGTTCGAATCGCGACGTATCGGGAGGATTGGATAGACGCGCGAGCGTGACACGAACTGCCGACACCAGCGCAGTGTGGGCGAGCGCTATGTCCGAGATGCGGCTGCACTATGAAGAAATCTGAGCTTTTGCGCTCGCTGCTACTTCACCAGCGATTCAGCGGTTACAAACGTAATGCCGGCGTCTTGCATCTGCGGGATTGCCTCAGTCAGCGCTTGCACCGTCGGTTCGAACGGATGACCGATGGCAATAGCGCTACCGCGCTTAAGCGCCAGTTCCTGCAGTTGCTCAAGCTGGCCGCGAATATACGGAAGATCCTTTTGGTTATCAAGAAAGATGTCGCGCTCTGCTGTCGGGATGCCGAGTTCGCGGGCGGTTGATTCTCCGACGGTCGTGCCGCTCGTTTGCGAATCGATAAAAAACATGTGACGCTTCTGTAAAATGCCTAGCACGTCGCGCATCACGCGCGGGTCGCTCGTGGCCTTGCTGCCCATATGATTATTTGCCCCCGGCACCTCTGGAAGTGAATTGAGATCAGCTTCAACTTGCGTCTGCACTTGATCGTCGGTCATCTCGGTCGTGATAGCACCTGCGCCGGGATTGAACTGCGGCGAGTCCGGCTCCATCGGAAGGTGGAGCATGACCGACTTGCCTGCGGCTACGGCATCGGCTGCGATCTGTTTGCCGTGCGGGGTCATGGGCAGAATGGAAAGCGTAATCGGAATCGGCAGTTGCAAAAAGAGCTTGCAGCGCGCTTCGCTGTACCCGCAGTCGTCAATAATAATTGCGACCTTCGGGCCGGTGCCTTCCGGCGCGACCGATGCACTCGGCGAAGGACCAAGCTGCGGGCTCTGCGCGGTCGGACTCGCTTCCGCCGGTGCAGCGCTCTCAGCAGTTGTCGCGCGTTCTTTGTTTGCGCTGCCGAAGTAGCCATTCATTTGATGCTTGATAGCCGTGCATCCGTAAATAATCAATCCGACCACAACGAGTACAACCACAATTGCGGCAATTGGAAGCCGCCACCGGCGTGAACGACCGCCAGTTTTGCGGCGTTTCTGTTTTGGCATTGGCATCAGTCGTTCGTGAAAACGCCCCGCGAGCCCTTAGTCGAAAAGCAAAACGGACCTAAAGGTCCGTTGCTACAAGGCCGCGCCCGGTTATGTATTGGCCCCCAATTATGTATTCGTTGGCGAAGGTGCAGGCATAGGCGAGGGCGCCCGCGTGGGTACCGGTACCAGCACTGGCGGAACCGGCAAATCCTTAAGCGCGTGGACGACAATGTCTAAGCGTCGCGCGGCGACGACTCTGCCAGTGGAGTCAAGCACTCTGACCATCACATACTTCATGCCCGACAGAGCGACGACAGCGCCGTTAATCGGAAACGTGAAGTCTTTATCGACCGTCACTCCAAGCGGTGAGGCCGGGATGCTCGTATCTACTTGCTCCGTCTGGCTGGCAAGCTCGGAATCGGCGCCGTTGTATACCGCGAACTGTAACGAGGATACGGGCACCTTGCCGAAGCCTCTTGCGACCGCGTGGGCATGCACCGTTGCGTGCGTGTCGACGAGGCCGACAACGAGCGGATTGGGGGTGAGGTCAAGCGTGAGCGAGTGATCGTTGCATCCTGAAACTGCAAGTGCACTGACGATCGCCAACGCGGCGAGATATCGACGCATTCTTCTTCCTTCGTGTGAGACTACTGCAGGTTGCGACCGGTCTACGACCCTGAACCGGGTGTCGCTGCTGGCTGTGGTGTAGTCCCGGTGCCGGACGTAGTGCCAGGAGCTGGCACGACATGCGGAGTCACGGTTATCACCAGGTTCGTGTTCTGCTTCGTCTCAGTATAGAAACGAAATAGCGCGCCAAAAATTGGTATGTCGCCAAGCAGCCATACTTTTTGCACGTTCCGAATGTCCCGCTGCTGGAGCAACCCACCGATCACCAGCGTCTGGCCTTCCGTAAGATTGACCTTGGTCTGCGCTTGCCTTGTCGAAATCTGCGGGTCTCCACTGCTATCGAACCCTGTGACGGACGAGACCTGCGAGTAGACATCGGCATCAACGCCGCCGCTGCCAGTCACGCGCGGCAGTATCTGAAGATTGACGCCCACGTTAATGTACTCGACTTGGCTCGAGACTGCACCCACGCCGCCGACGCCAACAGGTGTGGTCACGCGAATCGGCAGCGAGTCGCCTGTGAGGATCGACGCAGAGACACCATCTTGGGTGAGAATCTTGGGCGACGCCAATACACGCGCCTTACCCTGGTTCACGAGCGCCCAGATATTGCTTTGGATGGCAAGCGACCCAGCGATCGCGTTGGATGGAATATTGTTGATGATTTGGGCCTGTGTGTTGAACACGCGGCTCAGCGGCTCCGTCGAGCTCTGATTAAAATCAAGGCCGATCGATTTCGAGCCATTTTCGTTGACTTCGAGGACTTCAGTGTCGAGCACCACGCTTTGCACCGGAATGTCGATCTTGCTGATGAGCTGTTTGGCCTCCCTGATCTGATCCGGCGTTCCGGTCAAAATAATCGCGTTCAAGCGCCGGTCGATGGCGATGTTGTCGGATATCCGCTGACCGATCGCTTGTTCGGCACCAGTCGGCGCCTGATACTGGTTAAACTGCTGGAAGGGCGCAGTGCCTTGAGCGGGGTTGAGACCCTGACCAAACGTGCCCTGTCCGTACACGCCTTGCGAGCCGATGTTCGTCGGCTGCGGATTGAAAACGTTCCCCGGCGTGACATTGGCACTGGCGTTGAGAATGCCAACCACTTCGGAAACGTCGGCAAAATGCAAGCGAACCACTTCCGTCTGATTGACGCCCGTAGCCGGTTGCTGTTGCTGAGGCTGGTACGAAGCTTGCGCCTGAGCATTCCCGGAGGGCTGGGGAACCTCAATGATAATGAGATTTCCAGGGGCGTTGATAATCTTGGGTTGCACTGCAGTCGTCAGCGAAACCGTTACCTCCAGCGCATTGGTACCTTGTGTCACGCTCACCGACTGGATCGGCGGTATGTTTACCGGTATCATGTTGGGCACCGTCGGCGCCAGCGCCGCACCAAAAAATTGTAAGACGTAGTTTACGCTCGCCCCCGGCGCCATGGACCGTGCTTGAACCGGCCCTGAAAACTGCAACAAGATCCGCACCCGCCCATTGGGCAGCTGCTGCGACTGCACATATTGCAAGATCGCATTGGCTGCAACGCGGATATCCTGCCGCACGGCGAAACGCTGCGCGAGGTTCGTCGCCGCTGCGTTGCTCGCACTTGGCAGCAGCAAACCGCACACGAGGCCGAATGAAATGACAAACGACGACACGCGTACGCTACGCATCGCGACTCGCTGCATCGCTTGTAAGACCTCGAGACCCACGGAACATCCCCCAAACACCCTTGTACAGTAGGCTTCGGCCGCTTCGCTCTGGCTCCTTACCCAGCCTGTTCCTGAGCGCTGAACAGCCATAGAAAGTTGACCATTAAGAGATTCGCAACCACACTTGACCCGCCATACGAAATGAACGGCAGTGTGATACCGGTCAGTGGAAGCAGCCCTACGACACCCCCGACGATCATAGCAACTTGAATCCCAAGCGTCGCAGAAAACCCTGCAGCCAAAAGAGCCGTGAACCTTTCGCGCGCCATGAACGCGATCCGAAATCCGCGGATCACAAGCGCGCCGTACAGCGCGAGAATAACCAACCCGCCGAGCAAGCCGAATTCCTCGGCGATCACAGCGAACGGATAGTCCGTTGCTGCATCAGGAATAAATCCCGGATGTCCGAGATGATAGCCTGTTCCCAGCAAATTCCCAGCGGCGAGCGAAAAGTACGCTTGCTCGGCCTGATAACCGCGGCCGAGCGGGTCGCTCCACGGATTGAGCCAGATCGCGATGCGCGCATGCACGTATGGAAAGTTCTGCGCAACGAGCCACGCGCACAGAATCAAAATGGCGGCAGAAATAAAAACAAGATCGAGGCGTCGCGACGCCACATAGAGCATGACGAGGAATATGCCAAGGAAAAGACCGGCCATGCCGAAATCGCGTTGTAATGCGAGGCTGGCGATCGAAATGCCCCACACGAGCAACAGGGGCAGTACGAGACGCAGGTTCGTGACAAAGGCGAACGGACGCAACGCGGCCAGCGCCGCCCCGTTCTTCGTGAGATAGGCCGCCATAAAAAAGACCATGAAAAGCTTGATAGCTTCGACTGGTTGCGCGGTAAACGGTCCGAGCTTGAACCACAATCGCGCCCCGTTGACTTCACTGCCAAAGAACCCCAACAGTACAAACAGCACGAGCGAGAGGACGACCCACAGATACGTGACGCCCGCAAGCTTGCGGTACCGCATAAAGACGCGTTGACCCAAAATGACGATCGCAAGGCCGAAGAGCATCGACGCAACTTGATGGCTGCCCAAATACGTATCCAGGCGCGCGATGACGAGGATACCAACCGCGCAAAGCGCGGCGACGAGCGGGATGAGCACTTGATCCGCGTGCCCGGCTTCGGGAATACTCATGCTCCATGCGATGAAGCCAGCTGCAAGCGCCGGCAACAGCCACCACCAGGGGAATGGGCCGTCAAGCGGCAGGAGCAGCGCAAAAACAATCGTTGCCACGCCGAGGACAATGAAGAGAATGATGGGGATGCGGCGCGGCGCCGCCTTAGAATATTCTAGTGCCGGGCTTTCGGTTGCCATTGAGAGACGAGTGCTGCCGCCGCAGCGGGCGTTGCGACTACGATCCCGTCATTGAGCTCGTTGCGGACGATTTTCGAAAGATGACGCGCGGATACAGCGTACGTCGTTCGAGCTATGTGCAGGGGCACGCCGAGAATGCTCGCAGGAGAACCTGAATACAATGTTACTTTGCCCGACGGATCAGTGCTCAAATACAACCTCGTGTCGGCCGTCCACAAAAGTGAGATGCTCAGCAACAGCGCAGTCGCGGCTGCAACAATTCCAGCAGTGAACGACCGCGCTCGCGGTGTCGTGCGCGCAAACTCATCGGCCTGGGCACCGTGTTCGGTCGCGTCGCGCGCCAGCATCACCGTTGCGTTGTCGATGCTGCCTGCAGCGCGCGCAAGCGTGAGCACGCGATCGGTAATCCACTCCGCGCGTTGCTCTTTGTTGTTAAGCGCCAGCGAAAGGTCGGTCGATGATAGCGCGCGATACACGCCGTCCGTGCAAAACAAAATAGCATCGCGAGCATGCAGCGTATAATGGGTTACTTTCGGCGCAACAGCTTCAGCTTCTACGCCTAGTGCACGCGTGAGAAGCGGGCGCGAGTGCCGGTAGCGGGTGGGGCGGGTTCCGCCGGAGCTTGGGACGAGGTCGGGAACGATTGACTCGTCGCTTGTGAGCTGCACGAGCTCGCCTCGACGGAAAAGATACGCGCGAGAATCGCCAATGTGCGCGATGAACGCCTGGTTGCTGACAATCAAAACCGCGGTACAGGTCGACGCCGCGCTGACATAATCGGCGCCGCCCCCGCTCAGATTCAAAAGGCGCTCGTTAGCGCTAGCGAACGCCGTGATGAGAAGGTCGCGAATGTCGGCTCCGGTGAGGCTGCGCGGCGGTGACACACGGCTGAGCTCGCGTCGCACAGATTCGCGTATCACGTCGAGCGCCATTACTGCCGACGATGAACCACCGGGTCGTCCAAATCCATCGGCAATTGCCAGCAGCGTGACGTTGCGATGCAGCTGCTCTGCACACCAACTGTCTTCGTTGTGCCTCGCAGCGCTGCCGATATCCGTTGTGACCGCAACTTCCATCTAGACCTCGCCTGCGAACACAATTACATTGGGCCCTAAACCTATCCTGTCCCCGCGCCGCAGCCGCGTTGGGCCGTCAATCGCTTTGCCATTGACCAAAGTCCCATTGGTTGAATGCAGATCTTCAACGAGTGCCGTGCGACCTTCGAACCGCAAACGCGCGTGCTCTTTGCTCACCGTCGAATCGTGGAACACGATATGACACTCGCGCCCGCGGCCTAAGACAGCGCCGTCTTCGATGCGCACGAGTTCAGGTGGCCTCCCCGGACGCCGAACTTCGAACATAAGCGAACGCCGGCTCGCGTCATCGTGTGCAACCTCAGTTTCATCGCGCCGGCTTGCGTCTGCAAAAGCCCATGCGGCAAGGGCTCCTAGCAATACGACCACGCCGAGCGACACCCAACGTATAGCCGTCACATCCATGGAGTGGGGTACACCGATGAGCGCGTGCTCGCCTCTAGCGCCGCTCGAGCTTTGCGTAAAAGAAACCGTCGGCGCCGTCGATGCCGGGAACCGTCAATGCATAATTACCCAAACGCACCACGGCCTCGGGCGGCGCATACACATCCAAAGCGCTCGCATCCCAACCTGCGTTGGCCGCGAGGAACTCGTCGACAACCTGTTCGTCTTCTCGCGAGTCCGTCGAGCACGTAACATAGAGCAACCGGCCCCCCGGCCTCACTGCGCGAGCTGCTTGCTGTAGGATGGCGCGTTGTGTGCTCGCCAGTCGCGGCGGGTCGGTTTCCGATTTCGCCCAACGGAGTTCAGCGCGCCGGCCCAACGTACCAATGCCGCTGCAAGGAGCATCGACGAGCACGGCATCGACCTCTCGCGGCACCGGGTCCGTGTACGGCTTGGTCGCGTCTGCATTAACGATCTCGACGGCATTGAAGTTGAGACGCACCATTTCTTGTGCAAGACCAGCAAGCTTCAACGAATCATCGTCGAGCGCGTACAGCGCCGCGGGGAGGCGTTGCGCTATCGAGCCGGTCTTGACGCCGCGGCCGGCACACACATCGAGGATGACCTCGTGCAGTTGTGGATCGAGCAGCGCGACAGCGAGCTGACTCTCTTCGCTCTGCATGGTAAGCCGGCCACTGCCGATAAGGCGGTTGATAAACGCGGCACTGCCAGCCGGCGTTTTTTCCATAACGAGACACTCTGCCATGCCATAGCGGCTGCCCTGGACGGTGACGCCCGCGCGCTCAAGCGACGCCGCAGTTTCCGCCACGGACGCAATACGCGTGTTAACGCGCACCGCCCTCCGCGGCATTCGGTTGATGCCCTCCGCGATGCGCAGCGCGAGGTCGAATCCAAATCGGTCGATCACATGACCGGCAAGCCAGTCAGGCAGCGACGCGTACTCACCAAACACCGATGCCGGATCACGCGGGCTAGGTTTGGGTGGCCGAATCGGATTGCTCGCGATTTTGCGCAGTACGGCGTTGGCTACGGCCGCCGTTCCAGCGTGACCCGTGCGGCGAGCGAGCTTGACGCTTTCATCCACCGCGCTGTGCGCCGGAATCTTCTCTAAGTACAGGAGTTGAAACGCCCCAAGTCGCAGCGTCCACAGCAACTCCGGGCTTAACTGGGCGATGGGCCGCTTCAAGTACGCTGCGATCGACCAATCGAGCGCGCGCCGCATCTTGAGAGTGCCGTACACCAGTTGCGTGAGCAGCGCGCGGTCGCGCGCGGTCAGGGTACTGTCTCGTAGGGCCAACTCAAGTGCGCGCTGAGAGCCGCCGACAAGCAGTGCGCGCAACGCGACTTCGCGCGGGCTCTGGACAAAAGCGGCGCTCGTGCGTCTAGCGGCGCGAGGCTGTGCGCCGTGCAAACTCCGCCCCTGTCAAGTGAGGTTTCCCTTCCGGGATTACCTCAAGTAAGCGAATCGCTCCGGGAAGCGCCGCGAGCACGGGTCCAGTCGGATCATTCGATACGAGAGATCCCGGCGAGGCGCTTGTGCCGTCCGATCGACCGCTTTCAACGACTTCCGCTTTGAGTACCTTGAGACGCTTGCCCTCGAAGAGCATCCAAGCACCCGGCCGAGGACTCAAGCTCCGGATCTGGTTGACAACGCTGCGTGCCTCGGTTGCAAAATTGATCTGCAGATCGTTCTTTGCCAGCAGCTGAGAATACGTTGCATCTTCCTCCCGCTGGGGGTTTCGCGGCAGACGCTCTTCAGCCAGCAGCATGGCAGCTTCATCGAGCAGCTCCGCACCGACTACCGCGAGCCGGTCGTGGAGCGCGCCGTAATCGTCTGAGGGTTCGATGGGCACGATCCGAGCCACGGCAATGTCACCGGCATCCATTCGCGGCGTCATCCAAAAGACCGTAACGCCCGTTTGCTCGCAACCATCGCGCAAGGCGGACTGAATCGGCGTCGCGCCGCGGTAGCGAGGCAAGAGGCTCGGGTGCACGTTGAGAGCGGCCATGCCCGGCAATTCGAGCAGCGAGGCAGGAAGTATTTTGCCATAGGACGCGCTGGCCAGCAGCTGTGGCCCCAACTTCGCTATGCTTTCAATGAACTCGGCATCGAAGCGCGCGGGTGTCAATACGTCGCGCCCGGCACGACGTGCCGCAATTGTCACCGGCGTCGGCGTGAGTGCAAGCCCTCTCCCTGAGGGTTTGTCAGGTTGCGAGCACACGGCGACGACGTCCTGATGCTCGAGCAAACGCTCGAGTGAAGGCACCGAAAACTCTGAGCTGCCAAAGAATACCGTCCGCAACCGGCGGCCGGCCATGCTAGATGGTGACTTCTTTTGCGGGGTTTTTCTTGCGCTCGCCGTCGACGTGTTCCCCGCCAGCCTCTTCCGGTGGAAGAGCGTCGCGCAACTCTGCCTTGTCGGAGATGAGGATTCCATCGAGATGATCGACTTCATGCTGGAAGCATCGTGCGAGCAAACCCGACGCTTCGACGCGCACTTTCTTACCTTGCCTGTCCAAGCCGGTCAGCACGCAGCTCAACGCGCGCTTCACGTCGCCGATCTTGCCGGGTATCGACAGGCAGCCTTCGACCGACGACTCTTCACCTTCGAAGTCGCCCAGTACCGGGTTGACGAAGACATAGAGCTCGTGCTCCTCGCCGACATCCGAGACGAAAATCCGCTTGCCGACGCCGACTTGTGGAGCGGCCAAACCGATGCCGGGCGCCTCATACATCGTCTTGATCATGTCGTCAATAAGTTGCTGCGTGAGCGGCAGCTTTAATTCTAATGCGCTCAGCTTCTTCGCGGCTTTGTGGAGAATCGGATTGGGTTCGGTGACGATGCGCCGCCGGTACGCCATTGTGTCCTTCACAAGATATAGTGCGAGAGATCCTGGCTTCTGATAATCTCGTCCAGGCGCTGTTCGACAAATGCTTCGTCAATTGTGACCGTGCCGCCCCGCTCGGGTGCTTCAAACGCAACCGTCTCGAGGACGCGCTCGAGCATCGTGTGCAAACGGCGCGCTCCGATATTCTCCGTTTGGTCGTTGACTAGGGTAGCAAGTCGGGCGATCGCATCGATTCCGGAATCCGTGAAATCAAGCTGCACCTCGTCTGTGGCAAGCAGCTGGCGATATTGTTCGATCAACGCATTCTTGGGCTGTGTGAGGATGGTCTTGAAATCTTCCCTTGTAAGACTATTGAGCTCGACGCGAATTGGGAAGCGGCCCTGCAATTCCGGGATTAGATCGCTCGGCTTGCTCATGTGGAAGGCACCGGCCCCAATGAAAAGCACGTGGTCGGTTCTCACTGCGCCGTATTTGGTCATGACTGTCGAACCTTCGACGATCGGCAAAATATCTCGTTGCACGCCTTCGCGCGAAACGTCCGGTCCGCCGGCCCCGTGACCGCCCCCTGCAATCTTATCCATCTCATCGATAAAAATGATGCCGTTTTCTTCGGCGCGCCGGACAGCTTCACGTTTGAGCGATTCATTGTCGACGAGTTTCGCCGCCTCTTCCGCTTTGAAGATCTCTCGTGCGTCGGCAACGGAGACACGCCGCTTCGACCGGCGCTTGGGCAAGATGCCCGCAAGAAGATCCCCCATGTTACCGCCCATCTCTTCGAGCTGGGGGCCGCCCATCGCGCCGATGATCTGTGGCGACTCTTCGATTTCGATTTCGATAAGGCGCACGTCATAAAACCCTGTGCGAATCTCTTCTTTCAGTTGTGCGCGCCGGGCGTCCATCTCCGCAGTTCGTTGCTGCGGCGGTTCCGTAGCCACCCGGCCCTGTTGGCCACCCATCATTGCAGAAAGGGCTGAAAGAGGATTTTGCGCGGCCGGTTGGCTGGCGCGCGTGGAAGGATCGAGGATATCAGCCAGATGTTCGATCGCCATGTCTTCGGCGAGATTCTTAGTTTCCTCGAGACGTTCGGCGCGGACCATTCGAATTGACGCTTCAACGAGATCGCGCACCATAGATTCGACATCGCGCCCGACATAGCCGACTTCAGTATACTTCGTGGCCTCAACTTTGAGGAAAGGTGCAGAGACGAGATGCGCCAGGCGGCGCGCGATTTCGGTTTTGCCGACGCCCGTTGGCCCGATCATGAGAATATTCTTGGGGATAACCTCATCGCGCATGTCGCCTTTAAGGCGTTCGCGCCGGTAGCGATTGCGCAATGCAACTGCAACGGCCCGCTTCGCCGCCGCTTGGCCGACGATATAGCGATCCAGTTCGGCGACGATGCGCGCTGGGGTGAGTTCGCTCGGTTCCATTGTGGATACGGCGCTTGTTCGCGCCTGCAACCGGTGATTCCCGGTCTAGTGATTCATCGCGCCTGGACGCTCTTCGGTGGCCCAAACCTTCGAGGAATCGGTTTCGAAGGGCCACACGTGCACCATCCAATTATATAAGGCAGGCTTGAAGGTGCCGCCCGCTTGCGTGCATGCGTCCTGTGTGATAATAGAACCGGCTAACCCGAACTGCGCTTTCGGCCCAAAATATGCGTGAGGATCTGTTCCCGGCGGCGCTTGGCAAAAATTAGTATGCAGATGCCACGTCGCAACGCTGAGGGGCACGCGGTCGTTGAGCTGGTCAATTGTGGAGTTGCGCGGGGCGGTGTACATCGCGCCGACGAGTTCGTAGCCGCCGGGTACGCGCTTGTACATGAGCGACGTCGGCCGCGTGGGATCAAACGAGAACTCGTTGGCGAGTGCGTTTTGCCAGCTTGTGAAGTGATAAATCTCTTGCGGCAAGCGCGGAAGAAATTGTTTGTAACCTGCCGCCTCGGCAACTTGGTAGTCCTTATAAGGTTCGAGCGATTGGCGCAACGCTTGCAGTATTTCATCAGCGCGCGCAAGGTCGGCACTGCTTTGCGCAGGGCGGGGAGTCATAACCATATGACCACCATTCATCTTCATGGTGGCCATCGAGCCCACCGGTGACATGGACGGCGTCTTCGTCGGCGCCGTTGGTGCGCCTGATGGTTGTGGGGTCGTCGTGCTTTGCATGCCGGACATTTTTAGCATCCCGGCCATGTCGCTCGTTGACATTCCGTTCATCGCCACCTCGTGTTGCATCGCAGCTTTGTGAGCGGCGAGATCGCACGTGTCGGAGCAAATTGGTTCGACTGTGTGCGCCTGTCTGTCACCTGCAAGCACTGCGACCACACACGCAACCGCGACTGCTGCGGTTGCGACGACGGCTATGAACAACTTCATAAATAGGTACTCCTGCAATCATTATGACTGCTTGGAAGCGTCGATTTCGTGGGGAACGGCTAAGAGTTGGGTGAGAACAGGGTGAGAGAGCTGCGCGCGTGAATATCCCCCAGCCTCTGTCCGGGCGGACTCGCTGTTTGGAGAACGTCTTGAACGTCGTCATCCCCAAAGAAATTTCGGAGGGCGAGCGCCGCGTCGCGGCAACGCCCGACGTCGCGTCGCGAATCGTCAAGTCGGGCAATGCCATCTTCGTCGAGCGTGGTGCGGGCAGTGCGGCCGGCTTCTCCGACGACCAATATTCTGCCGCGGGAGCATCGGTTGTTGAAGGCGCCGCGAGCGCCTATAGCAACGCCGGCCTCACGTTGAAAGTCCAGCGGCCGTTAGACGACGAGATTGCGCTCATCCCCGAGGGCTCGGCGCTCATATCATTCTTGCAACCGCTTTTCAAACCAGAGTTCGCACAGAAGCTCGCGCAGCGACGCATCACCTCCTTTTCGATGGAGCTGATCCCGCGAATCTCGCGGGCCCAGAGCATGGATGCGCTTTCGTCGCAGGCGACGGTGTCTGGCTATAAATCAGTTCTGCTAGCAGCCAACGCGTTGCCGAAATTCTTCCCTATGCTCATGACGGCCGCGGGCACGATCCCTCCGGCCAAAGTCCTCGTGCTCGGCGCGGGTGTTGCCGGGCTGCAGGCAATCGCGACGGCGCGTCGTCTCGGTGCCGTGGTGACGGGCTTCGATGTGCGCGCGGTGGTCAAGGAGCAGATCGAAAGTCTTGGTGCAACGTTCCTCGGCTCCGCACCGCAGGAGACCGCAGAGGGGGCCGGTGGGTATGCGAAGGAGCTGCCTGAGGAGCAACAGCGCCGCGATCAAGAGCTCATCGCTAAAACCGCAGCAGGCATGGACGTCGTGATCACGACCGCGTTGATTCCAGGCCGGCGTGCGCCGCTGCTCATCACAGCCGCAGCGGTCGCGGGCATGCGACCGGGTTCGGTCATCGTCGACCTTGCCGCAGAACAGGGCCGCAACTGCGAGTTGTGCGAGCCTGGATCGACCGTCGTCCGCAACGGCGTCACGATCATGGGGCCGCTCAACTTGCCGAGCTCAATGCCATTGCACGCAAGCCAGCTATATGCAAGGAACGTGCTAGCGCTCTTCGACCATCTGGTGCGTGACGGGAAGCTGACGATAGACACAAGCGATGAGATCACGCGGGGCGTCACGGTCACGCGCGATGGCGAGATCACAAACGATGCGGTGAAAGCGCAGCTTTCCGGAGTAGGAGCGTAATGGAACTGTTCTTGATCCAACTGACAGTTTTCGTGCTCGCAGTCTTCGTCGGCTTCGAGATCATCTCGAAAGTACCGTCCATGCTGCACACGCCGCTCATGTCGGCAACCAACGCCATTCACGGTATTATCCTCGTCGGCGCAATGCTCATCGCAGGAGCCGCAGCTGGTGGACCAGTCGGCCGCGCGATCGGTATTGCAGCCATGGTGTTGGCGACGATTAACGTCGTCGGCGGATTCGCCGTTACCGAACGCATGCTTGAGATGTTCAAAGGGAAATCGGGGACGCGTTCGTGACGGTTCAGCAGACGGCGCTGAGCATCGCGTATCTCGTTACCGCGGTTCTCTTTATTCTGGGCCTCAAGTTTCTTAGCTCACCGAAGACGGCGCGGCGCGGCAACATCCTCGCGATGGTCGGCATGGTTATCGCCGTTATCGCAACGGGTTTCGACACGCAGATCGTGTCCTGGACGGACATTGCGATCGGTGCTTTGATCGGCGCGCCGATTGGACTGGTCTCGGCGCGACTTGTGAAGATGACCGCGATGCCGCAGATGGTCGCCTTGTTCAACGGTGCTGGCGGCGGCGCGGCAGCTCTGGTCTCGAGCGGCGAGTTCTTGCGCCTCCTAAATTCCGGAGAAGCGCCCACGTGGTACCAAATGTTGCCGATCGTGCTGAGTTGCATCATCGGGTCGATCAGCTTTTCGGGCAGCCTCGTCGCATTCGCGAAACTTCAGGAGCTCATGACCGGCCGTCCGATCACGTACAAGGGTCAGCAGATTGTGAACGGTCTTGTTCTGCTCGGCATCATTGCGCTCGTCGTTATGCTGCTCAGCGGCAACGTGACGCCGGCACCTTTCGTCGGTCTGATCGCAGCCGCACTTCTCCTCGGCGTGCTTGCGGTATTGCCAATCGGCGGCGCGGACATGCCGGTTGTCATCTCACTGCTGAACTCGTTCACCGGCGTCGCCGTCGCGGTCACAGGTTTTGCTCTCAACAGCACCGTGCTTATTATCAGCGGCACTCTTGTCGGCGCCTCCGGTACGCTGCTTACCACTCTCATGGCAACCGCGATGAACCGGTCTCTTGCAAACGTCCTGTTTGGAGCGTTCGGTGCGGTACGCGCGACTGAGGGCGGCGCTGCTGCCGCGCCTGGCGGCGGCACTGTTCGTTCCGCATCCGTGGAAGACGTCGCGACGCTCTTAGCTTACTCGCGCAGCGTCATCATTGTGCCCGGATACGGCATGGCTGTGGCGCAAGCGCAGCACGCGGTTCGCGAGCTTGCGCAGAATCTCGAAAAACGTGGAGTTGACGTTAAGTTTGCAATCCATCCGGTTGCGGGGCGCATGCCCGGCCATATGAACGTGCTGCTCGCCGAGGCCAACGTGCCTTACGAGCAGCTGCATGAGATGGATGAAATTAACCCGCAATTCGAGAGCGCTGACGTTGCGCTTGTCATTGGCGCTAATGACGTGACGAACCCGGCAGCGCGCAATGTGCCCAACAGCCCGATCTACGGCATGCCGATCCTCGACGTGGATAAAGCAAAAAATGTCGTGGTGCTCAAGCGAAGCATGAATCCGGGATTCGCCGGCATCGACAACCCGCTGTACGAGAACCCGAAGACGATCATGCTCTTCGGCGACGCGAAAGACTCTGTCTCGAAACTCGCTGCGAGTTCCGCGAGCGCCTAAAAGCCTCGTCCTAATGATCCCGTCGCCTTAGGCCGCTTTAGAAAGTTTCACATTTTCATAATCCGTGGCAACTTTTTGAATTCTTAGGAGTATGAGTGCTCAAGCGAAGCGCTACGGATTCCCCGCCTTCGATGAAAGGAGCTCGCTATTTCATGAGTTTCATGCTGTACCGTTTGGCACCCGTAGTTGTGGCGATCGTCGCGTGTGCGGCATTTGCGACAGTTTCACCCGTGTCGGCCGATACGCCCAGTCAAACCCCAAGTTGCGGAAACGTAAATCTCACGTCGACCAGCGTCGCGGATGCGAACAAAACCTTTGACTGCTTTACCGCCGCTTTCCAGAAATGCGATCAGACTCTGCTGACGGCAACGGGCCACGAAGCCGATGTCGCTGTTACTTGGACCTTCATTACCGTCAACGCCGGCCGCGGCTGCGCGGTGTCTGAAACGGTTGAGCGATTGGCTGGGGGCACAAAGACAACTGACTCCTACCTTTGCAATGCCGTTAGTAAGGAAAACGATGGCCTTCATTTCAATGAGTGCGGTCCAAAGGGAAAGGTCGCGCTGCGACCGGATGAGACATTTAACTCGGTGCTGCAACCCCTAAGCCAACAATCGAGCTAAGCATTCAGATCGCTAACAATATAAAAAACTAGTGCCTGCGCGAAAGCGGAGGCACTAGTGGCTTTTTCTCGTTCGTTCGTCTAGAGGTGGAACTGTAGCTGGAATGTCATTTGGAGAGGATTGAATCCACCGGCGTACGGCTCGGGAACGTACGGCTGGTTGAATTGTGAGAGTGCGGGAGCCACGTTACCTACCGGGTCGGTCGGCCCCGTGCCGTTCCAAAAGTTCGACACGATCAGACCGCTCGGGAGGTACACACACGATTGGCGGCCGGGCGGGAACGCTTTGCTCCACGCCGTTGAGCTGCCGCCGAAGCATGTGTTTAGGACGTTGGCCACCACAACACGAGCCGTGACCGATGGGCTTATGTCTGCTGAGATTTGTGCGTTGATATTCAACAGCCACGGTTCGCGATATTGTCCCACACCGTCGAAAGAGCCCGTTGCCGAGTTCGGGATGAAGAGTGTGCCGCCAGTTACCGGGGAGGAGCCGCACGACACAAAGTTGGCTTTACCCGGGTTGCCGTCTGGCACGCCAGCACCGGGCACGCCCGCTGTGCCAGGACCCTGGTTTTGACCGCACGTTCGAGGATCGTAGCCGTAAAAATCGGTCGGGCCGCCATAATAGTCACCTGAGAGCAGTGAGAACGTTGGCGTCAAGGTTATCTTTTGATGTTTGTAGCTTACGTAGCCCGAGAATAAGTACGGCCATGTGTTGGATCCGCCGTCTGTGAGAATGCCTCGGGGGAATGTTTGGTACGGCTGATACGAACCATTTCTATCGAGGTCTGGTTGAGCTGGAACAAAGTAGTATGGGTTAATGATCACGTTCCCAGGTGCACCTGGATTGAGCGTGATGTTGCTACCCGAGATGGTGCAGTCAGTTAGATCCGGTGCGCCGCCTTGGTAACAAGGTGCTCCCTTCAACCCCTCTGCATTGCCCGTGGCGGTGAGAGCGTTAAACCCATCGATGTAACCATTCAGCGAATCGATTCCGTTCTTACCCTGAGGATTATCGATCAGCTGCACGGTTGCGTGCGTATATGTAAATGACAGCAGTCCGGACAACCCATCTTTGCTCGGATTGCCTCCAGTAAGCTGGAGTTCCACGCCTTGGGCTTGTTCGTTCGCGTATGGGTATCCGCTCGCAAAGTTGGGACCAATACTGATGGTTCCGAACTCCCCGTGAGAGGCTCTGAAGAACGGTGTCACTCGGAACGAAGCGCCCATCCTCGGTAAGTTCTGCTCGTACGAGAAATCGTAGTTGTTTGCGGTCACCGGCGGCAGGTCGTGCCGCGGCGTTGTGAAGCCGAACCCCCAGAAGTTCACGAAGTTGAAGGCCGCCGCATTGATGCCGGCGCCCGGTGCATAGAGATACTCGGTGAAGGCCGTCTCGACCGGCTGCGCATAGCGACCATAGTTGAATCGCAGCACGGAGTTTTCATTGAGCGTGTATGTTCCGCCAAATCGCGGGAGCCACTCGCTATGGTTGATGGCGCCGTTAATTTGGTTTGTGAACAGCAGGTGACCGTTCATCCCATCCGGATGGACGGTTGGTCGCCCTGTGATTGGACTGGCCGGACATGTGAGCCCCTCAAACGGCGCGGCGGGTGGAGGAGCGAGGGGTGGTAACGGAACTGTTACCGGCTGACCCGTCGCTGGATCGTAGCAGTACGTCTGCGCAGCGGCTTTAAACCAGAAGTTGTTATCCGGGGTCATGGCGTTCGCGAGCTCATAGTTATAGTTCTCAAACCTGATCCCGGCATTAAGTAACCACTTGTCGCTTGGATGAAATTGGTCAGACAAGCCGCCTGTAGTAAACGTTGGCTTTACGGTATTATACGTACCGTTTGGACCCAGGAACGCAACCCGCCACGCGGCTCCAGCCGCCGCAGCGGGTCCTGGAATCGGGGCGACTGGTGCTCCGAACGAACCCTGAGCAGCTCCGTCGTAGCAAAAAGTTACAGCACCGGTTGTGGCATTGTAACACTTGCCGTTTGCATCAGACAGCACGGTTGCCGTGGTTCCTGCGGTATTGCGCATCTCACTATTGTTGAATCGCAACGTGTGCGCGCTTGTGTAATTTACGGTGAAATTCAATAGATTTTTATCATTGATCTGATCTTGGAACTGCATCTCACCGCCGAATGTGTGACTCGAGAGCTCGTAGTCTGGCCCTGCTATAGCCGGTGCCAGCTGCCCCAGCCCGATCTCGTACGCATATATGTTGGCATTTGGGGCGTTTTGCAACCAATCCGAGTACAACGAATAACCAAAGAACCTTAGATATGCATTCTCGCCCATCGAATGGGTGTATTGAAGCTTTTCGATCTGGGCGTCCACCACTTCGCCGTCTCGCTGGTTAAAGTTGATCGTGGAGTTAAGACCCCGATTCGTTGGTGAGCTCGGGTACATGTAGCGAACGTAGGGCAGGTTTGAACCGTTGTTTGTACCCGGCGCCGCGCTGACGACTTGGCCAAATGCGGTGCCCGTTGGGAACGCGTAGCCGTCTGTGTAGCAAGGCAGTGGTTGGGCGCAGATTCCGAAGAGCTGGATCAGGTTTTGGGGAAGGCTTGGCACGGGTATGGTGCCGCCCGTTCCACCGGTTAATGCGGTAACGTTGGCCGCTCCGCCGTCATCGCTGATACTGCTAAAATATCGCTGCTGCAGGAACGAGCCGCTATATAGCGCCTGAATATCGTCGGGCGCACCGTTCGATTTCGGGATATTGTAATGAACATTAACGACACCTTCGTGATCCGCTACCGAGGCTGGCGTGTTTCCCACGCCGACATTTGAGTTGATAGCCTGTGGCAAGCCCTTTATGAAGCAGCCAGCGTTTGTGTTTGGATTTGGAATTGGATACGTAATTGCTCCCGTGCTTGAAACGCTGCAGAAGGGCAACGTACCCTCTCCGTAGGGAAACGCGGGTCCGCCAGAGAGACCGAATGCCGCGAGCAACGCGTTGTACGAAGAAACGTTTGTAAACGGTGAGAGTACGTCCTGACCACCGTTGAATTGATCTAAATATCTCAGATTCTGCGAGTAGGTGCTAACCCCGCCGTAATAGTTGAACCGGCGATCTGGGGTTGCCCCACCGATCTCGAATTTGTAGCCATTCCACAGGCCTGGCGTGCCCATTGCTAGATTAAGGTTTGCAAAGCCTGGATACGTTCCCGATCTTATCACCTGATTAATGAATCCTGACACCGTCGAAGATGAGCTACTCGCGGGTGCCCCGCCCGTGTAGATTTGCACTTGCTGGTTGCCCAACGTTGACAGCGTGTCGCCGTTGTATTGGTCAAACGCGCGGTTAACGGGTACGCCGTCGTATTCATAACCCACTTCGGTGTAGTTTCCGCCGTGGATAAAAAGCGTTTGCCCCCATCCAGCGTTGCTGGAAAAGTGGTAAATCCCAGGGACCGTGTCAAGTGCCGAGTAGGCGTTAGCCAAGTTGTTGCCACCGCCCGCTGCCTGGACAGCTAGCAGTTGGTTTGCGGAGACGGCGTAGACGTTTGCTATCTGACTCTTGCTCACAAGCGCTGTCGCTGCCGCAACCACGCTGATTTTGCCGATCGTAGTTATGGTGGATTTCCTGGTTACGAGGTCTATCGTTTGAGTCTGGTCAGCCGTTACCGTAATACCTGGTTGTTGCACAGCGTCGTACCCGTCTTTTGACGCGGTGACGGTATATGTATCTGGGGGCACTGACAAAATACTGTAGTGCCCGTGGATGTCGGTCAGCGTGCTCACGGTAGCTGATGGAGATGACCCCGTGACATGAGCGGCGACGACTGGAGTGCCGTCTGAAAGTACAACCGACCCATTAATGGTGCCCGTCGTGCCAGCCAGTGTCCATGTTCCCTGGAAAGCCACGAGCAGGGCCGCCATAATGCCAGCGCGCCAAAGGCTTCTTGCCAACATTGTGACCCTTTCTGAAATGGCGAAAATGCGCGCAGCGGAGTGGTTTGCACACTCGACGCGGCACGGTTGCCAGCTGTCTTGCCGTGCTGGCTCACGCCCGACGATTCAGGCGTAAACTGCCGTTAATCCTGCGTTAAGACAGAGGTAGTCAGATCTTTGCCGACGAGCGAGCTATCAACGGCTCCTTTGGTATTTGACCGATGCCTGGAAACCTCTAGAGTGATTCCACCGAGATGTCGCTGTTGGTGTAAATGCAAATGCGGGAAGCGATCGCCAGCGCCTCGCGCGCTATCTCTTCCGCCGTCATCTTCGTGTTCTGCAGCAGCGCTTGCGCTGCCGCCTGGGCGTAAGGACCGCCGCTGCCGATGGCCGCAACGTTGTCGTCCGGCTCCACAACGTCGCCTGTGCCCGACAGGACGAAAAGATGTTCTGTGTCACCGACGATCAGAAGCGCCTCAAGCCGCCTGAGGTAGCGGTCCGTCCGCCATTCCTTCGCGAGCTCCACCGCGGCGCGTGTCAGGTTGCCGCGAAACTCCGACAGTTTGCTCTCGAACTTGTCGAGCAGCGTGATTCCGTCGGCCGCGGACCCGGCAAAGCCGGCGAGAACCTTGCCGTCCCCGATGCGCCGGACTTTGCGCGCCTTGTGCTTCATGACCGTCTTGTCAAAAGTAACCTGGCCATCTCCGGCAATGGCAAGGTGGCCGTCGCGCAGCACGGCGCAAATCGTCGTTGAACGTATCATACGGTTATAATTTCGTGCGCCGTGCCGACCGCCTGCAAGCGCGTTGCAACGTCATCGATTTCTACGAGAGCTCGCTGTGCCAGGAGCGAGCGGCGCTGCCGCTTGTCTCTTACGTTAGTTTCGAGCGGCGTCATATATGCGAACGAAACATTTTGGGGCTGAAAGTTATGACTTGTGTCGTCGCGCAAGTACGCCATCAGACTGCCGATGGCTGTCGTCGCCGGAGGAACGAATGGCTCAGCTAGGTCGCGCACTTTGCGACACGCATTCTCCGCGGCAATGATCCCCGTTGCTGCCGCCTCGACATAACCTTCGCACCCGCTTACCTGTCCGGCGAGAAATACGAGCGGCGCGCTGCGAAGCGACAGATCCGGATTCAGAACGCGTGGAGCGTCGACGAACGTGTTGCGATGCATTACGCCGAGGCGTATCCACTCGGCGTTTGCTAGACCAGGAAGTTTGCCAAACGTCGCTTTTTGCGCCGGCCATGTCAAACGCGTCTGAAAGCCGACCATGTTATATGCGGTAGCCGCGACATTCTCGCGTCGCAACTGCACAACGGCAAAGGCGCTGGATCCAAGACCGATGGGTTTGAGCGGTCCAAAGCGCAACGTGTCTTTACCCCTGCGCGCCATTTCTTCAACGGGCAGGCACCCTTCAAAATATGGCACTTTCCCAGTGGCGAGGTCGAACTCAAAACCATGCGGCTCCGACTTCGGGCTGTTCACGAGGTCGTCAACAAGCTGGAAATACTGCTCGCGGTCCAGTGGAATATTGAGGTAGTCGTCGCCGCCCTTACCGTATCGCGAGGCGGCAAACACGCACGACCGGTCGATGGAGTCGGCGGCAACAATAGGAGATGCTGCGTCATAATAATGAAGGTGGGGGGTGCCGCACAAACGCGCAATCTCTTCCGCGAGCGCCTCAGACCCTAGTGGGCCGCAGGCGACTATGGTTGGCACTGCCCCGTCGAGCTCGCGCATCTCCTCGCGCCGCAGCTCGATAAGTTGATGCGCCGCGATTTGTTCCTCTATAAAGGAAGAGAAGCGCTCACGATCCACCGCCAGCGCGCCACCTGCTGGCACCGCGGATGCTCGCGCCGCTCTCACGATGAGCGAGCCGAGGCGCGCCATCTCTTCTTTAAGCAGGCCAACAGCATTTTCGATCGAGATCGCGCGCAGACTATTGCTGCAGACAAGCTCGGCAAGCCGATCGGTTTTATGAGCTCCGGTGGAAAGTGCCGGCCGCATTTCGTATAGCGTAACGGCCACGCCACGCGCTGCCGCCTGCCACGCCGCTTCACAGCCCGCTAGTCCAGCGCCGATGATGCGCAGATGAGCCCTCACGCGCTACGCTTTTGCGTCTGTTCCTCTTCTTCTTGCCCGGAAGAAGCTGCCGGCGTTGCAGTCGTGGGTACCGCAGCGATCACGGGCTCTTGATAGCCGTGCTCGTGCGTGCCATCGACCGGGCACACGACTTGGCCTTCGGCGCGACCTCGCTTGCGAACCAAGAATGCGCCGCACAGTGCGCAATGAGACCCGACAATTGGTGTATCCCAGGCGACAAAGTCGCACGCTGGATACTTTTCGCAACCGTAAAACACTCGACCGCGCCTGCTGCGCCGCTCCAAGATACGTGCCCCATCACGCGGGCACATGACCCCTGATTCCTTCACGATCGGCTTGGTCGTTTTGCACTCGGGGTAACCGGAGCAGGCCAGAAACTTTCCGAAGCGCCCAGTTTTGATCTTCATCGGGCGAGCACAGGCCGGGCAAATCTCATCCGTCTCGTCCTCTTCGAGTTCAACTTTCGGAAAGAACTCTTCGGCGCGGGCGAGATCTGCAGAAAACGGTTCGTAAAATGCGCGCAGCAGCGAAACCCAATCGTCGTGCGCATCTTCTACGCGGTCGAGCCGCCGCTCCATCTCAGACGTGAAATTTTCGTTAACGATCTCAGGAAAATGCTCGGCAAGCAAATCGCTGACGATGACCCCAATCTCTTGGGGCACAAATCGCCGTTCCAACATGTGCACGTAGCCACGGCTTTGAATGGTCTCGACGATTGTCGCGTAGGTGCTCGGACGTCCGATGCCCTTCTCTTCGAGCGTTTTTACTAAGCTTGCTTCCGTGTAGCGCGGAGGCGGTTGCGTTTCGTGCTCGTCGGGGCTCACCTTGCGCGGGTCGAGTTGCTGACCTTCCTCGACAGGCGGCAGCTGCTTGCGCCGTTCCTCGTCCTCGGATACATCCTCATCACGCGTTTCTTCGTAGATCGCAGTGTAGCCGGCGAACTTGAGCACGCTGCCGGTGGCGCGGAAGGCGCAATCGCCCGCCACGATGTCGACCGTTGTCTGATCCCAGATCGCGGGCGACATTTGACTGGCAACAAAGCGCTCCCAAATAAGTTTGTACACTTTGAGCTGCGGCGCATCGAGGTACTGCGCCATGCTCTCCGGCGTCCGATTGACGTCGGTCGGCCGGATCGCTTCGTGCGCGTCCTGAGCAGTTTCCGATACTTTGTATTGACGGCCGCCGTGATATTCTTCGCCGAAGCGCGCAATCACGTAATCGCGCGCCATCGTCTGCGCTGACTCCGAGAGCCGCGTTGAGTCAGTACGCATGTAGGTGATGAGACCGACTGTCCCCTCGCCCGTATCTACGCCTTCGTAGAGACTCTGAGCGAGCTGCATCGTCTTGCGCACGCGCATCTTCAGACGTCGCGAAGCTTCCTGCTGCAGCGTGCTCGTGGTGAACGGGCTGCGCGGATTGTCGCGGCGCTCGCTTCGCTTGATTCCCGTGATCGAGAACTTCGTTTTCGCGAGGCGTCCCGCAAGAGCGTGTGCGTCTTCCGATGTCGTGATGTAGCTGCTCTTATTGCCGACGGCAGCTGCGACCTCATCGGGCAAGTTTACTTTCTTGCCACCGACAGAAATGAGGTCAGCGTCAAACGTGTGGAGCGCATCGTGATGACCATGCGGCCATAACGTTGCCGACACGGTCCAATATTTGTGCCTCTTGAAGGCAGCGATCTCACGTTCGCGATCAACAATGAGCTTGACCGCCACCGATTGCACGCGGCCCGCCGACAAACCACCGCGCACCTTGCGCCACAAAAGCGGCGAAATCTTATAGCCGACAAGCCGATCGAGAATTCGTCGCGCCTGCTGGGCATTCACGCGGTCGACGTTGAGGGGACTCGGGTGCTTGAGCGCGTTCTGCGCCGCGCTCTTCGTTATCTCGTGCAACTCGATCCGCTGGGGCTGCTGCAGCTTGAGCAACTCCGCTAGATGCCAGGCAATAGCTTCGCCTTCGCGGTCAGGATCGGTTGCCAGGTAAATGTGGTTGGCTTTTTTGGCTGCGCTGCGCAGCTCTTTGATGACATCGCCCTTGCCCTTGATGGTCACGTACGAAGGCGCGAAATTGTTGTCGGGATCCACGCCGAGCCTGCTCTTCGGCAGATCCCGCACGTGTCCGACCGAGGCCAAAACCTGATAGCGTGAACCGAGAAACTTCTTTAGGGTGCGTGCTTTCGCTGGTGATTCGACGATGATGAGCGACTTTGACAATGAGGGCCTTTCCGGGTTGGGCTGCACTGCGGGACCAGAGCTACAGTCCAAACGTTCCCTACTATACACTACGCTGTCAACATATGTCAAAAGCGGGACGTCATTTTGTAGGGGCCTGTTGACCTTGAGCGGTCGAAAAGCCCGCTGATGAACGAGCGATTTCCAATCGAGGCGATTCGAGGCGAATTCCCTTCCTTAGCGGTCACGGATGATGGCCGCGCGCGCATATATATTGATAATCCAGCAGGCACGCAGGTGCCAATGCGCGTTGCCGCGGCGACCACCGAGTGTTTCCTGCGTCACAACGCAAACCTCGGCGGCGCGTTTGTGACGAGCCGCGAGGCTGGCGCAATCGTCGAGCGAGCGCACGAGGCCATGGCCGACTTCGTCGGTGCCCACAGCGGCGCGGAAATTATCATCGGTCAAAGCATGACTGCGCTGACGTTTCACCTTTCGCGCAGCATCGCAAAGACGATCGGCCCAGGCGACGAGATCGTTCTCACGCGGATGGACCATGATGGCAACATTGCACCCTGGCTTGCCGTCGCGCAGGATCGCGGCGCAACGGTGCGCTGGGTGCCCTTTAACGCAGAAACCTGGCTTATCGAACCCGGCGCACTCGATGCAGTGCTCTCCAAACGCACGCGACTGGTCGCGCTCAACGCAGCAAGTAATCTCACCGGGTCGATCAACGATGTTGCGCGCCTCGTTGAGCGCGTACACGAGGCAGGCGCCCTGGCGTTTGTCGATGCTGTGCAATACTCGCCGCATGAGTTCACAGACGTGAAACAATTGGGTTGCGACTTTCTCGCTTGCTCATCGTACAAGTTTTTTGGTCCGCACCTGGGCATTATCTGGGGGAGGAAGGCATTGCTTGAGTCGCTCGAGCCCTATAAGGTTCGACCAATAGGCGACGAGCTGCCGGAACGATGGGAAGCCGGCACACCCCAGATTGAACTGCAGGCGGGTCTCGCTGCGACAATCGACTATTTCGACTGGCTCGGCGCGCAGCTGGGTTCCAACGGCGATCGCCGCGCGCGCTTCCGCACTGCATTTGATGCAACGAAGGCGTGGGAACAAATGTTGGCGTCCCAACTCATTGCGGGACTCTCTGAAATCCCAGGCGTGACGATTCGCGGCATCTCCGACCGGTCTCAGTTTTCCTCACGCGTCCCCACGGTGTCGTTCACGCACCGAACTCACAAACCGAAGGAGATTGCAGCAGCGCTCGCGGCTCGCAACATTTTCGTATGGTCCGGCCACAATTACGCGCTTGAAATTGTACGGCAGCTCGGGATACCGGAGAGTGAAGGCGTGTTGCGCATCGGTATCGTGCACTACAATACGCCAGAAGAAGTCGACGCGACGATTACTGCCTTGGAAGAGATCCTGCGGTAAATTATGCGGTGGCTTTCTTGCCTCGGATTTGGGGTTGAGCGCCGCCGAGCTCTTGCACTTTGTGACATGCTACTTGATGGCCGTTGTAGCTGAGCAGCTCGGGCACTTCCGTGACGCAGCGATCGAACGCTATCGGACAGCGCGTATGGAAACGGCAGCCCGACGGCGGGTTGAGCGGCGACGGGATGTCGCCCTGTAAGATGATGCGCTCGCGCCGCGCTTCGATGCGCGGATCTGGAATGGGAATGGCCGAGAGCAACGCTTGCGTGTACGGGTGCAGCGGATTTGTATAGAGCTCCTCGCGGTCAGCGATCTCCACGATTTTTCCGACGTACATCACGGCGACGCGGTCGGAAATGTGACGTACCACTGATAAGTCGTGCGCAATAAATAGGTACGTCAATTCCAGCTGCTCTTGTAAGTCTTGCAATAGATTGACGACCTGCGCCTGAATCGACACGTCGAGCGCCGACACAGGTTCGTCTGCGACGATGAACCTTGGATTGACCGCCAGTGCTCGGGCAACGCCGATGCGTTGGCGCTGTCCCCCGGAAAACTCATGCGGATACCGGTTAGCGTGGTACGGCGAAAGACCCACCGTTCGGAGCAGCTCGTGCACCCGCGCGTCGACGTCCTTACCTCTCGCGAGCTTGTGTATGATGAGCGGCTCGGCGACGATGTCACCGACGGTCATTCGCGGGTTCAGGCTCGCATACGGATCCTGAAATATGATCTGCATCTTACGGCGCAAGGCGCGCATGTCGCGGCGGCGGATATTCGTGATATCCTGGCCCTCGAAAAAAATCTTGCCTGAGGTGGGTTCGAGCAGACGGAGCACGCACCGGCCCAGCGTTGTCTTACCAGAGCCCGATTCTCCAACGAGTCCCAACGTCTCGCCGCGCCGTATTGTAAACGACACGCCGTCGACGGCCTTAACGTCGGCCACGTGACGCGAGAACACTCCGCTCGTCACCGGGAAATACTTGGTAGCGTCCCGGACGTCGACAATTGTAGCCGACGCAATGTCGGTCGCCACGTTGCTAGCCACTGGCCACCTGCTTCGCCGACGTCACGGCGGCCACGCCCAAAGGCAAGTGGGGAGTAACCGTGCGCAGATCCAGATTTTTGTCTTCCTTATATAACACGCAGCGAGCCACGTGACCGTCGCCAAAATCGACCAGCGGTGGCGGTACGGTCGGACAGTCAGGAAGCGAATAGCGACAGCGTGCCGCAAACGAGCACCCGGTTGGCAGGCGCAGCAGATTCGGCGGTTGGCCGTCGATAGGCACAAGCCGTTTGCGTTCGGTTTCGTCGAGGCGTGGAAGCGACTGGAGCAACCCCCAGGTGTACGGATGCTTAGGCTCACGGAAAATTTGGTCGACTGTCCCGTACTCAACCAAATTGCCCGCGTACATGACGAGCACGCGCTCGCAGACTTCGGCTACCACGCCCAGATCGTGCGTGATTAAGATGATGGCCGAGTTAAGACGCTTCTGCAGATCACGCATGAGATCGAGGATCTGTGCCTGGATCGTCACGTCAAGCGCCGTTGTCGGCTCGTCCGCGATGAGCAGTTGTGGATCGCACGCGAGCGCCATGGCGATCATCACGCGCTGTCGCATACCTCCTGAAAACTGATGCGGATAATTGTTGATGCGCTTTTCGGCCTCGGGGATGCGCACGACGTTGAGCATTTCAACGGCCCGCCGCATCGCTTCTCGCTTATGCTTGTGCTGGTGCAGCATAATCGCCTCAGCGATCTGATCGCCTACCGTGAGCACGGGATTGAGGCTGGTCATCGGATCCTGAAAGATCATCGAGATCTTGTTGCCGCGTATCTGGCGCATCTGCGATTCGCCGACCTGCAGCAAGTCCTGGCCGTTAAACTCGATCGAACCCGACTCGATCCGGCCGGGCGGCATGGCTATGAGGCGCATGATCGACAGCGCCGTTACGCTCTTGCCTGAACCAGACTCTCCAACGATGCCGAGTGTCTCCCCGGCTTCGAGCGAAAGCGACAAGCCATTGACGGCGCGGACGATACCGTCCTCCGTCCTGAACGTAACCTCGAGGTCCTTCACAGAGAGTAGCGGCATGAGGGTCTTTCTAACGCACCCCACTTGAGCGACTAGCGGTCATTCCGAACCGGCCGAAAATTTTCCTATTTTAGCGAGTAACCAAAAAATAGGCGATGGCGAGAAAGACGAACGCGATCGCGATACCGCTGGTCAGCCGGCTCAACTGCTGCTCGAATCCCAAGCGACCCCGGTACGCTGATTCGGCGCGACCGCCGATGCTGCCGGAAAGACCCTCGTTCTTTGTTGTCTGCACCGCCATGAGACCGATGAGCGCGACTGCGCACGCGATGAACATCGCCTGGATGATGGCCAAGAGGGCGGGATGCGTCGAGCCGAAGGTCTCCTGCTGAAACTGAAAGTTTGCGGGCAAGGAAGGGAGCGGCTTCGGGGTCGGTACGCCGGCAGCCGAAATCCCAGCAAGAAACGTCAACGTAGAAGAAAACATGTATTGCCGACTTCGTTTGCCTAGAGAGGCGCCCCTTTGCTCATCGCATGCCGGCCTATGACGTATGGAGCTTCCAGCGAATGTAAGAATCGAATTACATCTCTTTTGACCATATCGAGATACGGGGGAAGAGTGAGCAGGTGCCGGCCACCCGGATACACGCGCACGGTCTTGTCCGCGCTCGCCACCTGTGACGCGATGTACGCGGCATTAGCCACTGGCACAGTCTGGTCACCCGTGCTATGGAGCACAAGCACGGGGGCGTTCACGCGTGATAGGTCGCCTTTGACGACAGCAAGCACGTCCATAAAGACGCTTATTGACGATATCGGCGTCGTGCGATAACCCACCACTTCTCCACGCCAAGCGGAATAGTTGGTGATGACGTGGCGGCCGGGCATCCAACGCTTTGCAAACGGCACACTCCAGGCGACGAAACGCGACATAAAAACGGGCGCTGCGATGGTGACGATGCCTTCGAGCGGGTACCGGGTCGCGAGGTAAAGCCCGAGCGTGCCTCCGAGCGACAGGCCCACGACGTAGATGCGCGCATACCGCTGCTTCGCTTCGCGATATGCCGCATCGGCGCTCGCAAAAAAATCTTCAGGCCGCACGTTTAGAAGATCCGCTGGCGATGTACCGTGACCCGCAAGCGCTGGAGCAAACACGCCGTACCCAGCTTCGTTGAGCGTGCAGCCAAGCGCGCGAATCTCCGAGCAGCTGCCTGAAAAGCCGTGCATGAGCAATACGCCGGCTTCGCCTCCCGCAAGTTCAAACGGCTCTGCGCCAGGCATAAACGTAAGGGTCATTCGTGATTTTTGTGCGCCTGCTCGCCTTTACACCTTTTGTATCGACAGCTATAATGGGACGTATGCGGGAATCGCCGCGCCGGCACGATTCATCCGGCGTACCTCCGGCATTGGATGAGAGCCGGCATAACCTCATCGCTATTCGCGAGCATCGCGCGGTTTTCGAATTCGCTCGCACGCTCTCGACGATTTTTAACCCCTTCTTATGTGCTACCGCGCTGTTCGTCATCGTTTCGCACGTCTATTCCGCTTCGACGCTGCATTTCTGGGAGCTCTCGTTTGCCGGTTTGCTCTTCTATGCAGTCGCGCCGGTGGTGAGCCTGTTTTACCTCTACCTCTCCGGGCGCATTTCGGATTTCGACATGTCGGACCGCCTCGAACGAAGTCGTGCATTTCTCATATTCGTTATTATCGATTTGATTGCCGCAATAGTTCTCACGCTCGCACACGCTGCCGTTCAGCTTCTCGCCATCGCCTGGGGCCTATTCACGGCGACCGTCGCCATTATGATCATCACGCGCTGGTGGAAAATCAGCACCCATGCATTTGGCGTCACCGGTCCCTTCGCCGTGATGTACCTCTTATTTGGACTTGCACCGCTGCCATACGTGATCATCGTGCCGCTCGTCTGGTGGGCACGCGTGTATCTGCGCGCTCACACCCCGGCTCAGGTGCTCGCCGGTGCCGTGCTTGCAATCGCCTCGACCATCGTCGTCTTCCGGCTATTCCACCTGCTCTGAGAAGTCGACGTGACTCGTGGTCCGCGCTCGAACGCTCGCAAGCTCGAAGGCACGCTGCGCGAACTGATCTGCATCCCCCGACACCTCGAAGATGAGCGACCCTTGGGCTGGCGGACTGTGCGCAACTAACGCTGCCGCCGCGTGGGCACTTGCAGGCGCCGGGTCGACCAAGACGACGCTTGGACCAAGCGCGCGCTCGAACCATGGCTGCAAATGTGGAAAGTGGGTGCAGCCGAGGATGACGGCATCGCAGCCGGCAGCGCGAAACGGCTCGCAATACTGCGCCACCGCCGTTTTTGCCTCGTCGCTCGCCCACTCACCGCTCTCAACAAGCGGCACAAGCTTTGGCGCACCGACTGACGTGATGCGAAGCGAAGAGTTCACATCTCTGAGCTTTCGTTCGAAGATCCCGCTGGCGATGGTCCCCGCCGTCGCGATCACACCGATGCGGCCGCTCGCGCTCTGCGCCGCGGCTGCACGGGCACCCGCCGCAACCACACCGACGATCGGCATGTCGTCGGGTTTCCAGGCGACCTCCTCAAACGCGGCGCACGTTGTTCCTGAAGCGACGATCATGAGGGCAGGTTTGTAGCGTCGCGCACGCTCCACGATCTGCTGCCCGAAGGTGGCGACCTCGCGCAGCGGACGATCCCCGTATGGGGCGCGCGCGGTGTCTGCAAAATAAATGACGTCGATATCCGAAAGCGCGCGTCGAAGCGCGGTGAGCACAGTGAGGCCGCCGAGTCCGGAATCGAGCATAGCGATGCGTCGCGCGGGCGCGATCACGGCGCCGGCGCGCCGCCCGTGTAGTCCTTTATGCCCTGTGCGATGCCGGCCGCAAGGCGGTCGAGAAACGTGGGTTGAGCAAGCAGCGCTGCATCATGCCAGTTACTGAGATATGCGTTCTCAATGAGCACTGAGGGCATAACCGTGTGATGGATGACGTAAAAATTCTCCCGCTTGATGCCTGCGTCGCCGGCGCCTGACGCCCGTGCGGTTGCGCTCTGGATCATCTGCGCGAGCGCGCGATCCGATGGCCGCCAAAAATATGTTGTGAGGCCGCTAGGCCCGCTCGAAAACGACGAGTTTATGTGCACGCTGATGAACAGTCTTGCGCCAGCCGCATTAGCCACATCGCAGCGCGCTTGCAATTCTTGATCGTCGTTGCCGTTTGGATCGCCGACTTCGTAGTCGCCATCGCGCGTAAGGACGACATGCCAGCCGGAGCGTTCCAGATCGGTCTTCAGGCGCTGCGCGATGGCAAGCGTCAGATGGCTTTCGACCAATCCGTACTGCTGATTTATCGCCCCCGGATCATTGCCGCCGTGCCCGGGGTCGATGACGATGAGATTCGGATGTGAAGGTCCGGCAGTAATGGCAACCCGAGGTTGCGGCGACGGCTCAACTGCGGGCAGCAGCCCGACACCGCTTGAGGGAGCGTCTTCGGGCGGCGGACGAGCGTGTATGTCGATGCCGAGTTGGTTGGGCGCGCCTTCAATTGCGCCGATGCTGACGTCTATGGGCTGCGACGGGTCGATGATAAGCCTGACGATGTGGTCAGGCAATACCTGATGTTGGCTAATTTTGACTGAGCGCACGGTCGCGAGCTTGACGACGATATCCCGCGCCGGCCCTATGAGCGCGGCCTGCGAGATGTCGATCCAGAACCGGTTATCCGGCTCAGCCAGGCGGTGCCATTCAAATGAGACTGGTCCGGTGAGCGAAAGCGTTATGCGGCTCGCGTCGGCCGTGTCGATGACCGAAACGTCCGTGATCTTCTCAAGCGGCGATGGGCTGGGGCCCTGCGATGCGCCTGATGCTTCCGGGCTTGAGCTCGCACTCGGCGTTGTGCCATTATCTGTGACTTCGGGCGCGGGAACTGCTGTCGGCACGGGCGCGGATATTTGCGGCGCAAGGGTTGGCACGGGCGTTGGAGGCTGCGTGGGAACAAGCGATGGCACAGATTTTGGCACAGTGGACACCTGCACGGACGGCCTTGCAACTACTGCGCTGAGTGCGAGATCGCGTTCGCTGCGAGCCAGCACAAGATCGAGAGAGGTCGAACCCGTGCGATGTGCCGCGAGCTTGACGCCGTGCATGACGTCGATCGACAGGTACGTTATTGGGAAACCGGGCGGCCCGAACCGTCGGATCACGAGCGTTTTTGCTTCGCGACCTCCCATATCGACCGTGCTGCCGGCTGCATTCGCAAATCCGGGGAAGGTGAGGGTAAACGTGGGATGTTTGGCGGAGCCATCGTACGCGGATCGCCATACAAGCGGTGCGGTCGCTTGAATTTCAACAACGGTGCGGTGCTGTCCAACGCGGCGCTGCACTGTGACGATTTGCGGTGCAAACGCGTATCCGCCGCGGAAACGGTGCACGAACAATCCGAGCGCCTGCGACAGCCCAAGCAGCGGTACGTACAGCTGACCGTCTTCGTAAAACGGACCAAACGGAATGGCAGTCGAGGTGTCGTCGACGCTGACGGCGTTACTGCCGACCGTGAACGAGATGAGCGTTCCGTCGGCTCGCGTAAAGACCACAAAGCGCGTACCAGGCTGGTACTGCATCTTCGCACCGATGATCTGCAGGAGGCTGGCCAGCCCGCCGTCGTCGATTCGCACCACCGGTTGGCCGCGCGACGTGGCGAGGTGCTCGAACCTCACCTCACGTCCCGACACAAAAATTTGATCGCTCAGACGAGTGACCGGGGTTGCGACGCCCTGAGCCGCAGCTCCCAATGACCACGCGAACAGGATGAGGAAGACAAGCATCCTTGCCGCGCGGCGCATCATTGCGCGAAGGTCTCCCTCGTCAATGGGTCGTCGATTTCGAGATGACCACCAGGGAGAGCAGCCTTTTTTTCGCCGGCGACCAACACTTGGACGTTCTTAATGCCGGGCAATCCGGTGAGGGTATACGTCAGCGACTTGAACATGCCCACCTCATCGCCGGCACCACCTTGAAACGAGCGAACGATGCTGCCGTTCAGATCGACCGTCGCCACGTCGCCCTCGGTTGTGACGGTCGCCTCGGTACCAGCTGGGAAAAGCACAATCGAGTCGCGACCGACGGACGGCCCCGCGAGCAGCTGGTTGACAGCGTATGTGGCAAGCGCGGAACCGGTCAGCTTCGAGTCAACAGTAAAGGGAACGCGAACCAAATCATCGCTGCCGGCTTTGCAGTAATAAACCGTCAGGTGTGGAGACGGAGTAACGGTGACATGGCGGGAGCAGCCTGCGAAGATGGCAATAACGGCCAGCATGACTGCCGAGGCGCGCGTCCAGCGTAACCTCGAACGAATAAGGCGTTCCCCCCAACTAATTTGTAGTAAACGAACCTTCAGGTCCGTTAAACATGGTGGAGGCGACCGGAGTTGAACCGGTGTCCGAAAAGGCTCCCACGAAAGCGTCTACAGGCTTATCTCGGGATTTTCACTCGCGACGCGTACTCCCCCGAGCGGGATTACCGCGCCGCCAGCTTCACTTGATTTCCCGAATGCATCGAAGTCCCTACACCCGGTATCCGTACTTGGTGACACTTGCGGGCCCGTGACGGAGCCGTTGCCCCGCAAGCGTGATAGCCTAGTTAGGCTGCCAGTGCGTATTCGCTATTTGCGTTTATACGTTTCCGATCGTTTTAGGAGGGCTCGGAACTCCGCCTGCTTCTCTCGCCAGAGCACATCCCGTCGAAACCGTGACGCCCCCGCGACTTGTCTATTTTACCTTATCGGTGTCTCCAAGACAAGAACGTAGGTTCGACCGATTGCGTTCCCAACGCATTGTAGCGGTCGACCAAGCGTCCACCGCTATGTAACCAACCGAGACACCAGGTCTACGGCGAGTAGCGTTGACGCTCCGCCGATACGTCCCTGATGATGACGCTGACGATCCAGGAAATGACTGACATGACGAGCGCGCCCCAAAATGCAGGCCAATACCCCGGCACGTGCCAGCCTGGAAGCCACTTGAGCACGAAATAGAAGATAACGCCATTAATGACGAGCGTGAATAGCCCAAGTGTCAAGATCACGAGCGGGCAGCTTAACAGCATAAGGAGCGGACGTACAATGGCATTTGCGAGACCGAGCACGAGCGCGCCGATGAGCAAAGCCGTCACTCCGTCAGCGTGAATTCCCTGGAAGTTAAAATACGAGATCAGGAACAGGGCAAGAGCGTTGACAAGAGTCCGTATAACAAAACTCATGGGCCTAGACGTGCGGCGCCAAAGCGGCTGCGCCCTGCCCGAAACGGACCTAGGTGGCCGAAGCTTCCCGCTCCAGCGTTTCCTTGATGGCGGCTGCCAACTCGTGGCTGATGCCAGGTACTGCCTCAAGCTCCGTGACGCTGGCGCGCCGCACGCCGGCCGCCGATCCAAATGCGCGCAGCAGCGCGCGCCTACGGGCAGGGCCAACCCCAGGCACGGCATCGAGCGCGGACCTCACCAGCTGGCGCCCGCGCAGACCGCGGTGATAGGTGACCGCGAAGCGATGCGCTTCATCGCGAATCCGCTGCACGAGGTGCAGTGCCGGAGAATTCCTGGGTAGCACGACGGGCAGTTCTTCACCCGGAACGTGGAGCTCCTCGAACTGTTTTGCAAGCGCGGCGACGGGGACGGCGACCAGATCCAGCTCCTCGAGTACCTCGAGGGCGGCATTGAGTTGGCCGCGTCCGCCGTCAATAAGCAAAAGACTCGGTCGCTTCGCAAACTTGCGTTCCTTGCCGGCAGCCGGCGGCAAGACGTCCGCGGTAAGATAGCGCAACCGGCGGCGCAACATTTGCTGCATGTTGGCCACGTCGTCGTTACGTTCATCGCCTTGAATCTTAAAGCGCCGGTACTCAGCCTTGGCCGGTTTGCCCTCTTCAAACACCGTCATCGAGCCGACGACGGTTGTTCCTTGGACGTGAGAGATGTCAAAACACTCGATGCGCTGCGGCAGTCCAGGCAACCCAAGGCTGCTCGCCAATTCTTCCATGGCAGCCGTCGCACGTTCTTGGGCAACGTCGCGCTTTGCAAGATGACCGGCCAAATGCTGTTCGGCATTGTGGCGCACCTTACGCATGTACTCGGCGCGTTGACCGCGCTCCGGCGCAAGAATGCGAACGCGATTGCCGCGAACGCTTGACAGGGCGCGCTCGAGCTCTTGCATCTGTGGAATCCGAGCCTCGAGCATGATCTCCTTGGGAATGGCAGGCGACGCTGCGTAGAATTGTTCGACAAACGCTGCCAGTACTTCGTCGGGCGATCGCCCTTCAGTGCCTTCCACCAGAAAATTGTCCTGCCCAAGCAGCTTACCGCCCCGCACAAAGAATACGTCCATACTCGAGACGCCTTGGCCATGTGCGCCTGCAATGAGATCCATATCAACTTGGCTCTTCCACACCACCTCTTGGCGAGCCATCACCCGTTCGAGATCGTTCAGCCGGTCTCGCAGCCGCGCCGCATGCTCGAACGCAAGCTGCTCCGACGCAAACTCCATTTCACGTTTGAGCTTGTCGACGAGCACGCTATGCTTGCCTTCGAGAAAAAGCAGCACGTCGCGAATGGTCGCGTCGTAGTTCTTTTTGGTTTGTAGGAAGGCACAGGGTGCCATGCAGCGCTTGATGTGATACTGCAGGCACGGGCGCCGGTAGTTGATACCGATGTCGTCAAACTTGCACGTGCGCAGCGGGAAAGCTCTGCGAATGAGGTCGATAACATCGCGCAGACCTCCGGCGTTGCTGAACGGACCGAAATACTTGCTGCCGTCGCGGACGAGCTTGCGCGTAAAGATCATGCGCGGGAATAGTTCGTTGAGCGTGACCTTCAGATATGGATACTTCTTGTCGTCCTTAAGCCGTATGTTGAACGGTGGCTTGTGCTGTTTGATGAGGTTGCACTCGAGCAACAGCGCTTCGCTCTCGTTTCGCACAAGAATAGTACGCACTTCTGCCACGCGCTCGACCATCGCACCAAGAAAGAAATTGTGCGGCCGCCCGGCTTGGAAGTACGAGCGCACGCGCGAGCGCAGGTCGATCGCCTTGCCCACGTAGAGCACGGCGCCCTTGGCGTCAAGCATCTGGTACACGCCGGGCTCGCTTGGGATCCGACCGAGTTGTTCCTTAAGCGCCGGCGGCGAAGACTCCACATTCATTTCGAGGATGTCTTGCGGGAGACGCTGAGTCGCCCCTTTTAAGTCTGGGTCTTGCGGCGCTCGGCGCGAATATGTAGCAATATCCAACCGATGGCGGCGACAACGACGAGGCCCAGCAGGATGAACGACGCTGGTCGCGCGTAGGCGCCCAGCAGTACCCAATTCCGTCCGAGCACGTAGCCGACGCCGGCGAAAAGCACACTCCAAATGGCTGCGCCAAGCGCCGTCCATCCTAAAAATATGCCGAAAGCCATGCGCGTGACGCCTGCGGGAAACGATCCAAATGCGCGCACGCCCGGCAGCAGCTTGAGGACGAGCACCGCGCGCGAACCGTAGCGCGCGAACCAATCGTCTGCGCGCTCTATCTCACGTTCGTGGACGAAAAAGAAACGGCCAAAGCGCAACAAAAACGGCCGCCCCCCATAGTACCCGATGAAGTACGCCAAGATCGCGCCCGAGATGTCACCGGCCGCGCCTGCGATCATCACCGGAACGATCTCGAGAACGTGCGTCGACGCGAGATAGCCCGCGAATGCAAGCTGAAGCTCGCTCGAGAGCGGTATGCCCACCGCCTGGGCAAACATGCCGACGAAAAGCCCCACGTATCCGAAGTGCGAGATAACCCCGATGATCCACGAGGTCGCATGTTCCAAAGCATGCATCAGCGTCTACTGCTGCCTCGTCGCCGGTTCGGTTGTGAGGTGCTCGATGACACGCGCGGCGACACCGCCGCCGTCGCTGATGATGGCTGAGAGCAAGTCGATCGGTTGCACGGCATCCAGCGGCGCCTTTGCCGACAAGGCCAGGGCCAAGATGCGCTGCACGCGCGGGGTCACAATGATACCCTCCCACGGATGCTCGTCTCCGGGTGTCATCGCAGCACGCAGCGCGCGCTTGACTAACCACGGCTCAACGCCTTTGGTTGCAAAATATTCGGCGATGTCCGGCGGAGGAGCGATCGCCATGGCAAGCAGCAGGTGTTCGGTGCCGAGATAGTAGTGGTTCGAATTGCGGCATTCTTGTTCTGCTAGCGTGATCACCGCGCGCGCCGCCGGGCTAAACCGGGAGAACATTTTTAGTTACCGCTTTGCTTGTCAGCACATATGAAAAGAATCTCGGGGCGACAGGATTTGAACCTGCGAACCTCTCGGTCCCGAACCGAGCGCTCTACCAAGCTGAGCTACACCCCGCGATGGTCCAGTCTCCGAGGTTCTGCTGATTTTTGATGGCCTCCTTGAAAACGAGCACACAACGGGAATTGTGCGGCGCCGCAACGAAGTCGAATGTCGCTTTCCACCCCTTCGGAGTCAGCTCAACGACATGCGCTACCTCATCGTCGGTTGCGGCCGAGTCGGCTCAACACTGGCGAAACAACTAGCCCGCGACGGTCACGAGGTTACAGTGGTCGACGAAAACTCGTCGGCTTTTCGTCGCGTTGGACGTAATTTTCCCGGCAAACTCGTCCTTGGAACCGGCATTGATGTTGACGTTCTGCGCCGTGCGGGTGCTGAGTCCGCCGACGGATTCGCCGCGGTGACGCAGGGCGACAACCGCAACATTATGGCGGCGCTGATTGCTCAACAGCATTTCAAGATTCCACGTGTCGTGGCCCGCATTTACGACCCCGAACGATCGTCCATGTACAGGGATTTTGGCATTTCAACTGTGTGCCCGACGACCATCGGCGCGCGACTGATGAGCGGTGCGTTGAGCGAGGATAGATTTTCTTCATTGCTTTTCGATCAAGCAGATGCCGAGATCGTCGAGCAAACGGTCAGCGCCGAATCTGCGGGCAAGCTCATTCGCGAACTTGCGGTGCCGGACAAGAGCCACGTCGCGCTCATTGTCCGATCCAACCACAGCATCATTCCTGCGCCTGACGTCAAGCTCGAAAAGGGCGATCGCGTGGTTGCGATCGTGCGCCCAGATTTTGTCGCCGAGTATCGCAAACGTTTTGGCGGCTCGCTCGTCAAGGCGGGGTAATTCTCGATGTTTATCGTCGTTGTCGGGGGCGGCAAGCTCGGAACCTATGTAGCCAAAGCGCTGCTCGAAGAAAAACACGAAGTCGTCGTCATCGAAAAGGACGAACGCAAGGCAGCCCGCTTGTGCCAGTTCCTCAACTGTGAAATTGCGCGCGTCGGTGATGGATGCGATCCGCAAGTGCTCGACGAGGCTGGTGTCAGTCGCGCCGACGTCGTCATTGCCGACACGGGCGACGATGAAGACAATCTCGTCATCTGTCTTGTGACCAAGAAGAAGTTTTCCCGGCCGCGCACCATTGCGCGCGTCAACAACCCCAAGAATAAGCAAATCTTCGAAGAACTGGGCATCGATTCTGTCGTCTCCGGAACAGAGATCGTGCTGAGCATCGTTCAGCAAGAAGTGAACGTCAAAGACGTTTCGCCGCTGATGACGTTTCGCGGCGGCAATCTCGAACTCGTGCGCCTTTCGCTACCAGCATCTTCGCCCGCGAACCAAAAGCGCTTGTCCGATCTGCGGCTGCCAAAACATTGCGTGATCGTCGCACTCGAGCGCGAGGGCGACGTCATTGTGCCTGACGGCGAAACAACCGTGCATGCTGGCGACGCGATGCTCATCGTAATGCAGCCCGGCGCGACGAAAGAGCTGCGCAACGAGCTCGTGGGCGCTGTCTAAACTTTAGCCGAAACCGCGCGTAAAGTTACCGACTCCAACGGCGGGGTATTCTCGTTTGAGCCGCGCGAGCCAGTTGCGCATACCCATTGGGTTGTGTTTCGGTCGTCCGACTGCTGAAAAGTATCGAGCCGGGTCCACATTGAGAGTTCGGGTTTGTACCATTGCTATTGGAAACTCGGAGAGCAGCTCGCCGAATGCTGCGACTTCTTCCACGTCATCGGTGACGCCCGGATGAGTTAAGACGTTGAGCGAAATTGAGACGCGGCGGTCGGCAGATACGCGCAGACTTTCAAAGACGTCAGCAAGTCCATATCCGCGCGGCCGATAGTACGCGGCGTAAGCGGCAGGGCGCGCTGAGTTGAGGCTCACCCGAATCGATTGCAAACCGGCGTCGATGAGCTGGACAAGCGCTTTTGGGCGGCTCCCGTTTGTATTGCAATGAATGATGCCTGCCGAGGTTGACGAGCGCACACGCCGTATCGCCTGTGCAATGAGCGGCGCTGCCAGCAGTGGTTCCCCCTCGCAGCCTTGTCCAAACGAGATCATTCCTTTGGTCACTGTCTTCAGATGCGCCACCGCGATTTCGCTGATCTCGTCGAGCGTCGGGCGACGCTGTATGCGCTCTTGAGCGCTTTTGATCTGGGCGTCGGGCTCTTGTTCTGAGATGCAACCGATGCAACGCGCATTGCACGCCGGTGAGACAGGCAGCGCGGCCTCGCCCTGACGCAAGAACATGTTCTGCGCGGTAAAGCAGCCATACTCAGTTGCACACCTTGCAAGTTGCTGCACAAGGGAATTCCTTGGAAACTCAAGCGTGCGCAATCCGATGCCTTCGCGCACCTGCTCCTCACCGTGCAGCTGCGGCGACCAGCTTTCCAGCTCGTCCGTACGCACAGCGGCGACTCGGAATCCGGAGTCACTCCAGGCAACCGCCGCATAGCCGTACAGCGGGAGCACAGGCGCGCGATTTCGTTCCGCATAGGCCGGCAGCGCGACGCGCGTGTAGCCCAACGGCAGCGCCGCGGCTACGGCACAAACGTCTTCGCCGTCGCGCTCGGCGATCTCCCGACGCCGCGATCCTTCGTAACCGACGACAGAGCGGCCGGGAAGCGTCAGCAACAGCGACCCCTCTGGTAGCGCAATGAAGTCATCTGTGTCTGCTGCCGACACGATGCCGCAGTCTGCGGCTGCCGAAATATCAGGAAGATCGAGCACAGACCCATCGGGGCGCGCGAAGACGCTCCGCAAGCCCTTTAACGAGGTTCTCACGGGCGTGCGCCGTCGGCTCCGTCGAGTCTGATCTGAATGGTCTCAACGGCTGACGGTACCTCTACTTCGGTCCGAAACATCAGCTCCGCGTTGCCCGTCAAGTAGGCCGGATTTCCAGCACCTTGCCACTCGACACGCACCAGTCCGCCTTTGGTCCGCAGAGCCACCGGCGATTTCATCTGGCCTGTGGCGATTGCCGCGGTGGCTACTGCACACGCACCTGTACCGCACGCCCACGTTTCGCCTACGCCGCGTTCAAGCACGCGCATGCGAATCCCGTCGCGGACGACTTGCGCGAGTTCAATGTTCGGTTGCGTATCGAATAGGTTCCACCTCGTGATCTCGTTAGCCACGTTCTCCAAGTCGCACGCGGCAGGATCGCCGGTCGTGAAGACAACGATGTGGGGATTCCCCATCGATACCCCATACGCTGGCGCAGATTCGCCATTGAGCATAATCGAACGATCGAGCTTGCCTGGCGATCCGCCCTCGAACTTCGGTTCTCCCATCATTACCCTGACGCTCGGCGCTCCGTCCCATGTGACGATCTTCGTCTGCATCACGCCGCTGGGCGTTTCGATAGATGCTTCGGTACGCTTAGGATTTTCTAAATACAGATAGCGTGCGACACAGCGAATACCGTTGCCGCACATCTCTGCTTCCGATCCATCGGAATTGAAGATGCGCATCGACGCGTCCGTGTTACGTCGTGGATTGCCCAGCACCAAGAGGCCGTCGGCCCCGATTGAAAAACGTCGCTGACACACAACACGAGCGATGTGGTCGTACGGCAGGTCGGCAACCTTACGGGCATCGAGGAGAATGAAATCGTTTCCCGTTCCGTGACACTTGGTAACGGAGATCAGGCCCACGGCGGGTGTGCTTGTGCTATTGCGCGACGGGAGCCTTCACAGCGCCGTCGACCGCAAGTGCCGGCTCTCCGTCAGCCGGTATCGCTTGGCGCGAACCGACGCCAATTTCTGATCCCGAGAACTGCACAGGTGCCTGCGGCGAGACGGTTGACACGGCGTGCTTGTACACGAGGTGTGGTTTGTTATCATATTCAAGGATGATTGTGAAGTTATCGAAGCCCCGGACGTGTCCACGAAGCTGGAAACCATTGCGCAAATAAATTGTGACGGGCGCATTCTCACGCTTGATCGCTAACAGATAAGCGTCTTGCAGTGGCAAGTTATTTTTCACGCCATTTCTCCAATATATCTCGCGCCCGTTGCAAAGCGCGAACCGCCGCTCGTTGTGGCGGTTGAACTTTTAGTTCACGCAGGCGCGAGCTTTTCCCTTGCACGCGCGATGATCGTGCGGAGCGCGTGCTCCGGCTCGTCAGCTTCAACGATATCCACCGCGCTCATGCGTCGGAACCACGTCTGCTGCCGCTTTGCATAGCGTTCGGTGCGGCGGATGGTTAATGCAAGCGCTTCGGCTCGCGTCGCAAGACCGTCCACCGTGGCGAGCGCTTCTGCATAACCCAAGCCAGAGAGAGCGGGTGCATCCCGAGCTGCTGCGCGAATGGATTGAGCCTCTTCAACAAGTCCAGCCGCGAACATAGCCGCGACTCGTTGCGCGATGCGCTTTGTAAGCGCGGCTCGATGAACCCGCAACACGACAACGGCGGATTCAAGCCGGGGGCGCGACGCTTGGGCTGAAAGAGCGTCTGTCTCGGTTCGCGCCATGAGCGAGCTTTCGAGCGCACGGAGGATTCTATAGCCGTCGCTGGGTCGCGTCGACTTAGCGCGCGTCGGCGAAATCGCTGCCAGCCACTCCCACAAAACCTCGCGCGAATGTACCTGCGCCTCCCGGCGCAGCCGGGCACGCAATGCTTCGTCCCCTGGGGGGCGATCAAGCGGCATAGTACCGAGGAGTGCTTCGATATAAAATCCGGTTCCCCCAACGACAATCGGCAACCGGTCTCGCGCCGTGATAGCCGCGATGGCGGCGTCGGCATCGTGCACGTAGCGCGCAGCACTGTAGCGGCGTTCCGGGTTGACGAATCCGTAGAGATGGTGCGGCACGCGCTCGAAAGCGGATGGCGGGGGCATGCCCGTGCCAATGCCCATACCTCGATAAACTTGACGTGAGTCAGCGTTGACAATTTCCCCGCCGAGCACTTGAGCAACGTCTAAGGCGATTTGAGACTTTCCCGAAGCTGTCGGGCCGCAAATGACGAGCGCGCGCGACACGCTGAAACCTTCTTACGTTCGTTTGAAAGCTTTTGAGAGTTCGGTTGCGTCCAAGCGCAGCATCGTCGGTCTGCCGTGCGGACACGTTTGTGGATCGCGACAGGCACGCAGCCGTTCGTAGAGCGTAACCTGTTCTTGCACGCTGAGCGGCTCGTGTGCGCGCACCACCGAATGACACGCAACAGTGGCAAGCAGCCGATGGCGGTGTTCTGACGCAAGTTCGGAGGATCGCGCCTCGCCTGCTAGGTCGTCAAGGATGCCTGCAAGATCGAAGCGGCGTTGTTCGTAGCCGCTCGGCAGGGCGCTGACGCGATATGCGTCATCACCGAAGCGTTCGACAACGATGCCCATCTCGGCAAGTTCTGATCCGCACGATTCCATGGTCGCTGCCTGGTCGGGTGTGAGCTCAATGATCCGCGGCAGCAGCAGCGGCGCAGATCCAATGTCTGCGCCCCGCTCGAGCGCCTCGAATGCGATACGCTCGTGCGCCGCGTGCTGATCGACAATGAGAAGACCGCTCGCATCGCTGATTACGATGAACGTTTGATCTATCTGACCGAGCGCGCGCGCCGTTTGCCCACTGTCCACACCTGCTGCGATGCCCTCGAGCATCGAGAGCGCCGGAGCTAACTCGTAATCCTTGGGGCTCAGCTCGGGCACGCCTGCGAGTGAGAGCGGCATCTCTGACTCTGGTTTTTCCGTACCTGCGTCGAGTCCGTCGCTAATGGCATGGCGCACGACGTCGAACACCGCAGCAGCGCCGACAAATCTTACTTCAATCTTCGTGGGGTGCACGTTGACGTCAACGTCGCCTGGCGCAAGCGACAGCATGATCAATCCATAGGGATAGCGGCCGGTCATGATCTTGCCGCTGTAGGCCGCTGACCAGGCGGCGCTGAGCGCCGCGCTGCGCACAAGTCGCCCGTTGACGAACAGCACTTGGCCTTGGCGGTTGGGCCGGTCTGCGCCGACGCGCGAGGTGTAGCCGACGATACCGATCATGATGTTGGGCGCGCTGCGCACGGCTGTGAGCGAGCCGCGGCTACCCTTGCCGAAGACCATCTCCAGCCGGTCGACGGGATCCCGAACCGCCGGGAGAGACCATACGTCACGACCATCGTGGCGCAGCGAAAAGGCAACCCGCGGCCAACCGAGCGCAATGCGCGACAGAAATGAGCTCACGCGGGTGAACTCTGCCTTGTCGCTGCCGAGGAAATCACGGCGCACTGGAGTCGCGGCGAAAAGATCGCGGACGGTTATTTTCGTGCCGGGCGATGCTGCCACGCGTGTGACCGCCCCCACCGAACCTGCTCGGGCGACGATGCGAGCGCCGAAATTCTGCGCCGCCTCGCGAGAGACGATTTCGAGCGCGCCTGCGGCAGCCGCGATACTTGCCAGACCTTCACCCCGAAACCCAAGCGTTCGAACGGAGAAGAGATCTGCCGCAGACGATATCTTACTCGTGCCGTGCCGGTGCAGCGCGAGCGGCAGGTCATCGCAGTAGATGCCCCGCCCATCATCCAAAACGGTAATTTCGGTACGCCCGCCGCCGCGTAACTCTATCGCAATGTAAGTTGCGCCGGCGTCTAAACTATTTTCGACGAGCTCTTTAACGACGGACGCAGGCCGCTCGATAATCTCGCCGGCCGCGATCTGGGAAATCGTATTTTCGTCAAGGATGGCAATTCGCTGGATTGTCGTCTGCACGCAACGTGCTTCGCGTATCCGCCGTTCTCGTCATGCATGGGAAAACGGACCTAAAGGTCGGTTGCTACAGTCGTCCGTTGCTACAGTCGTTGCTACCGATCGGTTAGCGAGCGACGGTTGTTCCGAAGACGCGCAGCGCATTGCGGCCGTCCTCTTTCGCCGCATACAGCGCGTCGTCAGCCGCCTTTACCAGTGCCTGTTTGCTTGTGACATCCTGTGGATAACTTGCCACGCCTATCGAAACTGTCGTGTTCACGAGCGAGTTGCCGGAAACGAACGTCATCTCTTGGATGCTCTTACGGATGCGGTCCGCAACCACAGCGGCCTCAGATTTGATCGTTTCAGGCATTACAACGATGAATTCATCGCCCCCGTAACGGCAATAGAGGTCGTTTCTCCGCGCTTGTTGTCGCAAGATCGCCCCGATGCGGCGCAAAAGCTCGTCCCCTGCCGGATGTCCGAAACTGTCGTTCACGCGCTTGAAGTTGTCCAAGTCAAGGAGCAGGAGCGACAACGACTTCCGTGCCGCTTGCGCTTTTCGGAATTCGGACTCCAGCCGCTCGTGATAGGCGCGGCTGGTGAGCAGTCCGGTGAGGGGATCGGTATCGGCCATTGCGCGCGTGCGGCTGTGAAGAAGAGCATTTCGCACGCCGACTGAGGCGAGGCTAATAAGCCTGCCGAGGTGCGCAAGCTGATCTGCAGTGTACGAATTTGGCTCTGCGGAGACGAGTTGGACGCAGCCGACTGCTTGTCCATCGGCAATGATAGGCATGACGAGCGAGCCGCGCGCATGCGGTCGCAACTCGGCGTCAGGCTGGCGCGCATCCTTGTGGAGATCTGCCACGAGCGCCGGGCGCTGCTTCGTGGCGGCATAGCCGACGACGCCGGTGCCGAATGCAATTTTCGTTCCGCGATAACTTGCTGCATCGACGCCGGCTATCTCTCCAGCCACCAGCATCTCTTCTTCCGCGGTCTCGTCGTACTGCACGACGTAGATGACGCAGGAATCCCAAGGCACGACGCGTCTGAACTGGCCAAGCAGGTTGAGGAGCTGCACGAGCACGTCGGCAAGTGAAAGTTGCGATCCAAGTTCCGATCCGGCATTGAGAACCTGGTCGATGGCTCGCACCTGGTGTTCGGCGCGCAATCTACCATGCAATCCGTACAAAGCGACGAGATATGGTCCAAACATAAGGGCGGCGATTTGCCAACCAATGACGTTGATGGTGCCAATTTGGAAATTCAGGCCAAGATCAAGCAAGACGAGATAAACGAGGACGAGGACGCCTACGCCGACAGATACGGCAAGCATCGCAGCATCAAATGCCGGTAGCAGCAATAGCAGAGTTATGCCGTACAGCTTCATAGCGAGCGCGGCGTACGTAACGTCTATGGCGATAAGCGCTGGCACGACGAGCGGGTGCAGTTCGTCGCGCTTGCCGCTTGCTCGCGACCGATGCCAAAAATTCACTGCGAACAGCGTCGTGATGATGCCGTACGCAAGTAAGGCAAGGTGCAGCTGACGGGGTTCCGCCTGGTTCGGCGGGAGCATCAAGAGCCATGCGACCGCAATCCAGCGCGCCATGGCTACAGCAAAGGGGTACGAAAGAAGGTCGGCCAGCGTCCGGACTTTGAGCGCCGCTAGGCTAAAGGTCCTCACATATACTGGAATGACTCTCGGTTGTCTATGTTACGAATTGCAGGAGTAGTGAGCAGCGTCACACCCGACCGTTACGAGATTTCCATCTCCAATTGGTGTTCCTCGACTGCGGCGACTTTCGTTGGCTTCGGGCGCTTCGATTCGACCGTTGGACGAGCTTCAAGTTGACCGGCGATCTCCTTTGCGCGCTCGACGATCGGTTTTGGCATGCCCGCCATGTGAGCTACCGCAATGCCATAGGAACGGCTGCTCGATCCTCGCAGCAGACGATGCGAGAAGACGGGCCCAGTCGGCTCGTCTGCGACGGCAACGTGTAGATTGTCGACGCTCTTAAATGTCTTGGCCAAGTCGACAAGTTCGTGAAAGTGCGTTGCGAAGAGTACGATTGGCATCCCATTACCGACGCTCAGCAAATACTCGCTGATTGCTTGCGCAATAGCAAGACCGTCAATTGTGCCGGTGCCTCGGCCGACCTCGTCAATGAGCAAAAGACTTCGCGGCGTACAGTTGCGCAAAATAAGAGCCATCTCGGCCATTTCGACATAGAAAGTCGAACGGCCAGCAGCTATGTCATCCCCCGCGCCGATTCTCGTGAAGAGCCGATCGACAACGCCCAGCGTTGCGCTTTGCGCGGGAACGAACGAACCCATCTGCGCCAGGATCGATAAGATCGCGGTCTGGCGAAGGTAGGTCGACTTCCCGCCCATATTGGGACCCGTGATCAAGAGGAAGCGTTTTTCCAAATCAACGCTGCAGTCGTTGGGTACAAAATCAAGGCCGCCATACGCCTCGACCACGGCGTGCCTGCCGCCTTCCACGAAAAGCGCGCTTTCGGGGACGAGTGTGGGTCTAGTGTAGCGGCGTTCGGCCGCGACTTGCGAGAGCGAGCAGTACACATCTACTTCAGCGACGGCGCGCGCGCAGGCAAGCAAACCTGAAGCGAAGCCCTCGAGCTGCTCGACGATTTCATCGAATATCCGCCGCTCCAGCGCGACTTGCTGCGAGCGTGAGCTGACGATGCGCGCCTCGAGCTCCTTGAGCCGAGCATCGCTGAAACGGTCCGCGTTGACGAGGCTTTGACGCCGGAAGAATTCCGCAGGCATCGCTTGCGCTTGTGCTCGAGTTACCTCGTAGTAGTAGCCAAATGCTTGCGTGTACTTAATCTTCAGCGACTTGATGCCGGTGGCCGCACGCACCTCGCTTTCGAGCGCCAATAAGTGCTCGCGCCCGGCGCTTCGCAGTCCGATGAGCTCCAGTAATTCTGGCGAGTGCTCCGGCACGATGACGCCGCCTTCAACGAGCGTCGCCGCTGGTTCGTCGAGTATGGTTGCCGCGATGAGCTCGGCTGCGCGTGCGGGCGTGCCATCGCCTGCAATCGCTTGTCCAAACGCCGCAAACTTGTTGCCCTGCTCGTTGGTAAGCGCCGCGGAGGCGGCGGCTGCCGCTTCGAGTGATCGTCGCAATCCAGCAAGATCGCGTGGACCAGCTCTGCGTGCTCGGATTTTCTGCACGATGCGCTCGATATCGCCGATAGCGGCTAGCTTTCGTTGCAGCTCGACTCGAAAAGAAGCGGCCGACACGAACGCTTCAACGCTGTCCTGACGTCGCGCAATCGCTTCGACATCCAGTAACGGCGCGCACAACCACTGCGCGAGCATACGGCTGCCCATGGGCGTTTTCGTCTTTGCGAGCACGTTGAGCAGGGACGCCTGCTTGTTATCGCCGGACCCGCTCAGCAAGTCCAAATGCCGACGTGTGGAGCGATCGAGGGCCATGGTTTTTCGAGTTTCGTGTAGTGTCGCAGCTTCGCACAGGCCAACGCCGTCGAGCCGCAAGTATTCTAGGTAACGGCGCAATAATCCAAGCGCTTCGCGCGCTGCTGCGCGTTCGGTCATCGCAACACGCGCGATGATGGGTGGATCCTTAATTTCTTTGATGGCCGGCGCACGGTCGGCCGCTACATTTGACGTGGGGTCGCAGACAGCAATGCGGCATGTCTCGGACACGAGCGGGCGATAGCGATGTATGTCCTCATCGGTCTCGACGACGATCTCTGCGGGCGATAGCCGGTCGAGCTCTGAGGCAAGAGTGTCATCGTCATCGACGATGCTTACTGATATGGACGACGTAGAGACGTCCGCGGCGGCGATACCCGTCTTATCTGCAGCTGTCACAACCGCGCACAGGTAGTTGTTGCGCTCTGCAGTGAGAAATTGGTCTTCAAGCACGGTGCCCGGCGTCAGGACGCGAACAATTTCGCGCCGTACAAGCCTGTTGGGGACGGGCTCTTCCATTTGCTCTGCGATCGCAACAATGCGGCGTTGGCGCAGGAGGCGTGCCAGATAGTGGTCCACGCTGTGGTGCGGCACGCCTGCCATGGCCACGCGTTTCCCCTTGCCTGCTTCCTTTGACGTGCACACAATGTTTAGAGCAGCAGCTAGCTCGTTCGCATCATCACCGTAGGCTTCATAAAAATCGCCCACGCGTGAGAGCAGGAGCGCTTCGGGATATTGCGATTTGAGCGAGAGATACTGACCAATGAGCGGCGACGTATCGGCTGCCTCGCTCGCAGCGCCCACTGACGCTGTGCGCGGTGTCTTACGCTCGGCTTTATCCTCATGCGGCGCGTAGACGCCGCGGGCGTGGCGAGTTATTACGCGACTCGGCCGACGAGGCCCCAGGTCTGGGCTTGCTCGATTGCAACCTCCACGACCGGCTTAGGTTCTGTACTCGCTTCACGCGGCCAGATGACCGTGATGTTATGACCGGTTTTGCCCGCCATGCGCGCCGGATCTTTTTTCGACGGACCCGACACAAGCACGCTCGCCGTTTCACCGATGAATGACTCGTGAAAGCGGCGCGTGCGCTCATTTTGTGCGGCACTCACGGCTTGCAGCCTGCGCAGGCGTTCTTCTTGCGGTACTTGTGGTTCCATTGTCGCTGCCGGCGTGCCGGCGCGCGGAGAAAAGGCAAAAACGAATGCATACTCGAAGGTGCCGCGCTCAACGAGGCCGAGCGTCTCGAGAAAATCGCTTTCCGTCTCGGTCGGGAATCCGCAAATGATGTCCGTGGTCAGCGCCCAGCGAGGGAGCCGTTCGCGGAAGTACGCAATTTTCTCAAGGTATTGTTCAATGGTGTATAGGCGCGCCATAGCCGCGAGAACGTCATTGCTCCCGCATTGCACGGGCAAATGCAGACGCGGCTCGATGTTCGGCAACTCTGCAAGCGCGTCCACGACGTCGCGGTTAAAATCATGCGGATGGGAGGTCAAAAATGTCAGCCGCTCCAAACCTTCGATGCGGCTGACGCGCCGCAACAGACCGGCGAAGTCAAGGCCTTCATAGAGATACGAGTTCACGTTTTGACCGAGTAGCGTGATCTCTTTTGCGCCACAACGGATTTCGCGCTGAATCTGCGTCTCGATCTCTTCGGGGGGGATGCTCTCGAGCGGACCGCGCGTGTACGGCACGATGCAGTAGGTACAAAACTTCTCGCAACCGCGAGTGATGCTCACGAGCGCTCGAAGGTGCGCGTATTGCGCGGGCGAGTCCTCGCCCGGTGCATCTTCGGCGGACGGGAGACGCATAGGTGTCTCCGGCGGCGGCAGGTCAGTCGGCACGCCCCAATCGGCGAGGAGAGCTTTAAACTGACGGTAATCGCGTGGTCCGAGGAGCGCATCGACGTGCGGCGCCTTTTTCCGCATGACGGCGCGATCTTTCTCGGCAAGGCATCCAGCAACCAGCAATTTGCTTTGCGCTCGTTTGATCGCTTTGAGCTGTCCGAGACGGCTGTAGACGCGCATTTCCGCCTTTTCTCGGATCGCGCACGTATTGAGAATCAAAATATCCGCCTCGTCCGGAGCGTCGGTGAACGTGCAGCCGAGCGACCAGGCCTGATGGGCTAACCCGTTAGAGTCGGCGACGTTCATCTGACAGCCGAATGTCTGCAGATAGATGGAAGGCATAGTGCCAGATTCTCTTGCTTTGAAGGTCAACCTGTCAGTGGGTCGAGCTTTTCCCTTGACTTGCGATACGGGTAAGCAGCGACATCGGCAGATACGGCTTGTCAGCCACCATGGCCGGCGCTACGCTGAGCGTTCCAGGTTTGCCGTTGAGAAAATACGTACGCGAGCCCACAGTGCACTCGAGCTCGATGCCCTTGTAGTGGACCGTGATCTCGTCTCCGCTTATCGTAAAGTCGTTCACCGGGACGTAGTCGGCAAGCGCAGCGAGCATGTCCTCGCCCTCGCCACCGGTCGTCATCGCGCTGCGCGGCGCAAGTGAGATGGTTGTCGTGGTGCCCGGGTAGACACGAATGCTTCGCGTGTCGCGTTCGTGGCCGCGCACAACGAGCAGGATGTGGTCGCCGCTCTTTACGGAGAGCGATTCGTAGGGTTCTTGCATGGCTTCGCCGTCGACGAATACTTTTGCGCCGTTCACGCCCCGAATGCTCAGCATACCTTTGGAGGCACTGGTCATCGCGTGCGACATCGGCTGGTTGGCGCTCAGCACGGCGCTCACCGTCGTCACCCGGCCAACGGTGACGTCGATGCCCGTGCTTTGCGGCTGCCAGCCTGCGCGCGTCAGCGTCAAGGTATGACGGCCGCCGTCGAGTCCGTCGACGAAAAGCGGCGTCTCACCCATGTACGTTCCGTCCATCCACACGGTCGCGCCGGACGGCAACGTCGTCACGAAGACGCTGCCATGCCCGCCTGCTGCCCGCACCGAGGCCGACGTCGTTGCGAACAAGAGCATCAGAACGATAAGAACTAACCGGACCGCCATATTCGTTACCGTTCTCTCCTCGTACGCGTCGCCCTGTGCGATGGGGGGCGTGAGCGCGCGGCAGCGAATCTGCGTCTATCGTGCCAGAACGTATACCCATCGTTGCAATCGTTGGGCGCCCAAACGTGGGCAAGTCCGCGCTTTTCAATCGGCTCATCGGTAAACGCGTTGCGATCGTTGAGCCAAATCCCGGCGTTACACGTGACCGTTTATACGGCGTCGTAGAGTGGAACAACCGCGAGTTCACGCTTGTTGACACGGGCGGTATTGAAGCCGGAAAAGTTGACGATGTGACGGCTCAAACACGTGCTCAAGCACAGGTCGCAATTGACGAGGCCGACCTCATCGTCTTCGTCGTCGATGCCAAAGCGGGGCTGATGCCGCAAGACACAGACGTCGCCGACCTCTTGCGCCCCAATCGAGAGCGCGTGCTGCTCGTCGCCAACAAAGTCGAGTCGCCCAAAACGGAAGCGGCTATCTACGAGTTCTCCTCGTTTGGGTTTGACGTGCCTCTCGCGGTCTCGTCGATCCACGGACTGCAAAGCGGTGACTTGCTCGATGCAATCGTCGAGCGGCTACCCGATCTCCCTGAAGAGCAACCCCGAGTCGACGACCAGACGATTCGCCTGGCGATCGTTGGTCAGCCGAACGTCGGTAAGTCTTCGCTTGTCAACACGCTTCTAGGCAAAGAGCGTGCCGTCGTGTCGGCCACCCCTGGAACGACCCGTGATCCTACTGACAGCGAAATCGACGTCGATGGACGTCAATTCGTCATCATTGATACCGCCGGCATCCGCAGGCACGAGCGGCGCGGGCCGGCTCTCGAGCAGTACAGCACGATGCGAGCGCTCGGCGCGATTGGCCGCTGCGACGTAGCCATCGTCGTCATCGACGTCATGTCCGGTGCAACGGCACAGGATCAGCGCATCGCCGGCCTCGCAATCGAAGAGGGCAAAGGCCTCATCCTTTTGATCAACAAGGTCGACCTCGTAGAAGGTAAAAGCTTCGATCGAGAACAGGCCAACGAGACTTTGCGAAAGGAGTTTGCCTTCGCACCGTACGCGACGATCATGTACGCGTCGGCACTGACCAAACGCGGCGTGCATAAGGTTTGGAACGCGGCGGCGGCCGTGGCTGCAGAACGTCGAAAACGCATCCCGACGGCGAAGCTCAATCTCGTTGTGCGTGACGCCTTTCGCGCTCGCCCGCCTGCGCCGTTCCGCGGTCACGCGCTCAAGATTTACTATGTAACGCAAAGTGACGTCGCGCCGCCGACATTCATCTTCTTCGTGAACGATCCGCGTCTCATACATTTCTCGTACGAGCGCTATCTTGAGAATACGGTGCGATCGGCATTTGGATTCGAAGGCACGCCGATGCGCTTCGTCTTTCGGCCGAGAGTGCAGCAGGATAGGACGGAAGCGGATGAGCTCATTTCAGCCACGACCGGCGACGATCAGGCATGACGCTCATCCTCTTGGGACTTGTCGGTGCATATCTCGCCGGATCCATCCCGTTCGGCATCATCGTGGGTCGTGGTCTCTTCGGAGTCGACCCGCGGACGGTCGGCAGCGGAAACATCGGCGCTGCAAACTCAATGCGCGCTCTTGGCCCGATTGGCGCGACGTTGGTGCTCGCCGGGGATGTGGTGAAGGGTGTGGTGCCGACATTGCTCGCGGCGCATTGGCTCCCATATGGCCATTGGGGCATCGCGGCGGCTGGTTTAGCGACAATAGTCGGCCACAACTGGTCGATTTTTCTACATTTCAAAGGCGGCAAAGGCGTGGCGACGGGATTAGGCGTACTCGTGGTTCTGTCGTGGCCGGCGACGATCGTTTTTGCAATCGTCTGGCTTGCGACGGCGGCGCTCAGTCGATACTCGTCTCTTGCATCGATGCTCGCCAATGCGGCGGTTCCGGTAAGTCTTGTCCTCTTGCATGCACCGCTCTCGTACGTCGTGTATGGCGTCGTAGCCCTGGTCTTCGTCCTATGGCGCCACTCAGCGAACATTGCGCGGCTCATCGCGGGTACGGAGCTGCATATCGGCGCCTCGAAGGAGAACAACGCACAGTAATGATTTCGAGCAACGATTTTCGGACCGGCGTCACCATCGTCGTGGAAGGCCAGCTCTGGCAGGTCGTTGACTTCCAGCACGTCAAGCCCGGCAAAGGCTCTGCGTTCGTTCGCACGCGACTTAAGAACGTCATACGGGGCAACGTCCTCGAGAAAACCTTCCGCGCCGGTGAGATGCTCGAGCGCGCGATTGTGGAAACGCGCGAGATGCAGTACTTGTACGGCAGCGGCGATGAGTACAATTTTATGGACAACTCAAACTACGAGCAGATTCACCTTGGCCACGATATGCTGGGTGACAATGTCGATTTGCTCAAAGAGGGTATGGTCATCACCGTGCAGTTCCACGACGGCAAAGTTATCGCTGCGGAACTTCCCAATCACGTCGATCTCAAAGTCGTGGAGACCGACCCCGGATTTCGTGGCGACACGGCGACGAATGTCCAGAAGCCGGCGAAGCTTGAAACGGGGGCCACGGTGAACGTGCCACTCTTCATTAATCCAGGCGACACGGTGCGCATCGACACGCGCGAGCGAAAGTATGTTTCCCGCGTCTAAGCCTGCTCGCTAGGTCGCCACTTACCTAAGCCGTTTCTTCGACTTCCACTCGCGCGAGAGCTCGCGTTTCTCCGCGTGCGTGCGACGTTTGAGCGATAGCTCCAGGCGCAGTGCATCACCTTTTGTTTTAGCGCGGCGCGTAAACGCCAGGCGCACCGGCAACTTGCCGCGCAGAATTTTTGCTCCCTTTCCTTCGTTGTGGGCCTGCACTCGCTTCAGCGGATCGATCGCGTAGCCGCAGTAAAAGGTCCCGTCCGAGCATTGGACGAGATAAACGTAGTGACCGGCTCGCAACGCTATACGGCGGGACTTGAGGTTGCAGCCGCTTGACTGTCGAGGCGCTCCCGTAATTCGATCCATGGGCGCAGTTCATCTATCATGGCAATAGCTTCATCCAGCGGCATTGCCTGATCTGCGTCGCTGAGCGCGCTTTGCGGGTCCGGATGGACCTCGACCATGATGCCCTCAGCGCCGAGCGCCACGCATGCACGAGCAAGCTCGGGAACGATGTCGACGCGTCCCGTCGAATGCGAGAGGTCCACAATGACCGGCAAATGGCTCATGCGCCGCATCAGCGCCACGCCGGCAAGGTCGAGCATGTTGCGTGTCATGGTCTCGAACGAGCGCACACCCCGTTCGCACAAAATCACGTTGTCGTTGCCTTGCAGCACGTACTCAGCCGCGAGCAAAAACTCTTCGACGGTCGCTGACATGCTACGCTTGAGCAATACGGGTTTGCGCTGTTTGGCAAGGCGCTTGAGCAACGAGAAGTTTTGCATATTGCGCGCACCAACCTGAATGATGTCAACGTTGGAGGCAACGAGCTCGATTGAATCGGTATCCATTACCTCTGACACCGATATCATCCCATGACTGCGCGCCGCTTCCGTTAGAAGCTCGAGACCCTTATCGGCGAGGCCTTGGAACGAGTAGGGTGAGGTCCGCGGCTTGAATGCTCCGCCGCGCAGGATGCGCACGCCGTGGCCCGCAAGCACCGTCGCGGCGGCGTTCATTTGTCCGGCGGATTCGACGCTGCACGGCCCCGCTATAATATGAAAGCCCCGGTTGAGGTTGATACCACCGACCGTGAGCCCAACATTGAATCCTTTGCGCGCGCTGTACAGCGCCATAGTGCATCCTCGCTGCCGAGCAGTTCGCGTTGTGTTATGTCGTTCTCTGCTGCGCACGACCGGAATAGCCTGAGATGAATGCGCTCGAAGGCGCCGGATTTATCGCACTGGGGTTTGTCGCTGGCATCTACGGCACGCTCGTCGGCGTCGGCGGCGGCTTGCTGATCGTTCCTGTACTGCTGCTAAACCACGTCGCTCCCAAGGACGCTGCAGGCACTTCCATGGTCGTCGTTCTCGCAAACGCAGCCTCTGGTTCCGTCAGCTATCTGCGGCAGCGTCGCATCAACGTCCGATCGGCATTTGTTTTTGCGCTCGCAGGACTGCCGGGCGCACTGCTCGGCGGTGTCGTCGACCAATACGTGCCGCGCACACTTTTCAGCCTTCTCTTCAGCGTGCTGCTGCTTATTGTTGGCGTGCGGTTCTTTCTAAAGCCTGGTCAGGAGGCACAAGGCCCAGCCGCGGTTGCGAGCAGCGCCAATACTGCCGGCTTTAGACCATTTCCCGCTGCCGCGATCGGCCTCGTCGCGGGTTTTCTGGCGAGTATGTTCGGCATCGGCGGTGGGATCATATTCGTACCTTCAATGGCGTACCTATTTGGTTTCCCAGCACACGTCGCCACCGCGACGTCCACCTTCATCATCGCGCTCACCGCAATTTTTGGTACCGCGTCGCATGCGTACTATCATGATGTCTTGTGGGCTCCGGCGGTTGCGCTCGCGATCGGTGCGGTTGCCGGCGCACAGATCGGAGCCCGAATCGCGCCACGACTGCGCGTGCCCCAACTGATGCGGCTCTTCTCAGTCGCCGTACTGCTTGCTGCGCTATGGCTTCTCTACAAAGCGTTGGCCTAAAAGCTCGTATCGCCGGTCTTTGCGCCCGGGCATATCCTCACTCGGCCCCGTCCATGCGAGTGCGAAGCCGAGAGTTTCGAGCAAGCCGATCGAGGCCGCATTCTCCTCATCGACCACGGCATCGATGCGCCTCACCTTGTGTTCAAGAAATAACGTGCTAATAAGTTTGCGGCACGCCTCCTTTGCGTAGCCATGCCGCCAAAAAGATGGGAAAATATCGTACCCGATCGTCGCGACATGTTCTGCAAGCGTCGCTTGAACCCAACCCACGTACACACCGTCAACGCACCGAATGGCATAATTGAGCCAGGTTTGCGAGCCGTCGGGCGATCTGCGTGCAACCCATTTGCGGAAGCGCTCTTCGAGCTCTGCAACATTCGCCGGCCGGCCCCTGTGGTAGCGGTAGAGGCGTTCATCGCGCAAATGAGCGAAGAGCGCTTTCGCGTGGGCCGGCAGCAATGGTTCGAGCACCAGCCGAGGTGTTGTGAGTGCGCGCTCGAGATTAGGCTTCGCCGTTAGAGCCCCGCCACCGCGCGAATGTCTCGTTGGGCACCCCGAGCGAATCGAGCGCCTTCCCCACGGTATGGTCGATGATGTCCTCGACAGTGGCCGGCATCGCATAGAAGCCGGGAATGGGGGGCAAAATCACCGCCCCAATCTCTGCGAGTTGGGTGAGCGTCCGCAGATGGCCCAAATGCAAAGGGGTCTCACGGACGACAAGCACGAGACGACGTCGTTCCTTGAGACACACGTCTGCAGCCCGCACGAGTAAGTTATCGTTGAGCGAGTAAGCGATGGCAGACGCAGTCTTGATCGAGCATGGTATGACGATCATGCCATCCGTTCTAAACGAGCCGCTCGAGATCGGCGCAGCGAGGTTTTCAGGGTCGTGCACTTCGTCGGCAAGCTTTTCTACGGATGCGACCGAGCGTGACGTCTCGATTGAAAGCGTCCGCTTGGCCTGATTGCTCATCACCAGGTGAATTTTCGCTCCAGGCGTCGCGCGAAGCGCTTCAAGCAGGCGGACACCGTAGATGGTGCCGCTTGCGCCGGTGATGCCGACGACGTACGTTCCCATCCTACGCGATGACGCTTACAAGCATTTCAACGTTGGCATTGAAGCGGTGCGGCGAGCATCGCGCACACGATACGCGGAAGCCTGGCCGACGACGCCGCAGCAGCTTTGTCTGACAACGAGGACACGACAACACGTAGCGCCGAGTGCTGCGCCGTCGTCTGACGGGAAGAAAATGATAGATGCTCGTGAGTCCCACTTCGTGCATCTTACGCTTAAAGTCACGACCGTGGCCGCTTGGCAGTCCATGCTGGTAGAGCCACGCATGCACCATCTCATGGAGCAGGGTCGGTTCGACTTGTTGTGCATGGCCTGCGAGCAGCAGAGGAGACAACTCGATGACGGGTGGGCGGTGACCGATGCGACCGGCGACCGACGTCAGGCGCGGGTTAAAAATGATTCTGTAAGCGCGAAGCACGCCGCCAAAGTGCCGAACGTTGAGCATCGCGAAAATAACTTGAAGATCCGCTGCGGATGGAAGCGTTAGCGCATCGCGAGGGTTGACCAGTGCGAGTGTCACAGTCGGGGTCTTAGGTTCGAGCGCGACCTGCGCGCACCTTCAGAGGTGAGAACGCGTGCCGGCAATAACATCTTGCGCGCCATGAAGATCTTTATCTCCGGCGATATGGAAGGTATTGCGGGGATTACCGCAACGGAGCAAACCGATCCCGTCGGTCAACCGGAATACGCGTATTCGTGCAAACTCATGACCGGCGAAGTGCGTGCAGCCTGCGAAGGAGCAATGGCCGGCGGCGCAACCGAGGTATTGGTAAACGATTCGCACTGGAACATGCGCAACATTATCCATGAGGAGCTGCCACCGCAGGTACGCCTCATTCGAGGCAGCCTCAAACCGCTCTCGATGAATCAAGGTCTCGACACGTCGTGCAACGCCGCAGCTTTTGTCGGCTATCATGCCCCGGTCGGCACCGCGGATTCGAACATCGATCACACGTACACGGGCGACCTGTACGAGGTTCGCATCAATGGCGAGCGCTGCAGCGAGGCCCGCATCAACGCAGCAGTTGGCGGCTGTTTTGGTGTTCCCGTGATCTTCATCTCGGGCGATCAAAATGCGTGCGCTGACGCGAAATCGTTTCTGCCGTGGGTCGAGGCCGTAGAAGTGAAGCACGCCATCGGACGGTATGCCGCAAGCTCGCTCTCGCCCGAGCAATCGCGCACAGCAATTGCGAAAGGCATGCAGCGTGCCGTTTCCGGACTTGGAAGCAGCGGTGCAAAGCCATATGCGTTCGCCTCGCCCATAACGCTAGAACTTGTCTTCACGACGACGGCCAAAGCGGATATGGCATCGCTCTTGCCGGGAAGCGAACGGCTCGACGGCCGCACATTGCGCTTTGGCGACCCTGACTTTCTTACGGTGTTCCGAGCCTTTCGCGCCATGATGACGCTTGGATCGAGCGTGTCGTAATTCGCTCAACCATATGAAATCGGTTGGTGTGCGATAGCGCACTCCACACCCCTGCTGTAACGAAAACTACCCGCGAGATATCCTATGAGCGTGCCGGGCGCCGCATTAGCGGTCCCCCACCAAGCGACGTCCGGCGGGTTTTACTCTGCAAAAAGTTCGGGCCCGGTAGCTCACACCGGGCCTGGGCATTTTTACGAGGAGCTGGTAGCCTGCGGCTCCGCCTCCGAACCCTCTTTCTCTTCGTTTGCCTCGCCGTTGGAAGCAGCACGCGTCTCGCTTGATTGCTCTTCTGACTCGGTTTCGGCCTTATGTTCGGTTTCGGCTTTTTGTTCGGAAGCAACAGCGGCTGGCTTTTGCGCGTCGTCGCTCGGCGGCTGCCAATCATAGTCCGAAGGATTGAGGTTATACTGTTCGGGACTTAAGCCAAGCTTGTGTATCCAGTCGAGGGCAAGTATGTAGTGCCGCTTCGTGCGGTATGCAAGCCAGCGTCTACGCAATCCGTCATCCTCGTCCACGGCCTCGCGGAAGCGACGGAATGCGCCCTTTCCGGAAATTGACGAGCGAAGCCGGCCAGCGACGTTGATGTCCTCTATCAAGCCGATGAAGTCGGACATGATCCCGTAGCGGACATCGGTTGTCACCGGCGTGACTTTGCGCATGTCGGGGTTCGCTTGTGCCTCGGCAATACGCGCTGTCTCCTGGTCGCCGAGATTATGCATGAAATGTTCGATAGCGCCTGTCTTGACGTTGAAGAACGCGACGCTGTCCACATCGCCGCCCGTGAGCGCGGTACCAAGTTCATCAAGGAGTGCGCTGCGCTTTACCGGTCCCATGCGGACTGCACGCGTGGCTGCGCGCCCATGCGAGGCCGGTGCTTGAGCTTCAATGCCAAGCGCGTGACGCAAGTCTTGCGGATCCAAGGCAGGCAAACCCAAATTTGTGAGCCGCACGTGCTGGCCGGCAAGCTCTGTGAAGAGATCTTCCAGTTTCTTGCGCCCAATCGGATCGTTCACTGCATCTTGAGGTGAGAGTCCACCGAGGTCCGGCAGTGGCCTGCGGATCCATTCCGCAGTGAGGTGTGTGTAGTTTGTTGCTAGATCAGTCATATGTATCACTCTTCTCTGTCTTTAGTGCCCTGTTGCGATAGAGTATAGCGTCCTGCTACACTGTCGCGTGCTTTTTTGTACCGAGACCCTCGGCGATCCGTAGCACGTCCTCCTCGGTGAGTCCGAGACGGCGCATGTTTTCATAATATTGCGCGACGATATCGGCTACGTGACCAGTTCTCGCTCGCTCTTCTCGTACCCGCTTTACTTCTTCGAGCACGCGCTTGCTCAGTTCGCTGTCAAGCGTCACGCCGGCCTGACGTAATCGCCCTTCATGTTTGCGCAGCGTGGACTCGATAACTGACAGCCCGCTGTGTTTGCCGTAAACGAATTGCATCTTGCCGCCGACGAGGCTCGCGGGCACAGCTTCGTACATGCGCGGATCGATAAGCATCGCGTGCGTGTGAATGCCCGATTCGTGTGAAAAGACGTTCGCGCCGATGATTGGCTCGTGCGCCTCGATCGGAAAACCCGAAACCGACTCCATGAAACGCGCAAGCTCTCGCAGTTTCTCATACTTAAATCCCGGAATCTCAACGCCATAGAGCACGCGCAACGCCGTCACAACTTGGTGCAGCGGAACATTGCCTGCACGTTCGCCGTAGCCGTTCGCCGTTACGGTAAACGCCTTAAAGCCGCTTGCGAGCGACGTGATACAGTTGATGGTAGCAAGACCATAGTCGTTGTGGAAGTGATTGAGCAGCGGGATCTCCGGAGGTAACGCGGCCACGATACGCGAGCAGAACCAGCGCGTCGCTTCGGGCGTGAGACAGCCAACCGTGTCAGGCCACGACGGCCGGGTGCCCCCGGCCTTGATGCCTTCGCGAAATAGTTCGATGAAGTAGTCGACATCGCCACGGCTGCCGTCTTCGCCGCCAAACTCGACGTAGCGCACACCCTTGCTTCGCGCGTAGCGTATCGCGTCACACTGCATGCGAATGTTCGCCTGCCGGTAAAACGACAACGGCAGGTCGAGCCATTCAGATTCGTTGCGGCCTTCGCGCGCGAGCAGCGTCTTTCCGATCTTGTATTTCATGTGGAGATCGCTGCCCGAAGTAAAAATGAAGAATGTCACGTCGCTGGGAGCGACGTTGATCGCCTCAAGCGCAGTCAGCGTCGAATCGATGTCCTTGGCGTTACTGCGGCACATAACGACGACGTCGAGGTCTGCCCGAACCTCGCCCTTGCGCTTGCCCTGCATGATAAGCTGCAGTGAACGTCGCTCGTCTTCCGACACGGCCGGGAACCCGACGTCCATGATGTGAACGCCGATATCGGAGAGCCGGCGACAGATATCATACTTTTGCTCCGGGGTGTAGGCGATGCCAGGCATTTGTTCGCCGTCGCGCAGCGAGGTGTCGTAAATCCGTAATTCTGAGGACGGTGGAAACTTGACGTCGCGCGTAAAATCGCGCGGGTCGCGGATCAGCTGTGCGATCGGCTCTTGAAATTCCATGAACCCCTACACAAGTTCGGCGTTAAGGCTCGACGATGATCTCGCCCCGCATGCCTGCGCTATAGTCGAAGAAACATCCATACAAGTACGTCCCGACCTTCGTCGCGACGATCGGCGCCGAGTGTGCCCCAGGCGCAATGTCACCGGTGCTCCATGACCCTGCACCGATGTTGCCCGATGCGTGCAGCACGGAGTCGGTCCAGTGCGGATCTTGCGGAAACGCGGAAATGTCACCCAGTGATGTTGCGGTGTGATGGCGGCTGTCACCGTTCGCAAAGACAATCGACTCTCCAACGTGGACGACAAGGCGCCCTGGTGACACCCCTGCGTAGTCTCCTGCGCTCAGGTGGACAACATTGGAGAACCGAGTCAAGTCAAGCGTGACGGTGTGCGCGGGGGCCGCCCCCGCTGGGGCGCGCGTCAAGAGTGAAGCGAGCCCGAGCAACGCGACACAGATGACAAGTCTTATGGGGTCGTTCTTATGTTCGATATGGATGCGGCTCATGTCAATGACTTAACGTTGGCGGGAGGTGATCTGTGACATGATTCGCAGCTTGGAAGCCCCTTACCCTCAAAATGGCCCCTCGGACGTGCGTCAGGCCACAGTTGGGGCCGCCCGGCCTAGTCCGTAACGAGTAGCAAGACCGCAAGGTCTAACTTGCGGGTACCTATTGCCCTTTGGGTGAGCTGTATTTGTGAACGTCAAACACCGCGGTAAGAACTTCTGGCAACGTCTGCGCAACCACACCTCCGCGCAGACGCCCACGTACGAAGACATCATGGCCGACAAGGAAACGCCGGCGATGCTTGTCATGCTTGCTGCTATCATTCCCGTTTTGTTGTGGGCCGCGATTAACGCGCCTCACGTTTCGCAAACATTCGCCAGTCTGCTCGCAGCGGCGGCGCTGTTGGAAGTTGTCGCACCGGATTCCGTGCGGTTCGGGCGGCGCATCGTCGGCGCGGCGTTTTGCGTTGCTGTCGCAGGATTTGCTTTGTATGGAGCTCCGGTCGCCATTCTCATCGGTTGTGTGCGTGGCATTGTCCGCGCGCTGAAGGCACCGACTGCGCGACTCGCTGCGGCGCAGGCCATCTCGTGGGCAATTCTCGGGCCTCTTTTTGCCGCACTCCTGGCGATAGTCGTCGCAAAACATTCGGCACCGCTCGCCGGCACGATCGTTTTTGTCATAGCGGCATTCGGGCTTGAGCTGTTCGCCGCGCTCACGAGATTGACGGGGCCCGCGGCTATGTCGTCAGACGATATCTGGCATGGCTTTTTCCCGTATTCGCCCTTACAGTTCGGTGGGTTTGGCGCAGTCGGTTATGCGCTCGCGGGTGAGCTCGCGGCCGGACGACTTGGCATCCTTTTCTTCCTGGCCGTTCCCTTTGCGATTGCGCGGGCGAGCCTTGGCTCAGCCGGCTGGGGCACCGAGAAATACATCGCAGCTCTCGAGCGTGAAAATGATTCCCTTCTCAACCGCATCGGCCAGTTCGACCGCGCTAACGGGGACCTCATCGAAGCATTGGCCGTGGCGATCGACGAGCAGGATGGCGTCGACCGTGGCCGCACAGTACGCATCGCACAGCTTGCCACGCGCATCGGCTCCGCGCTGGGAATCAACGGTCAAAGCCTTGAGATATTACGCCGGGCTGCTCTCCTCCACGACGTCGGATTATTGGCTCTGCCGCCGGGCGAACGAGGAGCGGCCCACTGCGAACTCGGCGCACGATTGGTCGCGCGCTGGCGCGATGGTCGCGTGATCATGCAGGTCATCGAACAGCACCACGAACGAATGGATGGCAGTGGTTTCCCCCAGGGCCTCAAAGGCGAGAATATCGTTCTCGAGGCACGCATCGTTGCAGTGGCCGAAACCTTTGTGAATCTGACCTCCGGGCCTTCTGCGGTGAGCACGCTCGACGCCCTCAACGATATTACCGGCAGGCGCGGTTCCGAGTTCGATCGCCAAGTCGTCGACACGCTCGCGCAAGCCGTCGAGCCGCGGACCGCAGATGTCCTGCCGATGACCCGCCGCGTCCGCTAACGTTTGTAGCAACGGACCTTTAGGTCCGTTTACGGCAGCCGCGGACGCTTTGCGATAATCTTTGCTGCGGGAATCTTTCCCAATGAGGTGAGCACCCGCGCAGCATACTCCGCAAGACCCGGCTGATCGATGGCGCAAGGCGCGTTGTCAGGGTCAGTCAATCTCGTGATTGCCCGTTCGAGCGTGGTCCTGGCACCAACGAGGTTCCCTCTCTGCAAGTGATGGAACGCGGCTGCAAGCTGAATGAGGCCGCGCAAGCCGCGATCGCGCGTCTTGATCCAGCGCGGTTCGAGCGTTTCGTGCGCGTCGAAGAACCGTTCGTCGTTCCAGCAGTCGGCGAAGCGCCGCAGGTCGTCCCCGAGGACGTCCGGTTGCCGACCTTCATTTGTCACGCCAGCGCTTCTTTCGCTGCGGCGAGCGTGGCATCAATATCGCCGTCATTGTGGGCTGCGGTCACAAACATCAGCTCCATCTGCGACGGTGGCAGCAAGATGCCGCGATCGAGCATCTTCGCATAATAAAGCGCATAAGCGCTGGCATCAGCTTCGCGAGCCTCACGCATGGTGCGGTGCGGCATGCCTCGGCGGAACATGAAATCCACCATCGAGCCGCAGGCAACGACGGGATACCCTAAATCACGGTTATTAATGATCTCTTGCAAACCACGCGCGAGCCGAGTCGTCCGCTCGCTCAACCGCGCGTAAAACTGCTCGTCGGTGTCGAGCGCATCCAGCAGCGCGTGAGCCGCTGCAACGCATGTCGGATTGCCGGAGAAAGTGCCGCCGACAAAGACAGTCCCTTCTGGCGCCAAAACCGCCATGATGTCGGCTCGACCACCAAAAGCGGCAATCGGCAGACCTCCGCCAAGTGCCTTGCCTATACACGTCAGATCCGGCACAATCCCGTAACGCTGCTGCGCTCCTCCCGGACCCAAGCGCAGGCCCGTGATCACTTCATCAAAGATAAGGACGACGCGATCGGCACGGGTCAGCTCCCGCAATCGCTCGAGGAAATGGGGTTCGGGTAGACACAGCCCCATGTTCCCGCACACCGGCTCAACGATAATCGCGGCGATCTCCCCGCGGTGCGCCGCAAGAGCGCGTTCAACCGCTATGTGGTCGTTGTACGGCAGCACGCTCACATCGTCAATCACCGCATGCGTTATCCCCGAGGCGAGCGTAGGCGCGGAGAGCGATGAAGCGCCTGCGGAGAAAACCATCGCATCGCTTTGTCCGTGATAGCAGCCTTCGAAACGGATGAGCTTTGCCCGCCCGGTGAAGGCCCGTGCCACGCGCAGCGCACTCATACATGCCTCGCTGCCGGTTGACACGAAGCGCACTAAGTTCATTGACGGAAAACGCCCTTTAACTCGCTCGGCGAGTCGCACTTCCTCCGGATGCGTCGTTCCAAACACGGCCCCTTCAAGGAGGGCGTCGTTCGCAGCTGCTGCGATGCGCGCGTCTCCATGGCCGAGCAATACCGGGCCATATGCGCACAGATAATCGATGTACTCGCGACCCTGTGCGTCAGTGACGTGCGAGCCATGCGCTCGTGTAATAAACGGCGTTGGGGCACCCACAGGCCGACCCGCACGCACCGGTGAGTCGACGCCCCCTGCGAGCGCAGCCTGGGCTCGCGACATGCACATCTGGGATGAAGAGTGGTGCACGCGGGCAAGCAATTTTACATCACGCGCCATGCCGCGCGCTTGGCCGCACGCAGCGAAATCCCATCTCAAGTACCGGAATCATTCACTTTAGAAAAAGCGAAGGACGGCATCCGTGCCGCCCTCGCAGTCAGTGTCGGCTATTTCAGCCGGCAGATTATTGGCCTTCGTCGAGCCAGGCGATAATGTCGTAACGATTGGTGATCGGGAAGCCCGGTGGCGGGTTAGCCGCCAAGCGCGAGTCGTATTTGTAATTGCGTTTGAACCCGTGAATCAAGGTACCGCCGCTGGTAATGCCCAGCGCGCCTTGCGAGTTCTGAATCAGGCCACCGTAGAACGTGAACGTCCCTTGCACGGAGCCGTTGTAGTTGTTGTTCCAGAAGTTGCCATCAGTGCAGCCGGGTCCGACGCCACCCGTGCAATATGGTGGATTGTCTTCACCGAAGAAGCCGGTCATGATGCTTCCGTCAAACTCGTAGCCCGTGGTTGTGGCCACGCTGAGTTTGATGTCGTTGGCCCAGATTCCAAGTTCATCGGTCGACGACGAGGTCTGGTCCTTGTACACGATGCCAGGAGCGGAACCCGAGATCGTGATGTTATGGCCGTGATTACTCGTATAGTCGGGCACCGCGATAGAGTAGTCGCCGTGAATAACGCCGCTGACCAGGTCCACGTTGCCATCAACGAACAGTGCTCCATTACCGGCCGTCGTGCCGAATTTCGGCTGACCTGAGATGGTGCCTGTATATGTGGCGGTTGGGCACGCGCCTACGCAGGGAGCGAGCTGCGTGACCGTAGTTGTGTTGGCAGAAAAGTTCACCGTCACGTTGTAACTATGTGGAATCGAGGTGACACCGGCCGGATTCGGCTGCAAGAGGAACTGTTCGGTGGTCGCGGTCGGAGAGGAGGGTGTGATCTTCACATTGCCCTCAATGAAGAGACCGGTTTTGACGCTGCCTGTTCCCGTCGTCGCGTCGATCTGATTGATATAGACACCGTTGCCGCCGGCAGGGGCCGGCACATTGGTGATAGTCCGGCCGTCACCCCAATAGGATTCACTTGCCAAGGCAAGATTATCTTGGAAGGTTGGCAGTTGCATCGGGTTCGAGCTGACTTTCAAGTTCGATGACGTCCCACCGAGCATTACGTCCGCCCAGTTAACCGCTGACATGGCAACCGAAGTCTTGCCGGCACCTTGATAAAAGTTTGGTGTTTGCGCGGTCTGTACGGACGAGTTGAAAATCGGAGCACTCGGATCTTGATACCAAATGTTCATGGCGCTGCCGTTGTAGACGGGGCCATCGAACGCTTCGCCGCTAGTGTAATAAATGTTGCTTGAGCTGCCCGCCGTGAATTGCTCGTAGTACGAGTACGGAAAGCTCTTCGTTAACGCAAGGACGCTCCGCGTCTGACCAGAGTTCGTTTCAGTGCCCGTAGACTTGATCTCATAGTACACAAGACCGCTGGAGCTGTTCCACGTCTTGGTTACGGAGACATCGTACTTGACGGTTGACGGTGACGGGTAGGTGTACGAGATAGGTGCCGGCGCAACATGGCCTGGTCCAGACGCATTTTCTTCAATCTTCAGAACCATGTCTTCGACGCCGGCATACGCCGCGTCGAGGGCCTTGGCGCTATTACCGTGTGCACCCACCATCTGCAGCTCGCCGATCATCTGCGACATAAGTGCTCCGATGAGCACGAGGAAAATGACCGACATCCACATGGCGGCGATGAACGCGAAACCGCGCTCTTTCTTAGATCTAGTCTTCATGGTTTGGACCCCACAGCTACTTGTGAATTGAGATCGTAGATAGACCCACCCTTGGTATCCGTTGTTTGCAGGTCGATGTCGATAAGGTTCGCAGATGGCGCGGTTGCATTAAACGAGGAAACGTTTGAGGCGATGACGTTCGTGGTAGTTTGCGGCGTCGCGCAATTCGCGTTCGTCTTAAGCGTTACCGTGCGTGTGATGGTATGCCCCACCGGATCGTAGGTCAACGTGACCTGGTCGTAACAGGGCGCGGGGTTACCATTCGCGTCAGTCGGAATTGCTACGGGATCGTCCAGACCGCCGGAGCCGCTGTGTACACGCCAGAACGAGATTGTCTGCACGGGAGCTGCTGAAGCAGCCGGCGTTGGTTCTGAGACAATCGGTGGCGGGGTCGCGGGCGTCGTAAAGTCGGTGACGTCAGGCATGCCCTCGCGGAGTTCATTGGTCACCTTCGACATGACGATCCGGCCATTTTGGTCAGCTGTCAGGTCGGCCGTCATGAGCGAGTTATGGTTAAAGACCATAACGAACTCTACAATAGCTAGGCCCAGGACGATTCCCATGATCGTCAACGAGATCAACATCTCGACGAGGGTGAACCCACGTGTCTTTGCGCGTGTTGACATCATTGGATCGCCGTCGGTGAGGGTGTTGGTGTTGGCGGGGGCGTTGGCGTCTTAGACGGTGTCGGCGTCGGGCTCGGCTTCGGAGTCGGGCTCACCGACGGTTTCGGCGTCGGTGTCGGTGTTGGCGACGGCGACGCTAATGAGGGAGACGGCGACGGGGGAGGCGGCGTCTGCCCAGCTGAGTTCGGCGTGGGATCGTTACGCTGCAGCTGATGGGTCTCGTAGACCTCCTGCTGGCCAGCGTTATCGAGCGTGTTGGATGCAACCCAGACGGTTATGTCAGCCGCGTTGGGATCGCCCGACTGTTGCTGTGCCTGCCACATGTATTGATAGGTTCCGTGCGATGAGAGATTCGCAAAGGGGCCGCCAACACAGGTTGCCGCCGAATGCCACGTGGGCGAGGCGATGTTGTCGTCGTAGGGCGGATAGGGCTGTGCGCACGGATCATTCCCCAAAGTATTCGCGGTCCATGTGGTGCCTGTGAACTCTGCGCAAGCGCCCGTTGTGGTCCAAAAGCACGGATCGTCGCGCATTATCTCGAGATAATAGTTGCTCATGGAGATCGCAATCCCGCGATTCGACGCTGTTTTTTCTGCTTGCGTTGAGGCGATCATGTCGCCCGAAACAAACAAGAATGCAAGCGTCAAAATCACGCTCGCAACCATTACTTCGATGAGACTACTGCCACGTTGCCGCTTCGGCGGTCTCGGTACGTTCGACATCAAAAACAATCTCCGCGCTCGGTATGCCCCCACTTTAAAGATAGATGGGGACATGGATAGGACTGAGTTTTTCTTATTTAATTTCATCGGCTCCCGTGGTCACGCGGGAGGTGTGATAACACGCACACAGACCGGACTTCATGCGATATGAGTTCGTCGACACGACAACTGGGGCGCACGTATTAACCATTATCGCCGTTCTGGCGTTTGCGCGCTGTGACGTATAACATTCCATATGATACGCGACACCATTTTGATAAAAAAAGAGAGCCCGCCATCTTGGCGAGCTCACTTTTCTTGAATCTCGTTTCTAGCGGTCGACCTTGTGTCGACCCCACTTGCGTCACATACCCTCGTCATCCCAAGCGATAATTGAATAATTTCCCGTTACTGGATAAAACGGCGGGGGATTGCTGGCAAGACGAGAGTCGTAGTTAATGTGACGGTCATAGCCGACATGGACTCCGGGCGATATGAATTTCCCGAGCGCGCCGCGCATATTTTCCATCAGCGAACCGTTGAGCGTGAGAGTGCCCTGGTCGCCCTTGCTGCAGGTGTTCGGATTGCACCACGTGTTATAAAACCCACCGTCGTCATTATCCTCACCTGGGAACCCTGCGATGATGGCAGCGTAGATAGTGATGTTGCTCGCGGTCGAAGTTACAACGACATCGTTTGCCCATAACCCCAAGAGGTCTTTGGTAGGGTCGTTGTACGTTATTGAGCCAGCACCAGTAATGTATATATTGTTTTGAACGGTGCTGAAATCTGGCACTGTCAGGACGTACTGACCTTGTATCGTTGTGCCAAGCTTAATTGTTGCATTACCGTCATCGAAGATGGCACCGTTGCCGACACCGGCGTTCTCCCCTGAGGGCACGCCCGAATAAGTTGCTGTCGAACTTCCCTTTGTAACCGTAGTCATATTGCTTCCGAAGTCGATCTTAATTTTGTAGGTTCCGAAGCTGCCGGTAATGGTGAAGGTTTGTGTGGAACCCGCACTGACTCCACCTATTGTTGAATTACCATTTATGTAGATCCCAGTTGTAAGAGATCCACTACCCTTTTCTGCCGGACCCTGATTCATGCAAATGGCTACGCAGGGCGGGAAGCTGGAAGTATGGGTGGGATCGCCATAGTACGCCTCACTGGCAATCAGCATATTGCTTAGCGGATCGGGCAACCCAATCGGATTACCGCCGATGCTGAAGTTACTTTGACCCGAACCTATAATTGACGCCCAGTCGCCGGAGGTGGTTGGGGTTGTGCCTCCCTGTACGTCACTCCAAACTGGCGTATTGGGCGTCTTGACGCTCGATTGGAAAATCGGAGTCGTCGACGAGTCGTCGTACAAGACGTGCATCGGTCCACCGTCATAAACGGGGCCATTGAACTGTTGTGTGGGCGTGTACCAAACTTGTTTTCCGAATTGATTAGTGCCGTAGTTGGATGCGCTGCCGAAGGTGGTGACCGATTGCGCCTTGATCATGGCGCTGATGGTGCGGTTGTAGAGCTGGCCGCCCTCAAGCACGGTACCAGTGGACTTTATAAGGTAGAAGCGATCACCAGCGGGTTGAAGCGGATTCCAACCTGCCGCAATGCTTGCCGTATAACTGACTGTTGGGCTTCCAATTGTCTCAGGATACGTGTACGCGACTGGGGTGGGTAGCCCACCCTTCGGGATTTGCTCCTCAATGGCAACGATCATGTGCCGAACACCTGCGTCCGCAGCAACTAACGCTCGGTTGGAAACACCATCGTAGCGAACGGTGTTGACTTCCTGCGCCATGTGCACAATAACGACACCAGAAAAAATAATGAAAATGAGCAAGAGCGCAATGACCGACAGGAGCGCGATGCCGCGCTGCGCCCTGTTTCGCGTCGATCCGCTATTCATTTACTTGAACCCCTCCAACCCACACGGAACTACTTGTAGTATAGGCACAGTGAGTGCCACACGTGGGGCTCGTACTTTTGATTGTCAGCGACACATCAATTTTGGCTGATTGACCCTTAGAATCGCCAGTAGCTGTAACCAGAAACGCGGTCACGTCATTAGCAAGAACCAATGGCGTCTCGGAAGCTGATCCAGTTTGCGCATCGGTTGCGGTCTCAACGAGGTAGTTGGGCGAAGGATCAGAGCAGGGAGGCGTCGGACAGTTTGACCGCTCGATCGTGACAATGTCGTAAGGCGGGTATGGCACGTTCCCCGGAGTTGGAATCGCAGCCGGATTGGCAAGACTTCCAGGATGTACTCGGTAAAATTGAAGGGTCGTTCCCGTTGTACCAATTGGCGTGTTTGGAACTGGATTAATGATTACCCGTTCGGGAACCGCCGGCGGCGGCGTTCCGATTACCCAGGGGCTCGCTGTGCGTAGGCGATTAGTCACTTTGCCTATAGCGATGCGTGCGCTTGTTTCCATGTCACGGTTCGACCGAGTATGAATCGAGTGTCCAATTATTGCATCAAACTCATAGCCGATAAGCAGCAGGATAAGTCCGATAATCGCGACCGATATCATCGTATCGACGATAGTAAATCCGCGGGCTGAAGACATCCTATTCATCATTCAAACATCCCGGTGGGTGTTGGACTCGGCGTAGGTGTCGGGCTCGGCTTCGCGGTTGGAGACGGCTTTGGGGTCGGGCTCACCGGCGGTAATGAAGGAACGCTCGGGGGTGCGGTCGAGGGTGGGGGACTACTCTGCACAGGCAAGATCGCGGTATAGGAGGGCAGCGGTGCTGTGTTCATGCGTGTCGCGTGCAGTTCATAGACGTCATTTCGCCCACCCTCATCAGTCATCACCCATAGAGTGAGCTGCGCGATGTTTGAATCGCCACCCTGAATCTGCGCGTTCCACATATACTGAGCTTGGACAGCTGTGCCATTTAGTTCAGGAAATGTAATGCCACACAACTGATGCCACGTAGGAGACGTAATCGTATCCGTATACCCCGGATATTTTCTCCCGCAACCGTCGTAGACCGGAGTACCGCCTCCTGGCCCAACCGCCCACTCCCCCAGAGTCCAAAACGCATTATCAGCCTTGATGACACCAAGCAACTCATTTGAAGCGGCGATCGCTTGTGAATGATTTGAGGCCAAATTTTCGGCTTGTGACGTCGCGATAAGTTGCGCAGTAATGAAAATGAAGATAAAAGTCATCAGCGCGACTGCAACAATCACTTCAACGAGCGTCGTTCCTCGTTTAGTTTGGGTTGACCGTGACTTCATGAAGATATACTGCTCCGAGTAAAGCTCGAAATGTAGAACTATACCAGTTGGTCCAATTCGTGACCTAAATCACACGCTCCTTGAGACTGTGATGTGTGTCACGTCGTTACATCTCATATAAAAATGATGGCGAATGGCCGTCGATGTTGGCCGGACCTGAGAGCCTAAGAACGTCACCTTTTGAACTAAAGCGACCACTCCCAGGCATTCCAAAACGCCGATTCTGCCGGGGACGGCTTGAAGTTCTGGAACTGCTTAGGTACCACGTCGACCCGCCGCTCCGAAAATAGGAAGACGGTCGGCGCCTGTTCGCCTAGTTCCCGTGAAATGATCTGGTAGTCTTGTTTCCTGCGCTCTTGATCCATGGTGGACAAAGCGTCAATCTCCGCTTTTTCAACCGCCGGATCACACCAGAAGAGCGAGTTTTGACCTTGCGGGGGAAACTGATTGCACCGGTAGAGCGACGAGTTATCCGGATCGACTCCGCTGACCCAGCCGTAGTACGCGAGTTGATACTTCCCGCCGTTGAGGATGCCGCCACCCTGCGCGGACGCAAAGAAGATAGTCGCCGGATACGATTTCTGCGTGATCTCGATGCCGACGGCCTTTGCTTCTTGTTGGATCAGGGCCCCAAGTTTCGCCGCGATGCTTTGCCCGCCAATATAGGAAAGTTGCAGCGAAAGACGCTTGCCGTTCTTTACCCGAATGCCGTCCGGCCCTGGCTTCCATCCATCTGCATCGAGCAGCGCGACCGCCTTTTTGGGGTCGTAGGGGAAAAACGTCGCGTGGTGATCGTTGGCCCAGCTAAAAACTGATTGATCGGTGTCGGTGGGCGTGAACACGCCGCTGGTTGCATCCGCGGCGATGCGAGCCCGATCGATGGCGCTCTCAACGGCACGTCGCACGTTGACGTTGCTAAGTATCGGATCTTTGGTATTGAAATCAAGATGACCGAAGACGTTCTCTGCAGAGACATAGACGTTATAATCTGAGAGCTCCTTCAATTGATTATACTTCGCCGGGTCCGCTCGAAACCACGCGTCGATTTCGTGTGTTTGCAGCTGTGTGACAATCGTGTTCACATCCGACACGACGTGGAAAGTGATCTGCTTGAGGTGCGGCGGTCCGCGCCAATAAAGTGGATTGGCTTCCACCGTGATGTGGTCGCCGTGCACCCACTCCTTAAATTTGAAGGGTCCCGAGCCGATGGGTGCGTTATTCCATGCGACGTGATTGAGATCGGCGTACTGTGAGAGCAAATGCTCCGGGAGAATCGAAAAGCCGCCTTGCACGGACATGAAGTACGCGACAATGGGCGAGAAGACGCTCTTCATGTGGACAACGACCGTGTAATCGTCTTTCGCTTCAACGCTTGCAATTTGGTCGTAGCCCGTTCGCACCTGCACGTTGTTCTTGGAATTCATGATCGCGTGGTACGTGAAAACGATATCCTTGGAAGTGAGCGGCGCACCGTCTTGCCACTTCACGCCGCGGCGCATGTGGAAGGTAATTGTTTTGAAGTCCGCTGAAACGCCGCCGTTCTTGAGCGTAGGGACTTCGGTCGCAATCTCCGGCACGAAATTTTGGTGATCGTCAACGTCGAAGAAATAAGAGAACATCAGATAGCTGAGGTCAACGGTCACAATCTGAGTGGACAACAAAGTGCTCAAGCTGTCAGGCTCGGCGATTTCCGCGTAGCGCAAAATGCCGGGGATCGGGCCGCCCGCTGCAGGCCGCGTCGCATTGCCGGTGCCGGTCGAAACTTTCGAGCACCCGCTCAGGGCGATCACGGCACACGAAAGAATCAGGCAGACACAGGTGCGCGCCGAAAGAGCCCCTCGGGCGCTCATTCCATCGACCATTCCCAGGTGTTCCAGTTGCTCGTCGTCGCCGGCGCCGGCTTGAACCCGTGGAAATGTGGTGAAGTCACGTAGATTTGGCGCTGAAACCACAGGACGATTGTGACTGACTGTGAGGCGACCTCAGATTGCACGATCGCGTAGGCCTTTTTGCGCTCGCCCAGATCATACGATGCGCGGCTCGCGTCGAGTCCTCGTTGCAGCACTGGATCGCACCAGAAGAGATTGTTTTGGCCCGTCGGCGGAAACTCGTCGCAGCCATATATGGAGTAATCCCCATCCGGGTCCGCACCGGCGACCCATGAAAAAAAGGCAACGTCATACTTGCCCGTTTGCAATGTACCGCCGTCTTGTCCGGCAGCAAAGAAAAGCGAAGCGGGATAATTTTTGATCTTCGCATCGATGCCGACGGCTTTGAGGTCCTGCTGGACGAGCGTCTCCGTCGCCTCACCCGTTGAACCGCCGCTGACCGCAGATAGACTAAAGGTCAGGCGCTGGCCATTATTGGTCAGGATGCCGTCAGCACCCAGCCTCCATCCTGCATCCATCAGCAGGGCACGCGCTTTCGCCGGATTGTAGTCATAATGCATCACATGTGGATCGTAAGCCCAGGATAGCGTGCTCATCTCGGCATCGCTTGGAATTTGGACGTCGTGCGTCACCTTATGGATAATCTCCGAGATATTGATCGCATAGTGAATGGCGCGCCGCACTCGGACATCGGCAAAGAGCGGGTTTTTCATGTTGATGTCCAGGTGCGAGTACACAAATGACGGTTCTAATTGAACGCGATAATCGGGCTCGAGCTTCTTCACTTCTGTATACTGATTCGATGGCGCGCGGAACCACGCATCGATTTCGTGGGTTCTCAACTGCACGACGATCGTTGTATCTTTCGGTATGATCTTGAAAATGATATGTTGGAGCTTGGGCCTGCCCCGCCAGTATTGGTCGTTGGCGACAAGCTCAACGTGATCGCCGTGTACCCATTTAACAAATTTGAACGGCCCGGTGCCTACGGGGTTGCTGTTAAACGGTACGTGGTTTATATCCGAGTACTGTTCGAGCAGATGAGCCGGCAAGACCGGATACTGCCCCGTTTCGGCGAAGAACGTAGAGATCGCGGGCGCATAAATCCTCTTGAGATGGAACCGCACTTCGTATGGACCGACGGCCTCGACATTTTTTATCTGATCCCAACCGTTGCGCGATTGTAAGTTGTTCCTCGGATTAAGGATGGCATTGGTCGTGAAGATGACGTCACGCGACGTGAACGGCTGACCGTCGTGCCACTTTACGCCGCGACGCAAGTGGTAGGTGATCGTGAGGCCATCTTTGCTTATGCCGCCATTTGTGAGCGTGGGAACTTGCGTTGCCAGCTCAGGCACGTAGTTCAGTTTGTCGTCAAGATTGAAGAAAAAGCCGAAGATGAACATGTCGAGGTCGGTCGCAACTGCCTGCAGCCGCAGCAGCGGATTAAGACCGACCGGATCTTCTATGTCCCCGTAGCGAAGGGTGCCGGGTACGGTGTGCGACGGTGCTTGGCCCGTCTGCACGCCAACCTTCGAGCACGCGCTCACAAGGGTGCACAAGCACAGCAACAGGGTGACAAGTGTAACCGGCCGCTTCAAGGAGTGGTCGGCCCGTTCACAATGATAGTGATCTCCGCGGCCATGCCGGGGTTCATCAGGCTTTTATATTGGTAGGTTCCCGGAACTGCCGCGACCCACGTCCATCGTCCCCCATTCGGTGGAATCGGACCAGAGTCGAACGCGCCGATAGCGGTCGCGGTGTGCGGCTGCGTGTCGTTATTGATCCACGTGACGAGCGTGCCTTCGGCTACCGTGATTTTGCCTGGCTTATATCCTTTTGCGTCGATGTTAACCGTCACTTGGCCATTTTGTTCCTTCGAACACGAAAAACCGGACAGCAGCAGCACTGACAACGCACAGGCCACTGCTGCAATGAAGCGCGAGCGATTGGGCATGACGCGAAGTTCTCACATCGGAGCGATGGTGCCTTCTGCATAGAGCAGGTTCTGCTGTGCGACCTTGTATGCGTAGAGCGCCTGCACGTAACTTGACTGCGCGGTCGTGAGCTGCGTCTGCGCATTCAGCAAAAGCGGCAGCGTCGTGACGCCGGCTTTGTATTGCGCGTTCGTGACGCTGAGCAGCACCAGGGCCTGATCCTGAGCGGCCTTCGCTGCGTTCAGGCTCGACGCGGCCGTCACCAACTGCAAATATGCTTGCTGTACGTTGAGATACACGTTGAGCTCTGTCGACCTGAAACTTGCCTCAGCTTGCTGCTGAAATGCACGAGCTTGATCGGCTTGCGAACGGATGAGGCCACCGGAGTACAACGGGAATGCCAAGCTCGCGCCGAGCGACCAGTTCGGCGCATAGCGCGTTCCGTTAGTTTCGGTACTTGCAGTTCCGGTACTCGCTGTGGCGCTGATGTTGGGGAACGCCTGAAGCTTAGCTGCGCGCACGTTTGCCTGCGCTTGCCAAATGCTCGCGCGCGCCGCAGAGAGATCGGTTCGTTGCTGCAGCGCGGAGGTCAACACTGCATCGAGCTTGGCCTGACTGGCAGTGACTGCGGTGTCATCTTTGAGCCGCACAGGCGTATTCGCCGGAACGCCCATCGTCGTCAACAACGCGGCGACATTTTCCGCTTCGCCGCTTTGCGCGGACGCAACGGTCAATTCGGCCTGGGCTACCGGCAGCTGCGCGGTGAGTACGTCTGCTTTGGAAGCGACGCCGGCGTGGAATTGTGCTTCAACAAGCCGCTCTTGCACTTTCGCGTAGTTAAGCGAACTTTGTGCGGCTGCCAGCTGATGCCGTCCTTCCAGCGCCGCGTAGTATTGCTGTGCGACTGTCAGTAATACCGTTTGAATTGATCTCAGCAGCGTGAGCTTCGCGGATTCTGTGGAATACCGCGCTGCCTGCACGAGAGCGTTGACCCGGCCTCCGTCGAGGATGAGCTGTTTGAGGTCGACGGATCCTGAGTTTTGCGTTCCGACAAACGGCACGGTGGCGCCGCTTGAAACCCGGAAGTTCGACTTGGCACGCCCGTAGCTAGCATTAGCGCTGATGTTCGGCAACTCGCCGCTTCGCGCGATGCCGATGCCTGCGTTGTTTTGATCGACCACAGCGCGCGCGATGTCGAGTTCAGGAGAAGACGCGAGAGCTATGTCCTCTGCCTGACTCAGCGAGAGTTCAGCCGGTACCGCTGCGTGCGCTTCGCCGCCGAGCGGGGGCACGACTTTGGGCTGCGTAGGATAATTCGCCGGCCCCGCGGTTGGCATGCCACTGGGTGGTGCGGACCCCACAGGCATGGGAGTTGGCACGGGCGTCGTAGTGGGCGCCGGCGTCGGACCCGCGAATGCCGTTGACATTGAAAGCGCGACCGCGGCAGCCGCCGCGCATGGGATAATAAGGGATGCGATCTTCATGCTTCGTCCTCGACTGAAAACAAGCGGCTGCAGCAGGCCGGCTATTTTGATGCTTGTGCGGGCGACTGGGTTATGTTCCCCGCGGAGCTCACGCTCACCAGCGATCCATCCTTGAGCGTGTCAGGACGCTGCACGATGATCGGCACACCTGGTCCGATGCCCGCCCCGCTCACTTCGACCTCGGTATCTGTCTCCAACCCTCGAATCACAGCCGTAAGCTTCGCCTTGCCATCGCATTTGCACTCCGGCGCTTTTGCCAATCTGTACAGCGCGTCGCCGTTTGCTCCTTGGAACAACGCAGCTCGGGGCACGACGATGACGTTGCGGTGCTGTGCCTTGACGAAGGCGACGCTCGCGACCATGCCCGCCTTCAGCGCGACCTCATCGTTGGGCAAGACAATGCGCGCAAGGTAGGAGAGCGTTCCCTGGGAAGTCGCTGAGTTGACGGCGCTGACCACGCCGTGCCAGGCACGTCCGGGCAGCGATTCGACCGTCACGTCTACGGACGTACCCGGGTGAATATAAGGAAGACTCTCCTCCGGGATGCCCACGTTGACGTAAACGGGATTGAGGTCGGAAACCTGGAGCAGGGCAGTTCCCGGCACCGCAAGCGTCCCAGGATCGACACTGCGCTGCGTGACGACTCCTCCGAACGGAGCGGAGACCACAGCCTGCGCGATCTGCGCCTGCGTCAACGCAACGGCACCCGATGCCTCGGCGACTTGCGCTTGCTGGTTGAGAATCTCCGACTGCGCGGACGACGTTGTTCGTCCACCGAGATTCGCATTCTGCGCGGCAACTTCAGCGCTTCGGAGTTGCGCGGCAGATGCGGCCACAGCCTGTTGGGCGTCGTCGACTGCAGCCTGAGAAACGTATCCCTGAGCGAAGAGCTGGCGATTGCGGCGCTGGTTGGCGAGCGCCGTCTGATACGCGACGCGCGCCGAATCCAAGTTCGCGTTCGTGCTCGCCGCCGTGCCGCCGGCGCCGCTGCGAGTCTGCGCAAGCCGTGCTTGTGCCCCTGCCAGGCTGCCCTGATTTTGCTGCAGCTGGGCTCGAAGTGTCGAGTCGTCGATGCGCACGAGCACCTGTCCAGCCTGCACGCGGTCACCTACGTTCACATCGACCGCGAGCACCGATCCCGTGATGACTGATGAAAGATTGGCTTGGGCTTTGGCTGCGACGACGCCGGTCAGGGTCAATCGCTCAGCAATATCGCCGCGCCGTGCCGCGGCCGTCGTCACGGATTCCGGCTGCGCGCTCGTATTGATTTCGGCCTTCTTAGCGCATCCGAAAGATCCGGCCATGACGAGGACACTGGCTAACGCGAGCGCTGCCCCTCTGATAAGGATAGCTAGATGTCTAATGTTCACGGATTTGCGTACTCTCGCCAAACGTCAAAAGTTACGATATGTAGCTCTTGTCCTTGTGCTTTTTTGCTCGCAGGCCTGCTATTCATGCACGGTGGCAACGCCGCGGAATTATTCTTCCTGTGGCTTCCCGTTCTTGCCACGCTGCTTGAGCCATTCCGCGGCTGTTTTTGCGCTGTCCATTTGCGCTTTAATGACCGTAATGTAGCGCGGGCACTCAGGCCCGTTTGGCTCGTGACAATAACCGCGCACGCATGTCGCGCCCGCGTCTTTGAAGAGCACCGGGTCTTCTCGTTTGAGAATGCGCAGAACGGCGAAAGCCATCTCGCGAATTTCCCACTGCGCCATGTTGCACGTACGCAGCGTCAGAAACTCGTACCAGGCGCGCGCGTTGCCCGACACGACGAGTTGACTTGCGGCGGCATTGGGCAGCACGAAGCGCGCATCTTCTCCGGGAAGACCGGCTGACACGAGCGCTTGATACGTCTCACCGATTTCATGCATGAGCGCGTCAAAGCGCGCGGAAAGCTCGGGCAGCGATGATAGTTTGTGCGGTTTCACGTACGGAAAATCCGCATCCTTGAATGCGAGATAGCGCTGACTTTGCTGATCGAATTGCAAATGGCGATGTCGCACGAGCTGGTGCGTCGCGGCGCGCGAAAGACCCGTGACACCAAAGACGTAGATATTGTGCTCGAGGGTCGAATGATGCCCGGCCGATCGCACTCGTTCGACCGTCTTGACCATATCGTCCGGTTTGCGCTCCCACCGTTCGACAATCGTTGCGGGGTCGTTGGCTGAGTAGCAGGTGCGCGCGGCGGTAGCCGTCATCGCGGTTGGGTGCGGTGACTTCTCTAGCAGAGTGACTCGGACAGATGTTTCGGGCATAGTATATGCGATGTCGTTTCGGCCTTGACGTCCAAGCCTCCGCCAGCATGATTTTATCCGGGTCCAAGTGGGTATAAGTAGCCAGTCTGGAGCGGCTTGAGAGAGGGGTAAACGGTGTGTCTTTCGAACATACGGTCGTTTGCCCGCCCGCTAAGAAACCGGGTCGGCCGTCTCAAAAATCAACAAAAACGGTCTCATTCCTTAAGGAGGGAAAGCGTTTGAAGCATCCTCAACTCGCGGTCCTCGCAGCGGCGCTGTTCGTCGTAGCGAGTATTGCACCAAGCTTCGCTAACAGCAGCTCTGTTAACGTCTTGGCTGGTAAAACGCCTGTCTTCGGAACGGTAACATCGGCAACGTCCGGATTCACAGTCGCAGATGCCGCCATGAACTTTGGCAGCCCGCCGTCGGGCGAAGTTCCGATTCTTTTCAACGATCACCACGTGTATGCCAACCCTGATACATTGCGACAGGGACGCGTCCTCGCCGCATTAGTCAAAAATGGCGTCCTCATGGTGCCGCTGCGCAGCATGTTCGAGCAAATGGGCGCAACGGTCAGCTTCGATCGTGCCAGCAAATCGGTTAAGGCCAGCAAGCCGGGTTCCGAAGTGCAAGTCACGCTCGGCAAAAACGAAGTGCTCATCAACGGTGAATCGCGACCGCTCGATGTGCCGCCGATGATGTACAAAGGCGTGCTCCTCGTGCCGATCCGCGTCATCTCCGAAGCGCTCGGCGCATATGTCCAATGGGTGCCCGAACAGCATCTCGCCGTTGTCCGCTACATCCCGCCAACGCCTGTGCCAACAGCACCGCCCGTTGCAACACCAGTACCAACGCCTGTGCCGACACCAGCACCAACGCCTGCGCCTATCGGCTTCATACAGGGTGGCTACGACGAAGCGCTCGTCTACAACGAGTGGTCGCCAGGCCTGCACACGAATGGTGCGTGGAACGGTGAGGCCGGCCTATTTTTAGGACCATGGGCCATTGTCGGCAACGTGCGTGCAGACCAGTATCGCACGACGCATAACGCTCAAGACCCAAGCGGCAATCCGTTTACGCGGTTCAATACGATTGACGGCGGCAGCGCGATGACGCCTGTGTTCAATGCTCGCCAGACCAGCGTTGACGGTCGTCTTGAGTATGAGATACTCAAGCCGCATATCAACATCGCAGGCAGCTACATCGACATTTGGAATAACTACGGTGGTCCAAAGTTGACGGGTGGCGGCGGCGGTCTTGAGAAGCTGCCTGACTTCAATTCGGACTGGGGCTGGTACGGCTCAGTGTTGTACTATCCGACCATCTCGGGAAACTACCAAGTCGTACAGGCTGGTAGCCCGAACTTGGGCAACGTGTACAAAGTTCAGTACTCGCTCTTTAAGTACGATATCGGTATCCGCTATGGACCGTCGCACGTGTACGTGATCGTCGGCTTCCAAGGCGACCGGTGGAACATTAAGTCGAATGCGCCTGTGACCCAGACGCACGGGGGTCCGTACGCGGGTCTCGGCGTCCGCTTCTAACGCACAACGTTCGCACACATGCAAAACGCTCGGCACGCCGAGCGTTTTGTTTTTCTTTTGTCCCCCATTGCGGTCTTGGGTTTTTAGGCTCCCAGTGGGAAAAGCGCGAGCGAACGCAAACGACTCGACGGATAATTGCCACCGGGTAGGAGGAGACGACCTTGAAGCATTTGCATCTCGCGGTCCTCGCGGCTGTGGTGTTCTCGTGTACGGCAATCGCACGCAGTGTCGCCGCCGACGTTACCCCCAACTTCGGCAGCCCGCCGTCAGGCGAAGTTCCGATCCTCTTCAACGATCACCACGTATACGCAAATCCTGACACGCTTCGTCAGGGCCGCGTGCTTGCAGCTCTCGTCAAATCCGACACGCTCATGGTGCCGCTGCGCTCGATGTTCGAACAGATGGGAGCAACCGTCTCGTACGATGCTGCCAGCAAGTCGGTAAAGGCTACAAAGCAGGGAACCGACGTTCAAGTCACGCTCGGCAAAAACGAAGTAATCATCAACGGTGAATCTCGCCCGCTGGATGTGCCACCGATGATGTACAAGGGCGCGCTGCTCGTGCCTATACGCGTTATCTCGGAGGCGCTCGGCGCCTACGTACAGTGGGTACCCGAACAACACGTTGCGGTCGTGCGGTATATTCCGCCGACGCCCGTTCCCACACCGCCCCCGACAGCTCCCACACTCGCGCCTTCACCAACTCCAACGCCCACCGCCGCGCCCATCGGTTTCATCCAGGGTGCCATCGCGAGTTCAATGGTTGCAAACGAGTTCTCACCCAACTTGCATACGAATGCTTCGTGGAACGGAGAACTGGGTTTGTTCGCGGGCCCAGTGTCACTGGTTGGCGCAGTCCGTTCGGATCAGTATCGCACCACCCACAATGCAAACGACCCGTCGGGTAACCCGCTGACCCAGTTCAACACGATCGATCTCGGCGTTGCGACGACGCCCGTATTCAACGCACGGCAATGGAACTACGAAGGCAGGGCCGAGTACGAGATTCTGAAGCCGCGCATTAATATAGCTGGGAGTTTCCTCGCCACGTGGACGAACTATGGCGGCGCCCGCCTCACGGGCGGCGGAGGCGGCTTGGAGAAACTGCCATACGGTAATCAGGAGTTCCAATGGTATGGCTCGGTTTTCTACTTCCCAACGATGCAGGGCACGTACACGGAAACAGCCGGGCCTAATAACGGCACGTCGTACAAACAGATTTTCCAAATCGTGAAGTACGACGTCGGTGTGCAGTACGGACCCTCACATATCTACGTGATACTCGGCTTCTCTGGAGATCGATATACGGCGAAGCAGAATGCGCCTGTCTCACAGACCCACGCGGGACCTTACGCCGGGCTCGGAGTTCGATTCTAAGATCTAGGGAGAGCGCCCGGCTCGATTGGCTGGGCGTCCCTTTCTGGGCGCACGTATGCTTGCATTGAGCACCGGATGGCAGGCGTTTGACGTGCGGTACTATGTCCCCCAAGGTGGGCTGCTTTTAGCGAAACCTCAAATGGGAATCACGTAAGTGGACGTTACCTGGACCAGCCTTAAGATTTTTCTTGGGAGGACAACGAGCTTGAAGCATCTTCTTGTTGCAATCATTTTCATGTCAGTACTCGTGCTTTCAAACGTAGCGCCAAGTGTCGCCGCTGATTATCCTTCGCCCACGCCCATGGCAAGCGCAACTCCGGTGGCTGTTCCCACGACGCCGCCGGCTCCGCCAGCGCCCGAAGCGCCGGTCATGCCGCCGATGAACTTCGGTAATCCGCCGTCGGGCGAAGTCCCGATTCTTTTCAACGATCACCACGTGTATGCCAACCCTGATACATTGCGACAGGGACGCGTCCTCGCCGCATTAGTCAAAAATGGCGTCCTCATGGTGCCGCTGCGCAGCATGTTCGAGCAAATGGGCGCAACGGTCAGCTTCGATCGTGCCAGCAAATCGGTTAAGGCCAGCAAGCCTGGTTCCGAGGTGCAGGTCACGCTCGGTAAAAATGAAGTGCTCATCAACGGGGAATCGCGACCGCTCGATGTGCCGCCGATGATGTACAAAGGCGTGCTCCTCGTACCGATCCGCGTTATCTCCGAAGCGCTCGGCGCATATGTCCAGTGGGTACCCGAGCAGCATCTCGCCGTTGTCCGCTACATCCCGCCAACGCCTGTGCCAACAGCACCGCCCGTTGCCACACCGGCAGCGACTCCAGTGCCGACACCTGCGCCCAAGGCACCCAGCTACATCGCATTCGTTCAGGGTGGTGCGACACTGGGCCGAGTCTCCAATGAATACGCGGCCAACGTCCAATCCAAATATGCTTCCTACGTGGCAGCCGGCGCCTATTTGATCGACAAGTTTGCCGTGAAAGTGGACTGGCGCCAAGATACGTACGTCACGTCAAACAACGCGCCCCTCGCGGGTAGTCCATTCACCATGTTCAATACGATCGACGGCGGAACGGCTACCGTGTCGCAGTTCACCGCGCGCCAATCGACGCTGGACGGACGTCTTGAATACCAGATCTTCTCGCCGAAGGTCTATTTAGGTGCGTCGTACATTCAAGCGTCCAATCATTACGGCAACCCCTCCCTCACCGGTGTCGGGGGCGGCCTTGAAAAACTGCCTGACTTCACCGGCGGACTTGGCTGGTTCGGTTCGATCTTCTACTATCCAAATGTCAGAGGGCAGTACACGGTGCCGACAGGCCCCGCCGCGGGAACGAACTTCACCGTTGCTTACGATATATACAAATACGATCTCGGCATCGACTATGTGTTCGGGGACTCTCCCTTCTACATCTACGGTGGATTCAGCGGCGACAAGTACACGCATAAGAACTCTGCACCCGCCGACCAAACCCACGCGGGACCATACGTCGGACTCGGCGTGAAGTTCTAGCGGTAGAATCCAAATGCAGCGGGCGCTCCTTTCGGGGCGCCCAGTTTTTTAGTGGTGGATCTTGATGCCCACGGAGCGCAAGTAGTTCTCGGATACGCTCGCGAGTTGCCCAACGGTGGGTCCGTACTGCAAGTCGATATTGGGCAACATGTCTAAGTCGTCGATGTGCGACTGCGCGTAACTCGCGTACCAGGTATTCGGGTAAGCCCATTCCAGATAGGAGAAAAAGGCCAGCGCCGGCCGATCGTATTCCGGCACCCCTTTTGAGACCAATAACACCGCGAATTTCGCTATTGCGCTCGGCACCCACGGATCGTGCGGATACTTGTCAGCCCATGCCGGAAGGGCCGATTCCACAGCTGCAATGCGTTCGGCCTGTAGCGGTAAGGCAAGGGGCGAGTCGCCTTCAATGGTCATATCACGGATCGCATTTCGGACACCGAGACTGCTCAACCGGTAGCGGCCGAAATATTCGTCAGCCGGCGCTTGCGCGAGCCCGATCGGCTTTGCAACCACTTGATAGGTCATGGTCGCTGTCTGTGCACCTTGCGCAGCTGCCTGCGCGTGCGAGGTGCTCGCAACAACAGCGAACGTCATAAAAAGAAGCGGCCGCAGCATGCGGTCACTTCTTCCGTTCGAAGACGCAACCCGACCTTTCGGGTGCAGCCCTGCCCTTAGACCTTCGGCTGCTTTGCCTTCACAGCAGAACCGCTGCCATTCATCGGCACAGCAACCGCGGCGGCAGCTGCGGGCTGCGGAGCGCCAACCGGGGCTATAATGTCTTTCGTTTCATTTTTCGCCAGTGCCGCCCAATGCGACTTATAGAACGCCGTGAAGAGCATCGCGCGGCAGCGCTCGGCTGCGGCGTCGCCATCCGGTGTGTGCATTTGCCAAAAGACGTGCGACATGTAATATGCGCGGCCGGGGAGCCACGTGTCGTTCGGATACTTGCGCGCCCAGTCGTGGAGGGCGTCTTCTGCCCATGCAAGCGACTGATAATAATGCCCAGCATTCGCACTGTCATACTTAACGTGGAGGTTGGTGTCGTGAATGGTGTTGTTGATGCCAAGGGGACTGAGCTTCATTTTTCCGAAATATTCATCCAGTGGCGCGACCTTCGGCGGCGGCGCTTTGACTGTCGGTTTAGCGACCGCATGTGTCGACGCGAGACTCGCGCTCGAGAATGCACAACTCAGAACGGCCACGAGGCACAGAACAACTCCATTTTTCATAACAGCAGCTACCTCACCAGATATATCGGCGTAATTAATAGCTAGTATATGAGGACGCGCGCAGCCAGACGAGTGCGACACATCACGGTTCGCGTCGCCTGCGCACAGTTGGCGGCTCGTCCCGTCGCCCAAGCGAGGGCGGCGCTGGGTGACGTGCTGGCGGCAATCCGCCAAGCCAAGCGGCACAAGGCCGATCTAGTGGTGTTTCCGGAGTGCAGCTATCCGGGATACGTGCTGCTGGACACCAACCCGTATCGGCACAACATTCCCTCGGATGCTGAGGCGCTTGCGGCTGTGGCCAAGGAAGCCAGACGCTCTTCGATCGACGTGTGCATCGGCGTTGCTCGACGCGCACACGGGGGCGTGTTGCGCAACGAAGCAGTGTATATTGACGCGCGTGGAAATGAGTTGTGTTCATATGCGAAGTGCCGGCTGTGGAACTTCGACTACCGCTGGTTTCGGCGAGGCCGCGCCCTCCCGGTGTTCCAGTCGCGCTTCGGCACGATCGGCATGATGATCTGCGCAGACGGGCGCAACCCGGAGATCGCACGAACGCTCGTCGCAAGCGGCGCGTCGATGATATTGGATCCGACGGCATGGGTGGGATCGGGACCGACGCACGAAGCAATTCATAATCCACAAGCTGACTATGCGCTGCGCGCCCGCGCTATTGAAAACGGCGTGTGGATCGCCGCCGCAGATAAATGCGGCTCGGAGCTGGGTGCTGTGCACTACGCGGGGCGAAGCCAAGTGGTTGCGCCGAACGGCGAGATCGTTGCTATCGCCGATTCGACCAGTCCTCAGCTCGTTATCGGTTCCGTTCGCATGTCACGGGCGAAGCCGTTCGTCGCAGCGCTGTCACCAGCCGACCGAAAAACCTTGCGCTCGCGTCCGCGATTGACGTTTGACACTTCGCGGGTGCCCCCGCGCTTATGGATCGGCATATACCAGAGCGCGCGCAACCGGCGCGATGACCCGCTCGCACTGCGTGCAATTGCGGCGCAGGGCGCGCAAGCGCTCATCCGCACCGGAGCCAGCTTGGCTGCCGTCAGACGCGAGCTTGCGCGCGCACGCGGGCTGCGCTGCGCAATCATCTGCGGCACCGACATGGTCGCGCCGGAACCAGCGCGAGCAGCCGCATTGCGCAGTGCCGATCTCATCGTTTGGTTGCAGCCCCCGCGCCGGCTACCGGTTCTCGACGTTGCACGCACGCGTGCGCTTGAGAACCGCGTATACGTCGCTGTGTGCACCCGTGCGGATGACGCGGTCGCCGCATGCCTCATCGGACCGGACGGCGCAGTTACCGGCAGCGCCCTCACCGGCGCTGCGAGCGGGTTCGTTTCGGTCCTCGACACGATATTGGCCAGGCGAAAGGAACTCATGCCCGGCACCCAAACATTTGCCGACCGTATGCCGAGCATCTATCGCTGGCTCGATCGCAACCTTTCGTCCGCGAGGCACAGTTCATGACGTCTGACTACTCACCGCGTGAGTCGCTCGAACACGAGGATCGCGCCCGCGAACTTGTGGAGCATGCCGAGCAGCGAGGCTCGCGTTTCGTGCCGTTGATTGCGGCAGTGCTCGCCGTCTTGGCCGGCCTGTCGAGCTTATACGCGGGCCGCCTTAGCGAACGGATCCTCACGTTGAAGAACGAAGCGGTGCTGGATGAGGTGACAGCTTCGGACCTATGGTCGGAGTATCAGGCCGAAAGCGTCAAAGGTCATTTGTATGAAATCAACGCGCTGTCACAAACGGGCGCGCTTGCTTCAAGCCTGCGGAAAAGCGCCGCGCAATACAGGGTCGAGCAGAAACCATTGATGCGTGAAGCGCGCCGCCACGAAACGCTTCGCGACGCCGAGCTGCGCGAATCAACCGAAGCCGAACGGCGCAAAGCGAGTCTCGATGTGGCCGTGGCCCTTTTTGAAATATCGATCGTGCTTGTGTCCATCGCAGCTTTGGCTCGGCGGCCATGGCTGCTTGGGTTCGCGGCTCTTGGTGGCGTCGCCGCATTGATCTACGCCGTGCGCGGAGTGGTGCATTGAAGCTCGCTATCGGCATCGCCGTGGTTGGCGTAGCGGTGGTGCTTATCGCGTTGGCTGAGAATGCCGGCCGCAGTCAGCCCCGCACGTTTGCACCGCGCATCGCGGTCTTGCCAAATGCCGCTAAAGTCTTCGTCGGGCGCGACCTGCAATTCCGTACGGCGCTTGTGGGCAGCACCCAAACCTCGGATATCACGTGGTCCGTGGTCGGTCCGGGTTCGATCGATCGCAACGGGCTCTATCATGCGGCCGACGCTCCCGCCACGGCGGACGTGGTCGCTGATGCCGGCGGCGGACTCGCGGCTTCCGTCACCGTTGCCTCCGTCAGACCTCCGAAGCTTCGGCATCCGCTCTTGCTGTCCACGTGCTACGAAGATGGCACGGTCAACGTTTGGGACGCGCGCACCAGTTTGCTCAACGGCGCCTTCAGCGTTGGAGGCCAAGCAGCCGGCATCGCGGTTGACGCCCGGGCTGGGCGAGCGGTTATTGCGGCCGATGCGCAACTGCTGGCAGTGGACCTTGCGAGCATGCGTTGGCGTGCTTCGTCAGCCGTCAGCGGCTCGAGATTCTCCGAAGTTGCGCTGCTTGCCCGGGGCTACATTGCCGTCACCGACAATCTTGCGGCGTCAGGCAAACCTGGAGTGCGTATCTTCCGCATCGATGCCTCCGGTGCGCCAACCCTTGTATCTTCTGTCGCGGCCGGTGAAACGCCCGAGGGCATCGCAGCTGCAGATGGCGGCCATACATTTTATGTTACGAGCATCAATAGCAATATGGTGATGCGCTTTGCAATCGACAGCGCAGGCAGAGCACATCAAACGGGTGTTGCTCAGACGGCAACGCGACCGTTTGGAGTTGCAGTGGATCCTGTGCATCACGTTCTTTTTGTGGCAGACAACGACACAGCCACGCTCAGTGGTTCCCGAGCACATCCGGGTCTCGAAGCGTTTGCTTTGCCGCGCATGCGGCGCATTGGGAATATTATCAGCACGGGTTCGGGGTCGTCACTGCCGCTTGGGGTAGCGGTAGATCCATCGGAAGCGCGGCTATTCGTGACGAACGAGGGGCTGGCGGACGTCGCGGTTTTCACCATCCCATCCCTTCGCCGAATTGCAACGTTACCTGCTGCACTGACGCCTTGGCTTCCTTTCCTCGATGCGCAGCAACATCGCCTGTACGTTCCCAATGCGCGCGCGAATTCGATCAGCGTGTACGACACCCACACGTTGCGGGTTATCGCAGCTCCACTAGCCGCATGTAGCTATCCGACGTCGGTCGCCGTCTACGGAGGAGCGTGATGCGCGCCCTCTACGCTACGAAGATCGGCGGCGACGATCCAATTGCGAACATTGAGGTCGGCGAGCGGCCGACCCCCGTTCCTAAAGCGGGCGAGGTTCGCGTTCGAATGCATGCGGCAACGCTCAATCAGCACGACCTGTTTACGCTGCGCGGAATCGTCGGATACCCAATCACCCTGCCACGCATCCTCGGATGTGACGGTGCCGGGGTCGTCGACGCATATGGTCCCGATCGACCCGCGGGCACGCCCGATCCGGGAAGCGAGGTCGTCCTCTACCCGGTAACATTTTGCGGCGAGTGCGAGGCATGCCAAGGCGATGACCCAATGCTTTGCAAGTCGTGGACTCTCTTGAGCGACGGGCCGCTCGATGGTACATTTGCAGAATATGTTGTGCTGCCGGCACTGCATGCAATTGCAAAGCCCCCATCGCTTTCCGACGTCGAGGCGGCGGCACTCAGCGTCAGCGTGCTCACGGCATACCGCATGCTCTTTGTCAAAGCCGGCTTGCGGCCGGGTCAGAACGTGCTCGTGCAGGCGGCAGGCGGAGGCGTCGGCACTGCGGCCGTCGCGCTCGCCGCGGCCGCAGGCATCAACGTTATCGCGTCGTCTCGATCGGATGCCAAACTCAAGATGGCCCAACAGCTAGGAGCCCGTGAAACCGTGCTTGCCGGCAAGGACGCGGCAAAGGCCATTTTGCGTTGGACCGCAGGCAATGGCGTCGACGCAGTTCTGGAAACCGTGGGTGAAGCGACGTGGGGCACGAGTCTTCGCGCGGTGCGCCAGGGCGGCTGCGTCGTCGTCGCGGGCGCAACGAGCGGTCCCAATCCGCCAGCGGATCTCAGCCGGATTTTCTGGCGGCAGCTGCGCATTCTTGGATCGTCAATGGGCACGTTGCCGGAGTTTCTCGCGCTGCTGCGCTTCATTGAAAGCCGTGGCGTCAAGCCTATAATCGAATCGACCTATCCGCTCAGCGAAGGTCGAGAGGCCTTCACGCGCTTAGCCGACGACGCCCACACGGGCAAGATCGGGCTGCGTATCGCTTAGATTTTCCACTCCCACGTATTCCAGAAATCGCTGACGTCAGGCGCAGGTTTGAAGTTTCGCAGATCTGTGTTAACGACGTCGATATTGGAGCGCCATACGAGCGTGTGGAATGGAACCGTTTCGTAGAAACGATGCTGCATGCGCACGTAATACGGGCGCCGTTGTGCGCGGTCGTAATGCGACTCGCCGGCTCGCTCCCACGCTCCGATATCCGCGTCTCGGCAACGGCTGTAATTCTCACCTTTCGGCGGCAGTTCATCAGGCCCGCGTGTATTGGTGTTGTCCGGATCGGCAAACGTATACTCCCATGCGTAAATTGCGAGATCGAAATTTCCACGCGCCAGAACGCCGCCGTATCCGTACGTGGCAAAAAGAAGATTTGCCTGATAGTTGCGGATCTCAACTGCAATGCCGATCGCCGCCAAATCCTGCTGGATGAGCTCTTCAGTCTTTGCTCGTGCCGTCATGCCTGCCACCGTGCTGATATCGATGCGGAACGGCTCTCCGTTTTTGCGAAGGGTACCGGCGGAATCAGGCAGCCATCCGGCGTCCTTCAGCAATTGTCGAGCGCGTACCGGATCGAAGGGATACGGCCCGACACTCGAATCGTAGGCCCATGACATCGGCGGGGTGTCCGCCATCCCCGGCGTGCCGAGGCCAAGATATACGTAGTTTGCGATCTTGCGCCAGTTAATCGCATATGCCAGAGCCTTGCGCACGCGAACGTCATCCAGCGGCGCGCGACTGCAGTTGAACTCCACGTGTTCGTACGTCATGTTAGGTACTGCGGTTACGCGATAGCCGCGAACTGATTTGACGGTCGCATACTGTGCTTCGGGCGCGTCATAATAGAGATCGACGTTGTGGCTCATGACGTAGGTCAGCAGTGTGTTTTGGCTTGTGACGATTCGATATTGGATCTCTTTAAGTTTCGGTGGTCCGCGCCAGTACGACGCGTTGGCACGCAACGTCAGAAGCGTACCTGGCTCCCATGATTCCACGTAAAATGGGCCGCTGCCGATTGGGTGGGTGTTGAACGGGACGCGGTTGAGATCGGCATAGCGTGACAAGAGATGCCGCGGGATAATCGATCCAATAATGCCGTTGCGCATAAAAGCTGCAACAAACGATGCGCACGGCCCCTTGAGGCGGACGATGACCGTGTAGTCGTCCGGCGTGTCAATCGAATCGACTTGATCGTACGGGTAGCGATAACCGACGTTGTTATTCGGATTAAGGATCTGTTGCCACGTATACTTGACGTCGGCAGATGTTAGGGGCACGCCGTCTGAAAACTTGACGCCATGACGCAGATGGTACGTGATCGTTTTGCCGTCGCGGCTGATGCCGCCGTTGGCGCTCGTCGGCACCTCGAGCGCGACATCCGGAACCGGATTAGCGTGGTCGTCGTAGTCGATGAGTCCGGAAAAAACCATCTGATCGATGTCGGTGACGAACGCCTGCGTTGACACGATCGGATTGAGACTGTCGAGGTCTTCGTACGACCCGACGCGCAAAACACCGTGCACGGTCCACGGGTTCCCCGCACGAGACAAGCCGGTGCTGGTTTGGATCTTCGAACAACCGGCCGCCGGCATAGCAACCAGCGTCAACGCAATGATCAGAGCTCGCGTGCTTTGGCGCATCATTGTTTGATCCGATAGACCTTGCCGCAGGCTACCACCGCCCGTACGTCGCGGAGCGATTTGATGTCCTTGCGCGGATCCTCGTCGACGAGGACGACGTCAGCCGATTTGCCTGCCTCAAGCGTGCCGATTTCGCTCGCCAAACCGAGCGCCGCTGCGGCGGTTGGCCCGGCGGCGGCAAGTGCCTGCTCCGCCGGCATTCCGAGCGCAACCATGCATTCAAGCTCGGTCACAAACTTGGAATGAAAATTAAACGGCGTGCCCGAGTCAGCACCCGCGCCAATCGGCACGTCGGCCTTCATCGCGCGCTGGAAGCTCTCGCGGTGCGCCTCGTAAACTTCGCGTGTCTTGCGCGCGGCATAATCCGGCAGCTCGCTCAAGTGCGCATACAAGTTATGGGGTGCAGCCAAGGTGGGCACGTATGTGGCTTTCGTTGAGCGCAAGAGCGCGAGCGCTTTGTCGGTGAGATAGCAGCCGTGCTCGAGAGTGTCGACGCCCGCGTGCAGCGCATTGACGATGCCTGCAGCTCCAATCGCGTGTGCAGCGACTCGGCGTCCGGCCTTGTGCGCCTCGCGCACGGCAACCTCCATTTCATCCACATCAAGTTGGGAGCTGCCGACCTCAACTCCGGGCGAAAGAACACCGCCTGTTGCAATGACCTTGATGCAGTCTGCGCCTAGTTTAAGGTTTTCACGCACGGCTTTGCGCATCTCATGCGGCCCATCCGCCTCATGCGCTATGAACCAGCAGTGCCCGCCCGTCATGCACACGACTCGCCCGGCGGCAACGACGCGCGGTCCATCAGTCCAGCCGCGCTTGATCGCATCGCGCACCGAAATGGCCGTTGCGAATTTCGTGCCAAGATCGCGCAGCGTCGTGATGCCGGCGTGCAGTGCTTCGCGGGCGCTGCGCACGCCCATCAGCGTGGACGTCTGTTCGGTCATGAGCAGCGCGCTCGTCATGAAATCGGGGCTGCCGTCCATGTCGAGGTGCGCGTGCAGATTTATGAGGCCCGCAACGGCCACGAGCTCGCTCGCGTCGACGATGTGCGCTCCCCGCGCGCTGCGCTCGATTCTCGCGCGCGGACCAACCGCAGCAATGCGGCCATTCTCGATGAGCATTGCGCCGTTGCGAAGCGCGGCGTGCCCCGCACCATCAATGAGGACTTTGGTGAGTAAAATCGTGTGCGCAGCGTTCATGAACCCTCTACGGGCACCAGCCGGCCAAGCGCGAAACTTTGCGCCTCGAGGCGCAGCGCGATGTCTTTGAAATCTTTGCCCAGCGCGTTTTCTCCCTCGACCCAACGCCCGAGATTCTCATTATAGAGGTAGCCTTGATAGCGGCGCTTCTCGTCGAGCAGGCGGCCGAGCGACAGCGGGAAGGTATACGCGACATCAAGGGTGCTTCCCACGCAAATGAGCCACTCGTTGCTCCGGCGCAAAGCGACGACGACCATGTCCGGATCGAGCCGGTCGATCCTTTCGCTGACGTCCTCTTCAAAGACCTCGAGTTCGCCTTCGACCTCCAAGCTCTCGTTGGCGAAGACCCGGAACCGGCTTCGATCGCGGATGACGAAGTAGGTCAGCTCGCGGCCGCGGAGCGGCAGACGACGGACGCCGAGCCAGCGCCAACCAGATGGCATGAGCGGCGCTACCTGGAGGCGTTTGGGTGCATCGCGCAAGGTTAACCCGCAAGCGCCTTCGATCGCCGCCCACAGGTATCTGGGCGGCTCCCATGGCGACAAGCGGATGCCTCGGTTAACGAGCGACTCCCCATCGAACCACTCCGAGAACTGACCGGGCACGGTATTGTAAATCTTAGGATCGCGCAGGTAGTGCTCGTAGCCAGCCTTGAGGTTGCGCACCATTGCGTCGGGGTAGATCTTCGCTGCGGCAAAAGCGTACCAAAATGACAAGCCGGGCCACACGCCGCCAATGAGACCGACGTCGCGGTAGGGCATGTAGTCTGGTGAAAGACGTGACACGGTGCGCAAACCGGCGTCCGTCTGGAAATCCGGCGTGTTCAGCCGGCTCATGATGCGATAAGCAACGGGCGCCGGCGCAACATCGAACATGACCGGGAACACTTCGTCGCCCGTGACGTCGGCATGGCTTTGGCCGTTGAGGTCAATGTTGAGCACGTACATGCCGTTGCTCGGATTGAGCAGATGTTTGTTGATCGCTTCGCGCAGGCTGCGCGCCGAAGAGGCGTAGTGTGTGGCAAGCGCTTCGTATTCGTCGCGCCTGGCTTCGTCGCTCGACACGAGAGAACGAGCGAGCTGCGCCATAGTCAGCAAAGCCGCGAAGCACTCAGAGTTGATCTCCGTAACGGCTCCGTTGATCGTGAAGTGCGGTATGATGTTGCGCCAACCGCAGATGCCGTAAACCTCTTCGCCGGTTGCAGTGCAGACAACGAGGCCCCGAGCATCGAGCTGCGAGAGGATGTAGTCGACCGCTTTGGAGATGACGGGCCAAATCTTTAGCAGAAAATTGACGTCGTCGGTGGTTCGGTAGTGATGGGCGCACGCGAGGATAAAAAGCGGCGTGTCATCGTTGATGTTGAGCCCGTAATCTTCAACTGTACCGGTGACCGCGTTGTAGTATTCGGGCATCTTACCCGAGTCATACTGCGTCTCGCTAAAGCGCAACAACATGGCTCGCGATGTAGCAGGATCGAGGTAGTCGCAGCCGTTGCAAAACCACGCAAGATCGCGCCCGACGACCGCTGCTGAAGAGCCGGGAGCATTTGTAAATGCGACGCCTTGCGGATACCGAGCAAGAACGCGCAGCATGTTTACCTTCGCCCAATAGGCGCCATCGTTGATCGTCCTTTCAGGCGTGAGAATCTCTGAAACACCGCAGGCCTTCGAATACCACTCCGTGGTGTGCCGAAGCGTTCCGTCGATATCTTGTGCCGCCTCGTAGATGTCGCGAGCCGAGGCTTCACCTAATTCGGAGAAGACTTCGATGAAGGCTACTCGTTCCGTCTGACCTGGCCGAATCGTAACGTACGTGTCCAAGGCGCCGATGATGTCGCCCGTGCAGTCAGTGTTGTTCGCGAGCGGCGGCACGTTTTGCGGATCGTACGATTCGGCGGCGTGCTCCATTGTTTGATGATTGGCTGGTTTTATCGTCGAGCCAAGGATGCGCACCCAGTCAGGTTTTGATTGGTTACGCGCAATGAGACCACGCAGTTTGGGTTCGTAGCGAGCCTCTATGTCTTTGGGAGTCGTTCCCGCGAGTTTCGCGTACGCGTGTACGGTGAGTTCCCGCGGCTCCGTGCCTCGATTGAGGATGTCGACGACGAAATAGGCTACCGCGGGATCGTCTAAGCCTGTGCGCGGCACAAATATTGTCTCGCGCACTTCCAGTTCGCTAGGTAGTTCAAACTTATGCCGCTGAAAGCCCGGATGATATTCAAACGTTCCGGCCGCTACCGGCGTCAAGATGATGTGACCGCCTTCGCGCCCTAATTGCTCTTCGGGCGACCGGTCTTGAGCGTCAAGCCCCACCAGCACGCGATGTCGCGCGCTTCCGTATACGATGACTGTCGACCAGAAAACATCGCGATCTAACTTGAGCGAATACATCTTTTGCAAGGCGCCCGTTGCCTTGCCGACGATCCACGCGCTGCCGTTGCCGAGCGATGCACCCACAAGCACGCGATCGTCGCTGACGACGTAAGAACGATCTGGTGCCCGTTTAACCGAGGAGCCGAGCACGACAGGGATATCTTCGACCATGCTATTTCTTTTGATTCTCCAGAATGGTGAACAACGCGTATCCGAAGATGCCAACGATGATGAGGCCGGCGCCGACGCTATATACGAGCCGGTCGGGTGCTCCTGCGATGGAGACGACAGGGTAGGTTCCAAGGTCGAAGCGCAGCTCCATGCCGGCTTGCCTTAATGTTCTGCCGCTAACGGCCACACCGCCGAATAGTGAACCGCCGTTCTCCTCGTCGATCTCAAGCTGCAGGAACGGAATGTCGATGCCGCGCGATGGCAGTCCCGGGTAGTACTTGAGCTGCACGCTGCGATGGAGCGCAGGGACTGCAAAGCTATCGGTGAGCAGTCCGTCTTTGTCGGCGACCGGAAATTGCAGCACGGGCGACACGAATGCGACAGCCGCCGGCTGCGTCACGGTCTGCGCGGCGTGTTTTGCGGACCATGCCTGTACGTATGCTGCAGGCCAACTGTCGGCGCGCAGCACGTACGAGTGCACGCGCACTTGCTGACCTATTCCAAGCACAACGACGCGATTGCCCGTGACGACATCTACGGTTGAGGGAGACATGCCGTGCTCGAGCTCGCCCGGCGCCAGCGGAGGGAAAATGATGGCGACGTTTGCGCTGTTTGGCGGCCGATACGTTTGGCCTGGAGCCGAAAGAATGCGCTGGGGTGGGCCGACAAATAATTCGCCCGCGAGAAAAGCGACGGCGATCACAACACCGCCGAGCCCGGCAAGTGCAGCGAAGCGCTGCTTGGGTGAAGCAAAGACGCCGCGCAGCGACACGATCAGGAGGACGATCGCGGCTAGCGCAACCGCCAGCGCTGCTTCCCAGCGATGAATGGCGAGCTCGTACGGATGCGCAAGCGCAAACGTCGCGAGCGCTAATACCGCCAGCGCGAGGCCAAAGGTGATTGCATCTGCTCGCATCCGCGCGGTTTCGAACAAATGTGCGCGCAACCTTCGCTGCCCGCTACAGGGCAGTTAATGTAACATCGCCGCGCTGCTTTGGTCGTATGAGCGTGTCAACCTGCGCATTCTGCGGCTCTCAACACCGGCTCGGCCACCATTTTCTCGCCCACCGTATTTCAACGGTGCGGCTGCGGACCGTAAAAGTCTGCGAACGCTGTCTCGAACAAGCGCGCGACGCCGGTTACCAAGTCGCCGATCGCGAGCCACACTCTAGCTTCGGTGACAGCGCGATCCTTCTCAACACGCCCTAAAAACGGTCCGTCTTTTTACCAATACCGCTCTTCTTTCCATGGGTCGGCGTTGTTGTTATATCCGCGCAGCTCCCAAAAACCGGCTTGATCCTGATTTAAGAATTCAACGCCGCTGCACCACTTCGTGCTTTTCCAAAAATAGCGCGATGGCACGAACATGCGCAGCGGCCCACCATGGATGGGCTCGAGCGGTTTTCCCTCATACGCAAGCGCAAATAACACGTCGTCGTTGTCGGCAATCGCAAGCGGCAAGTTTGCCGTGTACCCGTTAGCACCGTGCGTAACAATATAGCGAGCCTGCGGCTTAACGCCGGCTAGCTTCATGACGTGGCGAAACGGCACACCGGTCCATGTCGTGTCAAACTTCGACCAGCGCGTGACGCAATGGATGTCTGCCTTGACCGTCTTGGTGGGCAGCGCAGAAAACTGTTCCCACGTAAACTCCTGCGGATGTTCCGCTTCCCCAAAAATGCGAAACCGCCAGGTCTTGGGATCGAAGCGCGGTACGTCACCGACGTGCAGCACGGGGAAGTCGCGCGCCATATACTGGCCCGGTGGCAGCCGCTCTTCGACTTCTTGTTTTGGCTTCGTCGCCATGTTTACGTTTTCACGAGGTCGAGCACGCGCGCCTGGTTTCATCAATCCGATCGAGCAGCTCTCGCACGGCCGCCATTGGGTCGACGGCTTGTCCAACCCAGCGCAAGACAGAGACGCCGCGCGCGCCCGCGCGTACAACCTCTGCGACGTTGCTCGGGTCTAGTCCGCCGATGGCAAAACACGGTTGCGCCGCATGTTGCGACGCGTAGCTGACGAGCTGCACGCCAACTGCTTTGCGGCCTTCCTTTGTCGGCGTCTCATGAATCGGCCCGACGCCGATGTAGTCGGGACCCAGCAGCGCGGCCTCTTCGATTTGTTCCGGCGAATGCGTCGAAAGCCCGACGATGAAATTCTCACCGGCCATTGCACGGACGGTGCGTATTGGAAGATCGTCCTGCCCAACGTGCACACCGTCCGCGCCGCAGGCGAGCGCGATGTCGACGCGATCATTGACGATGAAGGGAACGTTTTCCGCTCGGCAGATACTGGCGCAACGGATCGCCACATCAAGCAGGCGCGCGTCGGACATGCCTTTCTCGCGCAACTGCACCATGCCGACGCCGCCGGCTATCGCCTCACGCAAGAATCGTTCGATGGGCTGCGAACACGGCGCTGCATCCGTCACGAGGTAAATCTGCACGCGCTCGAGGCGTGTGCGATGGCGTTGCGCCGCATGAGAGATCAACCGCCACCCACCATCTGCGCTATCTCGAGCTGGTCGCCGGATTGCAGTGTGGTCTGCGAGAAAAATTCGCGCCGCAGCGGCTTCCCGTTGTGTTCAACGACAACACGTTCCGCGGACAGCGCAAGGTCGCTCAGCAGGTCATTGATGTTTGCACCGTCGGGCAGGGTTCGTTTTTTGCCGTTTGCGGTCACAATCATGAACCCGCCACCCCTTCAGCGATTGCCGCCGCCGCAGTCTGAGGCGCAACGTTTTCCCAATCTTTGAAAACAGGATCGTAGCCAAGCTCCACGAGCCTATGCGCAACGTGTTCGGGCGTGCGGGTATCTTCGAGGTGAAACTGCTCGCCTGCCGAGCCCGGTTCGGAATAGCCGCCGGGCTCCGTGCTCGATCCGGCGCTCATGTGCGTAATGCCAAGTCGCACGAGATGATCGCGCAGCTTGGCGTTCTCCCGAGTCGAGAGGACGATGCCTGCGGTCGGCAACGCAATACGCAAAGCACAGACCAGCTGCACGAGAGCGGCGTCGCTCACCGGATGCTGCGGGCTGAAACCGCCGGCCGCGGAATTGATGCGCGGGAGTGAAACATTGACCTGCGACCGCCATGCATGCCGCTGCAGATAGCGAGCATGTTGCAGGAGCGCGAGGCCTTCGAAACGCCAGTCGGCCAAACCTAAAAGTGCGCCTGCACCGAGGTGACGAACCCCGGCGTGCGCCGCACGCTCCAGCGCGTCCATTCGCCAGTCAAATTTTTTCTTCGGACCGCCGAGGTGATGTTGGGCGTAGACCTGCGGATCGTACGTTTCCTGATAGAGTACGACGCCGTCGCAACCTGCGTTAACGTAAGCTTCGTACTCGGTCTCATCTGCCGCTGCTACTTCGAGGGCGACGTAGTGGGCGACGCGCTTTACCTCGCTGACGCACTGCGCCAGGTATCCCGCGTTAACATACTTAGGGTGCTCGGATGACACGAGCAAGATATTGCGAAAACCGTTCGCGCCGAGGGCGCGCGCCTCGCGCATCACTTCATCGATACGCAGCGTCCGACGCTTGATGTCAAGGCCCATCGAAAAACCGCAATAGGTGCAGGTGCAGACGCAGTCGTTGCTGAGATACAGCGGCGCGAAGAGCGCGATCGTCTTGCCAAAGCGCTCAACCGTCAAACGGTGAGCAGTTTGCGCCAGTTCTTCTATTATTGTGGATGCAGCGGGTGCCAGCAGCATCGCGGCGCTTGTGACGTCAGGCACGCCGCACGCGATCGCCGAGCGAACTTCGTCTACGGTCGCTCTGTGCGCGCGTAAAGCGGCGTCACGAGTTGCGTCGGGCGAGAACTGTTCCGCGAATGACACGTCACTCCACCGGGTGCAGGAAGCCCGTCAAGGGACTTGATGCCGAGGCGGTGGGCAACTCTGGGGCACGCCCAGCGAGCCGGCCTGCGCGCCCGGCTTCGACGGCAAGTTTGAATGCGTGCGCCATGCGAGCCGGATGTGCAGCGGTCGCGATTGCGGTGTTGACGAGCACTGCGTCAGCGCCCATCTCCATCGCCGCCGCAGCATGTGATGGAACGCCCAGCCCAGCGTCGATCACGACCGGCACCGTCGCCTGCTCGATGATGATTGCAAGTGCCGCTTCCATCTTCAGACCTCTTCCCGAACCGATTGGTGCGGCAAGCGGCATGACGGCGGCTGTACCGATTTCTTCGAGCCGCTTGGCAAGGACGGGATCTGCGTGAATGTAGGGGAGCACGACGAAGCCCTCGCGGACCAGCGTTTCGCAAGCTTTAAGGGTCTCGACCGGATCCGGCATCAAGTAGCGGGGATCGGGGATGACTTCCACCTTAATCCAAGGCGGCAGGCCAGCTGCACGGGCGAGGCGAGCCAGACGCACCGCCTCCTGTGCATCCGCCGCACCTGAAGTGTTTGGCAGGATGAGATATCTGGATTGATCGATGAAATCTATGATCGAGCTAACTGGCGCGTCGAGGTCAACGCGCCGAAGGGCGACCGTCACCATTTCGGTGCCTGATGTCGCCAGTGCGTCTGCCATAACCTCGGGGCTTGAGAACTTGCCGGTTCCAATGATAAGGCGCGAGCTGAAGGTTCGGCCGCCGAGCGCGAGCAGATCGGTCAAAATGTGGTTCCTCACGTAGCGCTGGGAATGTTCTGTATTCTGCTTTCGCATAACATTTCCCGGCCCGCGGAAGCCAAGCGCAGGAGAACCCCTTTATACCCTAGCATTGGCGAGCGTACGCTGCTTTAGAATTTGAAGTTTGCTTCATTTGCTTGCATTACCACCTCGATGGAGGCCCTCCTAATGGTCAATCCTCCCGGCAACACCTCCTCTAGCACCACTCAAGAAAACCTCTGGCCGATGCTTTGTCACTTGGCCGCGTTGGCTGGCCTGATTATTCCTTTCGGGAATATTATCGGCCCACTTGTCATCTGGTTGGTCAAAAAAGACGAGATGCCAATCGTCAACGCGTACGGTAAAGAGTCGTTAAACTTTCAAATTTCGGTGACCCTGTACATGATCGGACTGGGTATCGTAGCGACGATCCTTTCCTTCATCGCGATTGGCTTTCTCCTATTCCCAATCATAGGTCTCGTGGTCCTCGCAGACCTCGTCCTCGTCATCATAGCCTCCGTGCAAGCGAATAAAGGAATCGCGTACCACTACCCGCTCTCGATTAGTTTCATAAAGTAACAACGCTCGTAGCCCAGCGGGCTTCCTAATTCGCCAGCCGGACGGAGGCATGTAATGATCAACCGTCAGATCGACGCGATGGCCGAACTGCAGAACGCGTTTCGAGTGCTTTTCAAGAACTGGATTCTCGCAGTGCCAACCGGAGTGGCGGCGCTCATTGCCGCCGCTTTCTTCTTTTTTGTGGTGCTTGCCACGATTGGATCTGTGGTTGGAGTGGGCACGATGGCCGGAGCCTCTCCGAAGGCTGCGATGGCACTCATCGGAGCAGGTGGGTTGACGTTCATTATCGGCGGTGTCGTTATTGCTATCCTATATCTTTTAGCCTGCGCGTCGGTGATGGCTGCCGCAGAAGACGTGTGGCGCGGTCAGCCCGCTGATCTCGCGCGAGGGATTTCGAAGGCATTGAGCAAGCTCGGACCGCTCATCGTTCTTTTTCTGATCGCGGTCGTAGTCGGCGTCGTCTGCACGTTGCTCATCATCGCCCTAGGCTTGGGCATTATACTTGCCATCGTGCTGAGTTTCTTGTGGATGTACGCCTTGCCCGCCATCGTCGTCGGCAATCAAGGGGCCATGCAGGCGCTCGGCACGTCGTACCGGCTCGCGCGACAGAACCTTGCCCCGAGCCTCATGGCGTTTCTGGGCATCATCGTGGTGACGTTCATCGGTGAAATCGTCATTCGTCTGTTCCACGGTTTGCCCGCGCTAGGAATCATCGTCGCATTCGCCGTCGGGGGCCTGACCTACGCGTTTTCGGCGCTCGTCTCCGTGCGTTTTTACGATCTGGTCAGCTCATCGGCTGTCCCCGCCGCTCCCAGACCGGGACCCATACCCTGATTAACGTTTCGAACAATGGAGTAAAGCCGGCAGCATCGTCGGCTTTCTTCCATTTCGGGGCTCGGGCGGCGCTCATTGTTGCCCTCGCATCCGGTCTTGCTATCGGCGTTGGTGGCTGCACGAAGGTATCAACCAGAGGCGGCTTGTCCGGCGTTAACAGCGGCACGGTCCACGGGATCGTCAGGTTGGCCATCATCGCCGAGCCGAATACGCTGAACCCGGTGATAAGTGGACTCATCCAAGAAGGCTACATGGAAGGTGCGATCTTCAACGGCCTTGTGAAACAGGATGACCGGGGCAACGTACTCCCCGATCTCGCCACACAAGTTCCAACTATCAGCAACGGCGGCATAAGCCGTGACGGCAAAACCCTCACATATCATCTCCGCCACGGTGTAACTTGGCAAGACGGCGTGCCGTTGACCTCTGATGACGTCGTCTTTACCTATCGGTTATACATCAATCCCAAAGTTAATAGCTTCTACGCTGCCTATTACAAACACGTCGCCTCGATCACCACACCGGATCAATATACCGTTGTCGTGAATCTGAAGGCACCATATGCGGCCGCCGTGATACAGCTTTTCGAACGGGGAACCGGCGGCTTCGTCGTGCCAAAGCACATCCTGGAGAACTCGACGGACATCAACACGGATCCGTTTGGTAAACACCCCGTCGGCACGGGACCCTTCCGTCTCGATCGCTGGGATCACGGCTCGCTGATCGTGCTGAAGCCCAATCCTCATTATTTCGGCGGCGTGCCAAAGCTGCGCGAAATCGACGTCCATATTGTGGTCAATCCCAATACCCAAATGGCGATGGTTGGAAGTCACGAGCTTGACGTTGCCGAGTATCTCACACCCGCGCAGTATTCGCAGCTCAAAACTATTGCCGGCATTCATGCAATTCTCGTGCCGACTCTCTTGGAGCGGTTTCTCACATTTAACTTGAAACGGGATCCTTTTACCGACCCGCGCGTGCGTCGTGCACTGGCTTTAGCATTGGACCGCGATCGGATTGTCGAAACCGCCTATCTCGGAACCGCAACAGTCGCTCAAACGCTCATACCGCCCACTAGCTGGGCGTACGACCCAACGGGCGCTCCCACGTATGACGTTGCCCGCGCAAAATCGTTGCTCGATCAAGCCGGCTGGGTGGTCGGGCCGGATGGAATGAGAGCGAAAAGCGGGCATCCTCTTTCATTTAGTTTGCTCAACCAAACTGAACAAAATACGCTCAGCGCGATGGCGCAAGAGATTCAACGAGCCTGGCGCGACATCGGCGTTGCAGCCGACATCAAGACTGTGCCGCGTAACGTCCTTTATGGTCCGGAGGGCGTTGCAAACAACGGTAAGTTCGACATGATTGTGGACGACTGGGGCGCCGACCCCGATCCTGACCGCTCCATCATGACCGACACGAAAAACTTCTCGCCGCACGGCTGGAACGATGCTTTCTATTCAAATCCCGACGTGGATCGCTGGTCGGCGCAGGCGATTTCAACCTTTGACCTGCCTACGCGCAAGCGGTTGTATTCGCTTATCCAGCGCCAAATGAATCGCGATCTACCGTTTGTACCGCTCGCTTGGGATGGCCGAATATACGCCGTGAATACGGATTTGCACGGCTTCTCGCCCGAGCCTATCTACACGGATTTCTGGAACGTCGAGACCTGGCAGATTTAAGTTTTGACGCCGAGCTTTGCGGTAATCGGCAACGTGAGGTTGCTTGAATGCACCGGCTGCACTTTGTTATTGGGATTGATGTACACCATTGCCTGATTGACCGCAATCGCAGCCTCGGACGTTCCGCAGGCAATCAGCTTCAGTTTCCCCGGGTGATTGATGATGTCGCCGGCTGCGTAAATGCCCTTGACACTGGTCTCCATCGTGAACGGATCGATCACGACACCGCTCCCTTCTATCTCGATGCCCCAGGCTTTGAGCTCGCTTAAGTCCGAGACGAACCCAAGCGCACAGAGCACCTCGTCCGCTTCAATGCGCGATTCTTCCTTTGTCTTACTGTGCGCGATGGTCACCGCGTCAACCTTGCCATCGCCGTGCACCTCTTTGATCTCGAAATCGGGTTGGCGAATGTCAACCGTCGACTGACGCAATCGATCGACGGTGTGCGGGTGCGCGCGAAAGGCGGATCGATGCACGATCGTCACCGAAGCCGCACGCGGCGCGATGGCGAGCGCGTAATCGACCGCGGAATCACCACCCCCGACAATCACCACGCGCTTGCCGGCAAAGCGGTCGAAGTTGCGCGCGTAGTAGCTAAGTCCGACGTCTTCGAACTGTGCGGCAGTTGGCGCTGGGAGTTTCCTCGGTTTGATCGCGCCTATGCCTGACGCCAGCAGCACCGTCTTGGTGTGATGCTCGGCCTTGTCGGTGGTCAGTTTGAATGACCCATCGTCGAGGCGCGTGAGATTCGTGACGCGCTCTTCAAGGCAGACGCCATGGGGCCACTGCATGGCCTGCTCGACGCATTGGTTGACAAGATCCTGCGCGATAATGGCGGGGAATCCGGGCATATCGTAGACGTATTTCTCAGGATAGAGCGCGTAGAGCTGACCGCCCAGTTCGGGCAGTGCATCGATAACCTTCGCCTTCGCGCCCCGCATGCCGGCGTAAAAAAGAGCGAACAGTCCTGTCGGTCCGCCGCCGATAACGGTGATGTCAAAAAGCTCCACACTTACGATTTCGCCGCTTCAAGGTTCCCGCCTCCGACAGGTGACGATTTTCACCATCGTCAAGTATGCGTGTGCCATGCTTCCTACACCACAACGATACGCAAAATGGCTTGCAGTCCTCCGAATCTTTACGGGAGTTTTCTGGCTGACTCACGGCGTGCCGAAGTTACTCAACCCGCGCTTTCCCGGAAACCTGGCTGATATGGTTGGCCGCATGAGTTCGAGTGCAAGCGGGCCGTATCATGATTTCATCCTTCACGTGGTTTTGCCGAATGCTACTCTCTTCGGGCACCTCGTCGCGTGGGGTGAAACGCTCACTGGTGTTTCGTTGCTGCTCGGTCTTTTGACGCCCGCGGGCGGCATCGTTGGTTTTTTCTTGGCACTCAATTATTTCTTGTCGAAGGGCTCGTACGCGCACATCACTGATCTCGGGGGCCTCGACGCGGCGGCTATGGCGCTCTCCTTTATCAACATCGTGTTGCCCACCGGCCTCATATGGGGGCTCGACAGCATGCTACCGGCGTCGCGGTTGAGACGCGGGTCCGCGGGTAAAACTCAACCCTAAGGCGTAGGTGTGATCTCTGGGAACGGACCTAAAGGTCCGTTGCTACAAGGCTCGTTGTGGTGGAGGTTCTTCCCATGCTCACTAAGGTTGCGCGGCCGACGCTTGACGATCTCGACCTGGCGCCCGGAAAGCGCGCACGATTGCATCGCTTCCTGTACAAGTACGGCCCGGCAAACGGCACGTTACTCTTGCTGCCGATCGACCAGGGACTTGAGCATGGGCCTGTCGACTTCTTCGATAATCCGGACAGCATCGATCCAGATTATGAATACCGCCTTGCAGTTGAAGGCAACTATTCAGGTATTGCGCTGCACTATGGTTTGGCGCGCAAGTATTTCTCCAAGTATGCCGGCAAGATACCACTTTTGCTGAAGATCAACGGCAAGACCAACATTCCAAGCGATGACGACGCTTTTTCGCCGATGACCGGCTCCGTTGAGGACGCAGTACGTCTGGGAGCCGATGCTGTCGGCTACACGTTGTATGTTGGAAGCCCGCGACAAGGTGAGGATATGGCGCAACTCGCTCGCGTGCGCGAGGAATGCGATCGCTACGGCATGCCGCTGGTTGTCTGGGCATATCCGCGGGGCAAAGCAGTCAAGGAAAAAGGCGGCCAGGATTCGCTCTATGCGGTCGACTACGCCGCGCGCGTGGCCTGCGAAATGGGCGCCGACATTGTCAAGCTCAACGTGCCCAAGGTCTCGACTGATGACAAGCAGCCGAAACCATATCCGACGCTAGGGATGTCTGAGGAAGAGGCGATCCGCAAGGTCGTTAAGTCAGCAGGCCGCACGCTCGTGCTCATCTCAGGTGGAAGTAAAGTTAGCGACGAAGATTTGCTACGCAAGACGCGAGCCGCGATGGACGCCGGCGTAACCGGTTTGATTTTCGGGCGGAATCTCTGGCAGCGCCGCCTTCCCGATGCGCTCGAAATCACAAACAAAATCCATCAGATTCTCAAGGATTATAGCGGTTAGTTTTCACGCGGCGTGTTAGCGGCTCTCTCGGCTTGACTACCATTGCCGCAACGTCAATCTCATGCCCGCAGCCGTGTACGGATCGGCAGCAACGAACGCGCGCGCTTGTGCCTCGTCCGCAACGTTAAGAATGTACATGCCGCCCTTGCCGTCCGCGAAGGGGCCGGACTCGGTGACAACTCCCTGCGCGCGACCAGCTGCGAGGTAGTCGCGGTGCTCAGGTAGCGCACGCTCGCGCGCTGCCAAGTCAGTGTACTCGATCATTACGACAAAGCGCACGGTTCCTACGACCCTCGCAATGCTTCAATGAGTGCGTGTGTGATTCGCCCGGTCGCCCCCCACACCCGGTTGCCGTCAAACGTGTACGCGTAAATGAGCCGTGTTTTTCCATCGCGTTCCATGACCTGCGTCGAAGCTACCCCTGGTTCTAAGAGATGTGCAAGCGGTACCATAATGATGCGAGCGACCTCAAGCGGGTCGGGTTGGAGTTCCGGGCGGCCGTCGATGAACCCCACTACCGGCGTCACGGTAAAGTTGGAAACGTGAGTCTCCACGTCATCGAGCATGCCGAGAATCTGAACGCCGTCGGGGGGCAATGCCAGTTCTTCGAAGGCCTCGCGCAGCGCGGCGCTTGCCGGACCCGCGTCATCGGGTTCGAACGAGCCGCCCGGAAAGCAGATCTCGCCTTTGTGATCGAGCACGTCGTGGGTTCGCTCGAAGTAGAGTATGTCTGGCGCGGCCTCGGAACCAAGAAGCGGCACAAGCACCGCGGCACGGCGAGCGGTTGGATTGTCCACGACATGGCGCGAACGCTCGCGTAGCCGTTCGCGCAGTGTTTCGAGAGTGCTCATGAGCACGTGAGTTAGTTGAGAGAGAAGCGCGCGCTAAACGGAGATTCGCGCGATCGGCGCCGCGCCCGAGATCCTTCGCTGCGAAGAGAGCGCAGCCGGTGCGTTTCTTCGTCGAGCACCTTGAGCTCGGCGCGAAGCCGCTCAGCCGCGGAGGTTGCTTCGAGAAACTTCTGCTTGACTGCGACCGAGACCTGAAGCGCGTCCGCGATGATGTAGGACGAGGCAGCCGCATCGCTTGGCAAATCGATCGTTTCGAGCTCGCTGCCGGACACGGCAAGCAATGCTCCCAAATAATCTTTGAACCGTTCGATCGCGGTTTCGCGGAGCCGGCTCGCGGAATCCGATGGCCCGTCGATTTCTTCCAAGAACGAGATCTGGGCTCGCCAGAACGGGGTTGTGCCGAGCACTCGATCGACCTTGAAACGGCGCGTGCCCTGCGCGACGACAAAGAGACGTCCGGCGGGCAACTTCGTGACCTGGCGTATGACCGCTGCGGTCCCTACGTCGACTGGGTCAAGATCTTCACCCACTTCATTACCCTTGCGGTCGAGCAGCACGCCAAAGGGCACATGCTGTTCGATGCATTGCGCCATCATCGATTTGTAGCGGTCTTCGAAGACGTGTAGCCGCAACGCCGCGCCGGGCAGAAGAACGGTATTGAGGGGGAACAGGCCAAGTACCGAGTCCATGTCCGCTTCTACGAATCGGTAAGGGTTATGTCTGGTGCGCAAACTCCTCGGCCCAAGCCTCGGCAATGCGCTCGAGCGTTAGCTCGTCCACTTTTTCTGGATCATCTTCGAAATCGTCAAGCTCGGTAACGAGACGAAGAAGTTCGGGCATGGGCACCTGTTTCGGATCTTCATCCGGATTCGCTTGAGCCAACTCGAATCCGATGTCCTCGACATCTTGCCAGGTCAACCCCACTACCCTCACCTCCTTATGAACTGATCAGCGGACCTTTCGCTTTAGCATCTGGCACCGCTGGACCTTCATTAAAACTGACCGCGCGGACGGTCAGCGAAAGGCAAGGCGTCACATTAAACGATTCCCAGGATATGGTAACCTGCGTCTACGTAAAGGACCTCGCCCGTCATTGCCGACGAGAGATCGCTCGCTAAGAAAACCGCGGTACCAGCAACGTCATCCGCAGTTACATTGCGCCGTAGCGGTGACTTAACCGACACCTCGTTCAATATTTTTGAGAAATCGCCGACCGCCCGTGCCGACGCGGTTTTTATGGGGCCGGCGGAAATTGCATTCACGCGCACGCCGCCCAACTCGCCCAAATCTTCCGCGAGATACCGTACCGATGCTTCAAGCGCTGCTTTGGCGACTCCCATAACATTGTAGTTGCGCACCGCGCGAACCGACCCCAAATACGTCATTGCCATGACCGAGGCTCGCTCGCGAAAAATTGGCTGCAGTTCGCGGCACAGGGCGACGAGCGAGTACGCACTGATATCGAGGGCCAAGTTGAATCCGGAACGGGAGGTGCTGAAATACTTGCCTGCGAGCTCTTCCTTGCGAGCGAATGCCAGACTATGCACCAGCACGTCAAGCGTTCCGAAATGTACCTTAATAAACTCACGCAGGGCGGCGAGGCTGTCATCTTTGGCGACGTCTGCAACCGTCGTCGGCGCTCCGCCCAGTTCCACCGCGAGCTTTTCCACCTCGTCGCGAGTGCGCTCGCCCTCGTATGTGAGAAGGAGCGAGGCCCCGTGCGCGTGCAGTCCGCGCGCAATTGCCGTCGCAATGCTCCATCGATTGGCAACACCAAGCACGCAGGCTTTCTTGCCTGTTAAGAGCGCCACAAGTCCCTCAGCGAGAAGCCGCTTCGAAGCGGCGGCTGACAGCCTCCCAGTTGACGACGTTCCACCATGCGTTGAGGTAATCTGCGCGGCGATTTTGATAGGTGAGGTAATATGCGTGTTCCCACACGTCGTTGCCCATGATCGGCCAAAGCCCGTTCGATAACGGATTATCCTGGTTCGCGGTGCTGACGACTGACAGCTTGCCGTCTTTTGCGCGCACGAGCCACGCCCAACCGCTGCCGAACTGTTTGAGGCCGGTATCGACGAACAATTTCTTAAAGGCTTCGTAGTTTCCAAAGGTCTTGCGAATTTCGTCGCCGAGCGCACCCTTGGGTTCTCCACCGCGCTCGGGTCCCATGATCGTCCAAAACATGCTGTGATTGACATGTCCGCCGCCATTGTTGCGCACGGCGGCACGAATGTCTTCGGGCACGGCATTCAGATCGCGAATGAGGCCCTCGGCGCTCTTGTTTCCGAGCTCAGGATGTTTGTCGATCGCAGCATTGAGGTTGGTGACATAAGTGCCATGATGCTTATCGTGGTGCAGCGTCATCGTCTGGGCGTCGATGAACGGCTCCAACGAGTCGTACGCATATGGAAGAGGCGGTAGTTCGTAAGCCATTGCTTGATCCTCCGAATTGTCGTGAACGCCGTGCGTGCGGAAGGTACCGAATTGTACGCGCGCCAGGCATCTCCTCGGGCCCGGGCGCATGGTTTCGCAACGGAAACGTGGTAATCAAACAGCCCCATGCGCGTCACCGTGCGATTCTTTGCTTCCCACCGCGAAGCAACCGGGCTCTCAACCTATGTTGCTGAAGTGCCGGATGGTTCGAGCGTGGCCGACGTTGTTCGTTCGCTCTATCGACCGTTCCCCAAACTCGAGTCTGCAAGCTCCAGCGTAGCATTTGCGGTGAACCGTAACCAGGTCAATCCAGCAACGCCGCTGCGCGACGGCGACGAACTTGCGCTGCTCCCTCCCATGGCCGGCGGATGAAGCAGTTCAGCCTGACATCCGAACCGCTCGACGAGCGAGCGGTGACGACAGTGGTCTCGACCCCGGATGCCGGCGGTGTAGTCACGTTTGTCGGCCGCGTGCGCGACAACGCGCGCGGACGCACCGTCCAGGCACTTGAGTACGAGGCCTATCCTGAAATGGCAGAGACGGTGTTCTCGCAGATCGCCGCTGAAGCACGATCGCGCTTTGCGATCAAAGAAGTTGCGATCCATCACCGCAGCGGACGGTTGGTCGTCGGCGAACCATCAGTCGTCATTGCGGTCTCGGCCGCGCATCGCGGCGCGGCGTTTGAGGCCTGCGAGTACGTCATCGATCAGCTCAAAGCACGCGCGCCGATTTGGAAAAAAGAATTCGGTCCGGATGGAGCTGTGTGGG
>Ga0207416_1000073_pt1 | contig 180889 bp, 169 predicted proteins | sample PaiPotPPM11metaG_FD_184107 | JGI IMG/M metagenome (GOLD analysis project Ga0207416, IMG submission 184107) | Iron sulfur acid spring bacterial and archeal communities from Banff, Canada, to study Microbial Dark Matter (Phase II) - Paint Pots PPM... ... | reverse complement strand
GCGGCGCCTATCCCGCGAAGCTCAACGGCTACTGGCCAACCATCGTCCAGAAGCTGGGACCGGACAGCGAGTGGCCGGTCAAGCCGCCACCCGCGATTTTCAAGACCTGGGCGGGCGATGAGGGCGATGCCATCCACGGCTACTCCGACGCGACCGGCTCCACGTTTCAGCTGATCTTCCGCGCCGCCGGCGGCACGGGCAAGGTCTACTGCCGCGATCCGAAGGGACTGGCCCCCGTCGATGCCCGTTTGTTCGGCACCCCCGGCCCCTGGACAGGCTGCCCATAGCGTGCGACGGGTATCAGCACAGCCGTATGTTCACTGATCGCACTCGTCGTACACACGCATGGTCGCGGCGGCCGTTCGCCCCCAGGAAAACGTGGCGGCCCTCACAGCACCTTTTCGTACGAGCGTTTGTCGAAGAGATTCGTCGGCGGCCAGCGTGACAATGGCGCGCCCGAGCCCGTGGATATCGTCCGGACGCACGAACAGCGCCGCATCGCCCGCGATCTCGGGAACGGACCCGGCCGTGGACGCGATCACGGGCACACCACAGGCCATGGCCTCCAGCACCGGGAAGCCGAACCCCTCGTAAAACGAGGGGTAGAGAAAGATCGTCGCCGCGTTGTACAGCTTCACCAGCATGTCATTCGGCACAAAATCAAGGAACACAACATCTTCCTCGATGCCCAGCGCCGAAGCGAGCCGGACAAACTGAGCGGGAACACTTCGCGGCAAACCCACGATCACCAGTTGATGCCGGAGCGCCCCTTGTTGCCTGGCGAGAGCAAATGCTCGAAGGATCCCAAGCGTGTTCTTCCGCGGGTCGACAGCGCCCATCGCCAGGAGCATAGGGTCGCGCAGTCCGTACCGCCGCTTCACGTCATCCAGCGCCTCTTGGCGAGGCAGTGGCTGAAACGCAGCGTCGGGGGCCGGGTGGATGACCCGGATCCGGACGGGGGGGATACCGAGGCGGTTGGCCACGTCATTCCGCGTATGATCGGAATCCGCAATGATGGCCTCCGCGCGGGCGGCGACCCGGGGAGCCACCACGCGACGATACACGCGCCCAAGTCTCTGATATGGAGACATCGACTGCGGCACGACGGTATGCGGCAGCAGATACATCACGTCATGAAGCGTCAGCACGACCTTGACGCGCCGGGACAGCGTTAGGGGGCCCGTATTACCCGGGCAGTGCAGGAGGTCGAGGCGGTCCCGCGCCGCCCATCGCGGCAAAAAGAACTGTTCCCACAAAGCGTAGGGATACGGCGGGTGGACGTGGACGCGCGAGCCCTCGGCGGCCCATTTCGCCACGTCGCCGGCCGCCATCGAAGCGTCGGCGTACACGACAAATTGGTGTTGATTGCGGATTCGGGTGAGTTCGGTAATCAGTTGGTACGCGTAGTTGCCGATGCCGCGCCGGTATGAGGCAAACCGTGCGTCGATGCCGACTTTCAAAACGGCCTGCTCATCGCCCCCTGAGTGTCGCGGCGTGCCCGATCGTCTTGAGCAGGATCAGCAGATCGAGCCAGATGGATTGATGCTTGATGTAATACAGATCGTACTGCAACCTGAGCAGCACGTCCTGTTCGCTGCCCGCATACCCCTGCCTGACCAAGCCCCAGCCCGCCATACCAGGCTTGACGGTGTGGCGCAACCGATAGAATGGGATCTTCGCGGCGAGCTCCTCGATAAACTCGGGTCGCTCGGGGCGCGGGCCGACCGCGCTCATTTCGCCTTTCAACACGTTCAGGAATTGCGGAAATTCATCGACATGCGTGGCCCTCAAGAAGCGGCCGACGCGGGTCACCCTCGCGTCGCGCGCTTCGGCCCAGCGGGCGGTGCCGTTTTCGGCATCGCGGACCATTGAGCGCAGTTTGTACACCCTGAAGGTTCTACCACCCTTGCCGACGCGATCTTGAAGATAGAAGATCGGCCTACCCGAGTCCAGGAAGGTCGCAAGGGCGATGAACGGCAGCATGAGACCAAAGCACGCTAGGCCTCCGCACGCCAGCACGATATCCAGAGTGCGCTTCATGAAACGTCGCATCGCGCCGGTGCCCGGGTGATGGATGGGCAGCGCCACGTACCAATGCCGTCCGATGTGCTCGACGGGCACACGCCCCGTGAGTTGCTCGTACAGCACCGGCATGCTAATGACCTCGACACCGCTCTCGACCGATTCGATCAGCGATCCGAGAAGCTTCGAGTCAACCTCCTCGGTCACGCTCAGCACCATGGTGGTGACGCGGTGGCGGGTCACAAGATCATCGACGGCCTGGCAGTCTCCGAGCACGGGAAATATCCTATGCTCGCGCGAACCCGTCCGAACGTCGACGGCCGAACGCGGCGAGGATTCCGCGGTATTTTCGGCGACGTACCCCACAACGTCGTACCTGTTGCCGCCGTGGTCCAGCAGTGCCTGGGCGAGCATCCGCCCTGACCGGCCCGCTCCGATGATGAGAACCCTCTGCCGGAAGGCAAGTCTGGGCACGACGCGCGCATATATCAAGCGCTCGGCGAGCAGGGTCACAAGAACGAGCACCGGGAGACTGACCGCGAACAGCCGCGACCCCGGCAGCGGCGGCGTGAGGTATGGAATGAACGTGTAAACAACCACCGCCAGCAGCCCGGCCCGGATCGCGGTCGAAATGTTGGCGGGCCACTGAGTCACAATTCGTGACTCGTAGGCATCGAACGCGTCCGCAAACAGCACCCACAAACCGCTCAGCAGCAAGAACCACAGAGGATGGCCGATGAGAATGTCCCAACGCCATACCGACCCGGATCGGAGAGAAAGAGAAAGAAGCAAGGCGCTGTTGATCGCGAGCAGGTCGCAAACGACAAGAACGTGGCGATGTTCCGGAAGACGAAACGGTATCCGCGGCGCCGCTACTGGCGGCGAGAGAAGAGTGCCTGCCGCATCGCCTGGGACCAAACCCTCAGTCGTTTCGGTGATCAGAGAACGGACCCCCGTTCGCCCACTGGCTCTATTGAGCTCCTTGACTCGTTTCGCGCCTGGTCGCAACGCATCCTGCGGGCCCGGCGCGCCCGAAGCAATATGCCGATGGGACGGGGACCGCCGGTTTAACGGCGTCGCGTCACGCGCCGGTGGTCAATACCGCGGGTTGTGGACCGGAGAGCCGGCGGGCGCCGATAACCAAGATGAGCCGGTATACAGCAAGCAGCGCGAGATCGGGAATGGCAAACGCCAGTGCCAACCACACCGCGCCCATCACCAGGTTGAGGATGTAGATGGACAAGATCGCGTACTGCAGTCGGTCACGGTCCGGCGACGCGAGTTTGTTATGAAGCCATGTCGGCAGGATACCCAGCGCGATCGAAAGCAGGAACACTCCCAGGAAGCCGAAATGCGCAAACGCCGCCTCGTAACCGCCCGGCACCACGGACCCGTGATAAGGATAACTGGCCGCCAGCCACCGTTCCACATCGCCGAGCCCGGCGATACGGAGGGCGTTCGGAATTAGGTGCGTCACAACCAGCAGGTTGTACACCCCAAAATCATATGTTATGCCGCTCTCAAGATATGCTGAGATAATCCCGGCCAGACCGGAGAATACGCCGACCTGAAGGTGGAAGAAATTCTCAACCGGATGGAAATGCGCATAGTACTCGCCGAGCGCCGCCGCGGAGAACTGTCCGTGGAGGCTCGCGTAGGTCCGGACGGACCCGTATCCGATAACCATCACCATCACCGCCACGCCGAACGCGATCAATTGTCTGGGCAACAGGCGGCGCACACAATAATGGTAGACGATCAACAACTGTGCAAGCGCATAGACGGCCGTGCCCCTGGAGTTCAGCAGGACCAGGAACACCGCGCCGGCATACAGCGCCCAGTCTCGGAACCCGGCCGTCCTCCGGTACGCGAGCTTGTAGAGGAGCGGCATTTTGCCGAGCATGATTCCGGTGACGAAAAACACCTGCCCCCCCTTCATGATGCCCAGGGCGTGGGTGAGATTACGAACGCCGCCCAACAGCCGCACGAGGAGCACCGCGGCGGCCAGCGTGAGCAATATCACGGCGATGTATGAGACCCGCGTTTCCGGCAGCCCCGGCCGCACCGCCGGAAGAGCCATCACCTTCGCCTGTCGCCCGAAGGCGTACACGGCAATGGTCGTGAGAAGCGACAGCGTCAGAACAACGTTGGCCAGGGAGAATCCGTCGAAGGTGATCAGATTGTCGAAGAATCTCGCCGGCCCGCCGGCCTGAAGGGCACCCAGCACGAACCAGGCCTGCGGTTCGACAACGATCAGCAGCGCGAGAAAGAGCAAGACGGCCACCAAGTTACGCCGCCGAAGCAGCTCGAAGGTGACCACGCTTACCAGCAGCGCGGCCTGGAGAACAAGCAGCGCGTAATTGAGCGTTAGACTCAAGTGCGGCTCCGCAGCGGATAAACTCGCTTACGCCCGCGGTTTGCGCGCCCCGGCCGGGACGGCGTTCGAACTCATCTACGCAACAACCCACCAGGGCCGGGGCGCTCCGGGGTGCCAGGCGTACCGGCATTGATACCAGATGACAATTCCCAACGGCACAATCACGAGCGTCACGACGGCGAGGTTGCCGAGGGCGATTCCCATGATTCCGAAACGCTGGCCCAGCACCACGGTGCTAACGGCGGTCAGAATCCCCTGCAAGACCGACACCACCAAGAATGGCTCCCGCTTGTGTGCGCGGAGGTAGACCGCTGCCGCGAACGGGATCTGCATCGCGACCGAAGCAAGCAGGAACAGCCCGGTCGGCACCGGCGGCAGCATGCGCTGAGCGAACGGGTGTCCATGCGAATAGAGCCAATGGACCGCTTCCCACACCACGGCACCGCCGACACAGGCGACGGCGATCGATACCATCGCCACCTGCGCAAAGAGCCGGTCCAATTCGGCGTATTCCCGCCGGGCAATCAGGATCCCAAACTGCGGCGCCCTGCTGAACACCCACATCGATGCGACCGCGGATAGGGCGTTGCTGAGCGCAAGGGTCATGCCGGCCCGACCTGCAACGACCGGTCCCATGATCCGAAAGATGACGGGCGTAAACAGAAAAAACGTGAGGTATCCGCTCATCCAGCTTACGGCGATCCTCCACTGCATCGGCCAGATCTCCGAGCGCCAGTCGATATGGGGCCCGTCCGAGGCCAGAAGCAGCGATCGAAAGAACGTGCTGTACCTCGAGATCAGGAACACCCCGCTCCACACCACACTCACGAGGGCCGCGAGCGGTTGCGCCCAGAGCCCCGAACCAAGGGCAATGGCCAGCCACAGGGTGACGCCCATCACGATGCCGTTCACAAACCGGTAGAGATAGACGTTGGCGACCTGGTTGCAGCCCTCCAGCAATGACCAGAGCGGCACCAAACTCACATTGATTCCCGTAATGACGCAGAGTGCCAACCACGGCATCTGCCATGAAACCTGTTGGGACGGGGAGCGCGAGAAGAAGATGTATCCGGCGAATCCCAGTCCGACGGCAATGACCACGCCGCTCACCGCGTACCAGCGCGCAGCCAGCTTGCTCAGGCTGATCAATCGTGAGAGCGCGGCCGGAACGCCCGAGGGACGGCCGTCGGCCGCGAACCCCAGCTGCGACCACTCATGACTCGCGAACTGGATGATGACGTACCCAAGGCCCAACTCGGCGAATACCTGGAGGGCAAGCAAATTGCCGAAGGTGTAATAGTATCCCTGCACGGCCGGCGTGAAACGGGACGCGATGAGCAGAATCGTCACCAGGGCGGAGGCGGAACCCCAGATCTTGGCCAGCACACCAAAGACGACGGCCCGGTTGACTTGGCTCGCCTGCAAGAGCCGAGAGAGAAAAGAGGGCCCGCCTGCCTTCACGGGGGTCACCGCAGGGCACCCATGTTCTCGACCGACATATCGAGCAGCGCCCGGCCGACCTTGCCGGCCTCGAGATCGTCCAGCGCCTGATTGACCTCTTCCAAGCGGTACGTATGCGTGATGAACTGACTGAGGTTCAGTCTGCCGGACAAATGAAGACGGGCGTACATGGGGATGTCTCTATCGGGAACGGTGCCTCCCCCCCAAGTGCCGATGATTCGCCTGCCTTTGATCAAGTCGAACGGATCGAGGGAAATCCGTTCACCCTTCGGCAGATTGCCGGCCAGCACGCACATCCCGCCGTTCTCCCGAACGGACCGAAAGGCCAGCTCCATCGTCTCACGCCGGCCGGCGGCTTCGATCGCGTAGTCGACCCCCCTCCCGCCCGTGAGGTCCTGAATCGCGGCGAGCGGATCTCGCTGACGAGCGTTGATCACGTGTGTCGCGCCGGCCTCCCGTGCCAGATCGAGTTTGCCGTCCAGCACGTCCACGGCGATGATCGGTTGAGCGTGGACGAGATTCGCCGCGGCGACGGCGCTCAATCCAATCCCGCCGGCGCCGAAGACGGCCACGCTGTCGCCGGGCCTCACCGCCGCCGCGTTCAGGACGGAACCCGCCCCGGTCGGGATCGCGCAGCCGAGCAGCGCGGCCTCACGCAGCGGCATGCCCTTCGGAATGGGAACGACCCGATTTTCACATGTCACGCACCGCCGCATGAAGGTGCTGATTGCGCCGGAGTTGACCGGTGTGTCCCCGCTCCGATAGACCGTCGATCCGACCTCCCGGCCCCGGCCACGAATCCACGTCAGCACGACCGGGTCGCCGGGTTTCACCTTCGTCACCTCGTCGCCGACCGCGAGCACCGTTCCAGCGCCCTCGTGACCCAACGTGTGGGGTAGAAACCGGTCCTCCCCGCGGCGGCCGCGGACCTCGTGCAGCTGCGTGTGGCAGACCCCGCTGTAGGCGATGTCCACGACCACCTGGCCGGGCGCGGCCGCCGGGATCGACAGCCGCATCACATGGAGCGGTTCGCCCAGGCGCACCAGTACGGCGGCATCGGTGTCACCTGTGGCCCCCATCACCGGGGCGCCGTCACCGCATAGTATGCCAGCAACGTGATGACCGACAGACTATCGATGATCTGCTGTTCGAAGACCATGTCGAGGCTCCGCTTCAACGGGATCCACGCGTGCGTGCCGGATTCGACGGATCGTTCGACATCGAACGTACTCGTGTGAAACACGCGCGTTGAATTTTTCAACGTGTCCAGACCGGGCTGAAAAGCGATCAGCGGTTGAAGCTCGCGGCAGCGGATGCCGGTCTCCTCCAAACACTCGCGAACGGCCGCTTCCTCGAATGACTCGCCATCGCCCACCCTGCCGCCGGGAATCTCCAGGGAGATGTCGTTGATGAGCAGCCGGTATTGCCGGACGAGGAGGGCGTGATCATCGCGAACGACCAGCACCGCGGCACGACGGCCGCGATCGGAGACGAGGTATTCCTTTGTGAAGCCATCGAAGTCCGCAAAGGCTCTGTACAGCCGCTGGAATTTGTCTTCATAGACGACCTCGCCGGTCCTCACGCGACGGGGAAGCGATGTCGTTTCGCCGAGTTCTCTCATCGTCCTTACGCAGCGGCGCGCGCCCGCAACAGGCTCACTCGCGCGGTCTCTCGAGATAAAACGTGCGCACCTGTTCGACCGTGTATGCGATCTCCGCGTCGGTGAGATGCTGATGCGCGGGAAGGGTGATTGCCGTTCGGCTGTACTCCTCGCTGACGGGGAAGTCGCCCTCCTGGTAGCCGAGAGAGCGGGACGCGGGCTGCAGGTGCATCGGTATCGGATAATGCACCTTGGCCTCGACGCCATGGCGGTTCAGGTAGGTCAGCAGCTCGTCCCGCCTCGCAGCCTGCACGACGTAGAGGTGATAGACGTGCTTGACACCCTGCCGGCGGGTCGGGATTCGAACCAGCGGAGCCAGATCTTTGAACGCCTCGTCGAACCGGCGAGCGTTCGCGATGCGCCGTTCGGTGATGAATTCCGTCTGGTCGAGCAGGCGCAGGCCCACAGCAGCCTGCAGCGTGTCGAACCGAGAATTGTACCCGAACAGCGCGACCTCGTCCCGGTTCACCAGTCCGTGGTTGCGGTAGAGCCGCAGTTGCTCCGCCAGGGCCGTCGAGCGGGTCACGATGACCCCGCCGTCCCCCCAGACGTTTAGATTCTTCAGCGGATGAAGGCTGAAACAGGCGGTCTCTCCCCACGTGCCTACCGGCCGACCGTCGATCATGCCGCCGATCGCCTGGCAGGCATCCTCGACGACCAGGAGGTGGTGGCGCCGGGCGACCTCCATGATCGCCGGCATGTCGGCTACGTTGCCTGTATAGTGGACGGGCACGATCGCCCTTGTTCGCGCCGTGATCGCGGCCTCGATCTTCGCCGGATCGATCACGTACCCGTCGGTGCTGTCCACGAAGACGGGAGTAGCCCCGGTCATCGCGATGGCGCCGACGGTGGCGACGAATGTGGTCGGCGTCGTGATGACCTCGTCCCCCGGTCCGACTCCGTTGATGCGCAGGGAGAGGACGATCGCGTCGGTACCGCTTCCCACGCCGACGGCATACGGCATCCCGCAGAGATCCGCGAATCGTCGCTCGAATTCGAGCAGCGGCTTTCCCAGCGTAAAGTCGCCCGATCGTACCAGCCCCTCGATGTCCTCGAGATAACGGCCGACGTCGGCAAATTGCCGGTCCAGGTACGAGAACGGCACCCTCAACGCGGGGCTCCGTCAACGCCGTAGAATCGGCGGACCGTCCCGGCGACGTACTCGAGCTCCGATCGTTCGAGCTCCGGGTATACGGGCAAGCTCAAGATGCGCTGTGCCTGCCGCTCGGCGGTTGGGAACGCCCCGGCGACGTAGCCCAGCTGCTGACCTACCGTCTGTAGATGCACAGGAATGGGATAGTGGATTCCCGTCTCCACTCCATGATCGGCGAGGTAGCGCTTCAACTCGTCGCGCCGGTCCGCCTGGATGACGTAGGTATGATACACCGCTTTCACATTCGGCCTGTTGACCGGCGTCTGGACGCCCTCAATGCCGCCGAGGGCATCGTCATAGAACGCGGCATTCGCTCGGCGCTTCTCGGTCCATGCGCCGACATATTTCAGCTTGACCAGGAGAATTGCCGCCTGAAGGGTATCGAGCCGCGAGTTCCCGCTCCATATCACGCAGTCGTTCCGATTCTGCAGCCCGATATTGCGCAGGATCTTGAGATGTTCAGCCACCGATTCGTCGTTCGTTGTGAGGACGCCGCCGTCACCGCATGCGTTCAGCGTCTTCAGAGGATGAAGGCTGAAACAGCCAACCGTGCCCATCGAGCCGACCGGCCTGCCCCGGTATTCGGCGAGCGCCGCCTGCGCGCAGTCTTCGATCACGGACAGACGGTGCCGTCGGGCGAAATCCATGATGGGTGCCATGTCGGCCGGGCGGCCGGTCAGGTGAACCGGGAGAATGGCCTTCGTACGCGGGGTGAGCACCCGCTCCAACTGATCGGGATCCATATTGTAATCATCGCGAACGTCGACGAAGATCGGCCGCGCGCCGACCAACATGATACAGCTTGTGCTGGCGACAAAAGAATTGGGAACGGTAATCACCTCGTCCCCCGCGCCGAGGCCCAATGCCCGAAGCGCCAGCACCAGGGCGTCTGTTCCGGAATTTACGCCGACGGCGAACCGCGCGTCCACCAGTTCGCCCACCCGGCTCTCGAAGTCGTGGACGGCCGCTCCTAAGATGAAGTCTCCGCGGTCGATGACGCCGGCGACGGCCTCGAGCAGTTCGGCCCGGATTGGAGCATGCTGGGCCGCGAGATTGACGTAGGGTATCTTTAGAGTCGGCGTGATCATACGCGGCAAACTCCGGCGCCAACGCGATCGGCGCCGAAGATTGGAAGCGCGGACGAAAGCGATACAAGCCCCCACCGACGCATCGGGGAACTCCCTAAGGGCTCGAGCCGTCCGGGCTTAGACGAACGCCAGGTGCTTGGGCTGCGGCCCGGACGGAACCGTAAGCTCGATCTGGCCTTTGTGCCTGGCATCGAGAAACTCATTCACCTTGTGCTGGAGGCAGAGAGTGCCGCACATTTTCTGCGCGTTGAAGTCCGGCGACGCAAGGTAGTTCATGACCTCCCAATACCGGTCGCTGGCCCAGATGTCGCGAAACCGCTGCTCGCAGATGTTGCCCATGTGAAATTTCTTGTACTGTTCGTTGAACAACATCCCGCACGGCGCCACGAGGCCGGAGCCGGACATCTGGATCATGAACGGAGGACCGTAGCACCGCTGGTAACTGCGCTTCCCCTCGGCCATGATCTTGGACCACTTTACCTTCACAAGATACTCGTCATCGGACATGGCCTCGGCCTGGGCCAGTAGGTCGTAGAGCTCCTTGTAGCGGCCGTAGTCGACGCCGAGATCGCCGTCTTCGTTGTCGCTGCAGTGTTTGATCACCAGATAGTCGGGACGGAGTTCCTTCCCCAACCTGGCCAGCGGCAGCACCTGGTCGGCGTCCTGCGGCATTAGAACCATCTGCAGCCCGATCGTCACGTCGAGGTTGTTCTTGCGTTTGATCTCCACCATGTCGCGTACATTTTGGACGACGCGGTGGAACCACTCTTCCTTGACGCCCATGATCTCCGCGTACCGGCGCGGTTCTCCCGCCGAGAAGTTGATGCGAATATAGGTCAGGTGCGGCAGGATCTCCTCGAGCTTACGGCGGGTCAGCACCAAACCGTTGGTCGCGCTTGCCATCGACAGACCAAGCTGGCTGCCCCGCACGATCGTATGAACGAACGCGGGAGAGAGCGTGCTCTCGCCGTCCGAGACCAGACTGATTCCCTTGACCCCGATCTCGGCGCAGTCCTCGAGAAAGCGATCCATGACTTCTTTGGTAATGACCTGCCGGTCGTTCTCTTGGAGCATGGCGTAACAGAAGTAGCACGCGTAGTTGCACGCGCGCGTCAGTGCCATGTCGATCGTTATCGGCGCAATGCGCTCCCCGCGCTCCCACGCCTCGATTCGATCCTTGTACCACGACATTTTGGTCCCGTCGAGGATGAGTTCGGTATGCTCTGGTAGAGCTGCGGACATGCTCTTACCTCCTATTGCGGACCACTTACGAATCGCTTTGCGCCGCTTCAACCTGTCCGGTCGACAACCTGCGGATCTTGTTCAGGTCCTTTCGCTCGATCGTGTAAACGCACAGCGTTTCCTCTACCTTGACTTTAAGTCCTGCTTCAATACGCATCAGCAGGTGGCCATTGACGGGACGAGGAGCATCACCCAAGCAATCGAGCGACACGCGGTTATCGTCTCCGACGCTGATCAACGCCACGTCGGCGGAGGAGAGACCCAGATTCGACAGTATGTCGGCGAGAGCGGCTTCCACGCGTCCGCGCTTCTCGACCCGGCTCAGTGCTTTCCAAGCCGTCGACGGCGGCGGATCGTACATGTTCTCGCCAAATGCGTAACCGGTATCGGCGCAGTATGCGCCCGCCGCGTCTCGGACGAGCCGTGTGCAGAGCCGGAACGCCGGGTCAATGGTATCGGGATGGAGCACGCCGGGGACCGCATGAGGATGCGCGGTGTCCCGCAGCCGGTGCTCTAAGTAGATCGTGGCATGCTCGGCGCAATCCTGGATCGGCCGGTCTACCAAGAGGCCGCAGAGCACTTCAAGCAGGCCGCGCTGAACATCGGTTACCGTTCCGCCGTACGCAGCCCGCCGGACGTTGTGGCCGGGGTCAACCAACAGCGCAAAATTCACCCCGTCACACGACGCTTCGACGAGGCGGAGGTCGCCCTCCGCCGCCAAGTGGGCCTCGTGTTTGGGTGACATGAGCGCTTCGGCGACGTGCGCGCGGTAGGCCGGGTGAATTGCCAGCGTATCGGCGTCACCACCGTACGCAATCTCGAGGAGTATCCCGTCGCCGTCTGCCGCGGCGCGCACCGTTCCGAAGTCGGCGAGCATCGATTCGAGCCTGGTCACATCCAGGGTTCGCGCGGTCTCCGCGCCGATGCGAACCGATACACCCTTAAGCCCCGCGGATTCCGCCGATTCGACGAGATTGAGGATACTCTTGTGGTGATCGTCATCCGGCACCCACAACGCCAGAAAATCCGCGCCCGGCGTGAACCCCCGCAGCGTGGTTACAAGAGAATCCTTGTACGCGTGTACGAGCCGGTCGTAGTCCACCGTGGGCTGCAAGCCGTGCACCCTCCCGCGTCGCCTCGAAGGCTCGAGAAAGTCCAGACAATATGGCATTATAGCACAGGGACTCGAGGATGACCCACAAGAACTTCCTATCGTTTCTACCGAAACCTGGGCCTAATGACCTGCCGGTACCAGTCGCGGGACCGGTGATAGGCGAGACGAGCGGCCAAGGGTGCCACCGCCGACAACGTTCGCTTGCCGGAGAACCAGAACGCGCGCCAGACTAACGACGGCGTGAGGTAGTCCCAGTGGCTCCGGTCGGCGAGAATGAGTCGCAGCATCGGCAGTCCGTAAAAGCCGTAGGCTCCGCTTGTCTTGACGTCCGGAAGGATATCGCGATAGCGCGGCAATTTCAGGAACTGCAGCATCCGGCGGTGCGTCTCTTCCCGTAACCTGCGTTGCCGCACCCCAGACGCCATGTACGATTCCCCGAGAATTCGAGCGCAGATGAGTGTGCTGGGAATGTAGCACGCCCCGTATCGCAAGGCGATCACCAGCGTGACAAAGCCATCGGCATGCCAGTGAAGCTCGGGAAGCATTCCGCCCACTTCGAGCAAGGCCGATCGCTTCATGACCGAAGAATGCGCCGAGAGACACGGGATGTATCCCCGACGGTACGCCTCGACCAGAGCCTTCGTCGACAAGTAACAGGGACGCTCGCACATCCGCAGCCGGTTGCGATTGTACACGTTTGTGCGGACGTCCAGGGTCATGTTGTCGGACCAGCATAGACCCGCGACAGGATGCTGCGCGAGCACGGTCAGAGACTCCTCGACAAACCCGGGGAGCACCGTGTCATCGGATGACATTACGTACACGTAATCTCCCGCCGCCTCAGCGAGGCCCCGGTCGATGGCGGCGTGGGGGCCTATGTTCCGCGGATTGCGAATGAGGCGAACCGATGCGTCGCGTCTTGCGACGGCTTCGACCACCTCAACGCTGTGATCGGTGGAGCAGTCGTCGATGACAATGATCTCCGTGGGCTTGATCGATTGCTGCAAGAGCGTCTGGAGTGCCTCTCCAATGTATTGGCCATGGTTGTAGTTCGGCATGAGCACCGACAGGGACGGCAACCGTTCGGACATGCCGCGGGTCACGTATGTGACGGCAGTTTCTTGCTGCCGAAGACTATCCTGCGGTGGCGGTTTCGAATCGCGTAGTAGACATGCTTCAACGTCCGCGGCGCCACGGTCCTGACGAGGTCCTTCAGACCGTGCCAAACAATCCGCCGGATCAGTACGGACGACAGGTATGCTCGATACTCGCGCCGGCCGGCGAGAATGCGGAGCATTGCGGGGTGCATCATGGGCCACACGCCGGTCCGCCGGATCCAGCTCTGGATATCTTCCAGCGCCGGCGCATCGAGCAGGCTCAACAGCGCGCGAAAGATGGCGGTCTGTTCCGACCACTGCCGCCGGCCCGAGGACGAATAGCTCGCCTCCGCTGCGCGAATCATGACCAACGGCTCCGGCAGGTAGCACATGCCGTGCCGCGCCGCGACAATCTGCGCCAGAAATACGTCCCAATACCATCGCAGTTCGGGGACGATGCCTCCGGCCTCCAGCACCGCTTGGCGTCGAAAGATCGAATTGATGCCGGCCCCGGGAAGATAGCCGGTCCTCAAGGCCATGGCCTCGAGCGCGACCGGTGGAAACCAGCAGGGCCGATCGCTCAGATGGAAGCGATTTGCCAGCCCTTCGGAACTCGCGAGATCGCAGCAACATAGGCCGGCGGTGGGATGGGCCTCAAACAAGTCCATGGCCTGGGCGAAGAAACCCGGCAGCACCCGATCGTCCGCCGTGGCATGATAGACGAACGTACCCGAAGCCGCCGCAAGCCCACGCGCGTTGCTGAAGGTTATGCCGCGATTCCTGCCATTTTCGAGAAGCTGAATCCCGGGATACGTGCGCTGCAGGGACCGAATCATCTCGACGCTTTCATCGGTGGAGCCGTCGTCGACGACAATGACTTCGCTGGGAACGAAGGGCTGGCCGAACATCGCCTCCAACGCCTCGCCAATGTACCGGCCGTGATTATAGTTCGCCAGCACTACTGATAGCGTCGCCGGTGTCATTCAGGCGTCCCGCCTACTCCGCGATGAACCAGTAGTAATCACCGGTGTATCCTACCTCTGCGAACAGCGCCTTCCAATCGGCCACATGCATGTAGGTCTTCGCGGTCAGGTTCCACTTGAGAAGGCGCTCCCGCTCTTCCTCAGTGCGCCAGGCGTCCACGACGATGAACGCGTGACGCCGGCTGGTGCGTTGGACCTCGCGGAGCGCACGCTTGCACTCCTCCAGCGGCAGGTTGTGAATCGTATTGATCGAGATGACGAGGTCGAACGAACGGTCGGGATACGGAAGATCTCGAGCATTGCCGACGCATAACCGCGGCCGAACCGTCTCCTTCGCGTTGGCAACGGCATAATCCGAGATGTCGAGACCTGCCATCGTCGCGCGCGGCAGCAATTGCTGGAAGTCATGGAGCATGAACCCCTTGCCGCAGCCGACGTCGAGAACCCCGGCGTCGTCGGCCAGACCATAGTGATCGCGAAAGCGCCTCACCGTGGCCTGCCAGAACCGAGGGTGGTAATTGTAGCCACCGTACCCGTACAGGCGGTCTCCGTCAAAGAATTCCCGGCCGAACTGCCGTGCGATGGCGCGCTGCTCCTGCGTGATCAAACGAGCCCGCTCATCGATGGCGCGCTTGGTACGAGGATACTGATCCATCAGATTAATCTCGGCCATCCCAACCTCCCGTGCGCCGGCTGCGACCGCACCACCCCGCGAAGACGGGCTCGCCGCCCGATTCCCGCAGCGAATTCATGCACGCGACGCGCCAAAACCTGCTCGATGCGCCTCGGCGGCCGCGCGAACGGTGTGCCTCAGCCCTTGAGAAAGCGGTGTGAACGCCACCCCGGCAAGAGCGCCGGACAGCTTCGCGATGTCGAATGCCTGATCAACGACCGGGAGCGTTCTGGGCCTGCTTGCCACGTCGAAATCGCACGGCAGCATGTCGTGGAGGATGTCGACGATCTCGCGAAACGTGTGCCGCTCGCCGCTCGCAAGATTGTACAGGCCCGCATGCTCGCCCGCCGCGAGCTGACATGTCAGACGCGCGGCGTCCTCGACAAACAGGAAATCTCTCAGCTCGCGTCCGTCGCCGTACAGCGTTACGACACGCTCCCGCAACGCCGATGTGACGAACGCGGTCGGGCCGTAACCCGGATCCGCGGGGCCATACACGCGACATGGGCGCAGGATCAGCAGCGGGAATCCGGCCGCCTCGGCGGCCTTTCGCAGGATTCGCTCCGAAGCGTACTTCGCCGTCCCGTAGAACGTGGCCGGGTCCACCGCGGTCTCCTCTGTGACCGCGAAATCGTCCACGTGCGTCCCATAGACCGCGGCCGTACTGATGAAGACGCACTTTTGCACCGGGGCGACGTTGAGGGCGCGCGCGACGTTCGCGATCATGCACAGACTTTGCTCGAACGTACCGAGTGTGTCGGCACGGTCGCGGGGACGAACGGATAAGACCAACAACGTGCCGGCATCGAGCACCCGCGCGAGCGCCTCGGATGTCCCCGGCTCGAGCAGGTCAATGCCCAGTGACGAACCGCCGAGGACGGAGATCGCGAGGACCTTTTCGCAATACTCGACGATCGCCCGTCCCAGGAAGCCTCGGTCGCCGAGCACGAGCGCCTTGCTAATCAAAACGGGCCCGTGAAACTCCGATCGGGGACATCGAGCAGGGTCGGTTCAAGGTCCTCCGGCTCATCGACGATCTCCTCGGAGAGATGCAGCATGCCGCCGGCCGCACGGACGATGTCGATCGCCCTAGGATAGTAATACCGAGCGAGGCCCGGCGAGCTCGGGCTTGGACTGTCGGGGAGAGCGACAATACGGGGCGGCGCCTTGAGCGCGGTGAACGCTTCTTCGACGACGCGCGCGACAATCTCGGACGACATGCTGGCGGTGCGCCAGCTCGTGTCGGCCGCGATCAGCCGCCCTGTCCTGCGCACGGAGTCGACGATCAGGTCGATATCGAGGGGCTTCAGAGTTCGAATGTCGATGACTTCGGCCTCGACGCCGGCGGAGGACAAGCGCTCCGCCGCGCGTAGCGCTTCCAGCGTCATGTACGACATTGCCGCGATCGTAAGATCCCGCCCGGGCCGGGCGATTCGCGCCTCGCCCAACGGCACCCGGTACATGCCCTCCGGCACGTCGCCGTGGATCTGATGCAGCCATCGATGCTCGATGAACACCACGGGGTTGTTGTCCTCGACGCTCGCGATCAACAGACCTTTGGCGTCATGCGGAGTCACGGGCATGACGACTTTGAGGCCGGGGACGTGAGCAAACCATGCCTGCAGACTCTGCGCGTGCTGAGCCCCCTGTCCCCATCCCCGCCCGACGACCATACGGATGACAATCGGGACGGTGGCCTGACCGCCGAACATATAGTGCCACTTGGCGGCGTCGTTGACGATCTGGTTCATTGAAATCACCGCAAAGTCCGAGCGCTGATGTGTTAAAATCGGCCTCCATCCCGTCAGCGCCGATCCAATGATGACGCCCGTCATCGCCGCTTCGGAAAGCGGCATATCCATGACGCGCTCGGGACCGTATTTGCTCTGGAGACCCAGGGTCGTGCCGAAGATGCCCTTGGGATCGGGAACACCCTCCCCGATAACGTATACTCGGGGATTATCCTCCATGCACAGGTCGGTCGCTTCGCGAATCGCCTGCGCGTAGGTCAGCTGTCGCATCACACCATTACCGTATCAGCGACGCGCGGAGCCTATCGAGCATACACGTGCGCGGTGAGGAGATCGCGTCCGGGCCACGGGCTCGCCTTCGCAAATGCGACCGCCTCGTCAATTTCAGCAGTCAGCTCTGCCGTCAGGCGCGCGACGTAGGCATCATCGATCTGGCCATCCTGGCGCAGTTGGTGCTCAAACTGTCGCAGGGGATCCTTGGCCTTCCACTCCTGAAACTCCCGCTCGGTCCGGTAACCCAGATCGTTATCGTAGTAAGGCCCGCAGTGCTCGCGCCACCGATACGTTGAGAATTCCAGGAAAGTCGGACCCCCGCCTTCTCTAGCCTTTTGAATCGCATAGCCCGCGAGACGGCGCGTCGTTAGCACGTCGTTACCGTGCCCCGTCAGGCTCTCCACTCCGTGTCCGCGCGCGATGGCGGCGTTGTCACGGTCCTGGGGTTGCCGGACGTCGATCGGCGAGTACACCGAGTACAGATTGTTCTCGCACACAAAGACCACGGGCAGATTCCACAGCTTGGCGAAGTTCAGACTTTCCAAATAAACGCCGGCCTCCGTCGTCCCCTCGCCGAAGAACACCACGGCGACACGGCCGTCACGTCCCAACCGAGACGAAAACGCGGCTCCCACGGCAATCGGAATCGTGTTGCCGACGATCGGCACGGCCCCGAGAAACCCTGCGGCGAGATCGATCAAATGCATGGAGCCGCCCTTGCCGCTCGCGCAGCCGGTCGCCCTCCCATAGAGTTCGGCAAAGAATGCCTTCAGATCCCCGCCCTTCGCAAGGTAGTGCGCGTGGGATCGGTGAGCGCTCAGGACGTGATCCTGACGCCCGAGGCCCGCGCAGACGCCGACCGCAACCGCCTCTTGCCCTATGCTGAGGTGGACCGGGCATCGCATTTCCTGCTCCGGATAGTGCTCCGCGATCCATTCCTCGACGGTGCGGATTCTCAGCATCGCGGCGTACAGCCGCTTCAATTCTTCTGCGCCGAGGGGCTCCGAGGATGTCGCTCCCGGTCGTGGTTTCACGGACGTCACGGGCGACGCCCCCTGGCCGTCAGCCCGCAAGCGCCCCTGCGTACGGTCGGCGTTATCGTCTGCAGCCACTTGACGTCCTCCCCTGGTCTCACTTGACACCGCGCGCCTGGGACGCGGTTACGGCCTGTGCTGATAGTCGTGGGGCAGCTGTGCAATTTCGTCCCAGTTCTGCTCCACCCAGGTCACGACCTCCTCCACTCCCTGGTCAAACAATACCTGAGGCCGCCATCCCAATTCAGTGCGCGCGCGTCGCGAATCGATGACGTAGGCGGCGTCCTGCCCGAGGCGCTCCGCCACCTCTCGCGTGACGTCCTCGAAGCGCCGTCCCATTCTCGTGCAAAGCGCGCGCACAACTTCACGTACCTGCATTCCGTGATCGGGCGAGAGATGATAGACTTGCCCGATCCGGCCGTGCTCCAGGACGGCCAGCTCCCCCCGCGAGACGTCACGGATATGTACGTAGGATTTAACGGCCCTGCCTCCGCCGTGGAGCTCGATGGGCTTCCCGAGCCGGAGGTAGATGATCGATCGCGGGATGATGCGATAGAGCTGTTGGCGGGCACCATAGACGTTTGTCGCGCGCACTGTCAGCAACGGAAACCCGAACTGCTTGAAGTACACTTGAAGAAGAAGGTCGGCCGCCGCCTTCGAGGCGGCATACGGCGTACTCGGATTGAGCGGAAGGTCCTCAGAATCGTCAGCCCTGGCGGTCCCGTACACCTCAAGCGTCGAGATATGAAGGTACCGTTGCAGGTAATTCCGCCGCCGGAGATGACCGACGAGCTTCGCGAGCGCAACGCAGTTGGTCTCGAACCAGTGCTCCGGATGCTCCCAACTGCACGCAACTTCGCCCTGCGCGGCGAAGTTGACGATGTGCGATGGGCGCTCGGCGTCCAGAAGCTCCAGAAGGGCGGGCATGTCCCGGTTCATGTCGAGCTGATAGTACCGGTAGCGCGAGAGATCCTCTCGCAGGCGGTACCGCAGAAACGTGGCCGTGCGTTCCGGCGAACGGCTCACACCGACCACGGCCGTATTCGGATCGTCGAGCAGCAGATCGACGAAATCCTGCCCGGAAAATGAGTTCGCGCCGAGAACGAGAACCTTGCGTGTCGCGGCCACGACGCGTGCCCGGGCCATCACCGCGACTGTGCCGCCATGCCACCGTCCGGCCGAACCCGCATCGCCCCGAAGTCGCCGCCCAGCCGCTGCAGGACCTTAATATTGTAGTAGCGGTCGTCATCCATGGCATTCGGCAGCCTACCCGCTTGAAAGGCGCGCACGAGATCTCTTGCCGCGTCCTCGATAGTCCTCCGCGGCACGAATCCAAGTTCGCGCCTGATTCTCTCGGAGGAAATGTGATACGAACGCTGATCGTTGGTGGGCGTGGTGACGACCTCCAGACGTTCCCGTTCCGGCATGTCCTCCTGCACGACGCGGCGCACCCGTTCGGCAATCTCCGCCACGGTGTAGTTGTCGTAACCCGCGTTGAAGATCCTGCCGGCGATGGCGCCGTCCGGCACCTCAAGCAGCAGCGCGTAAAGGTCCACCATGTCCTCGATATGAAGGTTGGGCCGTTTCTGACTTCCGCCAAACACGTTGATTCGACCGTTATTCACGGCATGATTCGTCAGAATGTTCACGGTCAAATCGAGGCGCTGCCGCGGGGAGTATCCGCAGACCGTGGCCGGACGAATGACCACCGTGGTGAAATTCGGCGTCTGCGCCTCCAGGAGAACAGGTTCACACAACGCCTTGTACTTGCTGTAGTCGGTCAGCGGAACCAGGAGATGGTCCTCGGTGACATTCGCCGCGTCGCTGGCACCGTACACGCTCGATGTCGACGCGTAAATGAACCGCCGCACGCCGTTTTCCTTGCTGATCTTGACCAGCGGCGGAAATGCCTCGAAATTGATCGAACGGCCCAGCGCCGGATTCAGGTCAAAGCTCGGGTCGTTCGAGATGCACGCCAAATGGATCACTGTATCGCATCCCCGCATCGTTTCGCGCAGGAGCGCCTTGTCCCGAAGGTCCCCCTTCACCTGTGTGAGGTGCGGATGACCCTTGACTCCCGCCAACGCGTCCTCGCCAAAAACATAGAGATCGAGCACCGTGACGCGATATCCGTGACGGAGAAGCCTCGGGACGAGCACGCTCCCGACATAGCCCGCCCCTCCCGTCACCAGCACATGGCGATCCATCCGGTTCAACTCCTTCCTCTACCTTCGGCGTCGCCCCCGCGAGCCGTGTGCGCCGCAGAACGTACGCCGTCTGCATCGGCCGAGGCCGCGTAATCGGTTAAAAAATGAGCGAGAACGGAGTGCACCAGCTCCACATGGCCGTAGACCGGCGACGGCACGTAGAAATTCAAATCGCCCAAGCGGCGCAGCGGGTTATCGGTTTGAAAACCCGAGAACGTAATGATGCCGCACCCGCGGCCGCGAGAGACGCGGACGGCTCTCAAAATATTCTCCGAGCGCCCGGAGCTGCTGATGGCAATCATCAGGTCACCGGCGGCCGCCCACAGCTCGACGGGCCTTTCGAAGACGCAGTCGTAGCCATGATCGTTGGAAAGCGCCGTCAGCAGCGGCGATTCGACAAAGACCATGGCCCTGACGCCGACCGCTTTGCACAGGTCGTTGTGCGTATGACTCGCGATGGCCGCGCTGCCTCCGTTGCCGATGAGCAGCACCTTTCGACCCTCGTCCTTGAGGCGCAGAATCAGGTCGATCGCGCGATGCGCGGCCCGCTCGAGTGGTACGATCGCCCGCTCCGAATCGGTGACTTCCACCTTTCGGGCCAAGGCGGCGACCGCCTCGACGTACGGCAGCATGATGTCGGCTTCGGCCATTGTGCCTACTTGAGCAACGCCTCGATGTACTTCATAAAGGGCACGCGCTGGATAGACGTACGGTGCCCCACGGTCGCCACCGCCTGCGCGCCCAACGCGTTACCGATCACACCGACAATTTCCATCGGCGCCCCCCGATAGACGCACGGCGCCGTGATCGATAGAAACGCGTCTCCCGCTCCCACGCGGTCCACGATCTGGGTGGCAAAGGCGGGGATTTCATGCATGCCCGCTTCAGCATCGTAGCCGACGCAGCCGTACTTTCCCCGCGTCACGATCACGCGGTTGCATGAGAGGCGGTTTGATACCTCACGAATCATTTCGTGAAGATCCCCACGCCGGTCCCGTGCTTCCAACCTGATTTCGTGCTCGGCCATGCATATGTAGTCCGCGCGAGGATATCGCGAGATGAAATGGTAGCCGAGGTTGCCGGCATTGGACTGCGCATTGATCGCCAGGAATGGTGCTTTGGTGCACAGGACCTCGATCGCCTCCGGCGTCAGCATTCCGTGCCCGAAATCAACCACGACAACCACGTCGTGCTTGGGAATCTGCTCTTCAAGCGTGGCGCATAAGGCCCGATTGTCTTCCGGATCCAGCACCTCGTCGTTCATTTCGTACACTTCCAGAAGCTTGGTGAAGAAATACTGCTCGATGAAACGGCGCTTCACGATCGTCGGCGAACCCCGTCGGCGTAGGAAGGCTCTCCCAATACCGGAGTTGAGGCGTTCTACGATCACGGCTTCGCCGTGATCCTCTTCGCCCAACATCGTCACGACAGATACCCGGTCGCAGAAGTTCGCGACGTTGTTTGCGACCGCAAGGATGCCTCCGGCGAACGTCTCGCTCGAAAGATACTTGACTGCCAGCATCGGCTCTTTGGCAGATTTACCGATTGCCTCACAGTACTGATACTCGTCGACGATCGCCTCGCCGACGGTCAGGACCTTGACGGGCCGAATATCGTCGAGATGCCGCAGTACGTCGTCGGCCCCGTACCGCGCCGTGAACCGGTCGAGATAGTCACGCGCCTCCTTCGGCAGGATATCCATGTGGCGGTTGACCAATCGCGAGGAGCTGAACGTGATCGCGTCCGTGAACGCGATTTCGCCGCCGACGGACTGAATCGCCGTCGTTTCAAGCGAAATCGCTCCCGTGCGATCCTTGCTCGGGTCGCGGTAGTCGGGACCCTTTGCATACACGTTGGGGCGCAGCAGGCGAATTGTCTCCACGGCCGTGGGCCAGCGGTTGAGCGCCACGTAGTCAACGCACGCCAGGGCGGCGACGGCTTCCATGCGCAGCTCTTCGTCGAACGCGGGGCGGTGCGGCCCCTTCTCCACATACCGGTCGGGCGTCACTGTGACGACGAGCACGTCGCCGAGCTTCTTTGCTTGCTCGAAGTAACGAATGTGCCCGATGTGCAGCAGATCGAACACGCCGTGACAGTGCACCACCTTTTTCCCGGCGGTCTGCAGCGATGCCAACGCGGCGCCGAGATCCTCGAGGTCATGGATTTTGCCGCGCGCCCCGAATGCGATCCGGCCGGCGTCAGCCATTCTCACGATGCTCCTCCCCGCGCCCACCGAGATGCACGAACCACTCTCGCGTCGCCGCGGCGATCGATTCCGCATCCCACACCGGCGCGTCATGCCAGTGTCCGATGTTCTCCAGCATACGCCGCACGCCGTCCTCAAAGCGAGTCTTTGGCCGCCATCCCAGGAGCCGCCGGATTCTGGCATTATCCGCGAACGTGGAGTCGGGCTCGCCGGGACGCTTCGGAATGTGCACCACGTCTCCGCCCAAAAGGCTGACGAGATAGTTCACAGTGTATGTGTTGCCCGAGCCGACGTTAAGGGCCTCTCCCGTCACGTTCGAGTCGGCCGCCCGGACAAACGCATCCACGACATCCGTGACAAACGTGAAATCCCGGCTCTGTGTGCCGTCGCCTACCACCGTGAACGGCTTCCCGGCCAGCTTCTGCGCCAAGAATACACCGAACACCGCCCCGTAGGCTCCCGACGTGCGGCTGCGCGGACCGTACACATTGAAGAGCCGCAACGAGACGCAGGGGAGGCCGTAGACGCGGGACCAGTGTAGCACATACTGTTCACCGACGTACTTCGTCAGGGCGTAGGGGTACATCGGCTTGGCCGGAGACGTTTCCGGCGTTGGAATCAGCTCCGGAATCCCGTAGCATGATGAGGAGGCCGCATAGACGAATCGACGGACCCCGGCGCGCCGCGCCGCCTCAAGCGCCGCAATCGTCCCGTTGACGTTGGCCTCGTGATACAACCGGGGCTGCTGAATTGACGGCACGATATCCGCCAGCGCGGCCAGATGAAAAACCCACTCGGCACCGTCGAAAAACGACTGGACGTCGGCATAGCGCGACGCGTCAACACGCTGAACGGTGAGCCGAGGGTTATCTCTTGCCACGCTCAGATTTTCCACTCTACCCGTCGCAAAATTATCGAGGACGGTCACGACGTGCCCATCCTCGAGGAGCCGATCAACCAAATGACTCCCAATGAACCCCGCTCCCCCTGTGACCACACTACGCGTCGGCATGCTCATAGCTTCGCCTTTGATTCGTCCAGCGCAAAAGAGCTCCTGCCGCTGCGCACGCGCCGAAAACACACGAGGGGCTAACCGTCGTCGCGCAGAATACTGGACCCGCGCGTTCGGAGGACCACAACCGAACATGCGCGGGGCCACATGACTCAAGACCAACCTCTCGTTGTTGCGGCAGTACTTAATTATAACGGCTGGCGGGACGCCGTCGAGTGCGTTCGATCGCTCCTGGCCAATCCCTACCCGAACCGCCGCATCCTCGTCGTGGACAACGGATCCACAGACGACTCGGTATCGGAGCTCTCCAGGCTGGTCGATGGCGAGCAGGTGCTCCTTGCGCAGACACACCGGAATCTCGGCAGCGGGGGCGGCACGAATTTCGGCATCCGCCGCGCGCTGGAGATAGGGGCGGACTTTGTCTTAACGCTCAGCAATGACCTGGTTGCCGCCCCGAATCTCATCAGTGTCCTTGTCGACACGATGTTCGCCAACCCAACAATCGGGGCCATGGCGCCCAAGGTGATGTACTACGACGAGCCCGAGATCATCTGGTCCGCCGGCGGACGGATGAACTACTGGCTCGGCCGCGCGTCGCTGGCCGGCAACAACGCGCGGAGCGATCCTCGGGACACGCGGGTATTGGATGTCGATATCTTGATAGGATGCGCTATGTTCCTTCGCCGCTCCATGCTCGAGCAGGTCGGACTGCTGGATGAGCGATATTTCTATCAAAACGAAGAGTACGAATTTTTCGACCGGTTGCGGAAACGGGGTTGGCGCGTCGGGGTGGCGATGGGTACCTCGGCGCTCCACAAGATCGGCCGGACCGTCGGAACGGAAAGCTACGCCAGATGGTACTATGCGACGCGGAATCGCTTGCTCTTTATCGGCGAGAATCTCTCGCCGCCCCAACGGCTCGTTGCGCTGCTGGCCTTCTGGGCAACGCGGCCGGCGAAGTTTATGGAGTGGCTGCTCAAAGGCAAGCCGTCGCTGATTCGAGCGACGGTTGACGGCGCGGCGGATTACTACCGGAGGCGACTGGGTCAAGGCAGACTGGAGGCGGGCCAGGCACGTTGACGCTCGCGTAACGAGCGCGACATGACGGGCCACATCGCACATGCGGCAATCACTCGACGATGGGAGAGCTGAATGATTCGCGTGGGTGTCATCGGCTGCGGCCGGTGGGGGCCCAACCATATCCGCGTATTCGGCAGTCTTCCCGACTGCGAGGTCGTCTGCGCAGCCGATCAAGATGAAGAACGCCTCGCCAACGTGCGGCGGCTGTTTCCCCACGTCCGGTGTGTGGGGACGCCTTCTGAAGTGATCGCGGATCCCCGGGTTGATGTCGCCGTGGTGGCAACGCCGACGGCAACACACTACGAAATCGTGCGAAAGGCGCTCGACGCCGGCAAACACGTCCTATGTGAGAAGCCGCTCTGTGAGACCGCCGCACAGGCCGAGGAACTCGTGAACATGGCGCGGAGGCGCGAACGAGTGCTTCTCGTAGGTCACGTCTTTCTGTTCAATCCCGGGATCCTGAAGGTGAAAGAGATTATCGACGCCCATGAATTGGGCACGGTATATTACCTCTCCGCCGTGCGCGTGAATCTCGGACCGATCCGATCAGACGTGAATGCCGCCTACGATCTTGCGGCTCACGACGTCGCGATTTTTAACTGGTTGCTGAACGACACGCCGGAGACGGTGTCCGCCGCCGGCACATCGTACCTCCAGTCCGGAATCGAAGACGTGGTGTTTATGACGCTGCGGTATCCGGGGAATGTGCTCGCGCATATCCAGGCCAGCTGGCTCGATCCCAAGAAGGTGCGGCAAATTACCGTGGTGGGAAGCGAGCGGATGCTGACGTGGGACGATCTCCAGCCCTCGACGCCGGTCGCGGTGTATGACAAGGGAGCCCACGTCGTCCAGGAGTACAAAGACTATCAGGAGTTTCTCCGTGTCTCGATGTGGGATGGGGAGGTGCGGCTTCCCAAGGTCGTACCGCAGGAGCCGCTCGTGGCTCAGGCGAGCAGCCTGCTGCAGTCCATCCGGCAGGGCACCGTCGGACGGTCGGATGGCGCCTTCGGAGTCGGCGTCGTCAGGGTCTTGGAAGCCGCCGCTCAATCGATAAAGCAACGGGGCGCTCCGGTAGCGCTCCGATGAAGTCGGTCTACATCCATCCGACGGCGCTCGTCGACACGAGAAATATCGGCGCCGGGACGCGGATCTGGGCGTACACCCATATCCTCCGCGGAGCGACCATCGGGAAGCAGTGCGTCATCGGAGACCACTGCTATATCGAGTCCGGCGTGGTGGTGGGAGACCGCGTCACAATCAAGAACGGCAATATGTTGTGGGAGGGCGTCACGGTGGAATCAGGGGCCTTTGTCGGGCCCCACGTCTTCTTCACCAACGATCTGTATCCACGGTCGCCTCGATTGCCTGAGGCGCAGTTCCGCTACGCCGCTCGGTCGTGGCTTGTGCCGACGCGGGTACAGCATGGGGCATCCCTCGGAGCCGGCGCCGTTGTCCTCGCAGGCGTATCGATCGGCAGGTACGCCACCGTAGGTGCCGGAGCCGTCGTCACAAAGGACGTCGCCCCTCATGCGCTAGTCGTCGGAAATCCGGCCCGCCGGGCGGGCTGGGTCTGCCTCTGCGGCAGTCCCGTAATTTTCACACGAGGCACGGCGGTCTGCCGACAATGCGGCCGCCGGTTGGAAAAGGCGCGTGCGGAGGTGAGGCCGACCGGCCGCGCCGGACGCGCCACGGCGGTTAACAGCGGGAGAGAGACACGATGAAGACTGTCGTCCCTTTCGTTGATCTGCGCGCTCAGCAGCAGACGATTCGAACAGAAATCGATGACGCGATCCGGCGCGTACTCGAGGATTGCGCGTTCATTCTCGGCCCTCAGGTCGGGGAGTTTGAACGGCATTTCGCCGACTTCGTGCACGCCCGCCATGCGGTGGGGGTCGGCGACGGCATGGCCGCGCTGCGCCTCGCGCTGGCGGCGGTAGACATCGGGCCGGGCGACGAGGTGATCCTTCCGGCCAACACCTTCGTGGCCACCGCGCTGGCCGTCAGCGCGGTGGGAGCTCATCCTATCTTAGTGGACTGCGACGCGTCCACGTACAATATCGATCCGAGCCTGGTGGAAACCGCCATCACCCCGCGCACCCGCGCTATCATCCCCGTCCATTTGGCGGGACAAGCCGCGGATATGGACGCCCTCAACGAAATTGCCGGGCGGCGCGGACTCTACGTTATCGAAGACGCCGCGCAGGCTCACGGCACTTTGTACAAGAGCAAGCCCTGCGGGTCGCTGGGCACGCTCGCGTGTTTCAGCTTCTATCCGAGCAAGAATCTTGGCGCTTATGGCGACGGCGGCATGGTTACGACCAGCGACCCCCGGTTGGCGGAGCGCTTGACACGGCTGCGGGACTACGGTCAACGGCATAAGTACGAACACGTCGAGAAGGGTCTCAACAGCCGACTGGACACGCTGCAGGCCGCGGTGCTGAGCGTCAAATTACCCCGGCTTGCTCGCTGGAACGAAGCGCGGACCGCCCACGCAGACCGTTATCGGCGGCTCCTGGCAGGCATCGGCGATGTGACCGTCCAGGCGCCCATGCCTTACTCCACACACATTTATCATCTCTTCGTCGTGGAGACCGACCACCGAGACGCGGTCTTCGAGACCCTGCGGGCTGCTGGAATAGGCGTCGGGATCCATTATCCTATCCCCATTCATTTGCAGGAGGCGTATGCCGAGCTCGGATACGGCGAAGGGAGCTTCCCGCACACCGAGCGCTTGGCCAAGCGCGTGCTGTCTCTGCCGATGTTCCCGGAATTACACGAGGACCAAATTGACTACGTCGTCGATGCGATCCGGGATTTCTTTACGTCTCATTCCGAGAGGCTTGCGCATCGCCCGGTCGAAAGCACCCCAATATGAAGCCGCTGTTCAGCGGTCCCCTGGTATTCTTGCTATTCCTCGGCGCGCACTTCGTGGTCTGGCGGATCAGGCGTCCCGTCGGCCAGTACATAAGTCTCCTCGCGTTGAGTGCCATCGTGCTCATCGGCTCCTTTGCCGCGTTCGCTTGGATGGCGACGTGGGAACGGATTCCATGGTTCGTTCCCCGCGAGCCGGCGGACTACTTTTCCTATGTTCTTCTCTACGTCGCGCTGACGCTTGCCTATACGGTCACATATTCATGTGTACAGGCGGACAGCCCATCTTTTTCCATCCTCCTGACGGTCGACGGTTCCGGTGCGAAGGGCGTGGACAGGATGGAATTGGAAACCCGGTTTACCGACGAGGCGCTGATCATCCCCCGGCTCAACGATCTATTGACGGCCGGACTTGCTCGGCAGGTGGACCGGCAGTACGTGATCACCGCGGGCGGAGCCGGGCTGGCGCGAGTCCATCTCCTCTATCGTGGACTGATGCATCTCGAAAAGGGTGGTTAGACCCTGGTCTTCCCGCTGGTTCCGATCATCGGTCTCCTCGTGTGCGTGACTACGCACGTCGGGCTCACCCGTTGGGGGGCCGGACACGCGCGGGTGAAATCCACCTCCGCTGCCTTCGCGCTGGGATGCCTCAGCGTTGGCTGGTTCGTCGCGAGTTTCGCACCGCAGGCGGCATCCATGATGGATCTCGTAGGCCATGCCGTACTCTGGGCATTGACATACCTCAGTCTCGTCTATTGCTACGTTTTCGGGTTCTATAACGTGGGCGAGTCCGCCAGGCGAGTCCGCCTCCTGATCGAATTGCTCGCGGCGGGCGATCGTGGCCTGACGCTGCTGGAAATCCTTGAAAGGTACAACAGCAAAATGATCATCGACGCACGCCTCGTGAGGCTTCAGGCCGGCCGGCAGATCGCCGAGCGAGACGGGCGATTCTTTACCGAGTGGCCGGTGATGCTCTGGATGGCGAGAGTTATGGTTTTCCTGAAAAAGGTGCTCCTTGGGGCGGACTCGGAATTCAGGGTTTCGCAGCCCACGGGGAGCCTCTTGCGATGAGCCCGTGCATACGATGAAGGGTCCATCAATCTCCATCATCGTCGCTGCTCTTGATGAACAAGATGGCCTCGCGCCATCCGTTCACGCGATCCAGGCCGCCCTCAACGACATCTGCTCGTATGAGATCATCGTCGTCGACGACGGCAGCCGGGACCGGACCGGGGCGATCGCCGACGATCTGGCCGCAGGCAGCGCCGGCATCCGCGTCATCCACAACCCGTGTAACTTAGGTCTTGGGGGATCCTATCGCAGAGGCTTTGAGCTGGTCCGCGGTCAGTACACGCTGTTGATTCCGGCGGACAACGAAACTCCGTCGGACACCATCCGCGCGATTGCAAAACAGGCGGGGAGAGCCGATATCATCGTCACGCACACGCTGAACTGGTACATCCGGCCGGTACACCGCTGGATCCTGTCGCATCTGTATACCGCAATCGTGAATGCGCTCTTCGGTTTTCGCCTCCGTTACTACAATGGGAACTGTCTAATCCGCAGCGCGGCGCTGCGCACCATCGCTCTCGATACGTCGGGATCCGCGTACATGACCGCGATCCTGGTGAGGCTCTTGAAGCAGGGATACAGCTATGCCGGCATCGGGATTATGTTGCAGCCGCGTTGCGGAGCTCGGCGGCCCCTGGGTCTGAGAAGCTTCATCGACGTTGCTCGTTCAATCGGAAGGTTGTGGGTAGAAGTCCGGTTGCTTCCGGTACTGAGGCGAGGCAGTCCGGCGGCCGCTTCGCCGCGCCCGACGCTCCCCGTCGGCGGCAAAGAGGCAGCAGAGGGTGAGGACCCGGCGAGAGTCAACCTCTAAGGGCAGCCGTCCCACGGCCCGGGCGCCTTCAGGAGGGCGGGGCGTACCACCGTCATCCCCTTCGGATCCCGACAGTAGAGCTTCCCCGTCCCTCCCGCCGCCAGAAAGATCAATTGGTATATCGACCCTTTCTCGTTCGAGTAGCCATGGATGTTGTCGCCCTCGTCCCCGGCCCACGCCTTGAAAATCACCGGCGCCGGCTTAACCGGCCACTCGCTCTCTGGCCCCAAGTGCTCGACGATGTTTGGCCAGTAGCCTGTGATGCCCCCCGGATACGCCCCTCCGTGATGGCCCGCATACCGCTGCAGAGCGGCAGCCACCTTATCCGCAAGCGCGATCGCCGCCTTATCGTTCTCCTCCGGCGAGGCGATGCGAGTCGAAGGACACCCCGCCCACGGCCCGGGCGCCTTCAGGAGGACGGGGCTTATCACCGTCATCCCCTTCGGATCCCGACAGTAGAGCTTCCCCGTCCCTCCCGCCGCCAGAAAGATCAATTGGTATATCGACCCTTTCTCGTTCGAGTAGCCATGGATGTTGTCGCCCTCGTCCCCGGCCCACGCCTTGAAAATCACCGGCGCCGGCTTGACCGGCCACTCGCTCTCCGGCCCCAGTTTCTGGACGATGTTTGGCCAGTAGCCTTTGATGCCCCCCGGATACGCCCCTCCGTGATGGCCCGCATACCGCTGCAGAGCGGCAGCCACCTTGTCCGCCAACGCGATCGCAGTCCTGTCACGCCCATTTTGCCGCGACTGACCGTGACGCGCGGCAAACAGACCCACAGCCAGCGCAAGAAGTGCGATGACGCCGGTTGCGAGGAGCAGCCTGACAACCGTAGATTTTCGATTCGACCCGTTAGTGCGATCAGTCACAGAAGTAAGACCTCCGTCTCGTGTCAGCGGTGACGAAGTACGGCTACCCGAAACGCACCAACCGTAAAGATCGCCTTCGGCGGGCCGAATGCGTCCGTAATCGCCTGGAGATTTATACTACCTATGTCTTCGCGGACGCCCCATACGATGAACTCCGGCGCGGTTTCCGAGTACCAGCGGGATCTCGACAGACAACACTGATTCAGATCACTCTCTACCGGCCGAATTGTGACATACCCTCGCGATTCTACCGTGACAATCGAACTTGCTCGGTACACACCCCACCCGTGGTGAAGTTGCTTAGCGGACAGCCACTCCACCAACTGCGGAATCCCCTCGGGCCAAGCACCGGCAATCGGTCTGGAAAACACCAGTAAGAACGAAACCAGCGCGATTGCCGCGTAGCCCGCGATCGCCAGCACCGCCGTGCGGATTTTGTGTCCGTCCCATTCCCCCACCAGCACTCCGGCGGTTCTGCCCGCCAGGGTGGCGCCGAAAAACACCGTCGCGCTGAGATAACGGGTGGTATTGAAACTCGTGGGCAGCGTGCTGCCGGTGTACGCCAGGATGTTGAAGAGACACGCAAGTGCGAGCACCGTCGAAATCCAGTCGTCATCCGTACCCTTGACCCAACGGCGCAAAGCACGCACACCAGCCCAGACCACCAAGACCAGGCCAAGAAGGTGGAGGAGCAGAATTGCAGTCCCCACGCCGAACATATTTTGGCCGAAGAAGTCTGCGCCGAACAAGTTGAGCATCCCGTGAATCGTAAGCGATAAATTGGCGCCGAGTTGGTCCCACGATACGAAATCGGCGCCCAATCCCAAAGTGACAAAGCCGCGCACGTTCAGCATCACAGAGGCGACCGCCCCAACCATCGTGCAGTAGCCCAATCCCACGAGGCCGACGGCGGCGCCTTTTCGAATCCACGAGGTGACGGCTTCCGTGAGGACCGGTAAGAGGCCGATCACGAGGGCTGATGGATCACCCGCGATGGCGAAGGCGAGAGCCACGACGGCGCCCGCTCCCCGAGGCCAACCCTGCCACCACCCCCGCCCGATCTGAGAGTGCATGATAATGGGCGCACGCCAGCCGGCAAACAACGCGATGGCAACGATGACAAACAGGCTGGTGCCGACATGACTCCCACCCACACCCAAGGCGAACCCTTGTAGATTGTTAGGGAAGTTCGTCTGTGCGGAGGGGAGGCCGACCAAAACAAAAGGTACCGAGGCCGCCACAATCCGGCCACGAGGCTTCATGCCTTGGGCCGCCGTCCAACATGTCGCTCCGACGAGGGCGGCATATAGAACGGCCGGCACCTCATGCATCAATGCGGGCGTAAAGCCGCGCACGAACAACGCCAGCGCGTACACCGGTATCTCAGTCGACCAAAGAGAGTGGGTTGCGAGGGACCACCCCTCGAGATTCCAATTCCCCCGGAGCATATCCAGGCCGGCAAGAACCGTGCTCGCATGGTCGGACCAAAGCTGGTATCGCCATGACACGCCGGTATACGCGAAGACGAGCAGTCCGGCGAGCGCCACGCCGCCAAGGAGGTAAAGCCCCCGCGGCGCGAAGCGGGACAAACTGCGAACGCCGCGATACCGCGGCGCCCACTGTCTTATGCTCGCGGGGCGGAGCACGGTTTGATAAACTCACCCACGAGGTCATCAACAGTGTCGGTGAAGGAGCACGATAGGAAGCGTGTCGGCTGTCCGAGGATCGCGATGGACCAATCTATACCGGACAAGCCCGATGGACCGGTCACAGAAAGAGAGAGAAAACGCATCCCCACAGAGAAATTTTCTCTTTTGGTTTTTGAATTCCCTTCACGGGTGAGGGCATCACTGACGCTTCAGTGGCGAGAGTAAGCCAACGGGGCCGGCGATTGCTGGGCTGGGCACCGGCTCGCCGTACCGGCTGTTTCCCTCCGATGACGACGCCTTTCTACCTACCAGCCCAGGGCGGGCGGCACTCCACTTGCGACAGCCGATCTTTACGTCATGGGTGGACTTCTGGAACTTACTCACGCCTGCGGTATCGGCCGGTCCGACTGCGCCCCTATTGTGGCAGAGCATAGCCGCAAACGGCATCGCGGCGCTTCTATGCGGTGCCGTCGTGGCCCGGTTGAGCCGCAACAGTTTTTCCGGCTACGTCGCTGCCCTGGCCTTCGCGGTCTCCTGTTGGCCCGCGACCTATCTGTTCATGGCATCATACACGTCGTTCGGAAGTTTGCTCTCGCTCCTCCTGGTCGCTCTGATACTTCTGGGATATTTCCGCTGGGCGGAGGGGTCGCATACGGCAGTCGCGGGGATATGGCGGTCCCCGTCGTTTCTCATCGTGGCGGCGGGTTGCGTGGGAGCTCTTCTGATCCTCGCGTCACCCGGAGCGCCGGTGATGCTGGCCGTGGCGACGGCCGGCGTCGCGTACTTGTTCTGGGGGCCGTGGCGTCATTGTGTGGGCTGGTTGGGGCTTTTCGCCGCGCCCGTGGTCATCTGCATCGTCGGTATCCTGGTCTTCAATTACGAGATGTTCAACGCAATGTTCCGGCACGTAAGCGAGAATATCCAGTCGGTCCATTACGCCGAAGCCCGCGCGAGGTTCGGGTACATTCCCAGGCCGCCGTTCGGGACGATATTCTTCATCCTACGCTACTACTCTCCATCAGTGCTGGTGCTGCTTATTTCGGTGCTCTCTGCATAGATCGCCGCGAGACTCTTGCGTGTAGCGGACGGCGTGGAAGCGCGGGCGATCGACGCCGTGTGCATCCTCGCGGTGGGGCATGCTCTACTGATCGATATCGCGCCTACCACCAAGTTGGCCAGATCGCACTTTGTCGCCTATCCGCTGCTGGTCATCGGCGCCACCGCCGCGGCCGTGGTCCTCACACGCTGTGTCAGGAATCGGCGATGGGCGTCCGCGATGGCCGCCGCCGTGTTGGCCTTGTTTGTGGTCGGGGCATACGAAAATATCAACCTGATCGTCCAGTTGCGGTCCGCAAAGCAGTCCGCGTTTGACGCAATCGAACGGCTGGGGACGGAACCTGTTTATTTCGTCGGGAATGAGGCGGAACGTGCGGTGCTGAATTTCGTGCTGCACCACGAGAGCACAGCGGAGGGAGCGACCAAATCACTCCTCCCTATTGGCGCCGACGAATTCGCGACTATTGTGAGCGGAACTGAACAAGCGAGGCAATTACACCTGGGCGTGCGGAAAATTTCCGTGATTATCGGCCCGAACGGGGCCTGGAGCGGACGAAGTATTCGACAGGAGTGTGTCTCGCCGGATACCCCCGGGGTGCGCGCGCGTGTGCCTGAGGACATGCGGGCGATCCGGCTGCCACACTATATCTATTTTCCCGCTTTTTTGTTTGAAGAGGAGATCTGCGAAGCCCTGTATCTTCGTCGCGAAGTACCGGATTTTCGGCGTCAGGACCTCGGTCTCACGCTGTGGGGTGCCCGACCGTAGAACCTGATGCGTGACTGAACTGCTTCAGCCAGAGCGCGAGCACGACGACCGCCCAGATCCGGGACCAGTGGATCCGGCCGGCCCGCACGCCGGCCCAGAGCCGGCTGACCGCCGCAGGCTCGAAGATCTCCACGTCGCACAGCGTTTCATCAACTCGCGACCGCAGGGGGCCCTCGAGCCACCGCCCGAGCGGGAATGTGAACCCGCGCTTCGCGCCGCCCGTCCCCGGCGGCAGGCGATCCTTGAGCGCCTCCAGGAGCAGCCGCTTCGGCGGATGTCCATTCGCCCGCACCGACCCCGGCAACCCGGCGGCAAACTCTACCAGCGGATGGTCGAGGAACGGCACCCGAACTTCCAGGCTGTGCGCCATGCTCATCGTATCCGTGTCCCGTAGTAGCTGATTGTGCATGTATCCGCGCAGCTCCAGGACGCCTGTCGCGGCAATCGGATCCTCGGGGAGGGACGGGGCGAGCGCAGCGAGCGCGGCGGCCGCATTGAATTCACGGACGGCGTCACGAATCGGTCCGGGCCTGAGAAGATGCCCGAGTTCCTCTCGAGTCAGCAGCCCTCGGACGACGGCGTAGGCGGACGCGAGCGTCGGCTGTTCGCGCAGGCTCTCCCGCAGCCTGGCCGACCCCGAAAACGGCGCCACGGCCAGCACGCTTTCCGCCGCATAGCGCGCCGGTCCAAACCGCCCAAGGATCTGCCGCCATGCCTTGAGGCGTGGCGTCTGGCGGAATGACGGGTATCCGCAGAAGAGCTCGTCGCCGCCCAAACCCGAAAGCGCGACGACCGTCCCCGAGCGACGTGTGGCACGCGATACATAATATGTATTGATGCCGTCAATCGTGGGCTGGTCCATTGCGGCGACGATGTCATCAAGATCGTGCGCCACGTCCTCGCCGGACACTCGCCACGCGGTGTGTTCGGTGCCAAACCAACCGGCGGCGCGGCCGGCCTCGGCGCCCTCATCAAACTCAGGTTCCGCGAACGTGATCGAGAACGTCCGGATTCGAGAGTGGCCCGCCTCGCGCATCATCGCGACAATTGCACTCGAATCCACCCCGCCGCTGAGGAACACGCCGAGTGGAACATCGCTGATCAGATGGCGCGCAACGGCATCCCTCAATCGATCCCGCAGTTCGTCCGACGGCGGCGCCCCACGGCCGGCGCTCGATCGCGGCTCCGGGATCTCCCAATATCGGCGGGGGGCGGTCGCGTCCCCGCCGGGGTTCAGGGTCACTGTGCTGGCCGGAGGAACTTCCATCACTCCCTCAAGCACCGACAACGGACCGGGGACCGATCCAAGCCTCAGATACGCGGCGAGCGCCACGGAGTTCAACGCCGCCGGAATCAGGCCGGAGACCCGGAGGGCGCGGATTTCCTGGGCGAACACCCAGCCCGTGCTGCCGCGGCCATAGTACAGAGGCTTGATGCCCAGCCGGTCCCGGGCCAACATCAACGTCCGCGCCCGACCGTCCCAGAGACCAAACGCAAACATCCCCCGCAGGCGCCGGACCATTTCAGGTCCGTCACGGAGGTAGAGGCCGAGAATCACCTCCGTGTCCGAATGGCCGCGAAACGGATAGCCGGACGCCTCGAGTTCTTGGCGCAGTTCGGGGAAATTGTAGATTTCGCCGTTGTAGGTCAGCACGACCTGACCGCTCGGATCAACCATCGGCTGGTGTCCTGCGGCCGACAGATCGATGATGGCCAGCCGCCGATTGCCAAGCGCCGCGCGCCCCGCGGGATCAAGCCAGGCGCCCTGGTCATCGGGGCCTCTGTGAGCGACGGCGGAGTTCATCCCGGCCGTCGCCTGCGCAAGCACGGTCGCATCGGCGGGCCGGTCGAGATAGATGCCGCAGATACCGCACATGTACTGCCTACCTTGGGGTGCCCGCTGCGAACCAGTCCAACGTCCGGCGCAGACCATCTTGCAACTGGACCATGAACCCGGCCCCACCCGTGACCACGACCCTCATCGGCCGATCCCGATGTAGCGGAACCCCAGCGCCCGCGCCTGTTGCGGATCGATCACGTTGCGGCCGTCGAGAATGACGGGACGCCGCATGAGACGTCGCACGCGCTCCAGGTCCAGCGTCTTGAACTCTTCCCAGTCGGTGAGCACCACCAGCGCATCGCTCTCTCGAACCGCCTCGTACGGATCAGGGCAGTACGACACCGCCGGCAAGAGGCGGCGCGCGTTCTCCGCGGCGACCGGATCGTAAGCGCGGACCGAGGCCCCTTCCTGCAGCAGGCGCTCGACGATGGCGATCGCAGGCGCCTCGCGAATATCGTCCGTGTTCGGCTTGAACGCGAGGCCGAGCACGGCGATCGTTCGATTCGCAAGCACCCACAAGGCGTCTTTCAAATGTCGCAGCAGCACGTCGCGTTGTCCCGTATTCACGTTGGCGACTTCTTCGAGCAGCCGGAAATCGTATCCGACCGCCCGCGCGATGCGGATGAACGCGGAGACGTCCTTCGGAAAGCATGAGCCTCCGTAACCGACGCCTGCATCCAAGAATGCCCGTCCGATGCGGGCATCATGTCCCATGCCTTCCGCCACCAGATGCACGTCGGCGCCGACGCGCTCACACACGTTGGCCACCGCGTTGATGTACGAAATTTTCATCGCCAAAAACGCGTTGCTCGCGTGCTTAATGAGTTCGGCTGTGGCCAGGTCGGTCACCATAATGGGACAGTCGAACGGGGCGTAGAGAGTGCGCAGCAGGCGCTCGCTGCGCTCGTTGGCGACCCCCAAGATGATCCGGTCCGGATGCAAGAAATCCTCGATCGCGGATCCCTCTCGTGTAAACTCGGGGTTGCACGCGACGTCGAACGGCACCGCGCCGCCCGTCAGCAGGAGGATCTGGTCCCGGATCCGCTCGCCGGTGCGAACCGGTACCGTGCTCTTTTCGACGATGAGACGATAATCATCGAGTGCGCCTGCGATCGTCTCGGCGGCCGCCGAGACCGCGGTCAGATCGGCGTCTCCGCTCTCCAGCGACGGTGTGCCGACGGTGATGAAGATGACCTCTGATTCGCGAACCGCCCTCGCCGTATCCGTCGTGAACTGGAGGCGGCCGGCCTGTCTGCCGCGGGTGAGCAACGCTTCCAAGCCCGGTTCGAAGATGGGGGGCCGACCGGCCTCGAGAAGACGAATTCGCTCGGCGTCGAGATCGACGCCGATCACGTCGTGGCCGAGATCCGCGAAACACACCGCAGCAACGAGACCCACGTATCCGGTGCCGATAACGCTCAATCGCATGCGTTAGTCCTGCAACGTCATCCGCCGTGCTGGGGCATATCTACGCCCGGCCTCGACGAGCGTTCGGCCAGCAGCGTCCCTGGCTTCATGCCGTACTCCACGACCAGCGCGAGCACGATGCCGATCGCTACGCCGACGAGCGCGCTCATCAGGACGATTTGGACAAGCGGCAGCGTCGGCGGAGTAGACACGGCGACGGTGCTGAGAAGCCTGGGGGGTTGAATGTCGAGCATCTGGAGCCTCAAGTCTTTTTCCGTCTGAAAGGCACCCGCGAACAGGCCCTGCATTCCGGATAACGCGTTGCCCAGCGTGATGCCTTGGAGTACCCCGCTGGTGTCGGCGCCGCCGCCGGACACGGCTTGCCGCCGCGCGGAATTCACGCCCAAACTGTAAAACGTCGAGGCGGACGCAGTGATGGCGTCGAGGACCTGCTTCAAGACCTGTTGGCGGTCGGCGGCCTCTTTCCGTCCTTCTTCCAAGATCCCAGCCGCCACGGCCTGCGCGACCTTCTTTGCTTCGGGCAGGGAGTTGGCGGGAGCGACAGCCGCGACACGAATCACATTGCCATAGCTTTGCAGCGTCTCAACTCTGACGGCAACGAGCGGCCGCGGTGAATCCACAAGATTCAGAGGCACGCCGGCCCTGTCGAGCAGCAAGTCCACAACGCCTCGGTTGCTCAGCAGCGAGACGATGGCGCCCGGATTCGAATAAACGCTGGCGGTGTTCTTGGCGGGTTGAACAAGAATGGAGACCTGTACTTTAGGCCGCGCCAGCTGCCACGCGTCGGCTGCGATGCCGAGGATGCACACCGCGACCGCGACGCCGGCGATCAGCATCTTGCGGCGCCAAAGGGCGGCCATGTACCGTCGCAGTTCGTTCTCGTCTTCCACCGGCTTCCCCCCTAGCCTCTCATCTGCCGTCCGATTCTACCACATCAGACCACGATCCCGTGCGCTCGTTCGGCACAACCAGGAGGGCCAGCAGCAGCCACAGGACCGCGCTCGTGCTGATCGAGAACAACGTATTGTCGGCAAACTGATCCACGAGCAGTCCCACCCACAACGCCGCGATGACGGGCCGCCAGAGTTGCCCGTGACGGGCGACGTCGGTGGCCACGCCTTGTCGACGCCAACGCCCCGACCGCCAAGCCTGCAGCGCGGCGACGGCGACCCACAAAGCGGCCCCGAGCCCCACGAGTCCCGTCTCCACCGCCAAGTTGAGCCACAGGTTGAACGCGAACGGTTCCGGACTCATGCGGGGCGACCGCCACTTGTCGTAGGCCGTCTCGAACGTCCCAAATCCGGTCCCCAGAAACGGACGGGCAGCGATCATCTGGAATGATGTATGCCAGATCTCCACACGGTTTCCGGCCACGTCTGCCGGTGTATGTATGAGCCGGTTCGTGAACTGCGGGGTCGCGGCGGTGATTCCTATCAGCAGCACCAGACCCGCGATGGTGACCGCCGCCATTCGCGCCGGGCGCGCCCGCAATTCGCGCCACACGAGATAGGCGGTCCCGAAACCCCACCCGGCGAGCGACGCGCGCGAGCCGGAGGCGACCAACCCCGCTAAACACACGACGCCCGCACCGGCCCACAGCCAGCGGTCCCAGTCACTGCTCTTGAACGCCAGCCCCAAGGAGACAATGCTGCCCAGAAGCAAGGTGGTGCCGAGTCCATTTGGACCGACCCCGCGGGGAATCTCGGCCCGGGCGTGGGACAACGCGCTGCTCCACGAAGTGATCAAAATTTGAACGTGGGTGGTACTGCTGTACGCAAGTCCCACCAAGGCCGCGATCACGGCTCCGATTGCCCAGAGTCGCAACAACGTTGAGCGCAATGCGGCATCACGCTCCAGGAGCCAGACAAACGATCCGAGGTACACCGCGCCCGAAATCAAGAGCATGAGCGTCACGCCCGACGCAAGTCCCCTGTACGGCGATGCGACCGCCGAAATGACGAGGACGCCGCCGAACACCGCCAACGGTAGGTCGAGAGGCGTTCGCGTCCACAGGAAGACGCGGTATCTGCCCAGGCCCCACAGCGCACCAAGGAACAACAGGCCGAAGCCGATCGTCGAGTAACCGAGTGAGTAACCGAGAACGGTGACCGCCGTCGCAAAGGCCGTGTATCGGGCGAACCCGCGCGTCCCGTCCGCCGTGGGCCGCAGAGGGATGTCCCGGAGATGCCTGGACGCGTTGATCACGTTCGTCTCATGTGAGCGACCACCGTCATTGTAGAGAATGATTCGGGTTCTGCCGAGCGGTTCCCCGTGCGTAATTGATCTCAATCGAGAAATTCCGGCGCGCCTCGAGAAGGGGAGCCGCACGCGGGGACAAACCTTCTCTTTATGCTGCCACCGGCCCACATCTTTCGTGAGTACGATATCCGCGGCGTCGTCGGCAAAGATCTGGACGCCGAGGGCGCGGAGACGATCGCCCGGTCCTTCGGCACGTACCTCGGCCGCGCCGGAGTGCGGCATGCCGTCGTCGGCCACGACAACCGCATCAGTTCCAAGGAACTCTACGCGGCGGCCGTCCGTGGACTCACGGCCGCGGGATGCGATACGACCGGAATAGACCTGGCCGTCACGCCGATGTTGTACTTCGCCCTCCACCACTTCGAAGTCCAGGGCGGCATGATGGTTACGGCCAGTCACAACCCTCCAGAGTTCAACGGCTTCAAGCTGTGCTTCGGCGCTGGGACGCTGTACGGCGCACAGATCGAAGAGATTCGCGCCCTGGCCGGAATGCCGGCGAAGAGTGTCAACACCGGCGCGAGCGACACCCGCGCCGTCTTTCCGGCGTACCGGCAAACCCTCGTCGAGCGGATCAAGTTGGGACCACGCCGCCTTCGTGTCGCGCTCGACTGCGGAAACGGCACGGCGGGAGCCTTCGCCCCGGAGATCTTCCGGGTGTGGGGATGCGATGTGTTGCCGCTGTACTGTGATCTCGACCCGTCGTTTCCGCACCATCATCCGGACCCCGTCGCGCCCGAAAACCTGACCGACCTCATTCGGCTCGTGCGCGACGGTCACGCCGATCTGGGTATCGGCCTGGACGGCGACGGGGACCGGATCGGCGTCGTCGACGACCAGGGCGCCATCCTGTGGGGCGATCTCTTGATGGCGTTGTTCTGGCGCGAGGTGCTCGCCGCCCACCCCGGCGCCGTCGCCCTGGTTGAAGTGAAGTGTTCCCAGGCATTGATCGACGAGATCCGGCGTCTCGGCGGCCGTCCCGAGTTTACGCGAACCGGCCACTCGCTCATCAAAGCCCGCATGCGCGAGGTCGGAGCCGTCTTCGCGGGCGAAATGTCGGGACACATGTTCTTCGCGGACGAGTACTATGGGTTCGACGATGCTCTCTACGCGGCCGGGCGGTTGTTGCGCCTGCTCTCGCACACCGAGCGGCCGTTGTCGGCTCTGGCCGCGGAAATCCCACGGTATTACGCGACGCCTGAGATTCGCGTGGCGTGCCCAGACAATCGAAAGTTCCAGGTGGTCGAGGCACTGACGCGGGAGTTTCGCTCAAAGTATCAGGTCATCGATGTCGACGGCGCCCGGATCGTGTTTCCCGACGGGTGGGCGCTCGTGCGCGCCAGCAACACGGAACCCGTTCTCGTAGTGCGAGCGGAAGGGACGAGGCCCGAGGCGCTTGAACGCGCCAAGGGCGTCCTCACAGAGGCTCTTCGCCGACACGCCGACGTCGCGCCGGTCTCATGGTAGGCCGCACCCGGTTGCTTCGCGGCGCCGCGGCCCTCGTGATCGGTATTGTCGCGATGTCGCTGGCGTATCCCGCGCTGGCCCAGGCGCCCGTCATGCCCGACCAGGGCCCCGTAACGCTCACGGCTGACCACATCGAGTACGATACGCAGACCGGCAATGTCGTCGCCGATGGGCACGTGGTCGCCACACGGGGCGGCTCCACGATCACGGCCGATCATCTCGCCGGGAATCTCAAGACCGGTGACGCGCAGGCGACCGGCCACGTGGTCTTGACTCAGCCCGGTCGCAGGGCCACGGGTGAGGCGCTCAGGTACAATTATCGGACTCAGATCGGCAAGATGACTCAGGCGGTCGCCAAGTACGCGCCGTGGACCGTGACGGGACGGACCGTCACGACTGCAGCCGGACAAAGCGTGGCGCTCACGGCCTCCGCGACGCCCTGCGATCCCGCGCACCCGGCGTTCCTCATCACCGCGCGTCGGGTGGTCGTGGTGCCCGACGACTACCTGACGGCGTACGACGCCGTGCTCTACGTATACGGCGTCCCCGTATTCTACGTCCCCGCGTACACGGCCTCGCTCAAGCGCGGCCGAAACGCGGCCAGCGGCCCGACCCTCGGCTACGACAACTTCAACGGGATCTGGGCCGAGTATAGGCAGTACGTTCCCTTCGGCGACTGGCAGGCTCAAGTGCGAGCGCGTCTCGGGACGCGGTCCGGCCTCTCGGGAGAGGCGATCATCGATCGGTATTTTCCAGATTACCTCATCGACGTTCATCTCGGCCGCGTTGTGACTTTCGATCAAAACGGCCACCAGTTCGATCTCGATCAGGACACCGTGGAAGTGGATCTCCACGACCACCGTATCCCCGGCCTGCAGCTGACCTACAACGCCAGCGTTCAGGCGGGTACGTTCTATGAAAGCCAGACCTTCGCAAGTGCTTTCCGGGAAGAAGGATTGCTGACAGTGACGAGCGACACCCTTCCTCTCAGCCCGTCGTTGACCGCATCCGCTGGCGGCTACTATCGTTACGACACGTACAGCACGGGGAACATCCGCAACATCCTCGCAGGCTCAGCGGCCATTACTCAGGTCCTCAGTCGAGACAGTTCCACTGCGTTGTCGTACAACTTTGCTACCGTTTATGGGACGACGCCATTCTCGTTCGACGGCGTCGGGACCGACAGCGCCATCGGACTGAGCTATAGTTACTACCCATACCGCGGATTGTTTCAAGCCGGGACAATCAGTGGAACGTACGATTTTCTCACGCAGCAAACCACCGCAACGCTGAGCCTGGGTTTTAGTGCCAGCCCCTCGATCCAGTTCGGCACCAGCGTGCAATATAACGTAACCACTCAGCAGATCGTAGAGATCGATTACGTGGTGAACGCCACGTGCGATTGCGTGGCACTCGGCGTAGTCTATCAGACCTTTCCTACCGCCCCGGCCGCGAATCGCTGGTTTATCACGTTGGGTATCAATACGCTTCCCGGGATTGCCACAACGTTCAGACTCGGGGGCCCGCCGTAAGTTGATCTCGCTCACCGACCAGACGACCCATTTAATCCTCGGGTGTCGGTTGAGATTCAAGGCCGATGAAGAGGGAGGTAAGGCTTAACTGGTCGCCACCACAACGAAACCGATCGCAACCAGCAGCACCCCCGTCCAGCGCTGGACGGACACCGGCTCATGGAGCACCCCGGCCGAAACCAGCACGACGAGTACGTATCCCAGCCCGAGAAGCGGATATGCGTAACTCAAAGCCGAGCGCGACAAAACGGTGATCCATAAGAGTGACGCGACACCGTACAGCAAAAGCGCCCCGAGCGTCATAGGGCGCAAGATGTTACCGACGAGGTCGGTCGGCCCGTGCACAGGCGTCTGTGCACCAAGTTTGAGCATCACCTGGCCGATCGTTCCCATACAGAGCGACACGAGCACCAACAGCACGATCTGCACCAATCGCTCGCCTCCTGGCACGTCTCGGGTTACGGACAGACCTACTCGCCGACGTAGAGCATGGAGAAGAAGGTACCGGAATGTTGATCGCGTTCAGTGCGCCGCCGGTATCCTGATAGACAAGGACTTGGATGTAATCGGTAGCGTTTAGCGACAGAACCGGAGAGGTAATCCCCATATTCTGCGGGCCGCTCGTCCGAGGTGCCACGTCCAATTCGGTATAGGTCGTCGCACCGTTTTTCGCGAACCAGACGGCGCGTGTAGTTCCCGACGCGCTGCTGTCGAAGGAGACTCCAGCCGAACAGATATACTTCCCGGTGATCGGCGCGGTGAGCCGCGTCGGCTGCCCGGCCGAATACATCCCGTCCGTATTGATATCTGCCACGTCGAACGAGAGCACCGTGGCGCTGTTGCTCGGAATAGACTGAACCTTAGCGGACAAATGAACCGACGCCATCGACTGGAGCATCCGGAAGCGGTTGATCGCGTCGGTCTGGACCGCGCCGGCGAAGTTTGCTGTGACTGACATGTCTGCCACCTCCGCTTTATCGCAAATTTTTGGTTCTCACGATAAATCTTCGTATCTTTTGAATTCTGCGGCGAAGGGCTGGCTGAAACTAAGCATATCTATTTGAGAACCAGTGTGGCATTTCCTCGGAGCCCCGGATGTCCCTCCCGGCGCCAGCGGGCGAGCCACTTGTAGGCTGGCGGACGAGAAATGCCCAAGGAGACGGCTGCTTGCGCGACCGGACAATGCAACTCTTTCGCGCCCGACGGAAGGAGTGCAGGTCTCAAAATGGGAATCCCCCGTACAAATGAACCCACGTCCGTGCGAGACAGCTTGCTTGGCTTTCGTTTTCATGCTGGCGACTGTCAATAGGTAACCTCATCGGCGCCTCCGCCGCTATGAGACCGTCCCTCCTCAAATGACCGGACCGCGAGACGGCGCTGCGCCGTGGGAAGGGGCCCACTTTCCAGCCGGCGTCTACCGCTTGGGTCTCGTGTGCATGACTCTGCTCGGCGCGGCCCTGCGTTTCGCGCATATCGCACGGCCCTTCAATCACCTTATGGCATGGAACGAAGGGCACTATGCGATGATCGCGCTCAATTTCGACCGGTACGGACTGTGGTCCCAGCACAACGAGCTCGGCGTGGACCGTACGTTTTCGCCGGGCGGGCCGTGGCTCATCTGGGCCTCGATGAAATTGTTCGGCCCGTCGGAAGCCGCGGCCCGGCTGCCCATCGTGCTCGCCGGAATCGCGGCGATTCCCCTGGTCGCCGCCCTAGCGCGGCGGCTCATGCGGAGCGAGCAGGTCGCGCTGACGGCCGCCGCCTTCGTTGCGGTTGCGCCCGGTTTGATTTACTTTTCACAGAACCTACAGCTCGATACGCTCAGCATCTGCTGCGCGCTGGCCGCGGCCGTGTCGATGCTGCGGTACCGCGATACGGGGCACGGCACCGCGGCCGTCTGGGCCGGCGTGTGGCTGGCCGTGGCGGTCTGGCTCAAGTTCACGATCCTCCTTCTGTATCCGGCATTTCTCGTGATGTGGTGGCCGGTCCGTCCGAGGTCCCCCCTCGCGGCTGCCGTCAGGGCCGCCGCGTTCGCCGCGATCACGGCGCTTCCGAGCCTGGTCTGGATCGCCGCGGGCTGGCTCACGTTCCAGGCGTCTTCGGGGTTTACGAAGCGGTTCTTCTTCCGGGACTGGGATCTTCGCGGCATCGTGAAGGCGCTGTCCGAGATCCCGCTCGCGGTGGAGGCGCATTTGTTCATTGCTGTTTTTCTGCTTATCTTCTTTGGGGTCTCGGCAACGATACGCTGGCGCCCGCAATTTCACGCAATTTGGGTATGGTGCGTGCCGTGGATCCTTCTGTACATCTTCGCGCCGTGGGATAGCCTGGTGAACCGTTATTACGACCTCCCCGCCACGTATTTGCTCACCATCGTCGCCGCGGTCGGCTTGTGGAGATGGACCACGAAGGGCTCGCGGGCAGAGTGGCAGCGGGCGCTCGTCGCCGGCCTCGTGGTCGTCATCGGCCTGACCGCGGCGTATGACGCCTGGGATCCGATGACGGACCGGATCGCGCGCGCCTCCATGGCGCACGTGCCGCCCATCGACCCGTCGCCTTTCTATTCTGCGAAGATCGTGGCCGGGCTGCCGCCGGGACGGACGATCGCGGATACGCCGCAGACGATGTTCTACGCGGGAGGAGATCCCGCGTGGATCGACATCACCGGCGGTGACGTCCGCTGGAAGATCGATCCAGAGATATACGATTACGTCGTCCTCAACGATTACGGCCATGGGCAGGAACCGTATTACGCGATCGACGCCGCGCTTCGCGACCAGTTCGCGCGCCATCATTATGTACAGATCGCACCCGGCGCATGGGCGCACGTCCGGACCCGCGTCGCCGACCTTGGAGGCTACCGCGATCCAACCACCCCGTTCTGGTCCCCGGCACAGGCCTGGCTCCGTCCCGGAATGACCGTCTGGGAATGACCCCGCCTCTGCGCGTCGTCGTGAACGCGGTGGCCGCGCGGATGGGTGGAGCCGCGACCCACCTGCCCGACTTTCTCCAGACGGCCGGCCGGCGGTATCCGGACGACGCGTTCGTCACCTACGTGAATTCGGACTGGCATCTGCCGGGACTCCCGGCGAACGTCCGTCTCGTCGACGCCGGAGCGCTCCGCAACCGATTCGCCCACGCCGCCTGGGATCAGTGGGGCATCGCCCGCGTAGCCGTCCGAGAACGCGCCGACGTGCTGCTGTCGCTTCTGAACTTCGGCCCGATCCGGCCGCCGGTACCGCAGGTCGTGCTCGAACGCAACCCGGTCTACTTCTGTCCGTACTATCTCGGCACGCTTGGACGCCGGCGCGCGCTCGAGGTTGGGGCGACGCGTGCGCTCGCGCACGCCGTGATGCGCGGGGCGCGGCAAGTGATCACGCCGTCGGCGGCAATGCGGGACATGATCCGCGCCCGCTATCCGAGCCTGCCGTCTGAAAAATTCCGCGTGATTCCGCACGGGTTCGGTGACGCGGCGTTCCGCGCAGGCGGCGCGCTGCCCGGCGACGCCTCGTCACAGATGGCCGATTCGGGCGGCGTCCGGCTGCTGTACGTGTCGCACGCCGCGTCGTACAAGGGCGTTGAACTATTGCTCGAGGTCAGCCGGGTGCTGCGCGATGAGGGGGCGCTGCGCGCAACGACCTGGCTGACGGTCGCCCGAGAGGACTGGCCCGAGGGCTTCTCTCGGTACGTCGCGTTTATCCAACGGCACCGGCTCGAGACGCAAGTCCGGCTCCTAGGGCGCATCCCGCATGGGGCCGTGCACCGTGTCTACGAAGCCGCGGACCTGTTCGTGTACCCGAGCCTGTGCGAATCGTTTGGCTTTCCGCTGGTCGAAGCGATGGCGAGCGGTTTACCGATCGTTGCGGGGGACCTTCCCCTCAACCGGGAGATGTGCGGGAACGCAGCGGTCTACTATCCGGCGCGAGATCCCGCCGCGCTTGCGCGCGAAATCGCCCGCGTCGCCGGGGACGAAGCGCTGCGCGAAACCCTGGCCGTCGCCGGCCGAAAGCGGGCGAGTCAATTCTCGTGGGACGACCATGTAGATGGGGTGATGAGGGTCCTTCGTGAGGTCGTGGATATCGAGCGTGCGTGTTGACGCTGCGAATCTGCGCATGAGACAATTGCTACCGCAATGGCAAAGCAGGGTGCCGTTTCTCGCAAGCCGCGGGTGGATCCCGTCCGGGCTGCCCTGGAGCGCCTCGCCGAGGCCCAGGAGGAGACCCAGGCGGAGCTACGCACACTCGCCCAGGCCCAGCGGCGAACGGAGGAGCGTCTCGAGGAGCTCGCAAGAGATCTCAAGGAACTTGCAAGAGATATCCAGGTCCTCACCCGCAACCTGCAACACCTCGACGGACGCGTCGGGAACATTGAGGGACGGCTCCTTGAGGACCGGTATCGAGACGATCCCTTTTCGTTCTTCCAAACCGTCCTCAAACGGATGCGTGTCGTCCCGAAGCAAGAGCTTGACGCCCTCGCCAGCGATTTTATCGATCGCGGAGAGCTCGGTGACCGCGACCGGGAGGATCTCCTGCGCGCCGATATCGTCGTGTATGGACGCCCCAAGGACGCCGCGACAAACGCGTATCTCGTTGCCGAGGTGTCGGCCACCATCCAACCGCACGACGTCGCCCGTGCCATCCGGCGCGCCGAGCTGCTGTCCCGACTAACCGGGGAGCCGGCGCTTCCGGCCGTCGCGGGTACCGCCCTTGACCCGGACGCCGCCACCGTGGGGCGTGCCATCTGGCGAATTCTCGACGGCATCGCCGTTGCACCCGGCCAGCCCATTCCTGAGTCTGTAACCGAGCGCGGGTAGGAGTTCGGCGGGACATCATGTGGCGGAGCAGCGGGAGAACCCAGGCCCCTCACCTCTTCTACCGGCGGATTTTGGCCTAATCTGATCACCCGTCTCGCTACATGAGCCTTTCGCGACGACCCCGGCCATGATACGATAAGCGCGACGACGAGGGGGATGGTCAATGGCGATCACCATGCGACCCGCAAGACCGGTGACGGATGAGGAGCTTCTGGCCCTCTCTGAGCTCAACCCGGAGTATCAGTTCGAGCGCAGCGCGGCGGGGGAGCTTATTTTGACCCCGACCAGCGCACGATCGGGGCGACGGGAAGCCAACCTGATCTCCCAGCTTGAGCGCTGGGCGCAGCGCGGGAACCATGGTGCCGTATTCAGTCCGACCACGGGATTTCGGCTGCCGATGGGGGAATTCTACCTGCCTGACGCGGCGTGGGTGCGGCGCGAACGCTGGGACGCGCTCCCTTCGGACGCGCGGGACGAGTTCCTGTATCTGTGTCCGGACGCGGCGTTCGAGATTCGGGCAAAGAGCAGCCGGCTCGGCGATCTCCGAAACAAGATGCGGGCCTATCTCGCCAACGGAGCGCAGATCGCCGTGCTGATCGACCCGTACGAGCGCACCGTCGAGATCTATCGGCCCGGGCGGGAACCGGAGACCCACCAGGAGCCTGACGCTCTCACGCTCGATCCGGAGCTGCAGGGGTTTACCCTCGACCTGGCACCGCTGTTTGCGGAGTAATCGCGAAGTTCACCCCATTTCGGCAGGACATCATAGGGCCTTCGGCGTATAAAAACAGCCCAGGACAACGGCGCTCATCGATGCATCCTGGGAACATCTCCACCATGTTTCACAGGCGTCGCCCGGAGTTGCTACGGAGCGACGGCAGACCCGACGCCTCTCCCCTCGTCCCATCGGTCCTCGTGGTAGCGTGACGACCCTCGGCCAGATCCTGACCCGGCGGTGCCTGCGGCAGATGGCCGGGGGCCGCTCCTTCGACCGCGGCCTAAAGTATTGGGCCGCCAACCGGGTCGCGGCCCTCGACGAGCGCCAGGGCACCATCACGGCGGCCGTCCGCGGCTCGCGGCGCTACAACGTCACGCTGCGGGCGGAGGACGGCGGCCTCGCCTACGATTGCACGTGTCCGCTCGGCGGCGATGGCGTCTTCTGCAAGCACTGTGTCGCCGCCGGTCTCGCGTGGCTCGCCGCGGCGCGGCCGGCGGACGCGGCCGCCGTGGTCGCCGGGCCGGCAAGCAGCCCTGCCGCCGCGCTCGAGCGTCCGGCACCGGATCGGACGCGCCCTCACGCGCAGCGCAATTCCCACGTGCCGCAACGCCCCACCGGCCCGCGCCGGCCGCAGGCGGACGTTTGGCAGCGTCGCCTGGCGCTCGTGGAACAGTCGCTGCGGGGACCGGCTGCACCCGCGTTGCCACGCGACGCGTGGCCGGCCGAACGGGAGATCGTCTACGTGCTCGAGCCCCCGTCGACGGCCGCGCGTAATGACCTCGTGCTGGAGGTCGCGGCCCGGAAACGGAGAGCCAACGGCGAGTGGCAGATGCTGGCATCCGTCAAGATCCCCGCGGGCGACATCGTGAGGCTGCCGGACCCGGCCGACCGCCAGATTCTCTCGCTCCTGGCCGGCGCCACGGGTCCCTACGGGTATTCGCCCGGGTACCTCTGGAGTTTCCACAGCACGGCGCGGCCCCGCTACATCATCTCGAAACCGCTGCAGGTGACATTGATCCCGCTACTGTGCCGGACCGGCCGGTTGTTACTGCGCTCGCTGCCGCCCGGAGGCCCGCAGCCGAACGAACGTACCGAGGCGCTGGGCGTCGTGCAATGGGACGACGGGCCGTCCTGGGAACTTACCCTCGACGTGACGCGCGACACGCGCACCGGCGGCTATATGCTGACGGGCGCGCTGAGGCGTCCGGAAGAGCGGATCGAGCTGTTCGCGCCGGCCATGCTGCTGGAGAGCGGGTTTGCCTTTCACGACGACCGGTGCGGGCGCCTCGAGCACTTCGGAGCGTTCGAGTGGATCTCGCATTTGCGCCGGGACGGTCCGATCAGGGTGCCGCGCGCGCAGGGGGACGACCTGCTGGCCGCGCTGCTGCGGCTGCCGCACCTCCCGAGACTGGCGCTTCCTGACGCGCTCACATACGAGGAGGCCGTGGGCACGCCGATGCCGCGCCTCGCCGTTCGGGCGCCCGGGCGTGATCGACGCGGTACGTACCTGGAGGGGACGCTTGCGTTCGACTACGCGGGGATTACGGTCGGCGCCGGCGATCCGGCGCGGGGCGCATTCCTGGCCAAGGAGCGCGTCTTGATCCTTCGCGACGCCGCCGCCGAGGAACAGGCCGCCGCCCGGCTGCATGCCCTCGGCTTCCGGCCGTCCTACGGGCCCGCCGACCGGCAGCCGCCCGGCGCCGCGACGCTGGCGCTCGCTCCCGGCCGCCTCCCGCGGGCCGTCCGCTCTCTCGTGCGGGAGGGCTGGCGCGTCGAGGCCGAGGGCAAGCTCTACCGTTCGCCCGGTGAGTTTCGGATCGACGTGACGTCCGGCATCGACTGGTTCGACCTGCACGGAACGGTGGAGTTCGGCGACGTCTCCGCTCCGCTGCCGGCGGTGCTCGCCGCCGTGCGGCGAGGCGAGCCGATCGTGCGCCTGGGCGACGGGACGTACGGCATGCTGCCGGAAGACTGGCTCGCCAAGTACGGCCTCCTCGCGGGGCTCGGGACGGCGGAGGACGGCCGCCTCCGGTTCCGTCGCAGTCAGGTCGGAGTCCTCGACGCGCTCCTCGCCGCGCAGCCGCAGGCAACGTGGGACGACGGGTTTGCCCAGGCGCGGGACGAGTTGCGGAGATTCGAGGGCGTCACGCCGGCCGGCCCGCCGTCCGGATTTGCCGGCGAACTGCGCGGCTACCAGCGTGACGGACTGGGGTGGGCGCAGTTCCTGCAGCGGTTCGGATGGGGCGGCTGCCTGGCCGACGACATGGGGCTCGGGAAGACGGTTCAGGTGCTGGCGCTGCTCGCGTCCCGCCGTGAGCGGGCCGCGGGGCCGTCGCTGGTGGTCGTGCCGAAGTCGCTGGTCTTCAACTGGAAGCAGGAGGCCGGGCGGTTTACGCCGGCGCTTCGCGTGCTCGAGCACGCCGGCATCGCGCGGGCGCAGCCCGGAGAGCACTTCCGCGACTACGACGTCGTGCTCACCACGTACGGGACGCTGCGCCGGGACATCGCCGGCCTCGCCGGGTTCGAGTTCGACTACGTCGTGCTGGACGAGCCGCAGGCGGTGAAGAACGCCGGTACCGCCACGGCCAAAGCCGTGCGGCTGCTGCGCGGTACCTACCGGCTCGCGCTCACCGGCACGCCGGTGGAAAACCACCTCGGCGAACTGTGGAGCCTGTTCGAGTTCCTCAACCCGGGCATGCTGGGCGCGGCCCCGGCGCTCCGCCTCGCGGGCGCCGAGGGCCGCGCCCCGTCGGCGGAGACGCGCGCGCTGCTCGCCCGCTCACTCCGCCCGTTCATCCTGCGGCGCACGAAGGAGCAGGTCATCCACGACCTGCCCCCCAAACATGAGCAGACGCTTTACTGCGAACTGCCGCCGCCGCAGCGCGGGGTCTACGACGAGATCAGGGAGCACTACCGCCGCGCGCTCCTCGGCCGCATCGAGCGCGAGGGGCTCAACCGGGCCAAGCTGCAGGTGCTGGAAGCGCTGCTCCGGCTGCGGCAGGCGGCATGCCACGTCGGCCTGCTCGACCGGTCGCGGCGGGACGAGCCGAGCGCCAAGCTCGACGTCCTGCTCCCCCGGATCACGGAGGTCGCCGAGAGCGGGCACAAGGCGCTCGTCTTCTCGCAATTCACCAGCCTGCTCGCGATCGTGCGCGACCGGCTCGACGAAAGCGGCGTGCCGTACGAGTACCTGGACGGCCGGACCCAGGATCGCGGGGCGCACGTGCGGCGCTTCCAGGAGGACGACGCGTGCCGTCTGTTCCTCGTCAGTCTGAAGGCCGGGGGGCTCGGGCTGAACCTCACGGCCGCGGACTACGTCTTCCTGCTGGATCCGTGGTGGAATCCCGCCGCCGAGGCCCAGGCGATCGACCGGACCCATCGGATCGGCCAGACCCGAGCGGTCTTCGCCTACCGCCTGATCGCGCGCGATACCGTCGAGGAAAAGGTCCTGGCGCTGCAGGAGACCAAGCGCGATCTTGCCGACGCCATCATCACGGCCGACAACAGCCTCGTCCGCACGTTGCGCCGCGAGGACCTCGAACTGCTCCTCTCGTAGCGCTCCGGGCGGCGCGCGTCAGCTCGCGACACGCTGCGGCGCTTCGCTCCGAGTGATGGGGACGGGGATCGCTATGGCGCCGGATGCTATGCGATGCGCACGACGACAGGCGTCGGGGCCGTAGGGTGCAGGCCGAAGAATCTTGACAATCTTCGCCGTCCTCATGCTAAAATCGGACAGGCCAGAGGTGCGCGCATGACCCGCACAGACAGCACAACGATCTCAGTCATCAGCGTCTCCGCGCTCAACACCTGCGGCGGTACTATCGCTGTGCGCCGCCAGAAGCCCGAGCGCCGTAATTCCGCGTACACGCTCCGCTAACAAGCCGGCGCGGTAGCGCCAGACATCTCATCCTCGGAGCCGGGCTTCTTGTGGCCCGGCATTCCCATTCCTGCACGCACTCGGAAGGAGCGTATGGTCTCGGGAGGATCGCGATGTTGCCTGCACTCAGAAACGCACTGGATGTGCTCGCGCGCGCTCACGAGGCGCGCGTCAGTAACCTCGAGCGGCTGTACGGGGCCGTAGCAGCGCTGGAGGCGCATATGATGGAGCACGCCGAGCCTGACGATGAGGTGGCCGTGGGACCGGACGTCTGGCGCGTCGTGGATGTGTCCACGTCCGCCAGCCCGGACCGCCGGCTACGGCTTGTCTACGTCGAGCAGCAGGTGGGGTTCTCGGGGCTGGAGCGCCTGACGTTTCTCACGCCATATGGCCGCGCCCATACCGGCGCCGAGCAGCCCGATCCCGAGATCGTCTTGCGGTTCGCGCTCGGCGCTCCGGCGATCATCCGTGCATTCGCGGCGCTGCACCGCCGGCGCAGCCGCGAACTCGAGGGGGCGCGCGAGCGGCTGGGGGCGCCCGAGCTATTGGAGCAGCCGGACGACGGGGCAGGAGGAGACGCCGCATGAACCGCAGGGCCACGAAGACCCCGACCGCAGCCGCGTAGCGAGCCTGGTCGCGCAGCTGCAGGCGCACGTCCGGGATCTCGAGCATAGCGCCGGACGTCACCGATACGGATATGATAGCGGCCTACATCGTCAACCCAGCCATGAAGCAGTCATTCATCGACCAGACGCCGTTCGGCCGTCTCGGAACTCGCGCCGACATGGCGAGGGCAGCTTCGTCCGCACGCTGCGCCGCGGGGATCTCGAACTGCTGCTCTCGTAGCGGAAGGCGGCAGGGCCGCCCCACGAGTGTTCTCTGTTCCCAGTCCCGTTCTATCCGTTTGAGGTATTCCTGGGCCGACTCGGCGCGCAATCAGCAGCACCAAGCCTACCCTTCGTTAAGCGTAGACGAGATGCGGCAGTTTGATGGAATCCGCATGCAGCGTGCCCTTTTCGGCCTGCGCCGTAATGTCATCGAGCCGTTCCGTCACCTCAATATGGAATAGGCGGAATCCGCATTGCGTGCAGACCAGCGCCGGGACCTGCTCGATCACCACCGGTCCGGCCTTAGTCTGCAGCAAGTATGTAACCCGCTGCTCCGCCATTTCATGTCCGCACTGCCTACACTTCATTCCAAAACCTCCTATGGCTGATAGACTGTAATAACAATCAGCTGAAGACCTCTCATCATTTCCACGCAAGCGCAGACTGCGCTAAACTTCTTCCCGGTAGGTGCCTGGCATAGCACTTTGGCACTGTGCCCCCTCGGATCATCTTCGTAGTCCGCCACAATCTCGACGTTGTGGCTAAGCGCCAAGCGGAGCTGCCGCGACGAAATGCCACGGCTTTTCATCGCCTCATAAGCGTGTTCGGAGATATAGACGGCGCGGTTTGCGGCGAGCGTCCGAATCAGCTCGACCGTCGGCCGCTGGTGCCGTCCATAGTGCTCACTCATCTCCTTGAGCAAAGTATACCGTATGCCGCAGCGCCATCGTTACCTTACGCAACATCATCGCCAGGCCTGTAATCGGTGCTAAGGAGGTCGAACCTCGGCCGGCTTCACCGGTGCGTCGATGCCGCCCTCGTCCGCACGTTGCGCCGCGAGGACCTCGAACTGCTCCTCTCGTAGCCGTCCGCCAGCTCCGCCTCAAAGCGTGCGACGCTCGGCGACGCGGCGACGCCTTCTCTGTTGACCCTCTAAACGAGCCCGTGAGAGAATGAGTGTTGCTATGGCGAAGACAACGCCATCCCGCAAGCCGCGCATCGACCCTGTCAGGGCGGCGCTGGAACGCCTCGCTGAGGCCCAGGAGGAGACCCAGGCCGAACTACGCGCCCTCGCCGGGCAGGCACGCGCCCTCGCCGAGGCGCAGCGGCGGACCGAGGAGACCCTCCGGCAACTCATCGGCCGTGTGGATCGCATTGACCAACGAGTCGATGGGCTTTTCGGGCGCGACCCGGAGCGGCATTATCGGGACCACGCGACCTCATTCTTCCAGTTGATCCTTCGCCGGATCTCCGTTCCGTCGGCATCGGAACTCGAAGCGCTGATGGATGATGCCGAACGCAACGCCGCGATTACAGTCGATGAGCACCACGACCTTGGCTTGGCCGACGTGGTGATCCGCGGGCTTTCCCGGTCCGATGAGCGTGAGTGTTACCTGCTGGCCGAAGTCTCCGGGTCCGTCAACGAACTCGATGTCGTGCGTGCCCAGCGCCGGGCGGACACCCTCGCCCGCGTGACCGGCCTCCCTGCGCTCGCCGTGGTCGCCGGAGAGCGCATTCGATGGGATGCGGACCATTCAGCGCGTGCCGCCGGACTGTGGCGCGTACTGGACGGCGTTACTCTCGCGCCCGCGGATGTGGTTCCGCCACAATATCTCGGATAAGGCCCCCGGCCGGCGCCACCCCAGCGCGCGCGTCGACCATCTTCCTCGCGTGCGCCGCCAGATGGTCGGGCGACGACAGATAGACGGGGGCCGGCAAACGCGCTTCACGAATGCGGAAGACCAGCGGTGATGGTCAGATGTTTCTGACGCTAGTGTACGTCGGGGAGTAGGCTGCGACAGTACGCGAGCACTTCGGTTGCCTCGCGCAGAGCCAGGCGGGCGTCCTCTTCGGTGTACAGCCGCTGTGGCGGAGCCCCCGTCTGCTCGTCGCCGTACAGGCTGGCTTCTCGCTCCCGGCGGAGCCGTCGGGAGATCGCGGCCATGCGGTCGATCCCCACACGAAAAGACGGCGGAAACTTGTCTGCATGGTCCTTCAAGAACGGTCCCACGTCATGGACGTGGGGCACTTCAACGCCGATGAATCGCAGGGCGGCCTTGAGGGGTACAGCGGGATGATTCTGGCGGCTTCTTCTGGAGTCTTCAGGATCGGGGACACGTCGGTAAGCACGCCCTGCTTCCGAAGGGATTCCAATCTGGAGGCGATCGCACCGTCGGCGTCCCTCAAACGGTCCTGCCGGGCCAGCCGCCCCGCCGGAAGGCCCCGGGCGATCACGAGCAGATCAATATCCGAATGCTCGGTGACTTCGCCTCGGGCCACGGAGCCGAACAACACCACGGAGACGAGAGCGTCTCCCCAGCTCGACTCGAGGGCGCGGGCGTAGTCCTCAGCCACCTGCCTCAGCGTCGAGGCCAATAGCTGCTGCACTGTCAGGGCCGCGCCCGTCCGGCGCCGGTGGTCACCCGGGCGCGAATCTCGCGGACGAGCGCCGCGCAGACCTCGTACCGGCCGAACGACGGCATGAGATATGCCCCGTCGATCCGATCGACGAGCCCGTCCAGCAGCTCGCGGGCCAACCCAAATCCCTCGTCCCGCCCCGCGTTGCCGGCGATGCGCATGCGGTCTCGTATCCAATCCGGGATCGTGATTCCCGGCACTTCATTATGCAAAAATTCCGCGTGACGGGAGCTCTGCAGCGGCAGGACGCCCACGAGCACCGGGACAGGCAGCCGGCCGACCCGGCGCTCGAACGCGTCGAGCGTCTCCGGCTCGTAGATCGGTTGGGTCATGAAGAAATCCGCGCCCGCCTCGAGCTTACGCTCCATCTTCGGCAGCTCCCGGTCGAGCGTCGCCGTGGTCATGTCGAGCGCGCCGCCGATCAGGAAGCGCGCCGGGTGACCGATCGACTTACCGGCGAGGTCGAGGCCTCCGTTGAACCGCTTGATGATCCGCATGAGGCCGGCGCTGTCTACATCGTAGACGGCGGTCACGTTCGGGTAATCGCCGCGCGGCGGCTCCCCGGTGAGCGCGAGCACGTTGCGCACACCCATCGCGTGGGCGCCGATGAGATCCGCCTGCAGGCCGACCAAGTTGCGGTCGCGCGTCGTGAAGTGGATGATCGTCTCGATCCCGCAGTGCTGCTGGATCAAGTAGCACATCGCGAGCGCGCTCATCCGCACGCGGCCGATCGGGCTGTCGCCCACGTCGATGACGTCGGCGCCGGCATCCTTGAGCAGCCGCGCGCCTTCGAGGTCCTTCGTCGCGTCTAATCCTTTGGGCGGATCGACCTCCACGCTGATGACGAAGGACCGATGCAGCTTTTGAGCCAGCTCGCTCGGCTGACCGACGGGCGGCAGGACCTCCTCGCGCGGAACCGCGGGGACCGCGTCCACCACCGTCCGTTGCGGCGCCGCGTCAACGTTCGTAATCGCCCGGCGCATCGCCGCGATGTGCTCCGGCGTCGTCCCGCAACAGCCGCCGATGAGCCGGACGCCCGCGTCGACCATCTTCTTCGCGTACGTCGCCATATGTTCGGGTGAGGACAGGTAAATGTAGCGTCCATCGACCAACGTGGGGAACCCGGCGTTCGGCTGCGCGGACAGCGGCACGTGGGCCACGGACGCCATCTGCTGAATGACCTCCAACATGGGCACCGGGCCGACGCTGCAGTTGGCGCCGACGAGATCGGCACCGGTCCCCTCGAGCGCCGCGACCACTTCCGCGGGACTGTGGCCATACTGGGTGCGGCCGTCTTCGTTAAAGGTCATCTGGGTGACGAGCGGGAGGTCACAGGCCTCCCGCGCCGCGGAGACCGCCTCGAGCAGCTCGCTTAGGTCCGCGAACGTCTCCAGAATGAGGAGGTCGATGCCCCCTTCGACCAGCGCGTCGATCTGGGCGCGGAACGCCGTCCGCGCCTCGGCCGGCGTGACCCGGCCGAACGGCGCCATCGGACGCCCGAGCGGCCCCACCGAGCCGGCGATGAAGAACGCGCGGCCGAAAATGTCCCGGGCTTCCTTGGCGATCTTGGCGCCCTGCCGGTTGATGTCGCGGACGCGGTCGGCGAGCCCGTGCTGGGACAGTTTGAACGTATTGGCACCGAACGTGTTGGTCTCGACGATCTCGGCGCCGGCCCGGAGGTAATCGAGATGCACGTTAAGGACGCGCTCGCGGTCCGTGAGATTGAGCGCGTCAAAACACTGATCAAAAGGCACGCCCCTCGCATAGAGAAGCGTGCCCATGGCGCCGTCGCCGAGCAACGGTCCGCGCGCGAGCCGGGCGCGGAACGGGTGACCGACCGCTGTCACGGGTTGAGTTGGAGCGGCGGTCCCCCGCAGGTGTTGCAAGGCTGCGCGAAGTCGCGCTGGCTGCTCAGCACGAACCCTTCGGGCGTCTGCTTGAACGTGCGGATCTTGAACTGCACAGGCCACGTCCGGAAGTCGACGACCGGGTTGATCTGCCGCTCGAGATTCGCCGCGAGGATGTACGGCACCGGGATCGAGTTCACCGAGAGAGTCTGGATGTGAAAGAACACCTCCGGGTCGCCGTACACCTGGAAGATGCCCTGCATCCGCACGCGCGTCGGGATGCCGTTGTAGACGACCGTGGCGGCGCCGGTAATCGCCTCGGCGTTGACGCCGAGGTGGACGTCCTGCACGGCGGCCTGCCGGTTCAGGAAGTCCTGCACGGCCACGAGCGACAGTTTGCCGTAGATCGCGTTGTCGCGGATGTCGGTGACCTTGAGCGTACCGCGCCGGAGTTCCGCCGGATCGAACGACACGCCGACGAGCTTGATCCACAACTCGTCGATGAGCATGCCCTTGATCATGACGTGGCGGCCGTAAACGCTGACCCGCGCGTATCCGCCGTCGTAGATGTCGGGCACGGCCTCCATATGTATCAGCGGCGGATCGCCCAGCAGGTGGCTGAACAGCGTGCGCAGCTCCTGCGTGGACGTGGTCTGCGGCGCGGCCCCGGCCGGCATCAACAGACCTCCGAGGCACCCGAATAGCACAAGAACAGTCACAACGCGGCGTATCTGGATCACGGAATCCCCCTGCAGCCTGACGCGACCTTCCTACTATATCACGTTCATATATCCTGCGCACAGGACCAGGCTGTGGAATCATACGCGGTTGGTTCTGGCGGGGCGGCCCATGTATAATGGCGCCATGGCCGAACTGCGGCGGCTCGCCGTGTTTCTGCGCCCGTACACGGTGCAACTGATCGGCGGCGTCGGCGCGGCGGTGCTCGTCGCCGTCGCGTGGCTGTACGTGCCCCGGTATCTCGGCCAGCAGGCCGACCGGATCATCCAGACCGGCAGCCTCGGCATCCTCAACCGCGCCGCGCTCGTCGTCCTCGGGATCTACGCCTTCCGGAGCGTGTGTCTCTACGTGCAGTTGTCGCTGCTCGCGTTCGTCGGGCACCGCCTCGTCGCGGACCTCCGCGCACGCATCTTCCATCGCGTGCAGCGGTGGTCGCTCGCACGGTTCGCGGCGTGGCACAGCGGCGAGGTGATCTCGCGGACGATCCAGGACACGCAGCTCGTCGAGCAGCGCCTCCTGGGCGGCATCGTAGACGTGATCACCACCGCGCTGACGCTCGCCGGCATCATCGTGATGGTGTTCCTGATCAACTGGCGCCTCGCCGCCCTCACGTTCATCGCGCTGCCGGCATTTGTGGTCGCGGCGCGGCTGTTCGCGCGCGAAGTGCACAAGATCTCCGCGCGCGCGCAGCAGCAGGTCGCCTCGCTCACGGCGCTGATCAAAGAGTCGGTGATCGGCGCGCGGGTCATTCGGGCGTTCGTCCAGGAATCGCGCGAGGAGCAGCGGTTCGGCCGTGTGAACGAGCGCACGTTCCAGGCCAACTACGGGATCCGCCAGCTCATCGCTGTCGAGGTCTCGCTCGTCAGCCTGCTCACGGCGCTCGCGCTGGTGCTCGTGCTGTGGGCGGGCGCCCAATACGTCGCGCGGCACGAGATGACTCCGGGCTCGCTCCTCGCCTTTCTCGGGTACCTCGCGCTGGCCATGGATCCGGCGATGAGCCTCACGCGGCTCTACTCCGAGGCCCGGCAGGCGATGGCCGGACTCGAGCGCGTCTACGAGCTGCTCGACGTCCCGGAGACGGTCCACGATGCGCCCGACGCGGTCCCGATGCCGCGCCTCCGGGGTCACGTCCGCTTCACGAATGTCTCCCTCGCGTACGAGCCGGACCGCCTGGCCCTGCGCGACATCACTTTCGAGGTCCAGCCCGGCGAGCACGTCGCGATCGTCGGGCCGAGCGGCGCCGGCAAGACCAGCCTCGTGAACCTCATCCCGCGCTTCTACGACCCGACCGGCGGGATTGTGGAGATCGACGGCTACGATCTCCGGCGCGTCAAAGCCGCGTCACTGCGGGCGCAGATCGGGCTCGTCCCGCAGGAGACGATTCTCTTCGCCGGCACGATCGCCGACAACATCGCCTACGGCCGGCCCACCGCCTCGCGGGCGGAGATCGAGGAGGTCGCCCGCGTCGCGAACGCCCACGGGTTCATCGCGGCGCTGCCCCGAGGCTACGATACGGTCCTCGGCGAGGGCGGGCTGCAGCTCTCGGGCGGACAGCGGCAGCGGCTCGCGCTCGCCCGCGCGGTGCTCAACGATCCCGCGATCTACATCCTGGACGAAGCCACCTCCGCCCTCGACGCCGAATCGGAGGAAGCCATCCAGGACGCGATGGCGCGCCTCACCGAGCGGCGGACGACGTTCATCGTGGCGCACCGGCTCTCGACCGTGCGGAGCGCGGGCCGGATCATCGTCATGCTGGACGGGCGGATCGTTGAAACGGGCCGGCACGACGAGCTCGCATCGCGCGAAGGCCCCTACAGCCGGCTGGTCCGCAGCCAGCTGCTCGAGGAAGCGGCGCCGGTGCCGGTCCCGGCCGGCCCCGGCGGGCAGCCATGAACTCAACGCCAACCCCATGAGCCTCGCCGTCAGCGTCATCACGCCGACGCGCAACCGCGCCGAGATGCTGGCCCGGTGCCTGCATTACCTGTCGGCGCAGTCGCTCGCGCCGGATCGCTATGAGGTGCTCGTCGCGGACGACGCCTCAACCGACGAGACGCGGAGCGTGGTCGACGCGGCGATGCGGACGGCGCGATGCACCGTGCGGGCGTTTTGGCTGCGTGAACGGACCGGCGTGCCGGGCGCGCGCAACCACGCCATCCGCGAGGCGCGCGGTGAGGTCATCGTGTTCGTCGACAGTGATAATTTCGCGTCCCCGTCGTTTTTGGCGGCGCACCTCGCGATTCACGAGACCCATCCAAACGCGGTCGGCCGAGGGCCCGTCATCGTCACGCGGTCGCTCGAGCAGCCGTTTGCCGTCCGCGGGGGGCTGCTCGACCTGTCCACGGCGTATTTCGACACGGACAACGCGTCCGTCCGCCGCGACCATCTTGTGCGTGTCGGCCTGTTCGACGAGGTGTTCTATCCCTACGGCTGGGAGGGCCTCGACCTGGGGTTTCGCCTCCGCGCGCTCGGCCTCCGCCGCGTCTACCGCCGGGATGCCGCCCTCTTCCACTACCACGAGGAGGTCTCACCGGGCAGCCTCGCGAGCCTCCTGACGAAAGAAGCGGAACGTGCCCGCACGGCGTGGCTCTTCTACGAGAAGCACCCGACGCTCGAGGCGCGACTGGCGCTGCAGTTCACGCCGTTTCACCGCGCGCTCAATACGGTGCAGCGGCTCTTCGGCCTCGTTGGCCCCGGGAACGTCGAAGCCTGCGTTCGCTGGGCCGACCGCTCAGGCGTGCCGGGCCTCGGACGGCTCTTGCTGTCCGGCGTCCTCAACGCGCACTACCTGGCCCATCTCCATGCGAACGGCCAGACGCGGCCGCGCGCGCGTGCCCATGGAAATTAGTCCCACGACGATCTCGACGCCAATCCATGCGCGGTGGTATAAAGGTCGAAATGAACAGTGAAATCATTTTCGTGGTTCAGGAGTCCCCCGAAGGCGGCTACGAAGCTCGCGCCCTCGACCACTCGATCTTTACTCAAGCCGAAACGATTGAGGCGCTCAAGGACGCTGTCCGTGACGCCGTGGTATGCCATTTTGAGGAGCCCGACCGGCCCCGTGTGATCCGTCTCCATCTTGTAAAGGATGAACTGATCGCCGTATGAAGCTTCCCCGCGACTTGAGCGGGGACGAGTTGGTCCAGGCGCTTCAAGGCCGAGGATACCGCGTTACTCGCCAGACCGGGAGCCATATGCGCCTCACGTCCGAGGTAAAGGGTCGAGTGCACCATGTCACTGTCCCGCGTCACGGCAGCCTCAAGGTAGGGACCTTGCGCGGCATCCTTGGGGACGTCGCCGCGTACCTCGAGCGGAACGTCGCTGCCCTTGCCGAAGACCTATTTGGAGAACACTGAACCCAATATGGAAATCAGCGTCATCATCCCGACCTACAACAACCGCGAAGTGCTGCGGGAAACGATCCGGGCGCTGCGGGAACAGACCATTGCGTCCGAGTTGTACGAGATCGTCGTGGTGGACGACGGCAGTACGGACGGCACGGCGGCCATGGTCGCGGACTTGTCCGCCGGCGGGTCGGTCATCCGCTACGTCACCCAGGCCAACCGGGGCCGGTCCGCGGCCCGCAACTTCGGCGTGCGGGCCGCGCAGGGCCGCATCGTGGTGTTCCTCGACTCCGATCTCTGGGCCACGCCGACGTTGCTCGCCGAGCACCACCGGCACTATCCGCCTGGGGTGCTCGGACGGGGCGTCCAAGGCCGAACGATCACGCATCCTGAGTCGCGCGTGACGCCCTTCATGAAAGTGAAGGAAATGACGCCCGATCTCACGATCCGCCGCCGGCGGGACCTCTCCCCGTTTCACGTGACGACCCGCAACTGCTCGATGCTGCGGCAGGACGTGCTGGACGCCGGCGGATTCGACGAAACGTTCAGCGGTTACGGCTGGGAGGACATCGAACTGGCGATCCGCATGCACGCGCGCGGCGTCCGGTTCGAGTACGAGCCGCTGGCGCTCGGATACCATCATCACGTTGAAGACCTGATGGGCGTGCGCGAGAAGCTGCGTCAGGCCGGCGTGGGCGCTGTCTACTTCTGGCGGAAGTACCGCCGGTCAAGCCGGATCGGGATCTTTCTCGAAATCGCGCCGTTCATGCTGCCGGTTAAATGGCTGGTATACCGGACTCCGCTGATCACGCCGCTGATCTGGTGGATCGTCCCGTGGGCGGAGGCGCGCGGCCGCCTCTTGATCCTCAACGAATGCTACAGCTTTCTCCTCTGGGAAGCGTATTACGAGGGTGCGTTCCGGGCGCTCAGGCTGCCCGCTACGGCGGAACGCCGTCCGGAGGCACCGCCGTCCGTGGCCCCAGCAACGGGTCGCAGCGATCCCGCGTTCCGGGAGACGGCGGCGGGACGAAGCGAGGGGCATTAATCCTATGGCACCCATGGTTAAAAAGCGCGGAAAGACCGTGCGTCTCGGTATTTATCTTGCCAACGCCGGTCTCTGGCGTCTGGTGAGGGCCGCCGCGGCCAAACGGGATGTGTCCATCTCAGATTACTGCGTGCGCGCGATTACGAATCAGCTCGAGCAGGATGGCAAAAGCGTACCGGCGAGGGAAACGCGCGTATCGCTTGCGAGCGCCGTAGACAATGCCCGGCGTTTCCAGGCAGACACTTTCCGCGGCGAGACGTTCAGGGTAAGTTCTGCTGACCTGATCCGGCAGACGAGAAAACACGGCTCGGCGTGACCCGGGAAGCGGTTTTCGTCGCCACCGATCTTACGGCGACGTGGGCCCTGCCGGAACCACACGCTGCTGAGGCGTCGAAGTATAACACGGGATATGTCAAACGCCGAAACACTCGCTCACGATCTGAGGCACTTTAGTGTAGTGTGTGTCGGTGGTGATCAATTTCAGCCCGTGTTGCATGGCGCTTGCCGCAATCCAAACGTCGTTAGTCGGGATGGGCGCGCCGCTCCGCCAAAGGAAATCTAGGATTGCCGCGTACCTCTCCGCCGTCGCCTCATTGATATTCACGACATCGACCCGAGGCGATGCGATAAACACGCGCAGTTCTTCCTCGTTCTTCTTCCGCCAACGGCCCTTCAGGAAACCGGCCCGCAACTCCCCCATGATAATAGGGTTAAGGTAGATGGCGTCCGCTTCTTGAAGGGCCCGCTTGACGTCGACATGGCCAGACATGAATGCCGAGTAGGCGGATGTATCGACCAGGACTCGTGTCATTTCCATAGTTCGGCATCGATGGTCCGCTGCGTCTTGAGCGCTTTACCAAACGCGGTGACCTCGTCCTTGGTCCATGCTCCCGAGAGATCATCCAGATCATGGTGGATGCGCCTGTTCTTGTGCCGTCGACCTATGCCTACGGTCTCCTCAAGAAGGCCGATCACGGTCTTGCTGACGCTCGAGCGTGTCTCGTCGGCCTTGCGACGAATCGCGCGAGACAGGGCTGGGGATAGATTCCTCAACGTTACGACTTTCATGGTCCTCCTTTCATATTGCATCACTTATAGCATCATTATGATGCAACATTAGCACCAGAATGTCGTCCGCGTCAATCGTAGGTTGAGGTTAGGGACACCGAAGGTCGGCGGGCTTCACCAGCACCTCGACGCCATCGGGCGCGGACAACTCCGTCAGTCCCTTCGGAAGCGCCACACGCTGCCGCTCCGACTCGGCGATGACGATGAACACCCGGCCCGGCAGGCAGACGTCGTTGGCCAGCTCCAGCGGCGTGTCGAGCCACTGCACCGGGTGGCCGGAGTAGTAGATCAGCGACGAGTAGATGTCGAGCCGGTACCCGAGAATGCGGTCGCCCGGCCGCCACGCCGCGGCGATCGCGCGGGCCGCGACCGGCATCGGCTTCTGCGCCTCCACGAGCGGCACGACCCAGGTAATCATGCCGAGCCAGGTGAGCGCCATGGCGGCGCACAGCGAGATGAACGCGGCGGCACGGCGCCCGGACAGAAGGAGGGCAATCGCGACGGCGACCCCGGCGCCGAGGGCAATCGCGGGGGGGATCAGCACCCGGCTGAACTCGCGGTATTGTTGCGGATACAGCCCCAAGAGGTAACGTGCAATGCCGAAGTCGAGCGCCGCGACCAGCACGGCGAGCAGCACCGCGGAGGCGGTCAACCACCACGCTGCCGCCGGCCGACCCTGGGCCTGCGGCGCGAGCCAAAGGCGCGCCGGCAACCATGAAATCGAAGCCGGCGGCGGTTGATCGAGCACCCGGTCCCACATCGCCGCGACGCCGACCGCGGCAAGCGGATACACCGGAAGGACGTAGTTGGGCAGCTTGGTCCGCGCCAGCGAGTAAAAGACGGCGACGGCGCCGCACCACAGCACGACGAAGAGACTACCGTCGTCGCGGAGCCGCCGGCCGTGCCAGACCGCGGCGGCGGGCCAGAACGCCGTCCACGGAAACGCGCCGATCGCGAGAATCGGAAGGTAATAGTACCACGGGCCCGCCTGATTCTCCACGACGCCGAAGAAGCGGCCGACGCCGTAGTAGCCGAGCACCGTCCGGACGAACGCCGCCCCGTGCAGCAGCGTCTCCCCGCCGTACCAGGACAGCCCGATCAACGCGTAGAGCGCCAGTCCCGCCACCCAGGGCACTTCCCGCCACCGCGACCATGCCCGGCGTACAGTGACGAACATCGCCACCACAAGACCCGGCAGCAGGAGCCCGATTGGCCCCTTCGTCAACGTCGCAAGGCCCGCAAAGACGAAAAACCATAGATAGTCCGCCCGCCGCCTCCGCTGGTAGCCCCGCAGCGCGGCGTAGGCGGCGAGCAGCATGAAGGCGAGCAGCACCGTATCGAAGACCGCGAGGCGCGACTGCACCAGGAAGTGGAACGTGACCGCGAGCGCCGCGCCGGCCAGGACGCCGGTGCGTTCGTTGAACAGCGCGCGCCCGAGGAGCATCGTCGCGTAGACGGCGACCACGCTCGCGACGCCGGACCAGACGCGCACCGTAAACGTGCTGAACCCCGCGACGCGGCCCGTGGCCGCGACGAGCCACATATAGAGCGGCGGGTGCACATACCACGGGCTGCCGTTGACGTGGAGCGTGATCGGGTCGCCGGTCTGGAGGATTTCGCGCGCGACCTGGGCGTACTTCGTCTCGTCCTGGTCCCACAGCGTACCCGCGCCGAGACGGTAGAACGTGAGGATGACGGCGGCCGCCAGCACGGCCGCCGCCCACATCCGCTCGCGATGCCGCATCTACGCGGCGAGCCGCTCGAGCAGATACCGGGCGATCGCCGCGGCCCCGCCGGGACCGCCCTGCCGCTCGCGGCCGGTGCGGCCGCGGCGCTCACGGTCGGCCGGGTCACCGAGCAGGCGCAGGACCGCCGCGGCCCCTTCGTCCGGTGAGCGCGTCGCGACGAGCGCGTCCCCGAGCAGGCGCTGCTGTTCGGCCAGGAAGGCCGGGGTGAATTGCGCTCCCCTGCCCGGAAACGCCACGATCGGCTTGCCGAGGCCCGCCGCCTGCTCGTGGGCGGCGCCGGCCATGCCGAGGACCACCGTCCCCCGCGCCAGCGCGTCCGCGAAGTGCTCCGAGGTCACGGTCACGTCGAGCGGGCCGATGCGGAAGTGCCGCGGATCGATCCAGGCGCCGCCGGCGGCGTCGATCGTCCGCCGCAGCCGCTCGCCCGCGAGATTGGGCGGCCACGCCACGAGGACGCCGGGTGCGGGCGTCACGCGGGCCGCCACCAGCTCCATCGCCCGCAGCAGCAGCAGAAGGTTGTCGAAGGCGGGCGGCTTGCTGCCGGGCAACACCGTCACGACCGGCAGGCCTGCGGGCAGGCCGAAGGTCTCCCCGGTCACGGCCAGCGTGTCCATTAACGTGAAGCCCACGTACTGCGCCTCGATCCCCTGACGCCGCAAGGCCTCCGCCGTGACCTCATCGCGCGCGAAGACGCGGACGGCAAATCGCCTGATCAGCGACCGCTCGAGCGGCGAGTGCGGCGATACGTACTCCGACTTGGGAAGCGCGAGATACACGGTCGGCCCGCCCGCGGCGGCGGCCATCCCGAGGCAGTACACGTCGCCCGCCGCCAGCACGAGGCCGGCCCGGCCTCGCTGCGCGCGAAGCGTCCGCCGCTGCCGGCGCCAAAACGCGAGCCAGCCGCCCCGCAGATCGGCCCACATGCTCTGCCAGCCGGCGCGAATGCCGAAGCCGCCGCTCGGGAAGTCGCGCCGCGGGTCGAGGAGTTCCACGCCCGCCGGGTACGCGTGCCCGCATCCGACGAGCGGATAGGCGGCGACGTGGAGGCGGTCGGGCGGCAGCGCCCGCACGATCTGCGCGGCTTCCATATCCTCACCGTAGCCGTTGCTGACGATCAGGAGGCGGGGCGCCCGCTCGGCCGCAAGCGCGCTCACGCGAGGACGGCGGGCCGTTCGACCGGGGCGGTCAACCGCGACGCCATCGCCTCGAGCATGCGGTCGGCGACGCCGGCGGGGGTCCGGTACACCTCGCGGAGATCGCGCGCGGTGGCATCGAGGGCGGCACGTTCGCTGAGCATGGCGAGCGCGCGCTGCGCCACCTCGCTCGGGTCGAGGCGGCCGACCATCTCCGGCACGATCATCCGTCCGGCCTGCCGGTTGGGCCACGCGAGCGCGTGCGGCCGGCGGAGAAACCGCCACGCCATGACGCCCTTGATGGCGCTCCCGAGCCCCGGAATGCGGCCGAGCCACTCGCTCAGCCCTTCCGTGCGGATCCGCCCCGGGTGGTTCAGCGGCAGGACGACGACCATCGGCACGCCGAGCACCGCGAGCTGTACGGTGTTGGTCCCCGGAAGCGTGATGGCAAGATCGGCGCCCGCGGCGGCCCCCAGATCGTCCCCGTCGACGACGGCGATACCGAGCCGCTCCAAGGCGGCCCGGTGGCCGTCCAGCGTCGCGGCGAGCGCGTCGCGGCGAAGAAACGGCGACGCCACGAGCGTAAACTCGACCTCGCGCCGGCGCTCGCGCATCGCTTCCGCGGTCTGCAGCAAAAACGGGAGGAAGCCCCCGACGATCCATCGCCGGCTGCCCGGGAACAACGCGACCCGCAGGCCGTCGTGCGGCGCCCGCACGGCGGGCCGGGCCCGGGTCAAGGCGTCGACGCGCAGGTCGCCGACGGCGACGACGTGGCCGGGACGCACGCCCCCGGAGGTCAATCGATCGGCGAGGTCCTGGGACGGCACGAAGATCTGCGCGAAGCGACGCGCGCGCGACCGGATGAGCGGCGTCTCGACATAGGCGTAGGCCGGCACGCCGGCGCGGCGGGCCAGCGTCGACGAGTACCACAGGTCGCCGCCGAGATGCAGCACGCAGCCGCCCCCGGCGAGCGTGAGGCGCCGCAGCCCGGTGACCACGGCGAGACAGTCGCGAGGTCCGAGCACCCGCGCGAACAGACCCTGACGGCGCGCGAACGCGGCCTCCTGCCCGCTCGCAAACTGGCACGGGGGCAGCACGAGCGACATCGTGAGCGCCTGCCCGCGGGCGGCGGCCCACGCCGCGGCCGCGCGCGCCATGGGCACCGCCCACGTCGAGACCTCGCCGGGGCCGCTCGAGACGATGAGCAGTTCCGCGGAAGAGCGTATCACGCATGGATTATACGGCACGCTCCGCGGGCGGAGCAAACCGCGCCGGTGAAAGGAGCGGCCCCCGGCGGGCCGAATGTGTTGCGCCGTGATTATCACGCGCACACCGCTTCGCATCAGCTTCGCCGGCGGCGGCTCCGACTTTCCCGCCGTCTACCGCCGCGCGTCGGGCGCCGTCGTCGCGACCGCGATCAACAAGTACATGTACATCACGGTCAACCGCAAATTCGACGAGCGGATCCGCGCGAGCTACTCCATCACGGAGATGGTCGACCGCGTGGACGATCTCAAGCACGAGTTGATCCGTGAGGCGCTGCGGATGACCGGGATCGCGGGCGGCATCGAGATCACCTCGATCTCCGACATTCCTTCGCGCGGCACCGGGCTCGGCTCCTCGAGCACCTACACGGTCGGGCTGCTGCACGCCCTGCACGCCTTCGCGGGCCGGCACGTCGACGCCCGGCGGCTCGCGGAAGAAGCCTGCGCGATCGAGCTCGACCGCCTCGGCAAGCCCATCGGCAAGCAGGACCAGTACATCGCGGCGTACGGCGGCCTCGCGTTCATCCGGTTCGAGCCGGACGGCGTGCTCGTCGAGCCGCTCCTGCCCGGCGCGGAGTTCCGGCGCGACCTGGAGGACCATCTACTGCTGCTGTATACCGGACTGACGCGCCGCGCCGATTCGATCCTCGCCGAGCAGCAGCGCAACTTCGAAGACGGGGAGGCGGCGCTCGACGACGCCGCGCGGCTCCGCGACCTGGCGCTCGACCTGCGCACAGCGATCCTCGACCGCCGGCTCGACGCGGTCGGCGAGATCCTCGACGCCGGGTGGAAGATCAAGCGCGGGCTCGCCAGCGGCATCTCGAGCCCGCAGATCGACGACTGGTACGACCGGGCCCGCGCCGCGGGCGCGATCGGCGGCAAACTCGTCGGGGCCGGCGGCGGCGGGTTCCTGCTGCTGTTCGCGGCGCCGCGCGACCACGCACGAATCACCGAACGCCTGCCGGAGCTGCGGCGGGTGCCGGTGCATCTCGAACCGTTTGGGAGCCGCATCATCTATGTCGAAGAGTAACCGCCCGCGCCGGCTAGTGCGGGGCGCCGCGAGACGCGCGGCCGCCGCCGACCTCAGGGTGGCGCCCGCCGCCGCGCGAGAGGCGATGGACGATCATGTCTTCCGGCTGCGCGCGGTGCTCTCCGCGGTGGACACCTCCGACGTCGCGGCCTTGGCGGAGCGGCTCTGGCAGATCGCCTGCGCCGGCGGCCTCGTGCTCATCGCCGGCAACGGGGGCAGCGCCGCGAACGCGGCGCACATGGCGGTGGATCTCGGGAAGTCGGCGCTGGGCCGTCCGCCCCGTCCGGGTGCGCCGCGGGTACGGGCCGTGGCGCTCGGCGATGCCTCGAGCGTCCTCACGGCATGGGCCAACGACGGCGCCTACGAGACGGCGTTTGCGGAACAGGTGACGACCCTCGCCCGGCAGGGAGACGCCGTCGTTCTACTGTCGGTGAGCGGGCGCTCTCCGAACATCGTCGCGGCGGCGCGCGCGGCGCGGGAGGCGGGGGCCATGGTGATCGCGCTCCTGGGCGGGGACGGCGGGGCGGTTCGCGCGCTGGCGGATTGCTCGATCGTTGTCCCGAGCGATGATTACCAGATCGTCGAGGACGCGCATCTCGCGATCAATCACATGATCACGACGTACATCCGCCTGGCCCTCGGGGTGAAAACGCCGCGCCTCGATTCGAGCGCGCCGGCGGCGAAGCGTCCCGCACGGCCGCGGGCCGCGCGGCGGCGTGGAGGCGACTGACAGGATCAAGCAGTGGTTGCGGCATCCTTGCCGGAGGTGGTACCCTGTCACTTGTGAGCCTGACAACTAGGACGTATACAGTTGTTTTGGAGCCAGACCCGGAGGCCGGAGGATACACGGTGCTCGTTCCGGCGCTGCCTGGTTGTATAACCGAAGGCGCGAACCTCGAGGAGGCTTTAGCAAACGCACGGGAAGCGATATCCCTAACCCTTGAAGACCTTGCTGCGCACGGCGAGCCAATTCCGGAGGATTGCGTGGACGTGCGGCTCGAACGCGTATCTGTCTCACTCGCTTCTTAAGAACCGCCCGCCATGGCATCAGGCCAGATTCCACGGGTCACCGCCCGTGCGATGCTGGCCGCCTTGCAACGTTCTGGTTTCGCGATCGTTCGATCCAAAGGAAGCCACGTGCGTCTTCGCCACCCTGATGGGACGAACTCCGCCAACTGCTCTAGTACCCCTTCAGTTACCGTCTAACCGTCAACCCGAATCCAAAACGCCTGCGACCACGCGGTCGCGGGAACGCCCATCCGGGTCGTCGACCGTCCGACGCACTCGACTCTGACAAACTGCTCGTCGCCGGCCGGTTCGTAGGCCGCCGCCGGTCCCGACGCTTCAGCGCGCACCACATCCGCGGCATCCAAAAACCGAATGACGGGCGCGTCGGTCTCGACCGTGATCGCCCCGTCCCGAACGGCGAATTCCGCGAGCGGCCCGGTCGACGCGTAAAACGCCAGCGCCCGCAAGGCGTCGAGGAACGGCCCGGCCGCGACCGCGGGCGTCTTCACCATGATCCAACCGGTGTTCAGGTCGCGAACGCGGTGCAGATCATCCGCCGCCACGGCTCCGACGGCGCCCGCCGGCCCACGATGCCGGAGGACGCCGGTCCAGCGCCGCAGGTCCGCGTAAGTCCCGCTGTGGTGATTGCTGATCTCGACGAGATGATAGCCGCGCAGGGCCAGCATCTCCCCAAGCGACCAACGCCCGGTTCCGAAGTTGCCGCTCCACGACGGATGATGGAGCGACACGACGCCGCCCGCGGCCACGGTCGCATCCACGCACGCCTGCGCGCCGCGCGCGGCGAGCGATCCCGGCGCCCCGAGCCGGCCCATGTGCGGGCCGAGCGGCCGGAACGGCCGGGGAACCGTGCTCTCCACGCCGGACAGGGCCAGAAACGCGCCATCGTTGAGATCCTCGCAGACGGTCACGCGATTGTGATCCGTGAAAACAACGAAGGTGTAGCCAGCGGCGCGGTAGTGCTCAAGGACCGTGCGGGGGACGTCGCGGCCGTCCGAATGCCGCGTGTGGCAGTGCAACTGGGCCCTACGATACGTACCCGGCGCGGCGTACGGGTCGGCGATCCGGGCGCGGCTCACGCCCGGGACTTCGGGCCGCGCCGCGGGCGATCCCCCCGCCTATCCAGGTCCCCGCCGGTTAGTTGTGGCTGTCCTGCGGCGGCATCGTGAGCGACGGCGTACTCGACGGCGCCGGGTTGGATCCCGCCGGTCCGGGCGTCGCGGGCCGCGCGGCGGGGGCCGGGGCAACCGGACAGGTGATGTGGTAGCCCATGCCGGTCAACTCGGTGCAGACGGCGGCAATGCGCGCCGGAGTGTCGGGATGGTTCTCGAACGCGCGGGTCAGCCCCGGCTGCGTCTTCTCCTGCGTCCGCAGCCGGTCGAAGAAAACGATCGACTGTGTCGGGTCGAATCCGGCCTTGCGGGCGTAGATGACGCCGTAGTGATCCGCTTCAAATTCCTTGTCGCGCGAGAACTTCGCGTCGATCATCTGGCGGCCGATCTGGCTCAGGACAGACGCGGCCAAGCCGCCCCCGAACAGGACCTGCGACAGGATGATCGCGCCGAACTGCAGCTCCATGTCCTTCTGCGCGAGATCGACCGCGTGCCGGTGCGCCACGTGCGTGGTCTCGTGGCCGATCACGAACCCCAGCTCGTCCTGGGACGTCACGAACCCGAACAGGCCGCGCGTCGCGAAGATGTACCCGCCGGGTGCGGCGATCGCGTTGACGCTGCTGTCGCGCAGGATGTGGTACGTCCAGGGCAGTTTGGGCCGCTCGGACACGGCGGCCAGCCGGTGGCCGATCTCGCTCAGGTTTGCGGTCAGACCCGGATCGTCGACGAAGCCCGGCTTGTCCGCGAGCTGCCGCTCGACCTCACGGCCGATCTGGATCTCCTGCTGCTCGCTGACGCTGAAGAGCGCCGCGTTGGCTGCCGGCGTGGGACCGGCCACCGGGAAGGCGCCCGCGATCGCCAATGCGGCCACAACCGCGACGATCATGATACGTCGAATGTTCAACATGCGCTGCCGCCCCCTCGCCGGCCGACTCCGCGGCCGGCAACCATGTAATTACAGCGCCCGGTGCCATCCCGGACATCCCTCTCTCCGTCTCATGGTAAACGTGGCACGCCGCGCCGAGGTTCGGCCGGCGGTAGGGTTTTTCCCCACTATGTTACAATCGTGGCCGTGAAGATCAAGGTGCGGCTCTTCGCTTCGTACCGGGAAGCGGTGGGCGCCTCGCAGGTCGAACTCCCGCTCGCCGATGACGCCGACGGCGCGGCCTTGTGGACCGCGCTCGTCGCCCGCTACCCCGGCCTTGGGACGCTGCCGCCGCCGTCCGGCTATGCGATCGACGACGAATATGTCAGCGGCAACCGTCCGCTGCGGGGGGCCGGGGAAGTGGCCCTGATTCCGCCGGTGAGCGGCGGCGGGGATCCCGTCGTGGTGGTGGAACTCACCGCCGGACCGATCTCCACCGACCGCGTCCTTCGCGCCGTGGCCGACCCGCGCGCCGGCGCCGTGGTGCTGTTCCTCGGCGTGGTCCGCGACAACGCCCGCGGCCGGCGCGTCGATCACCTGATCTACGAGGCGTATGAGGCGCTGGCCCGGCGTGAACTGGAAAAGATCGCCGCGACTGCCACGGAGCGGTGGCCGGTCACGCGCATCGCGATCGTGCACCGGACCGGCCGGCTCGGGGTCGGCGAGCCCAGCGTCGCCGTGGCGGTGTCGGCACCCCATCGGGGCGAAGCGTTCGAGGCCGGCCGCTACACGATCGACACGCTGAAGCAGACGGTGCCGATCTGGAAGAAGGAAGTGTGGGAGGGCGGCGCCGCGTGGATCGGCGCCGAGCCCCCGGCCCTGGCGCCCAAGCGCTGACCCGCTAGGGCTCCAGCACCAGCTTTCCGAACTGTTCGCTCCGCTCCATCGTCTCATGCGCGCGCCGGGCGTCCTCGAGCGGGCGCACGTCGTGCACGACGGGGCGCAGCCGCCCCGCCTCCACGAGCCGCAGAATTTCGTACATCGTGCCTTTGCTGCCCATGAAGGTGCCCCGGATCAGAATGCGCCGCGCGAAGACGTACCGGAGATCCGTCTCGGCCGCGAAGCCGCTCGTCGCTCCGCACGTGACGAGGCGCCCGCCGCGGGCCAGCGCCCGCAGGCTCGTGTCCCACGTCGCCTGGCCGACGTGCTCGAAGACGATATCGGCGCCGCGCCGCCCGGTCAGGCGCCGGACCTCGTCCCCCACCTGCTGCGTCGCGTGATTGATGGTCTCGTCCGCGCCAAGCGCGCGGGCCCGTTCGAGTTTCCAATCGGCGCCCGCGATCGCGATCACCCGCGCGTCGAACACCTTGGCGATCTGGATCGCGGCGCTGCCGACGCCGCTGCCGGCCCCCCACACCAGCACCGTCTCCGTGGGCCGGACGCGCGCGCCGACCACGAGCATATCCCAGGCCGTCAGAAAGACGAGCGGAACCGCCGCCGCATCGGGAAACGAGAGCTGCGCGGGCTTGGGGAGGATGTTCGCTTCGGGGACCGCCACGAGCTCGGCATATCCGCCCGCGATGTGCTCGCCCAGGATCGCGTAGCGCCGGCAGAGGTTGTCGTCGCCGGAAAGACATGCCTCGCACCGGCCGCAGCTGACACCGGGATTCACGACGACCGCGTCGCCGGATTTGCAGCTCGTGACACCGGGCCCGACGCCGGCGACCTCCCCCGCCACGTCGCTCCCAAGGGTGTGCGGGAGCGGCAGCGTCATCCCCGGAATGCCGCGGCGGACGTGGATGTCGAGGTGATTCATCGCGCAGGCGCGTACGCGAACAAGGACCTGACCAGCCCCCGGAACCGGGTCCGGAGCCTCCTCGTAGGTGAGAACCTCGGGACCCCCATGCTGGTGGAACCGGACGGCGCGCATCGCCGATTCTATTTCTCGGCGCCTTCGGGGCCGCCCTGCGGTATACTAAAAGTGTTACCGAACAGGAGGAAGCGATGATGACTCCGACTTCGAATTCCCGCCGCACCCCGTCCGCCACGTCGGTCGCGATCGTGATCGTGCTGCTGGCGGGCCTCTTCGGCGCGGCCGGTCCTGCGGTACAGGCGCAGCAGGCGGGAGCCAGCTGGCGCGGCCTCATTCCGGGGCTCAAGGCCCAGGTCGCTCAGCATCCGGACCCGGAGACGTCGTACCGGCTCGCGATGGTGTACGCGCACGAGGGCATGCTGATCGACGGCTGGCACGTCCTCAAGCAGCTCGACCGCATGGTGGGCGGCGAAGCCGGCCGGCCGGCCCTCGAACGCCGGATCATTCAGCAGTCCGCCATCGACGTGCAGAAGAATCCGCGGGATCTCCTGGCGCGGTACTCGCTGGCCTTCGCCTCGTGGATGGCGGGCGACCACCAGACGACGTTTCGCGAGTTCCTGGAGGTCACCCGGCAGGAGCCCGGCAACGCCATGAACCACGGCTATCTCGGCTACGTCTACTCGACCCACAACGACGCGAAGAACACGGTGGCACAGTGGGAGGAGGCCGTCCGCCTCGACCCGAGCAACAGCGTCCTCCACTACATGCTGGGCTCGGCCTACTACCGCACGGGGCGCAGCAAGGACGCCGCCGTCCAGTTCAACCTGGCCTACCGGGACCGGACGCTCTACAACTACATCACGCGCGGCGAGGAGCCGTAAGGGGATTCTCGTGACGCTTACTGTGGAACTCGAGCAGGAAAGCGATGGTCGATGGATCGCGGAGGTCCCCCAGTTGCCCGGGGTGCTTGCCTACGGCAAGAATGCGCAGGACGCGCAGGCACGAGCCCAAGCATTGGCCCTGCGCATCATAGCCGATCGCCTGGAACACGGCGAAGCCGGACCTGATCTGACCACGATCTCGTTCGCCGCGGCGTGACGCCGTGGCCCAGCCAAGATGCTTGCACGAATCTCGAGGCACACCGGGCTACGCCCTGAGGATTTATACCCTCTCCACAAGTTTCGCGAATGCGGCGGCCTTACGCAGATCCACAGATTTCCGGCGTCCCTTCCGTTTCACAGGGCGCGCCACGTGGTTTGGCTTGTGCGCACGCATCTAACCCGATACGATAGCGCCGTGGGCACCTTTCGCGCAACTATCGACATCGGCGATCCAACCGGCAGGCGGTGGGAAGCCGTCGATGCGCTGGTGGATACCGGTGCCAGTTACACGTGGGTCCCCGCGAACGTTCTCGTGCGACTCGGAGTGCGTCCGCAATTTCGGCGCGAGTTTGTCACCGCCGACGGGCGTGTGATCGAGCGAGATATGGCCGTCACGATGACTCGATGGGACGGCCAGGCGCTGCCGAGCCTTATCGTCTTTGGGGATGACGGGTCTCTCCCGCTCCTCGGCGCATACACGCTGGAGGGATTCGCGTTAGCGCCCGACCCCGTCAACCGGAAATTGGTTCGCGTTCGCGGCCTGGCGGTCTAGCCTATCGTCGCCGCCCCACAGTTCGGCCCACGATAACCAACAGCCCCCCCAAAAGCGCCGTCAGCGTCCACGGCAGACCGAATGCGAGGACGAGGACCACGGTCGTCTCGGACGGCAGCTGCGCGCCCTGAAGCACTCCGATGAGGCGGTCGGCGCCGATGCGCGCCCACACCGCCGCGGCCGCCGCGAGCAGACCCGCCCGCGCCCTCGGCGGCGCGACCCACGCGGCGACGAACCCGGCCAGGCCCGGAGAGATCACCGGCAGCCACAGCAGAATATCCGAGAAGGGACCCTCGGGACGGCCGTTGAGCGACGATCCGGAGCCCGCGCTCAGCGCGTCGATCGCCTCGAAGACCGCGGCGCCGATCGCCACCGCGAGAAGCCAGCGGCCTCCTCGCGGGGCAGAACGGGCGGGGCGGCTAGGGGTTATCGCTCTCGAGGTCGGTGAAGTGGGCGTGCGTGGCCCCCTCGGCAATGAGCCGGCGCGTGTTGTAGAAAATCGTCACGCGGTCCGCATTCAGCGTGCCCTGCCGGCGTGTGACCAGCACGTGTCCTGTGAAGATGGCGCTCGACTTCACGAAGTCGATGTGGGCGACGCTCCCGGTGATCGTCGCCCCGTAGACTTCGGCGGTCACCGGTCCATGGACGGTCGCCTGCTGCTTCTGCTGGAAGAACTCGACCCACTGGCCGAGGATGCGCCCCGCGCGGTTGGACGCCACGACGTGGCCGCTCACCACGCCGTAGTGCGCGCCCTGATTGTAGACGGCCCGATCCCCGTTGACGATCAGGTCGGGCGCCGTGAACATCGTGACGTGGCCGTTGGCCACCAGGCGGCCCACGGCGCGGTCGGCCGCGATGTGATCGGCCTGGAGCGCATACTCCTTCGTTTCCGCGCTGGCGTTGCCGGCCATCGTGATCTTGCTGACCTGATTGCCGGCCGTAAAGGTCACGGTGATGTCGTCGCCGGTCGCCTTGCCCTGCGGATCGGTCATCGTGACGTTGCCGGTGAGCTCGGCGGTCCGTTCCGCCCGGCGAAGATGCATGACATTCGCGGTAGCGACCCCGGCGGCGTACGTCAGGCGGACATGCCCGCGCGCGGTCAGCCCCGCGCCGGAATTGTCGACAATCACCTCGTCGGCGGTCACGTTGAGGGGCCCTTGAAGCGCCGGAAACGGCAGCGGCGATGCCGGGGCGGCCGCCGCCTCGGCTGGGCGCGCCGGCGTCATCCCGAGCCCGCCGAGCGCCAGAACCAGCGCCGCGGCCCCGAGGATCGCGCTGCCGGCGAGGCGGTGCGGTGTCACCCGCGGCCTGCCTGGGCGCCGCCCGGGGGCAGATCCTGGCCCCCCGCGCCGCGGCAGGACGCGCAGTAGCCGTAAAACTCGATGCGGTGGCTCACGACGCCGAAGGCGGGGTCGGTGAGGCCGGATTGCTCGCGTTCGAGGACCTCCGCCACGCGTCCCTGGGGAAGGTCGACGACGGCGCCGCACCGGAGACACGTCCCGTGGTAATGGGGCTGAGGATTGGCGCAGAAGACGGCCCGGCCGTCCCCGTACGTCAGCCGCCGCACGATGCCGAGGCGGCCCAACAGTTCCAACGTCCGGTACGTCGTCGCGAGATTCACCGTGGGACACAGCGCGCGGGCGCGCCGGCACACGTCCTCCGCCGGCACGTTGATCCGTCCGGTGCTGAGCAGGCTCGTGAGAATTGCCCGGCGCTGCGGCGTCGCCCGGTAGCCCTGCCGCTCCAGGACTCGAAGGTGCGCGGCGACGCTGCCGGCCTCGCGGCGTCGCGGTGCGGTGGAGCCGCTTCGCGGCGCGCGCCCTAAGCCGCGCGTTGGGCGGCCGGCTCCGCGGACCGCCACGTCATTGAAGCCGTTGGCGCGCATGGCCGCCACTCCCGGGCCCTCTAGAAGAACTCCCGGCGCAGCGCGTCGGCCTGCGCGGTCGTGAGCGGAGCCAGGGTGCGCTTCGCCACCGGACCGGCCTTGAGCTCGGTGACCTGGTCTTCATACGTCGGCTGGTCCGTGACCTGGTAGAGAATGCCGATCGGGATCTTCTCGGCCCACTCGTGCGCCTTGTGCCAGGCCGCGGTCCGGTCGGTGACGTCGTGTCCGGATTCCTCGAGCTTGTACACGCGCTCGCGGTAGTAGTCGTAGGTGTTGATCTTGTTGTAGATGACGCACGGCTGGAGCACGTCCACCAGCGCGTAGCCCTTGTGGTGGATCGCCGCCATGAGCAGCTTCGCGAGGTGCTTCGGATCGCCCGAGAACCCGCGCGCCACGAACGTCGCGCCGCCGTTGATCGCGGTCGACAGCGGGTTGAACGCGACTTCGATGCTGCCCTCGGGTGTCGTGCTCGTCTGGAAGCCCCGCGGGCTCGTCGGCGCGTACTGGCCCTTCGTGAGGCCGTAGACCATGTTGTTCTCGGCGATGTGCACGATGTCGGGATTGCGGCGGAGGATGTTCATGAAGTGGTTGCCGCCGATGCCGTAGCCGTCCCCGTCGCCCGTGATGCAGATCACGTGCAGGTCGTGGTTGGCGAGCTTGGCGCCCATCGCGATCGGCAGCGACCGGCCGTGGATCGTCGTGAAGGCGTTGGCGTTCAGGTAGTCCGGCAGCTTGCTGCCGCAGCCGATACCGGAGAAGAACATCACCTCATGCGGATGGATCTCGAGCTGCGCGAGCGCGCTCTTGACCGCGTTGAGGATGCCGTAGTCTCCGCACCCCGGGCACCACGTGACCTTGATCGAGTTGTTGTAGATCTTCTGATCAAGCATGGACCTTGGCCTCCTCGAGCTGCGCCAGAATGTACTCGGGGGACAGCGGCCGGCCGTCCCACCGTAAGATCATGCGGTCGGCCTTCCGGCCGGTCATCGCCCGGACGAGCTGCGCGAACTGGCCGGTCTGGTTGCCCTCGACGGCGACGAGCTGGCGCGCCGCCTCGATCAGCGGCGCCGCCTTGGCCTCCGGGAACGGCCAGATGTCGACGAAGTGCAGCAGGTTGGCGCGCGTGCCCTTCGCGTTCAGGAGATCGACGGCCTCGCGCATCGCGCCGTAGGTGGCCCCCCACCCCATCAGCGTGATCTCCGCCCGCTCGGGCCCGTAGATCGTCGGCGCCCGCAGGTCTTCCACGATGTTGTGGACCTTGCGCATGCGCTTCCCCGCCATCCGCAGGCGGTTGGCCGCGTCCTCGTCCTCGAAGTGCCCGTACTCGTCGTGCTCGTCGCTGCAGGCCTGCTGCAGGGCCTTCGCGTGCCCGGCGAGCGCCCGCGGCGACACGCCGCTCGGCGTGTCCTTGTAGCGGAGGTACGGCTCGCTGAGCCGGTCCAGCTGCTCCGGCGTCAGCAGCTCGCCGCGGTCGATCGTCACCCGCTCGATCGGGAACTCCGAGGGCGGCAGCGTGCGCATCGTGTTGGTGAGGTAGAACTCCGTCATCACGATGACGGGGCACTGCCACTTCTCCGCCAGGTTGAACGCCCGCACCGTGGCGTGGAAGCACTCCTCCTGCGTCCCCGGCGCGAGCACGATCCGCGGGAACTCGCCCTGGCTCGCGAACAGCGCGAATAGCAAGTCCCCCTGCTCGGTCTTGGTCGGCATGCCCGTCGACGGCCCGGGCCGCTGCGCCTCGATGATCACGACGGGCACCTCCGCCATGCCGGCCAATCCGAGCGCCTCCGTCATGAGCGCGAACCCGCCGCCGCTCGTCGCGGTCATCGACCGCGCGCCCGCGTTGCCGGCGCCGATCGCGAAGCAGATCGCGGCGATCTCGTCCTCGGTCTGCTTCACCACGATGTCGTACGCGCGCGCGTGCGCCGCCATGAACTCGAGCACCGAGCTTGCCGGCGTCATCGGATAGCCGGAGATGAAGCGGCAGCCCGCGGCGATGCCGCCGACCGCGATGGCCTGGTTGCCGTTGATCAGCATCCGGTCCGGCCGCTCCGCGAGCGGGTTGAGCTTCCAGTCGAAGGACTTAGCGTACCGCTCGGTCGCGATCCGGTAGCCTTCCCGGGCGACTTTGAGGTTGCCCTCGACGACCGCATCGCCCTTCCGCTTGAAATTCTTGGTGATCACGTCGCCGATGAACTCGAACGGGTACTCGACGATGCCGGCGAGCGCGCCGAGGCCGCAGGTGTTGGCCATGATCTTGTTGCCGCCGATCTCCTGGGCGACCTTGGAGAGCGGCATACTGAACAGCTGCGCCCCGCGGCGCACGGCCGCCGCCGTGTCGACCTTGAGGCCCTCGTCGAAGACCAGCGCGCCGCCGCGCACCACATGGTCCGCGTAGTCGGTGATCGCGTCCGGGCTGAACGCCAGCAGGATCTGGATGCCTTCGTGATGGCTCCAGAGGGGCTTCTCCGAGACCCGGATCTGGAAGAAGTTCAGGCCGCCGCGGATGCGGGACATGTACTCGGGATAAGTATGAAGCCACAGGCCGCCGTGGCTGAGGGCCTGCGCAAATCCGGCGCCGCCGGATTCCACGCCCTGGCCCGCCTCCCCGGCGAGTCGAATCGACATATCGTTGACGAACTTAGCCACGCTCACTCACCCCCGTTAAAGGTCGGGCGTCGCGCCCCGGGACTAGCCTGCGGGATGCGCAGGCGTCGCCGTCCTGATGGGACGGCCCGGAACGATCGGCCCCTTCACTTGTGCTCCTCGCCGGAGTCCCACATCGCGTCGAGCCGGCGGTACTTCTCCGGAAACTCCCCGGTGTATCGCAAATACGCCGGAATAGGATACCGGATGCCGCCGCGCTGCGTGCCGCGCAGGCCGTCGACCAGCTCGCCCGCGCGGCTCCACGGAAACGCGAACGCCATCTCGTGGTCTTCGGTCTGGCCGTAGATCCGGTCGCCGTAGCACGGCAGGATCACCTGCGGCTCCCCGCTCTGCATCGTCTCGATCACCGCGTCGGCGCAGTCGAGGCGCGCGGAGAAGCTGCTGCGCAGGCGCCCGCCGCGCTGGTACAGCGCGGCCGCGACGAGGCGCATCACCTGGGCGGAGTTGCCGTACACGAGGCCGACGGCCGGCTCGAACGCCGCCCGGCTGAGCGGTGCCACGAGGATGCGCTCGTACTCCCCCAGCGCGAACTTCGGCACCTCCGCCTCGGTCCGCGCGGCGGCCTCCGGCGTTTCCACGTACATGCCGCACGCCAGGTTCCCCTCCGCGTAGTACGGGAGCACCGGCTCGAACCCGAACGCCGTCTTGGCGAGCGGGCAGCTGAGATCGTCCCGCCCCACCCCGAGCGCCCAACCGTACCGGCGCGCGATCGAGAAGGTCTGGCAGATCGCCACCTTGATGCCCATCTCCGCGGGCCGGCGCACCTTGTCCGGCAGCGGCTCGCCCGCGCGCAGCATGCGGATCCCGAGCGGGAACGTCTGCGGGCGGACGTGCTGCTCGATCTCGGCGTTGATCTGCGCCGGGGTCATCGTCACGGTGGTTTCCGTCCCCGGCACGGTACTCACTTCCGCAGCAGCGCGTCGGCGATCCCGTAGAACACCTGCGCCGACGCCGAATCCGGCGACACGGCCGTGACCGGCTGGCCGCGATCCCCCGCCTCGCGAATCGCCGGATCGAGGGGAATCTGGCCGAGGAGCGGCGCCTGCACCATCCCGGCCAGGCGCTCGCCGCCGCCGCGCCCGAAGATGTAGACGGGCTCCGCGCCCGGCGCCGGCAGATAGTAGGACATGTTTTCCACGACGCCGACGACCGGCGTGTTGACCTTCTCCGCCATCCGGCCGGCTCGGTAGGCGACCCCGGTCGCCGTCTCCTGGGGGGTCGTCACGATCAGCATCTCGGCGCGCGGCAGCGTCTGCGCGATCGTCAGCGACACGTCGCCGGTGCCCGGCGGCAGGTCGATCAGCAGATCGTCGAGGTCGCCCCAGTACACCTCGCTGAGGAACGTCGTGATCGCCTTATGTAACATTGGGCCGCGCCACATCACCGCTTCGTTCTCGTCGACCATGAAGCCGATCGACATGACGCGCACGCCCCAGCGCTCGAGCGGGATGATCATCTGATCGATGATGGTGGGCTTGCCGTTGACGCCGAGCATCTTGGGAATGCTGAACCCGTAGACGTCCGCGTCGACGATGCCGACGGTCCGCCCGCGCCGGGCCAGCGCAACGGCCAGGTTGGTCGTGACGGTGGACTTGCCGACGCCGCCCTTGCCGCTGGCGATCGTGAGGATGCGCGTCCTGGAGGTCGGAGACAAAAGCGGCGACTGCTTCTGCGGGCCGGGCCGGAGCTGTCCGACGAGCGCCTGCCGCTGCTCCTGCGTCATCACACCGAGCTGCACGTCTACGGTGTCGACGCCGGGAAGCGCCTTGACCTTGTCGCGGATCGAATTGGTGATGGTCTCGCGGAGCGGACAGCCGCTGATCGTCAGCAGCGCGTCGACCTTCACCGCGCCGCCGCGAATCTCGACGTCCTTGACCATGTTGAGCTCGACAATGCTCTTGTGCAGTTCCGGATCCATGACGTCGCGCAGCGCCTCGATCACCTGCTCGCGCGTCACCGCGATGGAGCGTGCCGCCATTCCCTACCTCCTCGCATCCTCGCTGCGGGCACCATGCGTCCCGCGCGCATATGCCGCCCAAACCCGCACAGGCTCGGCCGCGCACCCTCTCGCTCTACCAACGCCGGGAACGGCGGCCGGAGTGCTGCGCGTCGGGGCGCACCGACCGGACCGGTGAGAAGAATTCTCACTGCCTATACCAGCATAGTGGCGGGACGAAGCGGTTGTCAATAAGGCAACCGCCGGGAAGGCCGGCCTTGCCAATATGACCACTTATGGTTATCATATGGTTATGCGACAGGTGCGAATTGCGGAGTTGAAAGCGCGCCTCAGCGAATACCTGCGGGCGGTGCGCCGCGGGGAGACGATCGCCGTTCTCGATCGTGAGACGCCCGTTGCCCAGATTGTGCCCGTGCGGGTTACATCCGCACTGAGGATCCGGAAGCCGGCGCCCGACGCTCCGCCGCTGAACCGCATACCTGTCCCCAAACCGGCAAAGCACTCCATCGACGTGGTGCAGCTGCTGCTCGAAGAGCGCCAGGGACATCGATGATCGCCTACGTCGACGCCTCGGTTCTCCTCCGCGTCGCCCTCGGGCAGCCCGATGCGCTGCCGCAGTGGCGGGACATCGACGAGGGCGTGGCGAGCGCGTTGATCACCACCGAGTGCCTCCGCACGCTGGATCGACTTCGGCTTCGTGCGAAGCTCTCGGACGCGGACGTCGCGATACGGCGCGCGGCGATCCTCGCGCTCATCGCATCGGTGCAGATCGTTGAAATTGACTCAATCGTCCTCGATCGCGCGGCGCAGCCGATGCCGACGGAGCTCGGCACGCTCGATGCGATTCATCTTGCCACGGCCCTTCTCTTCAAGGATCAAACTCGCGCAAGTTTGGTCATGGCAACGCATGACGCGGCCCTCGCGCTCGGCGCGCAGGCCCACGGATTCACGGTGCTGGGGATCTAGCTGTCTAGGTATCACAGCTAGGAATTTCCGACCGGCCCGGTGTTCGGCGCGCCGCCGGCCGGGCCGCTTCCGGACGCACCGCGTCCACGGCGACGGCGCCTGCGTCTGCGCCGGCGTCCTTGTCCCCCCGCCGTGGCGTCTGCGGCACCGGTCTGGTCGGACATCGCGGCCTCTGCTGCGGGTGTGCCGGCTTCGGACGCGTGCTGCTGCGGTGACCTGGCGGGCTGCGGCGGTCCGGGACGCTGTGGACGCGATCTCCGCGGCGGAAACGGACGCTGATGCCGGTGGGGCGTCTGGGGCGTCCCCGTGGCTTCCGGCACGGTCGCCGGTGCAGAGGCCGTATCGGCGGCGGCCGGCTCCGCGGGCTCGCGACCCGGTTCGGCCTGTTCAGCCGCGGGGATGCCGTCCTCTACCGCGACGCCACCGGCCTCCGTCTCCGCGGCCTCCTTGGCCGAGGGCCTCGCGGGCCGTCGCGACGGCGCGCGCCGCTCCGCGGCGAGCCGGAGACGGTCCAGCATCCGCTCGACGTATTGCGTGAGAAAGTGCTTGGCAGCGTCGTCGGAGAGCATGGGGATGCCGGGATCCGCCTCGACGCGGCAGCTCAGCACCGTGCCGTCGTCGCCGGATTCGATCGTGACGCGCTGCGAAAATCCGCGGAGCGTGCCGCGCACCTGTACGATGTCGACGCTCTGGGGCGCGCGCGACACGCCGCGCATCACCGCCTCGACCGGCAGGCCGGCGAAGTATCCGCGCAGCGTGATGAGCGGCTCGGCGCCGCGGCGGTCCTCGACATCGGCCGCGAGCCACAGCGGCGCCCCGAACCGCGGGAGGTGCTCCGGGTGCGCCACATACGCGAAGATGTGCTCCCGCGTGGCGCGAATGATCCGGTGCGCCTCGACCACAACGACGAGCGGTGGGGCGGGCGGGACTATGCGGTGAGCTCCTTCCGGACGCGCCGGGTCCCTTCGACCATCGAGGCGAGTTTGGCCATGGTTTCGTCGATCGTGCGGGTCTTGAGGCCGCAGTCGGGAGAGACCTGGATCTGCTTGGCCGGGATCACGTCGAGCGTCCGGCGGATCCCGTCGACAACCTCTTCCGGCGTCTCCGCGCGATGGCTGTGCGCGTCCAGCACGCCGAGGCCGATGTCCTTGGTGAACCGCGGCGAGCGAAACGTCTCGAGCAGCGCGAAGTCGTCGTTCTTGAGCGCGAGGTCGATCTGGTTGACCGCGAGGCGCAGCATCGCCGGGTAGATCTTCGGCACGTCGCCGTAGCAGACGTGCGTGATCGTGTAGGACTTGAGTCCCCGCGTGACGACCTCCATCGCTTCGACCGCGAGGTCGAAGTCTTCGTCCGGCCGCGTGTGGATGGCCGGCTCGTCGATCTGGATGTAGCGGGCGCCGGCGCGCTCGAGGTCGACGGCCTCGTCGTGAATCGCCCGCGCCAGTTCCATCACGAGCTCGCGCCGCGACGGATAGTACTCGTTGAACGACCACTCCGCGATCGTGTAGGGCCCCGTCAGCATGCCCTTCACGGGGCGCGGCGTGAGGCCCTGCGCGAAGTTGTACCAATCCACCGTGAGCGGGCCGCGCCGGCCCACCGGCTTGACGACGACCGGCTTCGGATAGTAGCGGTTGCCGTAGGAGCGCACGAGTCCGGCGATCTCGAACCCGTCCATCTGATCGGCGAAGAAGGCGACCATGTCGCCGCGGTACATCTCGCCGTCGACCAGGATGTCGATGTCGAGCTCTTCCTGCCGCCGGATCCAGTCCTCCGTGGCCCGGCGCTCGAGCGCCTGCAGGTCGGCCGCGGCCATCTGCTTGCGGGCGACCTTGCGGCGCGCCTCCAGCAGGTACGGCGGCTTCGGGAAACTCCCGACGGTCGTCGTCGGCAGCAGCGTGGCGACGGCGGTGGGTGTCGCGGACGGGGTCATGCGGCGCCTCCGTTGGCGAGGCGGACGCCCGAGACCAGCGCCTCGAGTTTGCGGCGGGCGACGCGCCGCGGGAGAAACTCCAACCCGGCGCTCGGCCCGATCACGAGCGTGTCCGCCGGGGCGATCTCGGCGGCCTTGCGGCACTGCGCGGCGATCTCGTCCGATGATTCGAGACGGGTGTTGCGGGAGTCGAGCAGCCCGGCGCCGAGGGCCTTCGTGAACCGCGCCCGGCGGAGGATCTCCCAGTTGCGAGACCCGGCGACGAAGTCGACGCCGATCACGTCGACCGGCAAATCCAGCAGCGCCGGATACAGCCCGTCGAGGTGGCCGAAGTAGGTGTAGAGCGCGCGGGTGGCCGTGATCCCGTCCCACAGCGCCTCGGACGCCCGCCGGAACAGCGGGAACTGGTCCCGCCGCGTGAGCAGGCCCGGCTCGTCGACCTGGATCACGGTCGCGCCGGCGGCCGCGAGCGCGCGCAGCTCTTTGTTGAGCGATGCGGCCAGCGCCATCACGAACTGGTCGAGCGTCCCGTAGAACTCGTCTTTGCTCAGCACCGCGAGCGTGAACGGGCCCGTGACCACCGGCTTGACCGGCCGCGTGCTGTGCGACGCCGCGAACTGGTAGTCGGCCACCGTGATCGGGCCGCGCCACGCGATCTCGGCGGCCGCGACCGGCTGGCGGTAGTAGACGTTCGTGTCGAAGTACCGCTGCAGCCCGTTGATCGTGAACCCGGCGAGGCCCCGGGCGAAGTACGTGAACCCGTCGTCCCAGCGAATCTGTCCGTCGGTGAGGAGGTCCACGCCGGCGTCGGCCTGCTCGTGCAGCACCTCGGCGGTCACCTCGTCTTCGATCCGGTGCAGGTCCTCCCGCGTGATCTCGCCGCGCTGGAGCTTCTCGACGCTCGAGCGCCACCGGCCCGGCGCGGGCGGGTCAGGAATCTTCGGGTAACTGCCGACGACCGTTGTCTTCACACCGTGCACCTCCACCCCAAATTAGGCCAGCGCCTCGCGCGCGATGATCAGCCGCTGCACCTCGGACGTGCCCTCGCCGATCTCGCACAGCTTCACGTCCCGGTAGATCCGCTCGACCGGATAATCTTTAATGAAGCCGTACCCGCCGTGGATCTGCACCGCGCGGCCGGCCGCCCGCGAGGCGGCCTCCGACGCGTAGAGCTTGGCCATCGAGGCGGCCAGCCGGTAGGGCTCGCCGCGGGCGGCCCGGGATGCCGCGTCCATGACCAGGACCTCGGCCGCGTCCAGTTCCGTCGCCATGTCGGCGATCATCCACTGAATCGCCTGAAACTCGCCGATCGGCCGCCCGAAGGCACGCCGCGCGCGCGCGTACTCGATCGACGCATCCAGCGCCGCGCGCCCAAGTCCGAGCGCGAGCGCGCCGATCCCGATCCGGCCGCCCTCCAGGACCTGCATCGCCTGGTCGAAGCCCGCGCCGGGCGCGCCGATCAGCTGCGTGTCCGGCACGGCGCACTCTTCGAAGATCACCTCGGCCGTATCGCTCGAGCGCATGCCGAGCTTGTCTTCGTGCTTGCCGACGCGCAACCCGGGTGTTCCCCGCTCCACGATGAAGGCGGAGATCCCGGCTCGGCCCGCCGCCGGCCTGCCCTCGCCAGGGGGGTCCGTTCTCGCCATCACGACGTAGACGCCGGCGATGCTGCCCTGCGTGACGAACACCTTGGTGCCGTCGAGGATCCAGCGGTCGCCGCGCCGCGCCGCGCGCGTAGCGAGCGCCGCGGCGTCGCTGCCGGCGGCCGGCTCCGTGAGACACCACGCGCCGAGCGCCTCGCCCGACGCGAGCCGCGGCAGGTAGGCCCGGCGCTGCGCCGGCGAGCCAAACCGGGCGATGTGCCCGGTGCAGAGCGAGTTGTGCGCGGCCACGCTGAGGGCGATGCCGCCGTCGCCCCACGCGAGGGCCTCGATCACCAGCGCCAGTCCGACCGGGTCGATGCCCGGGCCGCCGTCGTCCGCCGGCACGGTCATCCCCCACAGGCCGAGCGCGGCGATCTTCGGCACGAGCGCGAGGGGGAAAGCGTTCTCCGAATCCCACCGGCGCGCGTGCGGCCGCAGCTCGCGCGCCGCGAACTCGCGGACGGTCCGGTGGATCAGCCGCTGTTCCTCAGTGTACTCGAACCGCACCGATCGCTCCGTTCATCCCGTCTGGGCGTCGTGGCTCACGCCGTAGGCCCAGGGACCTCCGGCCGCCGCTGGCGCGACGGCCTCCCGCAGCGTCGACGCAAACCAAAAGCCTCCCGTCGCTTCCACGAGAGGCTCAGGGTTCCTCTCCGATGCCACCGCCGAGCGTACGCAGTCCGCGGCGCGGCCCCGCGGCCCGCCAATCGCCTACAGGGGTACGGCTTCGACCGCTTTGATCTCCGGCACCCGCTCCTTGAGCATCCGCTCGACGCCGGCCTGCAGCGTCATCATCGAATACATGCAGCCGACGCACGATCCGGCGAGCCGGATCTGGACGACGCCGTTCACGATATCGACGAGCTCGATGTCGCCGCCGTCCGCCTGCACATGCGGGCGGATCTGATCCAGCACGTCCTGCACGCGCGCGCTGAGCTCGAGATCGGCGGCGGGCCCGGTCGTCACCTGGTCCATTAGACCTTCGCCTCCTCCGTCTCCTGGCCGCACTCTTGGGGCGCGCCGGCCTCTTCACGCGTGTGGAACGAGTGGCCGCAGCCGCATGTCGAGACCGCGTTGGGGTTGCGAATCGCGAAGCCCTGCGCCGTCACGGACGACACGTAGTCGATCTCGGCCCCGGACAGCAACTGCGAGCTCGCCTTGTCCACGACGACCCGCACGCCGTCCCGCTCGAAGACCTGGTCTTCCGTGTCCTGGGACTCGTCGAACGTCATGCCGTAGGAGTAGCCGTCGCACCCACCCTGGGTGATAAAAACCCGGAGGCTGATCTTGGGATCGTTTTGTTCCGCCAGCAGCTCCTTGACCTTGGTGACGGCCCGGTCGGTCAGCGTGATCATGAAGCGGCGTCCCTCCTGGGTGGCCCGGCTTCGCGGCGGGTGACGCCGGTTGTGCCGGTTGTCCTGCCACCTTATGTATATTATTCTACGGGCGGCCGGTTTGGTTTGTCAAACCATCCCGGGAATGATACACTCGGCTGGCATTGCACATCCGGGCCTGTGCCTACGGCGTGAGCCAGTACGCGGGGCCTTCGGAGGCAAACGGGTGGACATTTCGAGCGCCACGCGTACCCTGGCTCCGCTCAAAATCGTCACCAGTATGCTGACGGTTGCGACCGGCGCCCGCGTGGAGGTCCACGACCTCACGGACCAGGTGGCCGCGCTCCCGGGGCTGGACGAGGTGGCCCAGGGCAGCGTGCTGCTGCACAGCCTCCACACCACGACCGCCCTGTTTGTGAACGAGGCGCAGGACGCCCTGCTGGACGATATCCTCGCGCTCCTGCGGCGGCTTGTGCCGGAAGCCGCTCCCTATCGCCACAACGACCCCAAAGTCTCCGACTGCAACCGCTCGAACGCCTGGAGCCATCTCGCGTCGGTGCTTCTCAGTCACACGGTCCAGATCCCGATCGAGCAGGGCCGGCTCGTCCTCGGTACCTGGCAGCGGATCCTGTTCTGTGAGCTGGATGGTCCGCAGACGCGCAAGATCCACGTGCAGGTGATGGGGGCGTAGCGGCGGACAAAGGTCTGCGCGGGTGACGGTGGGCGCATGCTGTTCATGGTGATCGAGCGCTTCAAGGGCCGCGACCCGAAGGCGATCTACCGGCGGCTGCGCGACGAGGGCCGCCGCACGCCGGACGGCCTCACGTACGTCGCAGCTGGAGCCGCTGATCTAACCCTATGACCGTGCTCGACGGCATTCGTGGACCTCGTGACCTCCGCCGGCTCACCGCGCCGCAGCTCGCGGAGCTTGCGCAAGAGATCCGCGCGTTCCTGGTCGAGACGATCTCCCGGACCGGCGGCCACCTCGGGCCCAACCTCGGCGTCGTCGAGCTCACCATCGCGCTCCACCGCGTCTTCGATTCCCCGCGCGACCGGATCCTGTTCGACACCGGGCATCAGGCGTACGTGCACAAGCTGCTCACGGGCCGGCGGGCCGGGTTCGAACGCCTGCGGCAGCGGGACGGCCTGTCCGGGTACCCGTCGCGGACGGAGTCGGACCACGACGTGATCGAAAACTCCCACGCGTCGACCGCACTGTCCTACGCCGACGGGCTGGCGAAGGCCTACGAACTGCGGGGGGACCGGAACCGGCGGATCGTCGCGGTTGTGGGCGACGGCGCGCTCACCGGCGGGATGGCGTGGGAGGCCCTGAACAACCTGGCCGGCGGCCAGCGGCGCGTCATCATCGTGGTCAACGACAACGGACGCTCGTACTCGACCACCGTCGGCGGCCTCGCGCAGCACCTGAACGACCTGCGAACGAATCCGCGCTACGAGCAGGCGCTGACGGCGGCGAAGGCCGCGCTCGGCCAGACGCCGATCGTCGGCCGTGCGATGTACCGCGCCATGATGGCCGTCAGGAAGGGCCTCAAGGAAGCCCTCGTGCCGCAGATGCTGTTCGAGGATCTTGGACTCAAGTACATCGGCCCGGTCGACGGGCACGACGTCGGCGCGGTGGAGCGCGCCCTGCGTCAGGCGGCGCGCGTCGAACGGCCGGTCATCGTGCACTGCCTGACCCGGAAGGGCCTCGGGTATTCTCCGGCGGAGACCGACCACGTGGACAACCTCCACGGGCCCGGTCCGTTCGACTCCGCGACGGGCCGGCCGGTCGCGCCGCCCGCGCCGACGTGGACCTCCATTTTCCGCGACGAGCTGGTGGCCATCGGCCGGGCGCGGCCGGAGGTCGTCGCGGTGACGGCCGCCATGCTGCACTCGACCGGGCTCGATGCGTTCGCGCAGGCGTTTCCCGGCCGGGTCTTCGACGTGGGCATCGCCGAGCAGCACGCCGTGACGTCCTCGGCCGGACTGGCCATGGGCGGGCTGCATCCGGTCGTGGCCGTCTACGCCACGTTCCTCAACCGGGCGCTCGATCAGCTGCTCCTCGATGTCGCGCTCCACGGCTGCGGTGTCACGTTCGTCCTCGACCGCGCCGGCGTCACCGGCGACGACGGCCCCAGCCACAACGGCGTCTGGGATCTGTCGTTCCTACAATGCGTCCCCGGCCTGCGGCTGGCGGCGCCGCGGGACGGGGCCCGGCTGCGCGAACTGCTGCGCGAAGCGGTCGCGATCGGCGACGGCCCCACGGTCGTGCGCTTTCCGAAGGGCACCGTCCCGGCCGACATCACGGCCGTCGATCGCGTCGGCCCGGTCGACGTGCTCTACCGTGCCGGCACCGGCGACGTGCTGATCGTCGCGATCGGGGCGATGGCCGGCATCGCGCTCGCGGCCGCCGAGCGGCTCGCATCACTCGGCATCGGCGCAACGGTCGTGGACCCGCGGTGGATCAAGCCCGTCGCCGCGGAACTGCCGGCGCTCGCCGCCGCACACCGTCTCGTCGTCACGGTCGAGGACAATGTGCGCGCGGGCGGGGCGGGCTCCGCGGTGGCGCAGGCGCTGCGGGACGCCGGCGTCGACACCCCGCTGCGCGATCTCGGCATCCCGTCGCGGTTTCTCGCCCACGGCAAGCGTCAGGAGCTCCTCGCCGAGGCGGGCCTGACGCCCGACGGCATCGTCGATACCGTCGTCCGCACGCTCGCTCCCGCACCGGACCGGCTGCCGATCCGCACGTAAAGAAGACGGGGCCGGCCGATATCGGCCAGCCCCGTGTCTTGCGGTCTCGCTACCCGAGAATGATTCGCGCGGCTGTCGCCTACTCCGTCGGCAGCTGCGCGTTGATCCAGGCGAGAATGCCGCCCTTGAGGTTCACGGCCTTGTCGTAGCCGCGCTCCCGCAGCAGGCCGACGGCCTTGCCGCTGCGTCCGCCGGAGCGGCAGTAGATGATCGCCGGGGTGGCGGGATCGATCTCCGAAAGGCGCTCGGGCACCTGCCCCAGCGGGATCAAACGGCCGCCGTGAATGTGCGCGTCCTCGTACTCCCACGGCTCGCGCACGTCGATCAACTGGATGCCGCCGCGCTCGAGCCTGGCATGCGCCTCGACCGGCGTGATCTCCGGAATCGGCTTGGCCGCCGCGCGGTCGTGCGCGGGCATCCCGCAGAACTGCTCGTAGTCGATCAGCGCCGTGATCGTCGGCGCGTCGCCGCAGACCGGACACTCGGGGTTGCGGCTCCAGCGGACGACCCGCGTCTCGCCCTCGAGCGCGTCGAAGATCAGGAGCCGGTTGGCCAGCGTGTCCCCCACCCCGAGGAGCAGCTTGAGGACCTCGAGCGCCTGGCGCGACCCGATGTGGCCGCAGAGCGCGCCGAGGATGCCCCCCTCCGCGCAACTCGGCACCATCCCGGGCGGCGGCGGCGTCGGGAACAGGCACCGGTAGCACCCGTGCCCGGGCACAAACGTGGTGGCCTGCCCTTCCCACTTCAGGATGCTCGCGTCCACCAGCGGCTTGCCGAGCAGCACGCAGGCGTCGTTCACGAGATAGCGCGTCGGGAAGTTGTCGCTGCCGTTCACGACCACGTCGTACTCGCGGACGATGTCGAGCGCGTTGGCGCTCGTGAGCAGCGTCTGGTACGGCACGACGTTGACGTCGGGGTTGACGCCGGCGAGCGTACGCCGGGCCGATTCGGTCTTCGCCTGCCCGAGCGCCGGGGTTGGGTGCAGAATCTGGCGGTGCAGGTTGCTGAGGTCGACCCGGTCGCCGTCGACGATCCCGATGGTGCCGACGCCAGCCGCGGCGAGGTACAAGGCGACCGGCGAACCCAGTCCGCCCGCGCCGATGATGAGAACTTTGGACCGCAGCAGCTTCGCCTGGCCCTCGAGCCCCATCTCCTCGAGAATGACCTGCCGGCCGTACCGCTCCATCTGCGTATCGTTGAGGAGCGGCGCCTGCTCGTCTCTTACCTTGGTCGCCACGATGCGATCCCTCCACACTTCGGGTACGTCTGTTTACGATAGGCGGTCCCCGGAGGCCTGTCAAGAAACCCGGAGCGCGGTCGGACCGTTCTCTCCTGTGGGCATAAACGCTGCGGCACCGCGGATTCTTCCGGGCCGGCGCTAAGTTCCGGTGCTATAATGGCGCGGTGGTGAGAACGACCAACGAGGTGTGTGGGGCATGAGTCCGGATATTGACCTCTTCGACGTCACGATCATCGGCGGCGGGCCGGTTGGATTGTACGGCGCCTACTACTCCGGCTTCCGCACCCTCCGCACCAAGATCGTGGAAAGCCTCGACGCCCTCGGCGGCCAGATCACCGCGCTCTATCCCGAAAAGCCGATCTACGACGTCGCCGGGTTCCCGCGCATCATCGGCCGCCAGCTGGTCGACAACCTCGTCGAGCAGGCGGGCCAGTACAAGCCCACCGTCTGCGCCGGCGAAACGGTGGAGAAGCTCGAGCGCGCGGCCGACGGGACGCTGCGCCTGACGACGAACCGGAGCACGCACGCGAGCAAAGTCCTGGTTGTCACCGCCGGCATCGGCGCCTTCCACCCGAAGACGTTCAAGAACCCGCAGATCGACTCGTTCGAAAGCCGGGGACTGTATTACTTCGTCAAGAGCTTCCAGGATTTCGCCGGCAAGCGCGTCCTCATCACGGGCGGCGGCGACTCCGCGGTCGACTGGGCCAACAACCTGGTCGGCATCGCGAGCTCGGTCACCCTGATCCACCGGCGCGACCAGTTCCGCGCGGCCGAAGACTCCGTGCAAAAGATGCTCCACTCCCCGGTGAACGTGAAGGTCTTCTACGAGCTGCGCCGGCTCGAAGGCAAGGACCGCGTCGAGCGCGCGGTCATCTTCAATAACAAGACCAACGCCGAGGAGACGGTCGAGGTCGACGCGGTGATCGCGTCCCTCGGCTTTCTGAGCACGCTCGGTCCGATCGCGGACTGGGGTCTCGAGCTGGAGCACGACAGCATCCGCGTGAACACCCGGATGGAGACCAACCTCGCCGGCGTCTACGGCGCCGGCGACATCGTCGTCTACCCCGGCAAGGTGAAGCTCATCGCGACGGGCTTCGGCGAGGCCGCCACCGCGGTCAACAACGCCGCCCAGTACATCAACCCGAAGGCGAGCGTCTTCCCGGGCCACAGCAGCAGCCAGGACGTCCACAAGCAAAAGGCGCCCGCGACCGCGTAAACGGGCGTCGTGCGTGGCGCTCCGTCACGGCCGCCGGAATATCGGTAGTGGGTCAGTCTGTGACCCACTACCGGAATATCACGATGGTGCAAGGGCCGTGATCTGATATGATAACGATGTGATTCGCCGCCACCCTCTCTTGGATGCCTTCGACGACGACCAGCGACGCCGTCCGGTGAACTACGACCGGAACCACCAGATCTATGACAGTCTCTGGAAAGAGGCGCGGAACCTCGGTCTGTTTTCCGAAGCGACAGTTAACGGTGTCGGGCCTGATATCGACTATGCGCGGGTCGTCAACGGTCTACCTGCGACGCGTCCGACGCGCCTGGCCGAAGTACTTGAGGTTCTCCGCGCGCATCATGCCGATATCAAGGCGTTCGGTGTTTCCGGCATGAGCCTGTTCGGCTCAGTCGCTCGAGATGACGCTCGACCTGAGAGCGATGTCGACATCCTGGTTGAATTCGAACGGCCTGTCGGCTATTTCACGCTCGCCGCGCTTCGCATGTACTTGGAGCAGATTCTAAAACGATCGGTCGACCTGCTCACTCCGGGAGGATTAAACGACCGCATCAGAGAGCGAATTCGCGTGGAGGGAGTACGTGCGGCCTGAACGCTGGGAAGATCGGGTCGATGACATCCTAGCCGCGATCGCGAAGATCCAGCGTTATGCTGGCGGTCTCTCACGCGAAGCCTTCGCGAAAGACGAAAAGACAATTGACGCGATCCTGCGCAACCTATCGATAATCGGAGAAGCGACTGGGCACATCCCTCCCGACGTACAAGCACGCGCGCCCGCCATTCCCTGGGCGAAGATGCGCGGAATGCGTCACCACATCGTCCATGACTACCCTCACGTTGACACGATGATTGTGTGGGTAACCATCACAGACGACTTGCCGCCCGTCGTGGGGCTTCTAGAAAGTCTACGTCGCGGATAAGACTCTGTGTCGCTGACTGCCTCAGAACTTCTCGCTCGGATCGGTCGAAGTCTCGATAATCACCACATTCCCTACATGATCATCGGCGGACAAGCTGTGCTTGTTTACGGCGAGCCACGTCTCACGAAAGACATCGACGTCGCCGTCGATCTGCGACCGGACCGGCTCAACGAACTCCTCGCAGCCGTATCGGAACTTAACCTGGACCCCCTGGTCGAACCCGAGTCGTTCACCTGTCAAACCCTCGTGCTTCCGTGCGGACATGAGGAAACCGGTCATCGCGTGGATTTCATTCTGTCATTCTCAGAGTACCAACGAGAGGCGCTCAGCCGTACGCGAACCATTACAGTCGACGGCGCGGTCGTACGCATCGCCTCTCCGGAGGACATCATCATTCACAAGATGATCGCCGGGCGTGCGCGGGATCTCGAGGATGTGACCTCCATCGTGGCAAAAATGCCGGTGCTAGACACGGACTACCTCTCGCGCTGGCTCCGTATATTCGAAACGGATTTGGCGCGGCCGTTAGACGAGCCGTTGCGGCAACTGCTGCGGGGCCGGCCCAACGGTGGTCAGCGGGCCTAAGCGCTACGTGGTGGTGGTGGCGGCGACGGCCTGTTCGTCGGCGTGGTAGCTGCTGCGCACGAGGGGGCCGGACTCAACGTGCCGGAAGCCCATCGCCAACCCTTCGGCCTTGAGCGCGGCGAACTCGTCCGGATGATAGTAGCGGGCAATCGCGACGTAGTCCTTGCCGGGGCTGAGATACTGGCCGATCGTGAGGATGTCGCAGCCGGCGCTCCGTAGGTCCCGCATCGTCTGCACGACCTCGTCCGTCGACTCCCCGAGGCCCACCATCATCCCGCTCTTTGTGAGCCACCGCGTCCCACGGGCCTTGGCCCGCGCCAGCACCTCGAGCGAACGCGGGTAGCGGCCGCCGTGGCGCACCGCGGAGAACAGGCGCGCCACGGTCTCGATGTTGTGGTTGAGGATGTCCGGCGCCGCGTCGAGAACGGTGTCGAGGGAGCGGGCGTCGCCTTTGAAGTCCGGGATCAGCACCTCGATCGAGCAGCGGGGCACGCGCTCGCGGATCAGGCCGATCGTGCGCGCGAACATCCCCGCCCCGCCGTCGCGGAGGTCATCCCGGTCCACGGACGTGACGACGACGTGGCGGAGCCCCATCGCCGCGACGGCGGACGCCACGCGCTCCGGCTCGCCCGCGTCGAGCTCGGTCGGCAGGCCGTGCGCGATCGCGCAGTAGGCGCAGTGGCGCGTGCAAACGTTGCCGAGAATCAGAAACGTCGCCGTGCGCCGCTCCCAGCAGTCGCCGATGTTGGGGCAGCGCGCCTCCTCGCAGACGGTATGCAGCGCCTGGGTGCGCATCACGCCCACGAGGTCGCGGAAGTTGGGCCCGGACGGCAGCCGGACCTTGAGCCACTCGGGGCGCCGTTCGGCCGCCATCTCAGAACTCCGGAGAATCGCCGGTCGGCGAGAACGATTCGAGCTGCCGCTTGATGTGGTTCAGAAACTGCATCGCGATCGCCCCGTCGAACGCGCGGTGGTCGAAGCCGAGGCCCAGGTGCATGATCTCCCGAATGGCGATGCCCTCGCCCAGGACCACGGGCCGGCGGACTACCGCGTCCGTGGAGAGAATCGCGGCCTGCGGGTAGTTGATCACCGGCATCGAGAACACGGAGCCAAAGACGCCGGGGTTGGTGATCGTGAACGTCCCGCCCGAGACGTCGTCGAGCGTCAGCTTGCCGGCGCGGGCGCGCACCGACAGCGCCTCGAGGTCGCGCCCCAGGCCGGCGACGCTCTTCTGGTCGGCGTCCTTGATGACCGGGACGATGAGCCCGTCCGGAATCGCGACCCCGATCCCGATGTTGATCGCGTGCCGGAACAGGACGCCGTCCGGCGTGAACGACGAGTTCACGACCGGGATGTCACGCAGCGCCCGGCTGACCGCCCGGACGACGAAGGCCGTGAGCGTGATGTTGACGCCCTCGCGGGCGCGCCACACCGCCTTGTGGGTCTCGCGATGGCGCACAAGCGGCGTCACGTCGACCTCGATCACGCCGTACGCGTGCGGGATCTCGCGCTTGCTGCGGGCCATGCGTTCGGCGATCGTCTTGCGCAGCGCCGACAGCGGGCGCACCTCGTCTCCGGGCGCCCGCGGTGGCGCGGCCGGCGCCGCTGGACCGGGCACGGCCGGAGGTGCCGTCGCCGTGGCGCCTGCCCCGGCCGAGGCAGGCATCGTGGCGCGAGCCGGTGGCGCGGCCGGCGCACCCTTGCCCGCACGCACCTCCAGATACCGCTGCACGTCGTCCTTCGTAATCCGCCCGTCCGTCCCGGTCCCGGTAAGTTGCTCCAGTTCGTGCATCGCGAGGCCGTGCTCCTCGGCGAGACGGCGGACGAGCGGCGTCAGCCGAAGCGAGTCGCGCCCGCGTGGCGCCACACCGGCCTGTGCCGGTTCTGATTTCATGGTGGCCGGCCGCGTGTCGGCCGGCGCGGCGGGTCGAGGCGCGGCCGGGGCGCTCGACGGCGCGGCGGACGGAGCAGCCTGGGCCGCCGCGCGCGCGGGAGCGCCGCTTTCCTTGATCGTCGCGATCACCGTGCCGGCCGTCACCGTCTGGCCTTCCTGCACGACGATCTGCTCGAGCACCCCGGCGTAGGGCGAGGGCATCTCGACGTTGACCTTGTCGGTGATGACCTCGACGAGCGGCTCGTACTTGGCGACGGTGTCGCCGGCCTGCTTGAGCCACCGGCCGAGCGTCCCCTCGTGCACGCTCTCGCCCAGCTGCGGCATCTTGATCTCGGTCGCCATGGGATCGCCTGCCCGGGTCCGTCAGTACGCGACGACGTTGCGGGCGGCCGCCGCGATCTTCTCCGCGTTCAGCATGAACCAGTTCTCGAGCGGTGTCGAGAACGGGACGCCCGGCACGTCGGGCCCGCCGAGCCGCGTCGGCGGCGCATCCAAGAAGCGAAAGCCTTCTTCTGCGATCGTCGCCGCGATCTCCGCGCCGAAGCCGGCGAACCGGTTGTCCTCGTGCACGATGAGCGCGCGGTTCGTCCGCTCGACGGACGCCAGAATGGTCGTGACGTCGAGCGGCTTGATCGTCCGGACGTCGACGACCTCGGCCTCCACGCCCTCGCGGCTCAGGGCGTCCGCCGCGGCGAGTGTCTCGTGGAGCATCAACCCGTAGGCGAAGATGCTGAGATCGCGGCCCGGCCGGCGGACGATCGCCGGACCGATCGGCACCACGTGGTCGCCGTCCGGCACGTCGCCGCGCAGCGACCGGTAGAGCTTTTTGTGCTCGAGGTACATCACCGGGTCCGGATCCCGGATCGCGGCCTTGAGCAGCCCCTTCGCGTCCCCCGGGGTGCCCGGCGCGACGATCTTGAGGCCCGGAATGTGCGCGTAAAACGCCTCGATCGACTGGGAGTGGTACAGGGCGCCGTGCACGCCGCCGCCCCACGGCACGCGGATTGTCATCGGACATCCGTAGTCGTTGTTGGACCGGTACCGGAGGCGCGCCACTTCGCTCAGGATTTGGTCGAACGCCGGATGGATGAAGTCGGCGAACTGGATCTCCGGGACCGGCAGCAGGCCGTTCACGGACATCCCGAGGGCGACGCCGATGATCGTCGACTCGGCGAGCGGCGTGTCGAGCACGCGCTCGTCCCCGAATGCCGCGTGCAGGCCCTCCGTGACCCCGAAGACGCCGCCCTTCCTGCCGACGTCCTCGCCGAGCACGACGATGCGCGCGTCCCGCGCCATCTCCTCGTGCAACGCGTCGTGGATCGCGTCCATGTACCGCTTGTCGGGCATACTACGCGCGGAACCCCGGCTCGGGCGGCTCGAGGTAGACGTAGCGTGTCGCCGTCGCCGGATCGGGAAGCGCCGCGTCTTCGGCGATCTCGGTCCCGATCTCGATCTCGTGCTCGATGCGGGAGAGAATCTCTTTCTCGCGCACGTCGGTGAGGATCCCCCATCCGCGCAGTTCCTCGGTAAACACGCGGACGGGATCCCGCACCCGGTCGCGGGCGAGCTCCTCGGCGGGCCGGTACTTCTCCTGCTGATCGTCGCTGCTGTGCGCGGTCAGCCGCGGCACCATGACCTCGAGCAGCGTCGGTCCCTCGCCGCGGCGGGCGCGCGCCACCGCATCCCGCGCGGCGGCGTAAGCGTGCAGCACATGGCTGCCGTCCACCGTCACGCCGGCCATCCCGAAGCCCGCCGCGCGCATCGCGACGTTCGGGACGGCCATCTGCTTCGCGAGCGGCACCGAGATCGCGTAGCCGTTGTTCTCAACGACGAAGATCACGCCGAGGCGGTGGATCGCCGCGAAGTTCAGCGCCTCGGGGAAATCGCCCTCGCTCGTGGAGCCGTCGCCGAGCTCGGTGAGCGCGATCTCGCCCGTCTGGCGGACCTTCGCCGCGTAGGCGATGCCGGCCGCGTGGAGACACTGCGTCGCGACGGGACTGCTCGTGGAGAGGATCTTGTAGTGGCGGTGCCCGTAGTGGCCCGGCATCTGCCGGCCGCCGCTGCTGGGATCGGGCGCCTTCCCCAACTGAATCAGAAAGATCTCCGCCGCGGGCATGCCCTTGGTCAGCACGGCGGCCACCGACCGGTAGAATGGCACCAGCCAGTCCTTCTCGCGGTTGAGGGCGTAGACCGTGCCGACCTGTGCGCCCTCGTGTCCCTGCCCCGAGATCACGAACGCCGCTTTCCCCGACCGCTGCAGCGCCCACATCCGGTCGTCGACGGCGCGGGCGAGACGCAGATAGTAATACATGTCAAGGACGTCGGCGTCGCTGAGCTCCAGGCTCTTTGGCGTGACGTCCTCGCGTGGCTTGACCGCCCGCGTCTCACGGATGCTCATGAGGGCTACCTACTGAGTTTCCCCGCGTTTTGAGGCCGCTCCTCTACACGGCGTCGGGCACGTCAAGTCGCCCGCGCGACGCCGCGGCACCAGCCTACCCGTGAACGGCGCGGCCGAGCGCGCCGAGCGCGGCCTCGCGCATCGCTTCCGACAAAGTGGGATGCGCGTGGACCGCCTGCCCTATTTCCAAGGCTGTGGCTTCGAGGCTGCGGCCGAGCACGGCCTCCGGCAGCAGTTCGGTGACCTCCGGTCCGACGAGGTGCACGCCGAGAATCTCGCCCAGCTCGCGGTCCGCGACGATCTTCACGAGCCCCTCGCGGTGATTGAGGATCGTCGCGCGGGCGTTGGCCATGAACTGGAACCGGCCGACCGTGACGTCGCGGCCGCCCTCCCTCGCCTGCTTTTCCGTGAGGCCCACGCTGGCGACCTGAGGGATCGAGTACGTCGCGCGCGGCATCAGCAGCGGGTCGAGCGCGGCCGGCGACTGGCCGGCGATCGCCTCGACGGCCACGGTCGCTTCGGCGGAGGCGACGTGCGCGAGCAGAAGACCGCCGATCATGTCGCCCGCGGCGTAGATCGTCTGGACGGAGGTGCGCATCCGCGCGTCCACCGGCAGCGCGCCGCCCTCGACCGCGAGGCCGACGGACTCGAGCCCAAGACCGTCCGTGACGGGCGCGCGGCCCACCGCGACCAGCGCGTAGTCTGCGTCGAGGGTCTCCTCGGCGTCGCCCCCTTCAGGGACTAGCCCGCGGGATGCGCGGGCGTCGCCGGCCCGCAGCGTCAGGTGGACGCCGCCGGCGTCCGAACGGACGCCGGTCACGGCCGTCCCGGTCCTGATCGTCACGCCGCGGCGTCCGAGCGCCTTTGCGAGCACCGTCGCGACCTCTTCGTCCTCGAGGGGCAGAATCGACGGTAGGTACTCAAGCAGCGTGACCTTGGCCCCGAACGCCGAGAAGACGCTCGCAAACTCCGTGCCCACGGCGCCGCAGCCGATGATCGCGATCGAACCGGGCACCTGCGCAAGGCGCAGGGCGCCCGTGCTGTCGAGGACCCGTTCGTTGTCGATCGTGACCCCGGGCAGGCTGCGCGGCCGCGACCCGGTCGCGAGCAGAATCGCGCCGGCCTGCACATCGTTCGTGGTCCCGTCCGCAGCCGTAACGCGGACGTGCGTCGGATCGAGCAGGCGGCCGCCCCCCGCGAGGACGGTGATCCCGTGCTTGCGCATGAGATACTCGACCCCACGGAAGTTGGTGGTGACGACGCGGTCCAGGCGGCGGCGCAGCTGCGGCAGATCGAGACGTGCCCCGTCCACGGCGATCCCGAACTCCGACGCGCCGCGCACGTCCTCCAGCATCTGCGCGGTGTGCAGCAGCACCTTCGTCGGGATGCAGCCGACGTGCAGGCACGTGCCGCCGACCTTGTCGCGCTCGACGAGCGCCGTGCGCAGGCCAAGTTGGGCGCCCCGAATGGCTCCGACATACCCGGCCGGCCCGCCGCCGACGACCACGAGATCAAACGATTCCATCCGGTCCCCCGCGCCTAGGTTTGGTCCAGCGGCAGCTCCGCGAGCGGCTTCCGCCCGGCGAAGCCCTCGCCCGTCCCGTGCCAGAACGCGATCTCCGGCTCGCCGAGCCGCCAGCACAGGAAGACGGTCCGGCCCCCGCGGACGCGCGCCGGAAAATCAACCAATCCGGCGTCCACGTCCCGAAGGATGCAGCCGATCTTCTCAATATCCTTCGCGATCGCGGAGAGCCGCGCGGCAAGGGCATCCAGCCGCTTCTGTTCCTCGCCGACGGTGCCGAGCACGGCCTCGCCTGCATCGAGGCGTTTCCAGAGCGTCTCGATCTGCGTCTTCTTCAGCATCGCCTCGTCGCGGGTGCGGCGCAGCCCATCGAGCGTCTCGCGGAGCCGCGGCAGCGCCGCCTGCGCTTCCGGCACGGTAAAATGCCGCACCGCCAACGTCAGCTCCGAACGGATTCGGATGCGGCGGCGTGTCGCCGCGGAGATGCGGCAACGGTCAGCGTGCTGCCCGCCCAGGGGGTCGCGGGACGCGGGCTCCGCCGCGGCGTGGACCGCCGCCGAAGGGAAGAACGCCGCCGCGGGCGGCCGGCTTCTCCGGCGGCCGAGGCCAGCCGAGTGGCGGCCGTTTTCACGCCGCGCCGCCGTTCGGCCGGGCGCAGGGACCGGCGGCGGACCGCCGACGCGCGCACCCGGTCGAGAAACAGGACGCCGTTGAGGTGGTCGATCTCGTGCTGAAGGATCCGGGCGACGTATCCGGTGGCCCGGAGGCCGACGCGCTGGCCCGTCACCAGCGTTCCGTCGACCGTGACGCGCAGCGCCCGCCTGACGGGCGCAACTACGCCGGGTATGCTGAGGCAGCCTTCTTCCGCGACGTCAGCGCCCGAGCGGCGGCGCAGACGCGGATTCACAAGCGCCAGCAGCCCGTGCCCGGTGTCGGCAAGCACCACCCGCAGCGGCACGCCGATCTGGACAGCGGCAAGCCCGACACCCTCCGCGTGGCGCATCGTCACCGCCATATCGGCAACGAGCCGGCGAATGGCGGCGTCCACCCGGGGGACCGCCTGACTCCGCCGGCGGAGGACGGCGCGTTTGGCGTCGGTGATGGTGACGATGCGCCGCAGGCGCCCGCGCGAGGCCGCGTGGCCGTTTTGGCTTGGAGCGTGCGGCGTAAGGGACGCCCGCGAAGCGGTCTTGGCAGTTTTCGACATACCCGGGATATCTGTTTGGGAACGGCTGAAGCGTTCCCCTGCCGGGGCGGGGCGGGCGCCTCGGAGCCGGGAGGCGCGCGCTAGGCCTTCACCTTCACGGTATGGTAGCCTTGCCCGCCGTCGGGCAGGGTCGGCTTCGGCTCGGCCGGCTGCAGCTTTCCGGTCCCGTCGTAGGCGCGGACCTTGAGCGTGTACTCGCCGGGAGCCGGCGGCTTCCACTCGGCCGACCAGAACTGCCAGCAGTTGACGTTGAGGGGCTCCTTGACGGCGGCGGGCAGCCACGTCTTGCCGTTGTCCGGACTGAACTCCACCTTCGAGATGCCCCGATTGCCGGCGTACGCCCAGCCGCCGAGCGCCAGCATCCCGCCCTCGCGCTGCTCGACGAGGAACGCGCTGTTGACCTTCACGACCGCTTCCTTGCTCCAGCCCTGCTGCTCCCAGTAGCCGGTATAATCGTGGGTGGCGACCTCGATGCTCGTGAGCCACTTCGGCTGCTTCATCCCGTACCGGTTCAGCAGCAGAACGCGCAGCGGGGCGCCGTGCTTTTGCGGAATGGGCTCCCCGTTCATCTCGTAGGCCAGCAGCGTCTCCCCATCGTCCGCGATCGAGAACGGGATCGACTCGGAGAAGCCGTCCGCCGCGCGCCAGATGACGGTCGTGGCGCCGGGCTTGACGCCGGCCTTCGCCAGCACGTCCTTCACGCGGATGGCCTTCCACTTCGCGTTGCCGATCAGATCGCCGCCCACCTCGTTGCTGATGCATTCGAAGGTCTGGTAGCGCTCGACGGCGGGGGCCAGGGCCTTCAATTCGTCGAGCGTCACCTTGATGGGCGTGTTGACGTGGCCCGTGACCTCGAGCCGCCATTTGCCGACGTCGACGGTCGGATCGAAGAAGTTCTTGGACACCTGATAGAACGCGCCGGCCGGCGTCACCTCGGGCGGCATGCCCTTGATGAGCCGGAACACCTCTTTGGCGGCCGCGGCGACAGCCGCGCCCGCGGACGCGGCCCACGCCGCGAGCCGCGTCCCAACCGCCGCGCCGGCGACGACGAGCGCGGACCGACGCAGGAGATGCCGGCGGCCGGCGCGCCATGCCAGCGCCGGAGCACCGCCGAGCGATAGACCGTCCACCGCGCGGGCCCGAGCCCCGGACCGCCCGCCGACCTGTCCCCCCATGCGGGTGAGCCCTGCACCGACGCGAGGGCGGGCCAGCGATGCGAGCACGAGCGCATACGCGATGCAGGCGAGCGCCATCGGGAGGGCCGGAGCCGTAACGATGGTGGTCAGCGGCGCTCCGAGGACGCCGCCCTCGATCAGCGGCAGGAAGCCGAACGTCAACACGACCCACGCCACGACCACGGTCACGACCGCGCCGCGAAGCGGCGACCACCGCGCGCGCCCGGCGACGACCGCGTAGAGCACGCCGGCGAGTCCGAACCCGATCAGGGTCGCGACGATCGACATCACGAGCCCGAGCGGCTTCGCAAGATGCTGCAGCCGAGCGAGGACGAGCGCAAACACCTGGTACGGCAGGAGGCGAATCATGCGTTCGGCAAGGGCTTCTTGGAGCGTGGGCATGTTGGTGGCGTACCGGTAGGCGAAAAGCACCGCCACGGCGACGGCGCCGCCGGCCACGCCGGCCAGAAACCCGCGCGTTTTCGACACGGTCATGGATCAATCACCCCGCGATCCGCGGCGTCCCCACGGCGGGCGCGTGTTGGCCAACGCCGTAGGCCCCGCGTCCCTTGGCGCTATTCTACGTGGGTCTATGTAAAGATACGATGTTGATTCCGCAAAGGTTGGGCGGACTTAACTCCGGGAGCCCCGCCCCTCCCAGTCGTCGCCGGTCGAAGCCAGTTCTTGCTGGCGCTGCGTCGTGACATCGACCAGCCACTGGGGATCTTCGTAGACGTAGTCCTTGCGCAGCGGATGGCCCTTCCAGTCCGCGCTCATCATGATCCGGCGCAGGTCGGGATGCCCTTCGAAGACGATCCCAAAGAGGTCGTAGGCTTCGCGCTCGTGCCAGTCGGCGCCGGACCACACGTCCACGACCGACGGGACGCTCGGGCGCTCTTTCGAGATGGGCGTTTTGAGCGTCACGCCGTGCCGCCGGTTGACCGACGTCAGGTGGTAGACCATCTCGAAGCGGTCCGGCCAGTCGATCGCGGAGACGAACGAGAGGTACGACATGTCGAATTCCGGATTATCGCGCAGCCAGCGGCACAGGTCGACGAGCCGCTCCCGCGGCACACCGAAGGTCGCGCCGTGGTAATGGTAGATCTTCGACTCCTCGCGCCGGAGCGGCCGCGGCGCCGGTTTGCCCTCGGCTTTGGCCTGCTCCGCGGCGGCCTGCCATTCCCGCTCCTTGGCCTTCCATTCTTCGTCGGCCTTCGCCTCTTCGGCGCGCTGCTCGGCCTGCAGGTCCCGGATCTCGGGGAAGCGCGCGAGGAGCTGCGCGATGTGCTCCGGGGTCACTGGCGCGGCCCCACACTGCTCGACGATCCGGCCGCCGCGGCGCGGTCCCCGTGAGGGGATGACGCGCTACTCCCGCCGTTCCGCGCCCCGTCCGCGCGGGGCGGGGCGGCGGCAACGGCGGGGGTGCCGCCGTTCCGCCCGTTGTGGCGGTGGCGCCCGCCGATGATCCCGGTGGCGATGGGTTCTTTCGGCGCCGCCCGGTGCAGCTCGTCGAGGTTGTACAGAAGCGTGCTGCGGTCGAACGTCGAGCTCTCGTAGTGCGGCACGAAGACGATCGCCTCCGTGGGGCATACCTCGACGCAGAAGGCGCAGTACTGGCACTTGTCCATCTCGATGTCGAAGCGGGTCAGCACGCGCTCTTTGCCCTTGCCCTGCGCCTCGATGTGGATGCACCGCGACGGGCAGACGCGCTCGCACTGGAAGCAGATGATGCAGAGGTCGCGCCCGGTCTCGGGATCGATCGGCAGTGCGAGCAGCCCGTGGAACCGGTTGGAGACGGGCAGCCGCTCAATCGGATACTTCACCGTCACCTTCCGGCGGAACATCACCCGCCACGTCAGCCCGAGGCCCGTGGCCAGCGCCTTCACCGCGCCGCCGACCCGTGCGCCTACGCTAATCCTGTTCACCGGCCCCTCCTAACGGTCAACGTCCGACAGCACGATGTCGATGCTGCCGAGGATCGCAATCACGTCGGCGATCTTCCACCCGCGCATCATCTCCGTCAGCGCGTACAGGTTGCTGAACGACGGCGCCCGGATCTTGACCCGGTACGGCATCTCGCCGCCGTCGCTGACCAGGTGGATGGCGAGGTCCCCGCGGGCCGACTCAGTGCGGACGTAGACCTCTCCGCGCGGCGCCTTCATCGTCATGGGCACGCGCGCGCGCACCTCGCCGGCGGGCAGTTCCTTCAGCGCCTGGCGGACGATCCGCACCGACTGCCGCATCTCTTCGAGGCGGACCTGGTACCGCGCGAAACAGTCGCCCTCCGTGAACACCGGCACGTCGAACGCCATCCGGTCGTAGACTTCGTAGGGCTCGACCTTCCGCACGTCCATCGCGATGCCGCTCGCGCGGCCGACGGGCCCGCTGGCGCCCATCGCGATCGCGTCCTGCCGGTTGATTACCCCCACGCCCTTCGTGCGCGCGAGGAAGATCGGGTTCGCCGTCAGCAGCTTGTCGTATTCCGCGACGCGGAGGATGAAGTAGTCGAGGAACTTCTTCACCTCGTCCGTCCAGCCGGGCGGCGGGTCGATGTAGACGCCGCCGATCCGGAAGTACGCGTGGTGCAGCCGCCCGCCCGTCACCTTCTCGAACAGGTCGAGGATCATCTCGCGCTCGCGGAAGCACCACAGGAAAACCGTCGTCGCGCCGAGATCGATGCCCCAGGTCCCGAGCCAGACGAGATGGCTCGCCAGGCGCTGCAGTTCGTCGAAGAGCACCCGGAGATAGCGGGCGCGGTCGGGCACCTCGATGCCGGCGAGGCGCTCGACCGCGAGGCAGTACACCTGCTCGTTCTGCATCGCGGTCAGGTAGTCCATGCCGCGGTCGACGAGGGAGACGTTCTGGACGTAGAGCCGGTACTCCATCATCTTCTCGACGGACGAGTGGAGGTAGCCGATGTCCGGCTTCACGTCCACGACGTTCTCACCGTCGAGCGTCACGACGAGGCGCAGCACGCCGTGGGTGCTCGGGTGCTGCGGCCCCATGTTCAGCATCAGCTCTTCGGTGCGCAGCGCCATGCGCGGACTCTCCCCTACCCGCGCCCGGCCGGCTTCGGCGCCCGGGCCTCGATCGCCTGAAGCGCCTGCTGTCTCAAGAATGGCTCCTTCTTGATCTGCTCCTGCAGCTTGAGGATGCCCTCGATCAGCGCCTCTGGGCGCGGCGGGCAGCCGGGAACGTACACGTCCACGGGGACCACCTGGTCGATGCCCTTCAGGATCGAATAGTTATCGTAGTAGAAGGGTCCGCCGCACGTGGCGCACGAGCCCATCGAGATGACGTACCGCGGCTCCGGCATCTGCTCCCAGAGCCGCCGCACGATCGGCGCCATCTTGAGCGTCGCCCGCCCGGCCACGATCATCAGGTCGGCCTGCCGCGGGGTGGCCCGCGGAATGACGCCCATCCGGTCTAGGTCGAACCGGCTCGCGAAGGCGGCCATCATCTCGATCGCGCAGCACGCCAGCCCGAAGGTGAGCGGCCACAAAGACGCGGCGCGGCCCCAGTTGAGCGCCCCCTCGACCGTCGTCAGGATGAGCCCGCCGCCGGGCAGGCTGTCGAGGATACCGACCGCCTCCGCCACCGGCGCGATCTGGCTGCGCTTGGGTTCGGCCGGAGGTCCCTCCGGCCGCGGTCCAACGAATCCGATCGACATCCGTACCTCCTCCGTTCCTAGGCGCTTGCCGTCCCGCCCCGCGTAGCCGGGGCCGTCCCGCCCCGCGTAGCCGGGGCCACCCCGTGTCCGAGCTCTTCGAGCGCCATCTCGAGCGTGATCCACGACAGCGTGGCGCACTTGACCCGCACGGGAAACTTGCGGACGCCGGACAGCGCGACCAGATCACCGAGTTCGTCCGACGGCTCCGCGCCGGCCGGTGTGTGCATCATCGCCTTGAACTCGGCGATCAGACGATTCGCCTCCGCCACCGGCTTGCCCTTGAGCTGCTCGGTCATCATCGACGCCGAGGCCTGGCTGATCGCGCAGCCTTTGCCGTCGAAGCGGACGTCCTCGATGACGCCGTCGCGGACCCGCACGGACACGCGGATCTCGTCGCCGCACATGGGGTTGGCCCCTTCGCGCGTGGCGTCGGCGGGCTCTGCCACCCCTCGGTTCCGCGGATGGCTGTAGTGATCCAGAATCACATCGCGGTACAGTTCATCCAGCGACACGGAACAATTCCCTCGTTTTCAGCAGGCCGCGGCAGAGCGCGTCGATCTCCTCACGGATCGTGTACACGTAGAAGCTCGCGCGCGCCGACGCGCCGATGCCGAGTTTGCGATGGGCCGGCTTCGCGCAGTGGTGCCCGGCGCGCACGCAGATCCCTTCGCCGTCGAGCACCTGCGCGATGTCGTGCGGGTGGATCCCGTCCATCCAGAACGAGACCACGCCGCCGCGCTCGTCGATGCCGGGTCCGAGAATGTGCAGGCCCGGGATCTCGGAGAGCTGCGCCATTGCGTAGTGCGTGATCGAACGCTCGTGCTCCTGGACGGCCTTCATGCCGAGCCGCTCCAAGTACTCGACGGCCACGCCGAGCGCGATCGTGTCGCCGACGTTCATCGTCCCGGCCTCGAACTTCCACGGCACGGCGTTCCACTCCGCGCGGTCGAGCCAGACGTCGGCGATCATCTCGCCGCCGCCTTCGAACGGGTCCATCTCCTCGAGCAGCTCGCGGCGGCCCCACAGGCCGCCGGTTCCCATCGGCCCGAGCATCTTGTGGCCGGTGAACCCGAAGAAGTCGACGCCGAGCGCCCGCACGTCGACCGGACGGTGCGGCGTCGACTGCGCCCCGTCCACGACGACGACGGCGCCGCGCGCGTGCGCGGCCTTCGCGATCGTCTCCACCGGCAGGACCGTGCCGAAGACGTTGCTGATGTGGGCGAGCGCCACGATGCGCGTGCGATCCGTCAGGAGGCGGTCGAGGTCGTCGAGCACCAGCCGGCCCCGATCGTCGAACGGGATGTGCCGCAGCCGCGCGCCCCGCTCGTGCACGAGCATCTGCCACGGCACGAGATCGCTGTGGTGCTCGAGCTCGGTGGTGAGGATCTCGTCGCCGGGACCAACGTGGCGGCGCCCCCAGCCGTAGGCGACCAGGTTGAGCGCTTCGGTGACGTTGCGGGTGAAGACGACTTCCGCGGGCTCCGCCGCGCCGATGAATCGGGCGACTTTGGCGCGCGCCGCCTCGTACTCCGCCGTCGCGCGCTCCGCGATCGAGTAGACGCCGCGGTGAATGTTGGCGTTGTACTCGCTATAATACTTGACGATCGCGTCGATGACCTGACGGGGCTTCTGCGAGGTGGCGGCGCTGTCGAGATAGACGAGGGGCTTCCCGTTCACCCTTTGATTCAAGATTGGAAAGTCCTCGCGAATCGTGCCCGGGATACCCATCATCGTGCCTCCGAAAGGAACAACTCTAGCGGCGATGCGGCAATTCCGCGGACCGCCGCGGCTCGGTCGCGACGAGCACGTCGTCCCCTTCCACCTTCACCGCATAGGTCGCCACCGATCGCACGGCCGGCAGCGACAGCACGCGGCCGGTCTTCACGTTGAACCGGGCGCCGTGCCGGGCGCAGACGACCACCTCGCCGCTAAGGCCGCCCTCGCTGAGCGACGCCTCTTCGTGCGAGCAGGTGTCGTCAATCGCGAAGAACTCGCCGTCGACGTTGGCCAGGGCGATGACGTGGCCCGCGACCTCGGCCCGCGTGATCGACCCCGGCGGGATGTCGCCGCGGCGCGCCACCCGGACGTACTCGCCGCTCATACGTACCCGGCCATCTTGCGTTCGATCGCCCCGCTGAGCCACCCGCGGACCGTCTCGACCGGGATCCGGTCGAAGATCTCTCCGAAGAACCCGTCCACCATCATCCGCACCGCGATCTCACGCGGGAGGCCGCGGCTCATTAGATAGAAGATCTGTTCGTCGTTGAGGCGGCTGGTGCTCGCGCCGTGCGTGCACCGCAGGTCGTTGGCCAGGATCTCCAGTTTCGGCATGCTGTCCGCCCGCGCGCCCTCGGACAGGATGAGGTTGCGGTTCAGTTGGAACGCGTTGGTCTTCTGCGCGCCCTGGTCCGCCCGGATCAGCCCGGAGAAGATCGACCGCGCCTTGTCTTTGAGCGCGCCCTTGTACAAGAGATCGCTCGTGGTGCTGGGCGCGGCGTGCTCCTGCAGGGTGTGGTAGTCGAAGTGCTGCGCGCCGTCGCCGAACAGCACGCCGAGCATCTCGGACGTCGCGCCCTCGCCGAGCAGGCGCGACTCCACGTTGGTCTTCACGAGGCCGGCGCCGAAGCCGATCATGAGCGTGTTGACGGTCGCATCGCGGCCGACGAGTGCGCGGACGATGCCGACCTCCCAAAGGTTGGGGCCCCAGTCTTCCAGGTTGACGTAGCGGATCTGGGCGCCGGCGCCCGGGACCAGCTCGACCGCGTAGTCCGCGAACGTGCGCGCCGTCCCGCCGCTCGACCCGAACACCTCAACGAGGGTCACGCGGGCGCGGTCGCCCGCGACGACCAGGGTGCGCGGCAACAACGCCACGCCTTCGGCCGTGAGCCACGTGCCGCCGACCAGCTGGAGGTCGACCTCCACGCCGGCCGGCACGTACAGAAACGTCCCGCCGCCCCAGAACGCGGCGTTGAGCGCGCGGTACTTGTTCTCGTCCGCGCGGACGACCGAGCCGAGATGCGGGCGCACGAGGTCCGGGTGCGACCGCACCGCGTCCTCGAGCGAGGTGAAGACGACGCCGGCCTTCGCGAGCTCCGGCGTCAGGCGCGACTGCACCGCGGCGCCGTCGACGACGAGCCGGAGGCCCGCCGCCGCGGCGGGATCGCCGACGAGCGCCACAAGCCCGGCCGGCGCCTCCGGCTTCTGGGCCGGAGGGTCGAGCGGCCGGAGCGACGCGAGATCGAGCGATTTCAAATCTGTCCGCCGCCACTCGTCGCCGGCATCCGGCGGCAGGGGCAGCCGAACGAACGCGTCCCACGCCGCGAGCCGCTGCTCGCGCAGCCAGTCGGGCTCGCCGGCGGCGGCGCTGCGCCGGACCACAAGATCACGGTCCAGCGCGCTCGTCACCGTAGATGGATTGCTGCTCACCATATCCTCCGTTACGTTGCAAGAGGGCAGGACAGCCGCCCTGCCCTCCTGGGATCACACCCGAGCGCCCGCCCGGGAGCGGACGCGGGCGGCCTTAGCCCACGGACCCTTCCATCTCCATCGCGATCAGCCGGTTGAGCTCCACGCTGTACTCCATCGGCAGCTCGCGGGAGATCGGCTCGATGAAGCCGCGGACGATCAAGCTCATCGCCTCGTCCTGGTTGATCCCGCGGCTCATCAGGTAGAACAGCTGCTCGTCGGACACCTTTGAGACGGTCGCCTCGTGCGTCACCTGCACGTCCGTCTCGTCGATCTCCATCGTCGGGTACGTGTCCGACCGCGACTTGTCGTCGAGGATCAGCGCGTCGCACCGCACCGCGCACTTGCTGCCGTGCGCGCCCGGGTAGACCTTCACGAGCCCGCGGTAGCCGGCGCGGCCGCCGGACTTGCTGATCGACTTGCTCACGACCGATGACTGCGTGTGCGGCGCGGCGTGGATCACCTTGCCGCCCGGGTCCTGGTGCTGCCCCTCGCCCGCGAAGGCGATCGAGAGGATCTCGGCCTTCGCGCCGGGCTCCAGCATGTACACGCTCGGGTACTTCATCGTGAGCTTGCTGCCGAGGTTGCCGTCGACCCACTCCATCGTCGCGTCCCGGTAGGCGACCGCGCGCTTCGTCACGAGGTTGTAGACGTTCTTGGACCAGTTCTGGATCGTCGTGTAGCGGACGCGCGCGCCTTCCTTCACGATGATCTCCACGACCGCGCTGTGCAGCGAGTCGCTCGTGTACGTCGGCGCCGTGCACCCCTCGACGTAGTGGACCTCGGACCCGCGCTCCGCGATGATGAGCGTCCGCTCGAACTGGCCCATGTTCTGGGTGTTGATCCGGAAGTACGCCTGCAGCGGGACCGTCACGTGCACACCCTCGGGCACGTAGACGAACGACCCGCCGCTCCACACCGCGCTGTTGAGCGCCGAGAACTTGTTGTCCTCGGGCGGGATGACCGTGCCGAAGTATTCCTTGACGATGTCCGGATGCTCGCGCAGGCCGGAGTCCATGTCGAGGAAGATCACGCCCTGCTTCGTCCACTCCTCGCGCAGGCTGTGGTAGACGACCTCGCTCTCGTACTGCGCGCCGACGCCGGCCAGGTATTTCTTCTCGGCCTCCGGGATGCCGAGGCGGTCGAACGTCTTCTTGATGTCCGCGGGGACCTCGTCCCACGTCTTGCCCTGGTTTTCCGCGGGCTTCACGTAGTAATAGATGTCGTTGAAGTCGATCTGGCCGACGTCGCCGCCCCACGTCGGATTCGGCTTCTTCTCGAAGACGCCGAGCGAGTGGAGCCGCAGCGCCCGCATCCAGTCGGGCTCGCTCTTCATGTGCGACATCGTCTCCACGATTTTGCGGTCGAGGCCCTTGCGGGACTTGAACGCGTACTTGTCCTCGGGATCGTGGAAGCCGAACTTATACTGGTCGAGATCGATGCCCAGCGGGTTGGTGACGGCCATCGCCTCTCTCCTCTCTAGTGCTTGACCCAAAAGACTTTGCCGGCGCTGCGGATCTCGCCTTCACCGGCGACCTCCGCGGCGACTTTCTCGTACTGCGCCCGGATCCCGTCGTAGCCGATCCGGTCGAGCTCGTCGGCCAGCTCCTCGGTCCCCGAGGTGACGATCCGTCCGTCGAACATCACGTGCACGCGCGTCGGCCGGATGTACTTGAGAATGCGCGGGTAGTGTGTGATCAAGAGCACGCCCATCGTGCCGCCGGACAGCTCGTGCATCCGGTTCACGCCGGCCGCGACGATCTTGACCGCGTCGACGTCGAGGCCCGAGTCGGTCTCGTCCATGATCGCGATCTCCGGCTCGAGCATTGCCATTTGGAGAATCTCGGCGCGCTTTTTCTCCCCGCCGCTGAAGCCCTCGTTGACGTACCGGCCGAGGATCGCGGGGTCGACCTGCAGCTCCGCGACCTTGGCCTTCATGAGCTTCTGGAACTCGGCCAGGCCCATCAGTTTGTCCTTGTCGAGCCCGCGCCTGGCACTCACCGCGGTGCGAAGGAAGCTCGCCATCGTCACGCCTGGGATGCTCACGGGATACTGGAACGCGATGAAGAGCCCCCTACGGGCGCGCTCGTCCGGGGCCATCGCAAGCAGGTCCTCGCCCTTGTAAAGCACCTCGCCGCGCTGGACCTGATAGAACGGGTTGCCCATAAGCACGTTGGCGAGGGTGCTCTTGCCGGAGCCGTTGGGGCCCATCAGCGCGTGAATCTCGCCTGACCCGACGGTCAGCGACGCGCCCTTTAGGATGACCTTGTCCTCAACCTGCGCCCACAGATCCTTGATGACGAGCTCGGTGCTCAACCGCCCCTCCTGCCCGGGTACCGCCACCCCGTCTCCACGGGTCGAAAACGGGGTTCCCGGATTCTCGACTAGTTTAGTCATGTTTCCACTGCCTACTATACTACGGTGAGGCGACATTTGCTAGGCCAGCGGTCCCGGTCGTTCGTCGCTCGGTCGGCCCACAGAACAGGCCGAACGGCTCCTCTCGCCCCGGGCCGCCGGCATCCCGATGGCACCCTCACCGCAGTATGGGCAGCAGGCAGGGTCCAACGGCCCAAACCACCCCGGAACCGGCAATGTCGGCGCCGAACGCACCAGCGGAGCGCTCCTCCGGGAGGTGGACGACATGCCAGCGCACGGTGATGTGGAGACCCTCATCAAAACGGTCGCCGGACGCAAGATCTACGATCTCGAGCAGCCGCGCACGGCCGCCATGCCGATACACGACGCGCACCAGCCGGGCTACATCTACCATCTGCACCGGCGGCACGAGGACACCTACAGTCCGGAACGGCACGGGCCGCGGAGCGGGGCCTCCGGCATGCTCGTCATGATGGAGCACACCGGGACGCACATCGACGCCCTCTCGCATCAGGCGGCCGGCCTGTGTCTCTACGGCGGCGTCCACATCACCCCGCGCGTGGAGACCCCGCGCGGATTCACCGTGCACGGGATCGAGACGATGGCGCCCATCATCGCCCGCGGCGTGCTGCTCGACGTCGGGGCCACGCTGGCGCACAAATTCGGGCAGGATCCTCTCCCGGCGCACTACCGGATCACCGCGGACGATCTCGAAGGAGCGGCCCGCCACGCCGGGGTGATGGTCCAGGCCGGCGACGCGCTGCTCGTCCGGACCGGGTACGGCAAACTCTGGAACGACGCGCCGCGCTACCTCGCGGCCGCCGGCGTGGGCCGGAGCGGCAGCGAGTGGGCGGCCGACCACCGTGTGGCCTGCGCGGCGTGCGACAACATGACGTGGGATGAGACCGAGGAGCGCGATCCCGAGACCGGCGGCCAGCTGTTTGCGCACCTGCACCTGATCGCGCGGTCGGGCATCCCGATTATCGAGAACCTCAACCTGGAAGAGCTCAGCCACGACCGGTGCTCGACGTTTCTCTTCGTGTGCGCGCCGCTCAAATTTGTCGGGGCGACGGGGTCGCCGGTGCGTCCGATCGCGATCGTCTGACCCGTCCGCGGGTCAGGGCTGCCAGTCGGCCATGTCGTAAAGCGCGTCGAAGCGAAAGCCCGCGCCCTCGACGCCCTCGCGGCCCCCTTCGTGGCGGTCGATCACCGCGAGAATCGCGAGCACGCGGGCGCCGGCGGACTCCACCGCGCGCGCGGCGCGGACCGCCTGCGCGCCGGTCGTGACCACGTCCTCCAGCACCACGGTGCGGTCGTGCGCCTCCACGCGGCCTTCGATCAGCTTGGCGGTGCCGTATTCCTTGGCGCCGGGGCGCACGATCGCGAACGGCAGGCCGGTCTCGAGGGCCACCGCGGTCGCGAGCGGCACGCCGCCGAGCGCCGGGCCGATAAGGCGCGTCGTCCCGGCGGGCAGGATCCCCGCCAGCAGGCGCGCGATCTCGCGGAGCAGTTGAGGGTCGGTCTCGAAGAGATACTTATCGATGTAGAACGAGCTGCGGCGGCCCGAACTCAGAACGAAGTCGCCGCGGAGGAACGCGGCGCCCACGAGCCGCGTCCAGGTGCGGGCGCGCGCGTCCGCGTCGAGATCGCGGCGGGTCTCGGCCCGCGGCTTCGCCGGGTCCTCCGGCGTCACGTCGCCGACGGCGTGGGGGCGAGCCCGACGCTGCTCAGCAGCAGGCGGGTCAACGGGACGATGACGTCCTCGAGCGGGGCCGGTCTGCCGGTGTTCAGCCAGCGGACGACGACCTCGCCGATCGCGCCGATCCAGACGTAGGCGGCCAGCTCGGTGTCCTGCGCCTCGATCCGCTGATCCTGCACCGCCCGGTCGAGGTAGCCGCGAAGCACTTCCACCAGCATGCCCTTCAGCGCGATGCGCTTGCCCTGAAACTCCGCGCCGGTCATCGGCCAGTCAAGGAGCACGATACGCGCGAGCGCCGGATGCGCCTGAAAGCTCCGCACGAGTGTTGCCACGGCCGCCTCCACCTGGCCGATGAGCCCGCGGCCGCGCTGCACCGCGAGATGCATCTCCTGAGCCAGGGTGGTGACGTAGTCTTCCACGAGCGAAAAGAAGATCTGTTCTTTGCTCTCGAAGTAAAAATAAACGGCACCCTTTGAGGTGCCGGACGCTTTCACGATATCGTCGACGACCGAACCGTAGAATCCCTTACTGGCGAAGACCAATGCCGCGGATTCGAGGATTTTTCGGCGAGTATCTTCTCGTTGCTGCGTTTTGCTCAATCGCTCTACCGCAGTCGCCATTTTTCCCCCCAGACTGACTGGTCAGTCTCCCCACGGCAGTATAGGACCCTCCTCCGGCCCTGTCAACGCGGCTAGGCCCATTCTTCCATCTCGGCATCGCTCAAGCCGAAGTGATGGCCGATCTCATGGATCACGGTCTTCCGGACCTCCTCGACGACTTCCGCATCGGTCCGGCAGATGGCTTCGATGTTCTGCTGGTAGATCACGATGATTTCCGGCAGTTCGTACGCCGCCATGGGCGACTGCTCGAGTTCGCTCACGCCCTGATAGAGCCCGAGAATGTCGCCGCCGAGTTCCGCCGCGATCTCCCGCGAGGGCCGCGCTTCGACCATCACGGCGACGTTGCGCAGGCGGCCGGCAAAGTGCTGGGGCAGCCCGTCGAGGGCTTTCGTGACGAGGCGCTCGAAGGCGGCACGCCGCATGCGCCGAGGCGGTCAGGCGAGATGCTGCCGGATCAGCGACTCGGCCCGCGGCACGACCGCGTCCCAGTCGGCGCCCTCGGCGCGGGTTACCGTGATGAAGTCGTTCAGGAAGAAGACCTGCCGCACGCCCGCGATGCCGAGCAGCTCCCGCGCGAGCGGGACCGCGGCCGCGGCCGCGTCGGTGAACGTCTGGCTGCGCCCCTCGGTCACGCGGCGGTTCAGCACGAACTTGAGCGCGTTGACGTTGGGGGTGGGCTGCACGGTCACGGTGAGCGGATCGGTCACAGTTGCCCTCCTCGATACAGATGCGCGGTACCGCGGCCCCGCGCCGCGGCGCAGTCAGGGCTTGCCGTGCTCGTGGTTACCCGAGCCCTGGGGCCCCTTGCCCGGCGGCCCGAACGGGAAGACAGGCACGCCCTGGCTGACGAGCACGTCGACGCCGCTGTTGGACCCGAGCTGCGCGCCGGGCGGTTGAAACTGGTAGATGATCCGGCCGGACGGCACCTGGTCGTCGAACGTGTAACTCACCTGCCCCAGCCGCAGGCCCGCCCGCTCGAGCATGCCCGATGCCTGTTGGATCGTTTGCCCCCGGAGGTCCGGCACGACGCCGGATCCCTCGCTCACCGTCAGGTTGATGACGGTCCCCTTCGCGACATCGACGCCCGGCCGCGGGTCCTGCGCGACCACGACGCCGAAGGGCGCCTTGGGGTCTTGCCGCTTGGCTGCGACGTTCAATCCGAGCCGCAGCGCCTGCACGGTCTGACCGGCGTCGGCCACGGTCCGGCCGATGAGGTTGGGCGCGGTGACGTGGGCGGCCATCCAGGCGGTGCGGTACGCCGCCCCGAGAATCGTGAGGCCGAACGCGACACAGACCGCGGCGACGGCGACCCGCGCGGCGACGATCTTGGGCCGCTGTTGTCCCGGAAGCCGCAGTTGCGCGGTGTCGGACACCGCGCCGGGCTGCCGGGGGGTCACCGCGGCAAGCGACGACGTCCTCCCGAGCGGATCGAATCCGCGCAGTGCCACCGTCGCATCGGCGGCCGCGGCCGGTCCGTCGAGCGCCGCGGTCGCGTCGACGGGAAGAGATGCGGTCGCATCGGACGGGACCGCGTCCGTGGATCGGACGGCGGCTCCCGCCCTGCGCCGTCGCCCCCCGTCCGCCCGTGCGGCGCGGCGCGGTGGATCCTGCGACCCCGCGACGGCGGCAGTCCCAAGAGACGACCGTCTGCCGGCGGACTCGCCGCCGGCCACCATGAAACTCGCGCCGGCAACGCGATGGAGCTCCGCGGCCAGCGCGGCCGTGTCAGGATAGCGATCCGTGGGAGCTTTGGCCAACAGCCGGTCGACGAGCGCGGCGGTCGCAGGCGACACATCCGGCCGTACGTCGTGCAGATTCGGAGGCGCTTCGTGCACGTGCTTGAGCGCCACCGCGACCGGCGCCTCGCCTGAAAACGGGACGCGCCCGGCCAGCATCTCGTAGAGCACGATCCCGAGCGCGTACTGGTCGGAGGCCGGCCCGGCGGCGTCTCCGCGCGCCTGTTCGGGCGAGATGTAGGGCGCGGATCCCATCACCGTCCCCGTGCGCGTAAACGACGTCGCGCCCAGCGTGAGCGCGATACCGAAGTCGCCGACCTTGACGTGGCCGTCTTCCGTCAGCAGGATGTTGTGCGGCTTGATGTCGCGGTGCACGACGCGGCGCCCGTGCGCGTAGGCGAGCGCGTCGGCCACCTCGGCCGCGATCGCGAGGGCGTCCGCCTCCGGCATCCGCCCGTCCCGCTGCAGACGCTCCTGCAGAGTTCCGCCGCCGACGTACTCCATGGCGATGAACTGGCGCAGGCCGTCCTGGCCCCACCCGTACACCGTGACGATGTGGGGATGGGTGAGGGCGCCGGCCGCGGCGGCCTCGTGGCGAAACCGGCGCCGGAACTCCTCGTCGCGCGCCAGCACGTCCGCCAGCACCTTGACGGCGCAGGACCGCCCGCCCTGCCGGTCCCACGCGCGGTACACGGCGGCCATGCCGCCGCTGCCCAGCGCGGCCTGGAGCTCGAAGCGGCCGTCGAGCACGTCGGGGGCGGTCAATGGAGCCGCTGGGTCGCGACGAGCCCGGGCAGTTCGGTCGCCCACGATGCGCGCCTCGCAAACGCGATGATCGGCGGCAGGTAGCTGCGGATCAGCGTGATGACCCGCTCCGGAGACGCGAGGCCGCTGCCGGTGAGGAGCGTCCAGCGGGTCTCCAGCATCGCCGCCAGGTGCAGCGACAGCTCGGTGGAGATCATGCCGATATCGGCCAGCGGCAGGAACACTTCCCAGCGCCGGGACGGCCGTTGAATCCCGTACGTCATCAGCATCGCCTTCGCGATGCCGGTCGCGGCGCCGCTCGCGTTGCTGAACACGCCGACGAGCTGCGCGACGCGCTCGGTGTCCCGCGCCGCGGCCTCGACGTCGCGGGTGAACATCTCCAGAATCGGCACCGAGGTGAGCACGCGCGCGAGCCGCCAGCCGATGCGGATCGGATCGAGCGCGCGCGCGGTCTGGCCGCCGGTGCGCACCGCCTCGTCCGCCGAGGCGCCGAAGCCGCGCGCCTTCATGATCGTCTCGTGCGCTTCCTCGAGCAGTCGCGGCCGTTCCTGGTCCAGGCGGGCCGCCATCTGCCGGGCGAAGGCCTCGCGCGCCGCCGGGTCGTTATCCGCCAGGAGGCGGCCCCAGGTCAGGACTTCATAGACCACCGGCAGGATGTGCGCGTTGAGCGCAAAGGGCATCAGCACGCCGGGCGCGTCGCCAAGGGGGTTGCCGCCGCCGAGGCTCTCGAGGTACTCGGTCAGCGCATCCCCGTCCAGGCCCTCACGAAAAATGAGCCCGATCTCGATGTCCGAGTCGGGCCAAGTGCGCTCCACCGCCGGCTGACCGTACTGGTAGGCGGCGACGATCTCCTCCTCGCCCCCAAAGAAGCGCGCCAGGTTCTCGTACGCGTTCATTTAGGGCCGTCTCCGTCCGCCCACCATATTAATAGTAACATACCACCCGGGCGCCTCGAAAACGCGCCGGAGCAGCGGCGGGCATGCCGGCTCGGGCCGGATCGGGATCAGCGCCGTTCGGCGCCGTCCACGCCCGCGGCCGCCGCGGCGAGACGCACCACGCGTTCGATCTCGACGTCCTGCAGGACGGTCAGTTTCTGCGTCTCGAGCGAGCCCTCGGCATGAATCGCTAGGACCTCGAGATACCCGCCGAGATCGGAGGCGACGAGATCCCGAAGCAGGTTGATCACGCGGAGCCGGGCTTCGGCGCCGACCCCCGCCCGGCCGCCGAGCGCGCGGTCGAAGAGCCGCCGGACCTCCGGCTGCTTCCAGTCCTCCTCCATCGGGCCGGTCACGAGCAGGCCGCCGGCGAGGTCCTGCACGTCGCGCACCGCGTCGTGGTAGCCGCGCGCGAAGTAGTACTTCGCGGCGTTGGTCAGCGCCACGTCGGGGACCGCGATGCCGTCGACCTGGCGCGCCCCCACCGCCGCGGCCGTCCCCAGGCCGCGCGTCCCGATCAAATACAGCGCGAGATGCGCGAGCTTCTCCCGGACGTGGGACGCAGCGGTGAGGCCGTGGTAATCGGCGATGAGCGCGGCCCCCCCGAGCAGCAGCTCTAAAAGCGGCACCTTGTACGAGACCGCCGTAAACCGGTGGAACTCCACGAACGTCCGCGCGAGCGCCCCCGCGGCGCGCCACTCCCCGCAGAGGAACACGCGGTTCCAGGGCACCAGCACGTCGTCGAAGACCGTCAGCGATTCCGTCAGGCTGTGGCGGCTGCTGAGCGGGTTGTCGAACTCACTCGTGGATGCGAAGCCGCGCGCGCTCGCGACCATGGTAAGGCCCGGGGTATCCGCGGGCACCGCGAACGCGACCGCGTAGTCCGCGTCGGCCTCCCCCATCGCCCGGGTCGGCAGGACCAGGATCTCGTTGGCAAAGACGGCGTTGGTGGTGTGCGCCTTGACGCCGCGGACGACGAGGCCGTCCCGCGTCTCGCGAACGCGGCGGACGTAGGCGTCGGGCTCGGGCTGCTCCGACGGCCGCTTCGCCCGGTCGCCCTTTGCGTCGGTCTGCGCGACGGCCATGGCCAGGTCGCCGTCGCGGCAGTGCTCGTAGAACGCGCGGACGCGCGGCGCGTACGCCGTGCCCGCCTCGCGGTCGACCCGGCCGGCGACGATCATCAGCGCGAACATCGCGTCCGTCCCGATCTCCTTGATCAACGGGACAAACGAGCGCGCCTCGCGGGTGACGTGCTCGATCAGATCGCGCCGGCGCAGCAGATCGGTCGCGCTGCCGGGGATCGCGAAGTACCGGCTCATCGGCTCGCCGTCCGGTGCCGGGACGGCGAGGAGCTCGTCTCCCGGACGGGCGTGCGCGAGGCGGAAATCGATGGCCACGTGATGCGCGCCGCGTCCGAGGTGCGGGTGCGCGGTCACGTCCTCGACCTGCCGTCCGCGGTAGACGACACGGCGGCCGTCGCGGAGGCTGGCCAGAAACTCTTCGGGGCTACGTAGGGGCATCGGTGCCTCTCCTGTCTGACGTGGGACGCCGCGCGTTCGCCGCGGGCCCGGCCACTTCGGGCCGCGGCCGGACCGCTTCCGGCGCGGAGTAGGCGGCCCCGTCTTGGCATCCCTGGCCCGCGCCGCAGGCCCAGGGGCGAACGGCCCGCAACAGATATTTTTGGATCTTCCCGGTCGCGGTCTTCGGCAGTGCGTCTACCAGCTCGACGATTTTCGGCGCCTTGAAGTGGGCCAGCCGCTCGCGGCAGAAAGCGATCAGCTCGTCGGGGGTGGCGCGCGCGCCCGGCCGGAGCACCACGCAGGCCCGCGGGACCTCGCCCCAGACGGGGTCGGGAGCCGCGACGACCGCGGCCTCGAGCACGGCGGGGTGCTGATAGAGCACGCCTTCCACCTCGACGGACGAGATGTTCTCCCCGCCGCTGATGATCAGGTCTTTCTTCCGATCGACGATCTGCGCGTACCCGTCGGGATGGACGACCGCGAGGTCGCCGGTGTGAAACCAGCCGCCCGCCGTGGCCGCCGCGGTCGCGTCGGGATCACGGTAGTACCCTGGGGTGACCGTCGGCCCGCGGACGACGATCTCGCCGATCTCTGCGCCGTCGCGCGCGACCTCGGTAAGGTCCTCGCGCGCCACCCGCACCCGGCCGGCCGCGATCTGCCCGATCCCCTGCCGCGCCTTGATCGCGGCCCGTTCCGCGAGCGGGCGGTCGTCCCACGCCTTCCGCCACTCACATACCGTGAGCCACGGCCCGGTCTCGGTCAGGCCGTACACGTGAACGATCTCGAAGCCGAGCTCTTCTTCACAGCGCTTGATGAGCGCCGCGGGCGGCGGCGCGCCGCCGACGTACCAGCGCACGCGCTGTTGGGACCGCCATCCCCGCGTGCTCGGATCGCCCCCGAGCATGACGAGCACGGTCGGGGCCGCGAAGGCGACCGTGACGGCCTCGGCGTCGATGAGGCGGACGATCGCCGGCGGATCCACGCGAGGCAGACACACATGACGCGCGCCCGCCGCCGCCACGGCCCACACCCCGCCCCAGCCGTTCACGTGAAACATCGGCAGCGTATGCAGGTAGACGTCGTCGCCGCCGAGGCGGGCGTGCACCAGCACGTCGAGCACGTTGAGCGCGGTCATCCGGTGCGTCATGATCACGCCCTTCGAGTGTCCAGACGTGCCGCTCGTATAGTTGATGCTGATCGGCGCGTTCTCGTCGATCGCGTCGATCGCGTCGAGGAGCCGGCCGCTCCATCCCGCCCGCGCGCCGGCGATCAGGTCCTCGACGCAGGCACCGGGCGCATCCGGCGCCCCGGACGACCCGGCCAGCATCACGACCCGCACCCCATGCTCGTCACGCAGCCCACGCGCGACGTCCTCAAACGCGGGATCGGCAAGCAGCACGCGGCATCCGGCATGCCCGGCGATGTAGCGGTAGTCGTCGGCGCTGAGCCGGGTGTTCAGGGGGACCAGCACACCGCCGGCCAGCGGGACGGCGGTGTAGCACTCGAGGGCCCGGTGCGTGTTGGGTGCGAGGACCGCCGCGCGGTCGCCCGGCTCGAGCCCCGCTTCGCGCAGGCCGGCCGCGAGCCCCAGGCACCGCTCGGCAAACGTCGCGTAGGTGTACCGCTCCGCGCCGTCGATGACCGCCGGGCGGTCCCCGTAGACGTCGGCGGCGCGGCGGAAGAACTGCAGGGGCGACAGCGGCGCGGACACGCGGGCGTGTTCTGCGATGTTGGAACCGGCCCCTGCCGCGACTTTGATTACGGCGTGGGCTGCGCGCTGCCCGCCGGTGCCGCCGTGGGCGCCGCCTCGGGGGCCGCGGCCGGCGCGTCTTTCGGAACGAGCTTCCAGAACTTCGGAAGCCACGCGTGCCAGTCGTCGAGGATCGCCCGCGCCCGACCGCTGCCGGTGGCCTCCGCGTGCGCCTCGATGAGCGCGCGCAGCCGCGAGGCGTCGTCCGCGCCGTCGACGCGCCGGGCCGCGACGAGCGCCGGGTGGTACCGACGGGTGAATCGTCCGTCCGCGTCGAGAACGAACGCGATGCCGCCGGTCATGCCGGCGCCGAAGTTGCGGCCCGTGTCGCCGAGCACGACGACCGTGCCGCCCGTCATGTACTCGCAGCCGTGGTCGCCGGTGCCCTCGATCACGGCCACCGCCCCGCTGTTGCGCACGGCAAACCGCTCGCCGGCGCGGCCGGCCGCGAAGAAGCGGCCGCCGGTGGCCCCATAGAGCACCGTGTTGCCGGCGATCACGTGCCGCTGGGAGACGGCGCGCAGCATCTCGGGCGGCCGGATCACGACCTCGCCGCCGGCCATGCCCTTCCCGGCGTAGTCGTTGACCTCCCCCGTGAGCACGAGCCGCATCCCCGGCACGCACCAGGCGCCGAACGACTGCCCGGCCGTGCCGATAAACCGCAGCGTGATCGTGCCGTCGGGCAGCCCCGCCTCACCGTACCGACGCGTGATCGCCGCGGCGATGCGCCCGCCGACCGCGCGGTCGCCGTTCGCGATGGCGAAGGCGCGGTCGACGGACCGGCCCGCGACAATCGCGTCGCGGATCTCGAGCAGGATGTGGTCATCGTACGGCGCCCCGGGCCGGTCGTTGCGATCCTGACGCCCGCGCCGCGCCCGGGTCCCGGACGGATCGGGGTCGGCGAGAATCCGCTCGAGCGTGAGGCGCCGCGCCCGGCCCGGCGGCATGTCCGCGCGCATCGCCAGGAGATCCGGCCGGCCGACGATCTCGTCGAGTGAGCGGAAGCCGAGGGACGCGAGGAGCCGCCGGACCTCATCCGCGATCCCGAACATGAAGTGGATCACCCGCTCCGGCGTGCCGGGGAACTTCGCGCGCAGGTCCTCGCGCTGCGTGGCGATGCCGACCGGGCATGTGTTGAGGTGGCACTGGCGCGCCATTACGCAGCCGAGCGCGACCACCGCGGCGCTCGCGAACCCGAATTCCTCCGCGCCCAGCATCGCCGCGACGACGACGTCGCGCCCGGTCTTGAGGCCGCCGTCGACGCGGACCCGCACCCGGCCGCGCAGGTTGTTCGCGACGAGGGTCTGCTGCGTCTCGGCGAGACCGAGTTCCCACGGCACCCCGGCGTTTTTGATCGAATCGAGCGGCGAGGCGCCCGTGCCGCCGTCCGCGCCGGCGATGTGCACCGTATCGGCGTACGCCTTCGCGACGCCGGCCGCGATCGTCCCGACGCCGGCCTCGCTGACGAGTTTGACCGAGACGCGCGCGCTCGGGTTGCCCTGCTTGAGGTCGTAGATGAGCTGCGCGAGGTCCTCGATGCTGTAGATGTCGTGGTGCGGCGGCGGCGAGATGAGGGTGATGCCCGGCTGCGAGCGGCGGATCCGCGCGATCTCGCCGCTGACCTTGGTGCCCGGAATCTGGCCGCCCTCGCCCGGCTTGCTGCCCTGCGCCATCTTGATCTCGAGCTCCTGGGCGGAGGCGAGGTAGGCCGCGGTGACGCCGAAGCGCCCGGACGCGATCTGCTTGATCGCGGAGTTCGCGGAATCGCCGTTCGGGCGGGGCGCGTAGCGCGCCGGATCCTCCCCGCCCTCCCCGCTCGCGCTGCGCGCGCCGATCCGGTTCATCGCGACGGCGAGGGTCTCGTGCGCCTCCCGGCTGAGCGAGCCGTGCGACATCGACGACACGATGAAGCGGCGCACGATCGACGACGCCGGTTCGACCTCGTCGAGCTCGATCGGGGTGCGGCCGCGAAAGTCCAGGAGATCGCGCAGCGCCGTGGGCGGCCGGTGGGTGACCTCCCACGCGTAGGCGAGATAGTCCTCGTCGCCCCCGCTGAGCGACAGGCGGTGCAGCGTGCGCAGCACGTTGGGATGGAAAGCGTGGTAGTCGCCGGCTTTGCGGAACCGGAACGCCCCCGGATCCTCGAGCGCGGGCGCCTCGCCGGTCCGCCACGCGAGGCGATGGCGCGCCAGCGTGTCGTCGGCGACCTCGGTGAGCCCGATGCCGCCAATCCGCGACGGCGTCCCGGTGAGCGAGAATTCGACGAGCGCGTGCGCGAGGCCGACGGCTTCGAAGATGCCGGCGCCGTGGTAGCTGCTGATCGTCGAGATGCCCATCTTGGACATGATCTTGAGGAGCCCGGCTTCGAGCGCGCCCCGGTAGCGGTCGAGCGCCGCCTCTGGCTCGAGGCCGTGCCGCCGCCCCTCGTCGGCCACCACGTCGTAGGCGAGGCGCGGGCAGACCGCGCTCGCGCCGTACCCGATCAGGAGGGCGAGGTGGTGGACGTCGCGCGCCTCGTCCGTCTCCGCGATGATGCTCGCGCGCATGCGCACGCCGCGGCGGATCAGCGCCTGGTGCACCGCGCCCACGGCTAGCACGGGGGGGATCGGCGCCCGGGCCGCGTCGGCGCGGCGGTCGCTCACCACCAGCAGGCAGGCGCCCTCTTCCACCTGGTAGGCCGCCTCGTCGCACAGGCGCACGAGCGCGCGCTCGAGCCCCTCCGCGCCCTCCGCCGCCGGAAAGAGCGCGTCGAGCGTGCGGAGCGGGGCCCGCTCGCCGAGTGCGGCGAGGGCCTCGAGGTCGGACGGCCGGAGCACGGGGCTCGGCAGTTCGACGAGCCGCGCGTGCTCGGGACCCTCAGCGAGCAGACTCGGCCGCGCGCCCAGCAGCGTACGCAGCGACATCACCAGGCGCTCGCGCAGCGGATCGATCGGCGGGTTGGTCACCTGGGCGAAGCGCTGCTTCAGATATTGGGCGACGAGGCGGGGCCGCGCGCCGAGCACCGCGAGCGGCGTGTCGTCCCCCATCGACCCGACGGGGTCTTTCGCATCGGCCAGCATCGGCGCCAGGATGCGCTGCACCTCTTCACGCGTGTAGCCGAACAGCACCATGCGCCGCGCGAGATCGTCCGCCGGGGGGGCCGCGCCCGCCGCTTGGGCGGCGTCTGGGCGAATGCGTTCCTGGGCGAGCCAGTCGCCGTACGGCCGCCCGGCCGCCGCTTCGCTCTTGATGACGTCGTCGGTCAAGATGCGGCCCGCCACGGTGTCGACCGCGAGCATGCGGCCCGGACCGAGCCGGCCCTTCTCCACGACGCGCGCGGGATCGACGTCCACGATGCCGGCCTCGCTCGCCATGATGACGAGCCCGTCGTCGGTCACGACGTACCGCGCGGGCCGGAGGCCGTTGCGGTCGAGGACCGCGGCGGCGTACCGCCCGTCGGAGAACGCGAGGGCGGCGGGGCCGTCCCACGGTTCGACGAGCCCGGCGTGGAAATCGTAGAAGGCGCGCACGTCCTCGGGCATCTCGGCGTGGTCCTCCCACGCCTCCGGCACCAGCATCATCATCGCGTGGAGCGCGTCGCGGCCGGACCGCACGAGGAGTTCGAGCGCGTTGTCGAGCATCGCGCTGTCGCTGCCGCCGCTCTGGATCACCGGCAGCAGGTCGCCCAGGCGCTCGCGCCACACGGGGGACCGGACCTGCCGCTCCCGCGCACGCATCCAGTTCACGTTGCCCGGGAGCGTGTTGATCTCGCCGTTGTGGGCGAGAAACCGGAACGGCTGCGCCAGCGGCCAGCTCGGGAACGTGTTCGTGCTGTACCGCTGGTGGAACAGCGCGAGCGCGGTCTCGTACCGCGGGTCGCGCAGATCCGGATAGAACCGCGCGAGCTGCGGCGCGACGAACATCCCCTTGTAGACGACCGTGCGGTGGGAGCACGACGCGATGTACGCGCCCGCGACGCCCTCGTCGTCGAGGCGCCGCTCGATCAGCCGGCGCACCAAGTACAGCGCGCGCTCGAAATCATCCGCGCCGAGCCGCTCGGGCCGGCCGATCAGGGCCTGCTGAATCTCCGGGCGCGTGCGCGCCGCGTCCGCCCCGAGCGCCGTGAGCGCCACGGGCACCTGCCGCCAGCCGAAGAAGACGAGGCCCTCGCGCGTGAGGACGTCCTCGATGATGGACCGCGCGCGCGCCTGCGCGCGGACGTCGCGCGGCAGGAACACCATCGCGACGCCGAGATCGACATGCCGCGGCACGCGGACGCCGAGGCGGTACAGGTCGGGGATCAGGAGCCGGTGCGGAACCTGGGTAAGCACCCCGGCGCCGTCGCCGGTCTTGCCGTCGGCGGAGACGGCCCCGCGGTGGGTGAGGCGGGCGACGGCCTCGATCGCGAGCTCGAGCACCGCGTGGCTGCGGCCCGCGGTGGTCGCGACGAACCCCGTGCCGCACGCGTCGTGCTCGAAGCGTGGATCGCGCAGATCACGCACCGGCCGCATCCTCCTCTCCGCCGTGTTCCCCCCGGAATACAAAAACCCGAGAGAGGTCCTAAAGAGGAACCCTCCCTCGGGCTTTTATCCCGACGGTGTAGCGCCGCGTAGGCCGCCTGCGCCGCTTGGTCCTGACCGGCTCCACGGCCGCGGAACCCTAGGCGCACTCCCTCCGTGCCGGCGTCAGGGCCGGCGTACGGACCAATATCCAGTTGTGGTGTTGGCTCTTTTGATATCAGATACCCGAAGGCTTGTCAACCAACCGGGGTGGAACGTTCGGCTTTCAGGAGGCGCGCCGGTAGACGATTTGCCCGCGCGCGATCGTGAGCAGCACCTCGTCATCGCGGCCGAGCACCACGAGATCCGCGTCCATGCCCGGCGCGATCCGGCCTTTGCGGCGGTGCACGCCGAGTAGCCTGGCGGGATTGAGCGAGGCGGCCTGGACCGCCTCGCGGCGGCTCACCCCCGCGGCGGCGGCGAAGTTGTGGACCGCGCGGTGCAACTGCAGGACGCTGCCGGCGAGCGTGCCGTCCGGAAGGCGCGGCACGCCGTCCTTCACGTCCACCGTCTGCGCGCCCAGCGTGAACGAGCCCCGCCCCATGCCCGCGGCCGCGATCGCGTCCGTCACGAGGACGATACGGCCCATCCCCGCGGCGTGCGCGGCCAGCGAGAGCACCGCGGGATGCACGTGCGCGAAGTCGGCGATCAGTCCGAGGGCAAGCGACGGGGTCACGAGCGCGCCGCCGGCCGCGCCGGGCTCCCGGTGGTGGATGCCGCGCATCGCGTTGAAAAGGTGCGTCACCATGCGCGCGCCCCAGCGAACCGCCGCCTGCACGTCATCGAACGCGGCGTCGGTGTGGCCGAGCGCGACGACGATCCCCTCTGCGGCGAGCGACCGGACGACCGATTCCGCGCCCTCGAGCTCGGGAGCGAGCGTCACGACGCGGAGCGCCCCGTCGAGGCGCCGGACGGTCTCGGCCATCTCGTCCGCGTCCGGCGTTCGCAGATCTTGCGCGCGATGCGCGCCGCGGCGCAGTGGATTGAGGTACGGGCCCTCGAAGTGCAGGCCGAGGATCTCCGGCCCCGGGCCGGCGCGGCGCATCGCGATCGCGGCGGCCTCGCCGGCCCGCCGCATCTCGTCGAGGGGCGCGCTCGTGATCGTCGGCAGGTAGGCGGTGACGCCGGTCGCCGCGAGGTACCGGCCCAGCGTGTCGTACGCGGTGGCCGCGGCGCGCAGGCAGTCCACCCCCGCGCCGCCGTTGACCTGGAGGTCGATGAGGCCGGGGACGAGCGTCGCGTCGGGAAACGCGAGCGCCTCCTCCCCCGCCTTGGGGGGCGCGCCTGCGGAGACGCGCGCAATGCGGCCGTCCTCGATGACGACGACACCCGGGGTGAGATCGCGGTCGGCGGCGAGCACCGTACCGGCGGAGACGATCATCATCAGGTGGTTCCGGCCCGCGCGGAACGCCTCCTGCGGTAGACGGCAGGAGGCCCCTGGGCCTACGGCTTTGATGACAACGTTGCTCGCCGCGGAGTCGGCGAGCGGAGCCAGTACGCCAAGACAGGGGGCAGGCAGGACCGCGCGCACCGCAGAACACAGTAGCGGTGGAGCACGAGGCGCGTATGCGCGGCGCGGTGTGACGGTCCGGCCGCTCGGTCCGGCGGACGTCGAGGCCTGCGCCGCGATCATGTCCGCGCTGCCGCTGTGGCGGCACTACGGCGTCTCGGCCGATGAGGCGCGCGAGGTGTTCGCCGGGGCGCTGCGGGGCGCCGCGCACGTGCAGGTGGCCGACGACGGCGCGCGCGTGGTCGGGTTCGTGGAGTATCTGCTGCGGGGCACGTTCGGCCACAGCGGGTACGTCTGGGCCATCGGCGTCGCGGCCGATGCGCAGGGGCGCGGCGTCGGCGGGCGTCTGATGGACGCCGCGGAGGCGGCGATCTTCGAAGCCGGGCCCAACGTATTCTTGCTCGTCAACGCGACGAACGCCCGCGCGCGGCATTTCTACGAGCGGCGCGGATACCGGCGCGCGGGCGAGCTGACCGACTACGTGAGACCGCGGTTGACCGAGATAGTCTACCGTAAGACGCACGGCCCGATCCGCCCGGACGGCGCGTAGCGCCCCGGCGCGGCGATCGGGAGACCGGTGGCGTGACACACCCTTGGGGGTGAGAGGATGAACGTGAACCGAATGGCATGGCTCTTCCTGGCGATCGCCGTGGCGGTGTCGGTTCCGGTCCTCGGGGCCGGCGCGGCGCCCGGCAAGGTGACCCTGACGGTCGGGGTCGATCAGGAGGTCGTGGGGCTTGACCCCAACAAGGTGACGGCCTTCTCGTCGTTCCGGCGCGTCGACCTCCTCTACAACAAGCTCGTGACGTACGATGCCGGGCTCCACGTAGTCGGCGACCTCGCCGAGTCGTGGGACAACCCGGACAGCCGCACGTACGTCTTCCATCTACGCCACGGCGTGCAGTTCCACGACGGCGCCGAGATGACGAGCGCGGACGTCGTGTTCACGATCAACCGCATCCTCGATCCGAAGACGGCCTCGCCCGGGCGCTCGTACATCGACGTGATCGACAGCGTGACGGCACCGGACAAGTACACCGTACGCCTGCACCTCAAGTACCCGCTCGCGTCGCTCCTCTCCGGACTCACGTCGGGGAACGCGGCGATCGTGGAGCAGGCCGCGGTGCAGCGCGCCGGCGATCTGCAGAAGACCGAGGCCGGGACGGGTCCCTTCATGCTGGCGGAGTGGGTCCCGGACAACTTCATGCGGCTCGCGCGAAACCCGCACTACTTCAAGCGCGGGCTCCCCAAGGTCGACGAAGTGATCTTTCGCGTGATCCCCGAGCAGGCGTCGCTGCTCGCCGGCCTGCGGTCGCGCAGCCTCGACATGGCGACGATCTCCGACGGCAGCGTCGTCAAGCAGGCGATGGGGGTAAACACGCTCGCCGTCCAGCAGGCGCCGAGCCTGAACCTCCGCATCTTCTCGTTCAACACGACGCGGAAGCCGTTCACCGACTCGCGCGTGCGCGACGCGATCGCCTTCGCGATCGACCGGCAGGCGATCATCAACGCCGCCGAGTTCGGCATGGGCGTCGTGAGCGGCCCGATCCCGGCGCCCGACCGGGTGTGGGCGCTGCCGACCGCAGACTTCCCCGAGTACCGGCCGAACCCCGCGCGCGCGCGGCAGCTGTTACAGGAAGCCGGCGCGGCGGGCGCGTCGTTCAACATCACCGTCTCACCGACCTACGAAGGCGGCCTCGCCGTCGCGCAGGTGATCCAGAGCCAGCTGCGGGGGGTCGGGCTCAACGCCAACATCCAGAACGTCGAGTGGGGCCAGTACATCAACCAGTGGGTGAAGCGCGACTTCGACACGATGGTGGAGCTGCGCGGCGGCGACCCGGATCCGGACCGGTTCCTCTACCGGACGTTCTACAGCACCGGTGCCGTCAACAACTTCCTGTTCAAGGACGCCGCCGTCGATCGCCTGCTCGACCGCGGCCGCGTCCACGTGACCGTCGCCGAGCGTCTCCCGATCTACCACGACCTGGAGCACGCGCTCGTCACCGACGCGCCGGCGGTGTTCCTGTACACGCCGATGGAGTCGCAGGTGCTGCAGACCTACGTGAAGGGCTTCCGCCTGATTCCGACGGGCGCCCTCAATTACCTGGAGCAGACGTCCATCGAGCACTAGCACGGTCCGCGCGTCGGAGTCTCCCAGGAGCCGGCCGGCATGACGGCATTTCTCGCCGGCCGGCTCCTGACGCTCATCCCCGTCCTGTGGGGCGTCTCGGTTGTGGTGTTTCTCCTGATCCATCTCCTGCCGGGCAACGCGATCCAGATGTTTCTCGGGACCCAGATCGAGATGACGCCGGCGCAGATGGACGAGTTGCGGCGGCTGTTCGGCCTCAACAAGCCGCTGCCGCTGCAGTACGTGGATTGGATCACCCACCTCCTGCGCGGCGACTTCGGCGTCTCGCTGCGGACGAGCCGCGCGGTCCTCCCGGACATTTTGGCGCGCCTGCCGCTCAGCGTCGAGATCACGCTGCTCGCGCTCGTGCTGGCGCTCGTGATCGCCGTCCCCGTCGGTGCCGCGGCCGCCCTGCGGCGGGGATCCGCGGTCGACGCGGCCATCCAGCTGGGCGGGCTCGCCGGCCTCAGCATCCCCAACTTCTGGCTGGCGACGATGCTGCTGCTGGCGCTCGGCAGCGTCGGCTCGATCGCATCGATCGGGATCTACGTGGGGTTCTTCACCGATCCGGTGAGAAATCTCGCCGTCATGGTGCTCCCGTCGTTTTCGCTCGGGATCGCGCTCGCCGCCGTGATGATGCGGTTCATTCGGTCGTCGCTGCTCGAGGTGCTCGGCCATGACTACGTCCGGACGGCGCGGGCGAAGGGGCTCCGCGAGCGGCTGGTCCTGTACCGCCACGTGCTGCGCAATGCGCTGATCCCGGTCATCACCGTCGTCGGCTTCCAGGCCGGCTATCTGCTGGGCGGCACCGTGGTCATCGAGGAAGTGTTCGCGCTGCCCGGCATGGGGCGCCTCGCGCTCGCGGCGATCAGCCAGCGCGATTACCCGGTGGTGCAGGGCGTCGTGCTCGTCATCGCGCTCTTGTTCGTGCTCGTCAACCTCGCCGTCGATGTCGCGTACGCGCTCATCGATCCACGGGTGCGGTACGCATGACCCCGGCCGCGGCGTCCGCGCTGGCGAAGGCCGCCGCCGCCCGGCGGCAGGCCGCGCCGGCCAAGCCCCGGGCGACCTTCGCCGCGCGCTTCGTGCGGACACCGCTCGCGGTGACGGGCGCGGCGATCGTGGCGGTCTATCTCCTCACCGCGGCCGGAGCCCCCCTCTTCTCCCCCGACGATCCGCTGCGCATGCACCCGCAGGCGCTGCTGGCGCCGCCGGGGAGCGGGCATCCGTTCGGCACCGACCAGTTCGGGCGCGACCTGCTGACCCGGCTCCTCTACGGCGCGCGCTCGTCGCTCGCGGTGGCGTTCGGCTCGGTTGCGCTCGCGCTCGTGGCCGGCGGAACCGCCGGGATCGTCGGCGGCTACCAGGGAGGCCTCCTCGACAACGTGCTGATGCGCGGGATGGACGTGATCTTCGCGTTTCCGGCAGCGCTGCTCGCGATCGCGATCATGGCCGTCGCCGGTACCGCGCTCGGCAACGTCATCGTGGCGATCGGCATCGTCTATACGCCGCAGTTCGCGCGCGTGATTCGGGCGAGCACCCTCGAGACGCGCGGCTTCGAGTACGTGGAGGCGGCGAAGGCGCTCGGCGCCGGCACCACCCGCGTCCTACGCCGCCACATCCTCCCGAACATCTCGGCGCCGCTCATCGTCCAGACGTCGCTCAGCCTGTCCTTCGCGATCCTCACCGAGTCGGCCCTGAGTTTTCTCGGCCTCGGGACGCAGCCGCCGACGCCGTCGTGGGGCAACATGCTCGCGGAGGCGCGGCGCTTCATGGTGACAGCACCCTGGACCGCGGTGACGCCCGGGGTCGCCATCGCGCTGATCGTGCTCGGGTTCAATCTGCTCGGGGACGGACTGCGGGATCTGCTCGACCCGCGGCTGCGCCTGTGATGCCGGGGCCGCACCGCCCCGCGCAGTCGGGGCCCGGCCGCGCCAAAGCCGACCGCCTGGAGGGTTCGTGATGTCCGCGCATGAGCGCAGCACCGAAGCGGCCAATCCGGCGACACGGGACCTCGACCTGCTGCCGGTCCTCGAGCAGGCGCGTCTGATGAACGCGGAGGATCACCGCGTGCCGGATGCCGTCGCCGCCACGCTGCCGGCGATCGCGAGCGCCGTCACGAGAATCGCCGAGGCGCTGGGACGCGGCGGGCGGCTGCTCTACGTCGGCGCCGGGACGAGCGGACGCATCGCCGCGCTCGACGCCGCGGAGTGTCCGCCGACCTTCGGCACCGACCCGGAGATGGTGCAGGCCGTCCTCGCCGGCGGGCCGAGGGCGATGGTCGAATCCGTCGAGGGCGCGGAGGACGACGCGGCCGCGGGGGCGCGCGAGATCGACGTGCGCGGCGTGAGTCCGGCCGACGTCGTCATCGGCATCGCGGCGAGCGGCGAAACCCCGTTCACCGTGGCGGCCGTGCGCCGGGCGCGCGAGCGGGGGGCCTGGACCGCCGCGGTCGCCTGCAACGCGGGATCCACGCTGGAAGCCGCGTGCGACCTCGCCATCATCCCGCTGGTTGGCCCGGAGGTCGTGGCCGGCAGCACGCGCCTCAAGGCCGGCACGGCGCAGAAGCTCGTGCTCAACATGCTGAGTACGCTCGCCATGGTGCAGCTCGGGAAGGTGTACGGGAATCTGATGGTCGACCTTCGCGCGACGAACGACAAGTTGCGGCGGCGCGCCGCGCGCATGGTGGCCGCCGCGGCGTCCGCCAACGAGGAGCAGGCCGACGCCGCGCTGGACCGGGCCGGCGGGCGCGTGCCGGTGGCGATCGTCATGCTCCGCCTCGGCCTCGATGCCGCGGCGGCGGCCGAGCGGCTGGCGCGTGCCGGCGGATCCCTGCGGCGCGCATTGGGGGAGGCGGACTGATGGGGTGGCCCTGGCTCGACGCGTTGACCGCCAAGCCGACGAAGCGCATCGTCGGCCTCATCTCCGGGACGTCCGCGGACGGCATCGCGGCCACGCTGGCCGACGTCACTACCGGGAAGGACCCCGACCGCCCGGAGGTGGCGCTGCGCGGGTTCCGGATGGCGCCGTTTCCGGACGAGGTCCGCGCCCGTGTGCTGCACACGGTCATCGAGCCGCTGACCACGCAGACCCTGGCGTCGCTGTCCTATTTGCTCGGCGAGCTGTTCGCGGACGCCGCGCGCGAGGTAGTCAAGGCCGCCGGAATGGGATTCGACGACGTGGACCTCATCGCGTCGCACGGCCAGACCGTTGCGCACGTCGGCGTTCCCGACCCCGCCGATCCGTGGGCCCGCGCGGCCACCCTGCAGATCGCCGAGCCGGCGATCATCGCCGCCCGGACCGGCCGGCCCGTGATCGCGGACTTCCGCTCCGCGGATATCGCCGCCGGCGGGCAGGCCGCCCCGTTCGTCCCGTACGCCGACCTGCTGCTGCTCGGCGGTCCGCGCGGACGCATCGCGTTGAACCTCGGCGGCATCGCGAACTTCACGGTGCTGCCGCCGAACCCGCGGCGTGACGACGTCTACGCCTTCGACACCGGGCCGTCCAACATGGTGATCGACGGTCTCGTGCGGCATTTCACCGGCGGCGCCGAACGCTTCGATCGCGACGGACGGCGCGCGGCGCGGGGCACCGTCCGCAAGGACGTGCTCGCCGAGTTGATGCGGGATCCGTTCGTCACCGCCATCCCGCCGAAGACGGCCGGACACGAACAGTACGGGCAGCCGTTTCTCCGCGCGCTGCTCGCGCGCTGGGGCGACGTGCCCCAGGACGACCTGATCGCTACCGTCACGGCGTTTTCCGCGGACGCGGTCGCCTGGAACATCGCGCGCTACGTGGCGCCGTCGCATTCGGTCGAGGAGCTCATCGCCTCCGGCGGCGGCACGCACAATCCGGTGTTGATGAAACGCCTCGCCGACGCCGTGGCGCCCATTCGCGTGCGGCGCATCGACGACGTCGGCGTCCCGAGCGACGCGAAGGAGGCGCTCGCGTTCGCGCTGCTGGGCCACGCGAGCCTCATGGGCCGGCCCGGCGCCCTGCCGCGGGTGACCGGCGCCCGGTATCCGGCCATCCTCGGCACGTGGACGTGGCCGCCCGTCTACCGGCCCGCGCCGTGACGCCGCGCGCGCCGTGACCTCCAACCGCTTCGCCGAGGCCACTCGTCTGGTCGACGGCGCGGTCGGCACGGCGTATCCCGGCGCCGTGCTCGCGGTGCTCTGGCGCGGCGACGTGGTCGTGCAGCACGCCGCCGGCGTGACCGCGGCGCGCGAGGGCGCGCCCGCGGTCACGCCCGACACCATCTACGATCTCGCCTCGCTCACCAAGGTCACGGCCACGCTGCCGCTCGTCCTCCAGGCGGTCGCGGAAGGGCGATTGGCGCTCGACGACGCCGTGCCCACCCACCTGCCCGAGTCTCCCCACCACAACGTCACGATCAGGCACCTGCTGACGCACACGTCGGGGCTGCCGGCGTGGATCCCCTTCTATCTGCGAACAATGGGGGGCGAGGCGATTGTACGGGGCGCCGCGGCGACACCGCTCGTCGCCCAACCCGGCGCACAGGTCACGTACAGTGACGTCGGGTTCGTCATGCTCGGCGAAATCGTGCGGCGGATGTTCGGCGCACCGCTCGACGTGCTGGCGAAAACACGGCTCTACGAGCCCCTCGAGATGGCGCACACCGGGTACCGGCCGGTGCACGCGGCGGGCGCGGGACAGGCCGCCGGCGAGGCGGGCGGCGGCGAGGATCTCCACACGATTGCCCCGACTGAAGACGGCACCACGGTCGAGCAGCAGATGACGCAGGACCCGCAGTGGGCCGAGGCCGGACGCCGGCACACCTGGCGCCGGTACCTCATCTGGGGAGAAGTGCACGACAGCAACGCGCACGCGATGGGCGGCGTGTCGGGACACGCGGGGCTCTTCGGCACGGCCGGCGACCTCATCGCGTACGCGAGGATGTGGCTGGCGAACGGCCGGGGTCCGCACGGCCACGTCCTCGAGCACGCGCTCGTCCGGGAGGCGACCACCGCACAGACGCCGGCGCCGAAGCTTCGCGGCCTCGGATGGGCGCTTACGGGCGAGCAGGGTTGGTGGCGCGATGCGCTGTCGCCGCGTGCGTTCGGCCACACCGGGTTCACCGGTACGGCGATCGTCGTGGACCCGGCGCGGGATCTTGCGATCGTGCTGCTATCGAACGCTGTCCACCTCGGACGGGATCGCACGGGGATCCTGACGCTCAGGCCCGAAATCGCCGCGGCGGTCGCCGCCGCGATCGAGTAACAGGACCGCGCTCGGACCCCCACGAAGCCGCACCCGCGATGGAGTACTTTCTCGGGGTCGACGGCGGCGCGTCCGGCACCACCTGCGCCGTGGCCACCGCCGACGGGGCGGTGGTCGGCATCGGGCACGCCGGCCCGAGCAATCACATCCTGGCCCCGGGAGGCCGCGAACGCGGGCGCGCGGCTGTGGGCGGCGCCGTCGGCCATGCGCTCGCCGCGGCGGGATTGGGCCCCGTGGAGTTCCGCGCGGCGCAGTTCGGAATGACCGGCATCACCCGCGACACCGAGCAGGCGCGCGTGTTCGCCGCGGTTGTTGCCGAGACGCTCCAGGCTGCGATCGTGCTGATCGACAACGACGCGGTGATCGCCCGCGCCGGGGCGCTCGCGGGCCGTCCCGGCGTGATCGTGATCGCCGGCACCGGCTCGGTGGCATTCGGTGAAGACCCGAGCGGCCGGCAGGCCCGCGCGGGCGGCTGGGGCTACATCTTCGGCGACGAGGGCAGCGGGTTCGCGATCGGGTGCGGCGCGGTGCGCGCCGCGCTGCATGCTTACGACGGGACCGGTGACCCGACCGTGCTCGTCGAGCGGATCTCGGACGCCGCCGGCATGCCGCTCACCGACATCCCGATGGCCGTCTACGAGGGCCGGATCGACCGGTCCAAGATCGCGGCGCTGTCCCGAGTGGTCTCGCGCGCGGCCGACGAGCACGACGCGGTGGCGCAGCGCCTCATCGACGAAGCGGCCGCCGGTCTGGCCCGCCTCGTGGCCGCGGTGATCGCGAAGCTGCGCTGGCCGGACGGGCCCGTCGCCGTCGGCCCCGTCGGCGGCGTCTTCGACGCCGGCCGCACAATCTTGAAACCGCTCGGCGAAGCGCTGGCCCGCACGGCACCGTCCGCGGTGCTCGTCCCGCCGCGGCTCGCCCCGGCCGCGGGCGGGGTGCTGCTCGCGATGCGCGCCGCGGGCGTGCCGCTTGCGCCCCCGGTGCTCGCGCTGCTCGCGGCGACCTGGGAACTGCGCCGGGCCGGCGCGCCGGCCGGCGCCTGACGTGACCGCCGCGCGCGTTCCGTGAGCCGCCCCGCTCCGCTGCTCGAGTCGCTGCGCGGCCGGCTGATCGTCTCCTGTCAGGCGTCGGCGCCGAGTCCGCTGCGCCGGTCCGACATCATCGCGGCGCTGGCGGAGGCCGCCGTCCTCGGCGGCGCGGCCGGCGTGCGGATCGACGGGCCCGAGGACGTGGCCGCCGCGCGGGCGCGGGTGCGTGTACCGATCATCGGCCTGTTCAAGCAGCGCACCAATTCACCGGTGTACATCACCCCAACGTTCGAGGCCGCCCGCGCGATCGCGGAGGCCGGGGCGGAGATCGTCGCCGTCCAGGCGACACGGGAGCGCGAGGCGCACGCGGAGCCGCTCGCGCCCCTGATCGCGCGCGTCCACCGGGAGTGCCGCGTGCTGGTCATGGCCGACGTGTCGACGGTGGACGAAGGCGTGGCCGCCGAGGCCGCGGGCGCCGACGTCGTGGCGACGACGATGGCGGGCTACACGCCCCACAGCCGGCAGCTGCCGGGGCCCGATCTCCAACTCATCGAGGAACTCGCATCGCGGCTTTCCGTCCCGGTCGTCGCGGAGGGACGGATGCACACGCCGGAAGATGCGGGCGCGGCGCGCCGCGCCGGGGCGTGGGCCGTCGTTGTCGGCCGCGCGATCACGATGCCGGAGGCGATTACCGCCCGGTTCGCGCAGGCGGTCGAGTCCGCCTAGCGCTCCACGAACAGGGGGTTCGTCCAGGCCATGGCGCCGTCCGGGCCTGTGACCTCGATTCGGAGGTAGCCCTCCCGTCCCCGCAGCGTGTGCGACGCCTCGCGCAGCGGCGTCCCCTCCGCCCGCACCCGGCTGCCCCACCGCGTGTCGCAGATGAAGCGCACCTCGCGGGCGCCCGGCTCGGCCACCCGCACCGTGGCCGTGTCGCCGTCGAACGTCACGTCCTCGAGCGTGACGCCCGTCGACGCGTAGAAGGACCCCGCGGCGAGACCCTCGGCCACCGACGCGGACGTGAGCCCGTCGGCCGCGCGCAGCATTGTCCAGGCCTTTCCGTGGTCGGCGAACTTCCAATGAGCGTCGTCGTTCGCCACGCCGAGCAGCGGCCGCCGGCGCGCGAGACAATCGTCCCAGTGCACGCCGCTGTACCCCTTCCCGATGTCCTCCTCCACGTTGGCGTTGAACACCTCGATCCCCGCGACGTCGCGAAGCGGCATAAGGTCGTCCGCCACCACGCCGCTCCAGTAGGGATGCGCGACGAAGACGGCGGCCCCCGCGGCGCGGAGGCGGTCGACGACCGTCTGGACCGGCAGCGCGTGGCGCGCCGCCGACTCCCTCGGCACGTCGATCATCTCACGGAGCCCGATACCGAGAATGTGAAACGCGGTCCCCACGCCGGTCCGCCCCGCGTCCACCTCCACTCCCGGCACGAGAACGAGGCCGCGGGCAGCGGGCGCGAGAGTAACACGGTTGTGGTCCGTGATGGCGAGGAAGTCGTAGCGGCGATCGGCGTACCAGGCGACCACCTCCTCGACGGTGCGCGCGCCGTCGGATTCGGTAGTATGGCAGTGCCAGACGCCCCGGTACCAGCGCCCCGGACGCGTAAAAGGGTTGAGCAACCGGCTCACGAGTCCCCCTCCTTGGCCCATCCGCGTGCGCGCTCGACCGCGCGCCGCCATCCCGCATATCGCTCTTCGCGTTCCGCGGCGGGCATCGCCGGCTCGAACGTGCGGTCCGCCGCCCAATGCCCCGCCACGGTCTCGAGCGAGTCCCACACGCCCTGGGCGAGCCCCGCGGCGTACGCGGCGCCGAGCGCGGTCGTCTCGCCGATCGACGAGCGCACCACCGGCAGGCCGAGCAGATCCGCCTGCAGCTGCATCAGCACGTCGTTGCGCGACGCCCCGCCGTCCACGCGCAGCGCCGCGAGGCGGAGACCGGTGTCACGCTGCATCGCCTCGACCACGTCGCGCGTCTGGTAGCAGATCGCTTCGAGCGTCGCCCGCACCAGGTGCGCCCGCGTGACGTACCGGGTCAGCCCGACGATCGCGCCGCGGGCCGTCATGTCCCAGTACGGGGCGAACAATCCCGAGAACGCCGGCACAAAGTACGCGCCGCCCGCATCGGGCACCGACGCGGCCAGACCGGCGGTCTCCTCGGCCGTGCGGATCAGCCCGAGGTCGTCCCGCAGCCACTGCACCGCCGCGCCGGCGATCGCGATGGAGCCTTCCAGCGCATAGGCGACGTTGCCCGGAAACGCGTAGGCGACCGTGGACACGAGTCCGGCCGCGCTGCGCGCCGGCTCGCCCCCGCTGTGCTGCAGGAGGAAGCATCCGGTGCCGTAGGTGTTCTTGGCGTCGCCCGGACGGTAGCACGCCTGCCCGACCAGCGCCGCCTGCTGGTCCCCGAGCGCCCCGCACACGTCGACCGCGGCGCCGAGCGGGCCGTCGCGGCCGGTCACGCCGTACGACGCGCTGCTCGGACGGATCTCGGGCAGCACCGCCGGCGGAATCCGGAACAGCTGGAGCATCTCCGGGTCCCACGCGCGCGTCTGGAGATCCATCAGCATGGTCCGTGAGGCGTTGGTGGCGTCGGTGACGTGCGCGCCGCCTGCGGGACCGCCGGTCAGCCGCCAGATGAGCCACGTGTCGATGGTGCCGGCGCACAGATCGCCGCGCTCGGCGCGCGGCCGCGCGCCGGGCACGTGGTCAAGGATCCAGGCGAGTTTCGTCGCCGAGAAATACGTTGCGACCGGAAGACCGGTCCGCGACCGGATCATCTCCGCGAGCCCGTCCCTGATCAGCGCGTCACACGCGTCACGGGTGCGCGTGTCCTGCCAGACGATCGCGGGATAGATCGGCCGGCCCGTACGCCGGTCCCATACCACAACCGTCTCGCGCTGGTTGGTGATCCCGAGGGCCGCGACACGCGGCCGGGACACCGTTCCCGCCGGAGACGCTGCCGCGTCCGCCAGGTGCCCGAGCGCCTCCACGACGACCCGGGCCGTCGCCGTCCAGATCTCCTCCGGATCGTGCTCGAGCCACCCCGGACGGGGGGCGATCTGCCGGTGTTCCGCGTAGGCGGCGGTGAGCGGACGGCCGGCGACGTCGAACACAATGCACCGCGTCCCCGTGGTGCCCTGATCGATCGCGACGACGCAGGGCGGCTCGCTCACGCCGGGAGGCTGCCCAGACGCGCGAGCAGCCGCGCGTCGTTCGAGGTGACGCCGTCGACGCCCCAGGCGAGGCAGCGCCGCATCGCGGTTTCCTCGTCGATGGTCCACGGGAAAACGCCGAGCCCGGCTTCGTGCGCCTCCGCGACGACCTCGGCGGTGAGGAGGCCCCACGACGGGCACAGGGCGTCTGCGTGCGCGGCCTGCGCCGCGCCGATCGCATCGACCAGCCTCGCGCTGTACACGATGGCGGTCGCGACCTCCGGCGCCGCCCCCCGCATGGTCCGGACCGCGGGATGATCGAACGACATCACCAGGGTGCTGCCGGCCATTTCGTAACGGCGCAGCGCGTCGGCGACCTGCGCCTCGATCCCCTCATAGAATACCGGCCCGTTTTTGATTTCGAGCAGCACGAGCGCCCGTCCGCGCACCAAGTCGAGGACGTCGTCGAGCGGCGGGACGCGCTCGCCGGCGAACGCCGGACCGAACCAGCCGCCGGCGTCGAGCCGGCGGAGCTCCTCAAACGTGAGGTCCGCGACACGGCCCCGGCCGTCGGTCGTACGGTCGACGGTCTGATCGTGGATAACGACGAGCCGGCCGTCTCGCGTGCGCTGCACATCGCATTCGACGGCCGGGATCTTCGCATCGAGCGCGCGCCGGAACGCGGCGAGCGTGTTCTCGGGCGCTTCCTGCGACGCCCCGCGATGCGCGACGCCGAGCGCTCGGCCCCCCGGCCGGCCTGCCCCGCGGCAGGCGGGGAACGCGCTCACCCCTAGCGCGTCTTCTTCCGCGCTCCCCCTCGGCCTCGTCCCGCGCGGGGCTCCGGGGTCTCGCCGTCGTCCGGCGGCGGTGCGGCGGGCTCGGGCGCGGCCGGCTCAGGCACGGCGGGTTCGCCGGTCGAAGCCGGACCGCCCCCCGCCTGCGCGGCCGAAGGGTCCTGGCTCGCGCCGGCCCGGGGCAGCCGCGACGACGAGGGCCTGCCGGCTGCTGCGGCGGTCCGCCGTGTGCGTCCGCGCGGCGCGCTCTCGAGGTTCTCGATGGGAACCGGCTCGACCTTATCCGCCAGGGGGAAGCCGAAGATCTGCGAGTAGAAGTACGCCTCCGCCTCGAGGGTCCGCTTGATGTTCTCCGCGCGGCGGAACCCGTGCTGCTCGCCCGGGTACGTGATGTAGGCCACCGGGATGCCTTTGCGTTTGGCCGCCTCGAAGATCATCTCGGACTGGTTTGGCGGCACGACCTTGTCCTCGAGCCCTTGAAAGAGGATCAACGGCGCGCGCAGCGCGTCGATCGCCTGAATCGGCGACCGCTCGCGGTAGAGGTCGAGCCGCTCGGGGTACGGGCCGATGAGGTGCTCGTCGTACCGCGACTCGAACTTGTGGGTCTCCTCGTGGAACACCACGAGGTCGCTGATCCCGAAGTAACTGGCGCCCGCCGCGAAGACGTCCCGGAACGTGAGCGCCGCCAGGGTCGTGTACCCGCCCGCGCTGCCGCCGTGGATGATGAGGCGGTCCGGATCCGCGGCCCCGCGCTCGACGAGATGGCGCGCCGCGTTCACCGCGTCGTCGACGTCCACGACCCCCCATTGCCCGTATAGCCGCTCGCGGTAGGCGCGGCCGTACCCGGTGCTGCCGCCGTAGTTGACGTCGATCACCGCGAAGCCGCGGCTGGTCCAATACTGCAGCCCGAGGTTGAGGGTCGCGGACGCCGCGCCCGTGGGGCCGCCGTGCACGCTCACGATGAGGGGCGGATGCTCGTTCGCCGGCGCGGCCGCGTCCGGGTTCACCGGCGCGTAGTAGAGCGCATGCGCCGTCAGCCCGCCTTCCGTGGGAAACTCCACCGCTTCAGGCTGCGAGAAGTACGCCGCGTCCATCGGTACGTCCGCGGACTTCCGCAGCACCTCGATGCGGCGCGCCCGCAGATCCGTGAGGACGACCGACGGGAAATCTGTCGGCGAGCCGCCGATGAAGGCGATACCGGGACGGCCGCAGCGGATGCTGTCGAGCGACGTGTACGGCAGCGCGATCGGTTCCAGCACGCCGCGGGCCGGGTCCAGCCAGGCGAGCCGCGAGCCGCCCTCGGCCTTGTGCACGCACACGAGCCTCCCGTCGGGGGCGACCGCGTACGCGGACTGTCCGAGCCGCCACGCCGGGCCGCCGAACTCGGATGCCATCTTGAGCACCGGTTCGACGCGCCCGTCGTGCCAGCGGTACGGGTTCCACCAGCCGGTCGGATCTGAGAGGAAGTACAGCGTGCCGTCCGGTCCCCATTCCGGCTGCAGCACCGACTCCGCGGGTCCCCCGGCGACGCGACGCGCCCCGGCGACGGTCCCGTCGCGCGCGAGTTCGCCGACCCACAGTTCCGTCCCGTCCCACGGCATGTTGGGATGGTTCCAGGTAAGCCACGCGAGGCGCGACCCGTCCGCGGAGAGCCGCGGCGCAGCATAGAAATCGTTGCCCGACGCGAGCACGCGCGGCGCCACGCCGCCCCGGCAGGACACGCTCACGATCGCGTTGACCGCCTCGCGGTCGGACGCGGTGTGGTCCTCCCGCACGCACACGAGCCGGTCGCGCCGCAGGTCGATGACGAGATCGGCGTACCGGTAGTCCCCCTCCGGCGTGATCGCGGACGGCGGCTCGCCGGGGCCGCAGCGGTAGAGACGCCCGTCGTCGAACGAGGAGAAGAACACGACGGCGCCGCGCACGGCATACGCGCCGCCGCCGTACTCGTGGACGCGGGTCCGCGCGTTGAACGGCGGAGGCGTCGCGTCGGTGATGGCCCCGGACGCGGACCGCCGCGCGACGACCGACCGGCCGCCTTCGGCGGGCCGCGTCTCGATCCAGTACACGTCATCGCCGTCGAGCATGACCTGCTCGAGGCCGACACCTGATGCGGCCACAAGATCGGCCGTGATCGGGGACGGCCACGAGCCATACGGCAGCGCGCGGGCCTCGGGCATGACTCTCCTCCTCGAACCTACTGGGTCGCCGATGGGTGCCCGTTCTGATAGAGCCAGCGATACATCGCGGCGGACTGCTGGACCGTCTTCACGTATCCGCGGGTCTCGCTGTACGGGATCACTTCGATAAAGGTGTCCGGGTCCGCGCCCGGCCGCGCCGCCTGCCACTGCCGCGCGGCATTGGGACCGGCGTTGTAGGCGGCGAGCGCGAGGTCGACGCGGCCGAACCGCATCAACTCGGCCTTGACGACCGCGGCGCCAAGAGCGATGTTCGTCGCGGGATCGGCAAGCCCCCGCTGGTCCGGCGAAGTCATCCCGAGGCTGCGCGCGGTGCTCTGCGCAGTACCCGGCATGAGCTGCATGAGACCGTAGGCGCCGGCGGAGGAGACCGCGGTCGGATCGAACCGGCTCTCTTCGCGAATCAGTCCCGCGATGAGATACGGGTCCACACCGACGCGGGACGCCGCCTGCTGGATCGCCGCCCACTGCGCGCGCGGATACAACGCCTGCCACAGCGCGAGCGGCATGCGGTGCGGCGCCGGCGTTCCGAGCGCGTCCCGGGCGTCTTCCGCCACGCCGATGCCGCGGCGGGGCGCGTCCTGCTGCGTGTACCGCTGGCTCAACAGGAGGAGCACGGCCGGCCGCGACGCCGCGGGCGCCGCGAGGGCGGCCGCCTCGAGATCGCGCGTGGCATCGTCGCCCTGCGCGAGCGCGTCGAGCTCGCGGAACCGGTCGAGCGTCGGAATCACGCCGGCCGGCACGTCGGGCGGCACCGGCTCCACCGCGACACGGACCGGCGTGTTCAGGCGCGCCGCGGCCTCCTGGCCGTAGTACGTATCGCCGTAGAGCGACGCGGCACGGCGGTACGCGTCGGCGGCGAGGTCGGTGCGGCCGGTCTGCGCCGCGGCGCGGCCCGCCCAGTACCACGACGCGGCCGCGGCGTCGGTCCCCGCCGCGGCCTCCGCGGCATGGAGCCACGCGGCCCGCGCGGCCGTCCACTGTCCGCTCCGCGACAGGAGCCAGCCGGTCTCCCACAGCGCCTGGCTGCCCCAGCGCGTCAGCGGGAATCGATCGCCCGCCTCCTTATAGAGGGCCAGGGCGGGCCCGGCGGCGCCGCGGTTCGCGCGCGCCTCCGCGATCAGATAGAGGCCCCGCGGCGCGAGCGACGATTTCGGGTACTCCGCGGCCACCCGGCGTGCCAGCGACAGCGCGTCGGCCTCACGGCCGCCCGCGAGAGCGATGCGCATCAAGTAGAAGAGCGAATCGTCCGCGTGCGTCTCGCGCAGCGCGGCGTCCTGCTGAAACCACCGCGATGCGTCGGCGAAGCGGCGCCGCTGGTACGTCAGCACGCCGAGCATATAGAACGTGCCGTCGTTGAACGCCCAGGCCCGCGGCATCGCCTGCACGCGCTGCAGATCCATCCACGCCGCCGCGCCGTCGCCGGCGTCGAACTCGCTCTGCGCGCGCTGATAGAAGACCTCGACCGGCGTCGCGTCTGCCGCCAGCGCGTGCGCGGCCGTGGCTGCGAGCGCCTGAAGCCGTGTGCGCGCCGACGCCGCGTACGGGCTGGCCGGGAACGCCCACGAAATCCGCCGGTACGCCTGCACGGCGTCAACCCAGCGGCCCTGCGCCTCGAGCGCCTGCCCCATGTCGAACCAGGCCTGCGCGGCATGCAGCCCCTGGCCAAACTGCTCGAGATACAGATGAAAGGCGTCCGGGGCATTCGCCGCGTGGGCGCTCGAGAGGCTCTCGGCCCGCCAGAACAGTGCGAGGCCGCGCGTGGTCGAGTCGGGGAACCGGGAGATCACGTCCGCGAACGTTCCCGCAGCCTCGCCGAAGCGTCCGGCGTTGAACTCGGCGACCCCTTGATAGTACACCGCGTGATCCGCGAGGAGCGGCGCGCCGCTCGCGGCGCGCCGGAACGCCGCCACCGCGTCGTCGTAGCGCTTCTGTGCCAGGCCGATCACGCCGAGCAGGTACGCCGCGCGTCCGCCGGCCGCGCCGTCGGCTTGGGCGAGCGGCTCGAGCAGATTGCGCGCGCTCACCAGATCGTTGTGGCTGTAGGCGTCAACGGCCGCGGCGAGACGGTCGGGGGCCGGCGCACCCCGCAGCGGCGTGGCGGCGAGGACGCCCGCGCACAGCAACGCCGCCGCAACCTCGGCCGGCGCTCGGCGGCCTATGGCGTGGCCCATGACGTCCGCCTTGATTGTGGGCTCATACGATGGTGGTGGTCCTGCGTGATAAGTTTACCCCGATCCAATGCGGCACGGACGCGTGTCTTACCTGTCGCGGCGGACGCGAACCAGCCTGCCGGCGCCCCGGCCTACCGATTGTACAGCGCGCGCAGCCCGCTCAGGTAGATTTCCCCGCTCGGTGTCTTTGTGGGATCCGTCTCGACCACGTACACGTAGGTCCAGCGAATCGGATACGCGACGCCGCTCGGAAGCTGGGCGGTCAGCTGCTTCCAGCCGCGCCAGTCGACGTGCCGCGCGAAAGTGACGGTCTCGCGCGCGCCGTTCGCATCCGTATACGCGCCGCGCAGCCACGCGCCGTCTCCGTCGCCGTAGACCCAGACCGACACGCCGGTCGGCTCGCCCGGAAGCGGCAGGTCGGTCTCCACGTACGCGGCACGGCTGCCCTGCCCGTCGAGGTGGAACTGCAAACGCAGCGACTGCCGGTTGTCATGGCTCGGCGTCGACACCAGCGTGACGTCGCCGGTGACGGTCTGCGGCGGATAGGCGCGGAACGACGCCTGCTCCTCGAACGCAGGCACCGGCCGGCTCCGCGGACCGCCGACGGAGACCCGCACGTCGGTACTGGCGCCGGCGAGGCGCGCGGTCAAGAGTCCCATGCCCGTCGCCGTCCCGGCGAGGAACGTGCCGGGTGAGGGAACCGCGCCGAGTGACGGTGGCATGATCTGCCACGCGACAGCGCCTTGGGGCACCGAGACGAGACGGCCGGACGGATCCTGACCGGACACGCGGAGTGTCGCGCTCTCGCCCGGTGCGACCGAAATCGAGCCGGGTGAGACGACGAGGCGCGCGAGCCGCGTGACCACCGACACCGGCACGCTGCCCGAGGCGGCGCCGCTCTGCACGGTCACCGTCCCATCCGCCGGTTGGGATCCGGCGATGATGCTGCCGTCGCCGCCCACGCTCACGAAGTCCGGCGCGGGCGGCCGGGCCGCGGTGCTACCCCGCGAGGGCAGCCCGTCGACCCGGAGCAATCCGCCTGAAGCGGCGACCTGCAGGGGCACAGTCAGCGCGACTGGATTCCCCTGCGCGTCCACGCCGACGGCGGGCGGTGTCACGCGGGTGCCCGGATACAGCACGAGCGGCTGGCCGTTGTTGACGAGAATCCTCGCCGGCGGCCCCGGTGTGGCGGTGGTGTACACCAGCACCGCGTTGGCCACGGGCCGCTCCGTTCCGTCGGACGGCGAGTTGACGGTCGTCACCTGGGACTGGCCCGGTATCCGGACAACCATCGTCGCGGAGCCGCCGCTGTCAAACGCCATCGCCTGGTAGGCGCCCTGCCGCTGCATATAGGAGGCCAACTGAGGGCGCGTCAAGCCGATACTGAGCCAGGGCTGGCGGCCGTCCGCTTCGACGAATGTCAGGTGCCGGCCGTCGGGACCGATCCCGACCGCGGCCGCCGGATAGCGCACGTTGCGTTCGCCCGGCGCCGGGGCGTCCGGATCCTCGACGATCTGGCCCGCGTCGACCAGAATCGGCCCGCCGCCGACCGCGACCTGCGCCGCGTGCCAGTCGGGCTCGGTGGTCAGGTTGACGGTCACCGACATGCCGGCGCTGAGCCGCCGCTGGATCCAGTCGGCGCCCGTACCGCGGCCGAGCAGAATGATCTCGTTCTGCGGGAACGGCGCGTAAAACGGCTGCTGCAGCCAGATCTGCTTGACGAAATACCGTCCACCGTCCCCCGCGGAGAGCTCGGCCACCGCCTGGCGCACGCCGGGGTCGGGCGGCGGTGCGCCGAAGCCGCGTATGTTCGAGATAACGGTGATGCCGTTCGTGGGCAGCCCCGCGTTGAAACTCTCGAGCGGCTGCGTCTCGCCGGCGTCGGCGACGACGGTCCCCGTCCACCGGTACCGCACGATGCGGGCGACGCCGTCCTTGCCGATCACGAGGGCGACGAACCGCCACGGGCTGCGCAGCAGCTCGCCGTTGCTGATGACGATGTTGAGCGGCATGCCGGACTGGTGGATATCGAAGTAGTCGGCGTTGATCCCCGCGATCGCCCCGGCCCGCACGGCCATCGAGGACACGGGCTCGTCGTCGCTGATCAGGTGGTCGTGCGCGACGCCGACGCCGAGATGCACGGTGGGGTTGGCCAGATCCACGAGCAGATGGTGCAGGTCGAGCGGGCCATCGGACGTGGTCAGCGAGACGTGGCGGTACTCGACGCCGGCCGCCACGGGAAGCGTCACCATGCTCGAGGCGAGCACGGTGGGCCAGTCGGCGGGTCCCGCGCCGCGGGCCGCCGGGGCGAAGAGTCCCAGGACGAGAACAATCGCGAGCACACGGGCGCATCTTTGGCTCACGCCGTAGGCACAGTCCTGTCGGGTCATCTGCTGCATCGTCTCATCTGCGCCGTCCGCTGGTATGAATGGTCTGGTGCGCGAAAAGTTGCGGGACTTTTCTGCGCACGGGCATCCGCGTCCTGCCGCGCCGTGACGGCCCCGCCTACCCGCGCATCACGGCGTGGGAGGCTTCGCCGGGCGGGACGGACCGCCCGGTCGTGGGGCGGCGGGCGCCGCCGGCGCCGCCGCGGTTTTGGTGATCCCCAGGAACGCCATGACGGGCTTCGGAAACCCGTCGAAGGCGTTCGCCGGCAGCCGGTACTGCAGGCCGAGCGCCGGATCGGTCGCGAGCCAGCCGCCGCCCGGCCGGCGATACACCAGCACGCGGAACTGCGCGCCCTCGCCGCCGTCGGTCTGAATGGCAAACGCAGGCGCGCCCGCCGGCGCCGCGGCGAGGGGTTCGACCGTCTCGGCCTCGAGCAGGTTGATCGAGGAGAACATGTCCGTGATCTGGCCGTCCGTGAGCCCGCCGCCCGAGAAGCCGGGGCCCTGCCGGCGCACCTGCAGCGTCGCCCCCAGCGATTCACCGGACGGATGCGTATCTTTGGAGACTCCGGGACGGCTCCATGTGACAGCCGTGAGGTTCGGCGCATTGTACGGCAGGAGGCGCTTGCTCACGAGCGCGGTCGGCGGCGGCGTGAGCCGTGCCACCAGCCCCCCGTCCATCTCCAGCACCGTCGGCGCCCCCGCGACCATCGCATACGTAATCTTCCCTTTCGACGCGAAGAGCAGACGCAGCGGCGCGGGTCGGTTCTTGAGCGTGAGATCGACCGTCACGGCAGGATGGTCGAGCCCGTAGGGCGCGAGATCACGAACTCCATCGTGGAAGACCTTCGCGTCCGACGTGGTGATCGGGAAGAACAGGTCGGTCACTTTGAAGTCGTCGGCCGGCCACGGGCGGGCCGGACCGCCCCCCGGCTGCGCGGGGCGGGACGGCTGCCCGGACGGCACGAGGCGCCACCGGTCCGAGCCGGCACGGTCGACGGCGAGCGTGCCGGACGCGGAGACGATGCGGACGCGCTGCACGTCCGCGTTGGAGAAATCCGCGAGCGTCTTCTGCCGCAGGTCGGCCGCGGTCTTCGTCAGCGTGTCGCGGGCGGACGCGTCGACTAGGTACACGGCATCGCCCGGTTCCGCGCGGGCATACACGCCCGTCGAGACGGGGGACGTCTTGCCGATCTCGACCGAGGCGGCCTTGCCGTCCGCGGCGCGCAGCGTGATCCGCGTGTCAGGGGTCGCCAGGCCGTACGCGGCCCAATCGGTCGTCTTGTCCGCCACCGTCCGCTGCGGGACGATCGCGAGCACCGCGTCGAGCAGATCCGACACGGCGTACGTGGACGCCGGGGCCGCAAACGGGCGCGCCACCCTCCAGTGTGTGGCGTCGGCCCGCGTCAGGTCGACCGTCCCCTTGGCGTTCTGCAGCGTGATCTGCGTGACGGAGGCCTTCGTGAGATGCACCAGATGCCGCGCCTGTTCGGCGCGCTGCGCCTGCGGGCGATCGACGACCAAGATGTAGCCGCCGACGAGCGCCACGACGACGGCGAGTGCCAGGGTGACGCGCGGACTCACAGGCTGCGCCTGCGGAAGTACACCGATCCGCCGAGGACGAGCAGGGCGAGCGGCAGCGCGATGACGCTGCCCAGGAAGAGGTAGCGGCCCTGCTGCCCGGAGATGATGAACGGATCGAACGGCGACGCGCGCGGCGCGATGCTGACGAGGTTGCCGGACTGCGTCAGCCACGCGACGGTGCTGGTGAACAGATCACGGTTGCCGACGAGGCCGACGTAGCTGTTCCGCATGAACGAGCTGTTGCCGAAGAGGACCACGGATCCCTTGGCCGGGCGCGGCGCCACGGCCGCGGGCTTGGCGGGGGCCCCGCCCTTCGACGGCGCGGGCGAGGCGCCCGGCGCGGCCGCACCGCCTCGCGACGACGAGGTCGGCGTCACGGGCGCCGCGGGGGACGCCGGCGCGGCGCTGCTCGCCGACGGCGTGACCTCCACGCCGAGAACGGACGAACCCTTGCGGTCCACGCCGGCCTGGAACGCGGTGTCCTTCGCGTCGAGGTTCGTCTTCACGTAGCTCGCGTCGGAGCTCTTGACGATCGGGGTGATCGTGACATCCTTGGCCTTGGCGTCCGGCACGAGCGGCGTCGCGACCGGGAACGCCGTCGCGAGGTTGAAGTTCTGCGTGATGTCGTTGGGTGGATACTGCGTGACGATCGGCACGACCGGGTTGGCCCCGAGGAGACGCGATACCGGATCGATCACGATGCCGCCCGGGGCCGCGACGTGAAACTCGCGGCCGAGCCACGCCCGCACGCCCGCGGGGCTCTGCGGATCGATCAGGACCAGCAGATGGCCGCCGTCCCGATAGTAGCTGTCGAGCGCGTCGAGGACCTGCGCCGGCAGCTCCTGGCTCGGCGCGGCCAGGATGACCGCGGACGCGTCGGCCGGCACGCGCGCCTCCTTGATGAGAAACAGCGGCTTCACGTCGAAGCCCTTGCCGGTCAGGGCCTGCTTGACCGTGCCCATCCCGACGCGCGTGAAGTCGTCGATCGGCACCTCGCCGTCCCCCTGCACGACGTACACCGTTTTCTTGCCGGTTTCCAGCACGTGCAGGAGGCCGTTCGTCAGCGAGTCTTCGGTCGCGTCGTCGACCGTGTAGGTGGCGGCGCCGCGCTGCAGCACGATCTGGCCGTAGGACGTGACCTTGTACCGCTGCGCCTCGGCGGGGTTGCGGTCCGGATCGACGAGCCGGTATTGGAAGTTCTTCGAGTAGTACTGGTACGTCCCCAGCAGGTCCCGGAAGCGGCCGGTCGAGTCGGCGCTGGGGAACGCGATCGCCTGGATCGGGCCGGGCAGCGTGCGGAGCACCTTGATCGTCTGCGGGGAGAGGGAGTGCTCGCGGGTCGCCGTGAGGTCCCAGCGAACGTGGTGCTGGATGCCGAGATAGTTGAGGCCCACAAGCAGGGCCGCGACGAGCAGCGCGGACACGAGCGCGTTGGCGGTCAGCAGCCGGTTGCGGCGCAGCATCACCCTACCTCCACTTTCGGGACTCGAGCGCCAGCGCGCCGAGGAACAAGAACAATCCCGCGAGACTCAGGAAGAACAGCGCGTCCTGCGTGTCGACGGTGCCGCCGGCGAACGTGGAGAAGTGCTGCGCCACGGCGAGCGAGGACAGCACCTGCTGTGTCACCGAGCCCGTGGCCTGTTGCGCGAAGCCGAGGACCCAGAACAGCAGCAGGAGCGAGAAGCCGATCGCGGCGGAGACGATCTGGTTTTCGTTCAGCGTCGACGCGAACAGCCCGACCGCGAGAAACGCGGCGCCGAGCAGGAACAGGCCGAGATACGTCGCGCCGAGGAGACCCCAGTCGAGGCGGCCGATCACGGCAAGGCTGAGCGGCATGTAGGCGCTGATGGCCAGCAGCACGAGGTACAGCGCGAGGACCGCGAGATACTTACCGACGATGATCGCGCTGTTGGTGACCGGCGAGGTCGCCAGCAGCTCCATCGTGTGGGCGCGGTCTTCCTCGGAGACGAGCCGCATCGTCAGGACCGGCACGAGCAGGATCAGCACGAAGCTCACGTCCTGGAAGAGCGGGCTGAAGATGATGCGGGTCGGGTTGAAGTCGGCCGGCGGCGTGCCCTGCAGCTGCAGCACCTGCGTCGTGTACAGGCCGATCAGCGAGAAGAACAGGAACCCCGTGATGAGGAAGAACATCCCCAGCGCCACGTAGGCGATGGGCGATGAGAACAGCTGCTTCAGCTCTTTCCGCGCGATGACGAGTGTGCCGCTCATGCCCGCGCACCGTCCTCGTGCGTGACGAGCTTCAGGAAGACGTCCTCGAGGCTCATCGACAGCGGCCGCAGTTCGACGAGGCCGACGCCGGCCTCGACGACCGCGCGGGCGACGTGCTCGCGGACGTCCGTGCCGAGGTCGGACTCGACCAGCAACTCGCCCGGCTCCGCCCCGGCCGTGACGTGACGCACCCCGGCGATCGCGCCGAGGCGCTTCGCGAGGTCGGGCGCGGGCCGCGCCGCGCGCACGAGCGTCTTGTCGGATTGGCGCATCCGGGCCGCGAGCTGCTCGTAGGTGTCCACGGCCACGACCGCGCCCTCGTTGAGGACGATCACGCGATCGCACACCGCGGTCGCTTCGGGCAGGATGTGCGTGCTCAGGATGATGGTATGCGAGCCGCGCAGGCCCTTGATGACGTTGCGGATCTCGACGATCTGCCGCGGGTCCATCGCGGACGTCGGCTCGTCCAGGATCAGCACCGCGGGGTCGTGCACGATCGCGTGGGCCAGGCCGACGCGCTGCCGGTAGCCGCGGGAGAGGTTGCGCACCAGGCGGTCCGCGACGTCGTCGATGCTGCACAGGCTCATCGCCCGGTCCACGGCGTCAGGAATCCGGCGGCGCTCGACCCGCTTGAGGCTCGCGACGAAGGAGAGATACTCGCGGGTGGTAAATTCGTCGTAGAGCGGGACCACTTCCGGAAGGTACCCGAGATGACGCTTCGCCTCGAGCGGCCGTTCCACGATATCGAATCCGGCGATCGACGCCCGCCCCGCGGTGGGCGCCAGAAATCCCGTCAGGATCCGCATCGTCGTCGTCTTCCCGGCGCCGTTCGGGCCGAGAAACCCGAGGATCTCGCCTTCCCGGGCCTGAAACGACACGTCGCGGATGGCCCAACGCTCCCCGTAACTGCGGGAGAGCGACTCGGCCTGAATCACGAGCAAATCCCCCCTTCCAAACAGACAGCCACTATCGTAATCGCCAAGTTCCACCGTTGCAAGGGCCCGCTGCTCGCGGCGCTGCTCGCCGCCGCGCTCGCCGCGACCGGGGCGCCGGCGCCCTCCGACGCGGCCGGGTACGTGCCCCACCGCGCGCTGTGGATCGAGCCCGGCGCGAACCTCAAGCAGCTCAGCACCGCCGCCGGCGTGCGGGCCGCGCTCGACCGCGCGAAGGCGGCCGGCATCGACGTCGTCATGCCCGAAGCGAAAAACGCCTGGGGCTACGTGATCTACCCGAGCACGTTCATCCCGTCGATCGCCGAGTCGCCGATTTCGCACTCCGGCCCCGGCGAGGCCTACCCGCCGCCCGCGCAGTGGTACCCGCGCGACTACGACCTGCTGGGGACGATCATCACAGAGGCGCACGCCCGGGGCATGAAGGTCCACGCGGCGATCAACACGTTTGGCGAGGGCTACTCGCCGATGCGTGCGGGGCCGTCGTTCACCCATCCGGAGTTCCAGGCGACGGCGTACGTGGCCTACCGGCGCGCCGTCGCTCCCAACGGTACCTCTTACGAACTGGCCGGCGTCGATGTTCCGCGCGGCCAGGACAAGCTCGTGCTCTACACGCCGGCCGCAGGATCCGCGAGCCCCGCCTCGCGCTGGGGCGTCGAAGCCGCGGTGGCCGGCGGCGCCGTGACCGAGGTGCGCGACCGCGCGACGGGGCCCGTCGATCCGGGCCCGGTCCCGATCCCGCAAAATGGGTACGTCCTCTCCGGCCACGGCGCGGCGGGGGACTGGCTGCGCCGGGCGCTGGCGCCGGGCGATCGCGTCACGATGGGGCCGGTCGAGACCCGCATGGAGCCGTCGTCGGCCCACGACATCTTCGCGTTCGCCAATCCCGCGAACCCCGCGGTGTGGAACTATGAGCTCGCGGCGGTCCGCGAGATCGTCGCGCGCTACGACGTCGACGGCATCGTGCTCGACCGCACGCGGTACGACGATCTCACGGAGGACTTCTCCGACTTGAGCCGCGCGGCGTTCGAGCAGATGATCGGCCATCCCGTGGCGCACTGGCCCGAGGACGTCTACACCTACGTGCCGGAGGGATACGGCGTCACGCGGCGCTTCGGCCCGCTCTACAAGGACTGGCTCGGCTACCGCGCCCACACGATCATGGCGTACACGCGGGCGGCCAGGGAGGTCGCGCGGGCGGTGCGGCCCGGCGTCACCGTGGCGATGTACGTCGGCGCCTGGTATCCCGTCTATTACAATGAAGGCGTGAACTGGGCGAGCCCGGACGTCCGGGCGCCCTACGCGTGGATCGGGGACGCGTGGGTCCGGGCCGGCCTCGCGCCGCTCCTCGACTACCTCATGATCGGGCTGTACTACCGGCCCGTGACGATGTGGGAGGCGATCCGCCGCCACGACGGTGCTGTGATCAGCGTGCAGGGCAGCGGAATGCTCGGCACGCAGCTGGTGCACGGCGACACGGCGGTGGTCGGGTCGCTGCTCCTGACGCTGTACCAGGGCCAGCCGCGGACCTTTGCGCGCGCGATCCGCATGTCGGACGCGGTCACGCGCGGCACGATGCTGTTCGACCTCGTGTACCTCAACACACTCAACCTGTGGGACGCCATCCCGAAACCCTGAGCTGACACAGCGAGGCCCGCCCGGAAATCGGGCGGGCCTCGCCGATCGTACCTCTCAACTTCTGCCGTGCGCGGCGTCCCCGGGACCTGCGAGCTCGGAGCGCGCCGTATGCGGAGTCTCCTGCCGAACCGTCATCACTCAGCTGTGCCGCTGCGTGGATGGCGGCCGGACGTGCGTACCTGTTACCCGGCCATCACCTCGCACGGATACTGGCGGCAGGTCGGACGGTACGACATGGAGCCGGGTCTACTATGGGCCATCCGCATCACCTCCTTTCGTTCACTGACCCCATCATACGCGCCCGAGCCAAGGTGTCAAGACCGGGACCGGGTCAGCCGGAGGGAACGCGCAACCTTACTTCTTGCCGTTGCTCTTGCGCCTGGAATGGCCCCGCAGCCAGACGGCGATGTTATCGCGCGTCATGCCGCCCTTGGCCACGCCGGTGATGAACTCGATCGTCTCGGACGCCGGGGTAAGGGCCAACCGGTAGCCGGCGCCTTCGAGAAACAGCCGGGTCGCCTCGAGGGCCGTGCGCTTATTGCCGTCGTGGAAGATCTGGTCGCGAATCAGACGGTCGAGATAGAACGCAGCGAGGTCCCAGACCGTCGGCTGCGGCCGGAGCGCGATCCGCGTCTGGACAAAATTGACGAGCGAGTCGAGACTCGGCGGGTAGACGACGTTCTGCTCTCCGGCGAGGTACAGGCCGCCGGTCGCGCGGATCATCTTTTGGTTGACTGTTCGCAGCTGCTCTGCGGTCAGGTATTTCATTTCTTGGCCAGCGTCTCCCAGACGAGGCGGTTGTCCCGTAGACTGCGCTCCAGGCTGGAGAGGAACAGCCGTTCGCTAAGCATCTCAGCGGGCGGAAGGGGCCGCATGGGCTTGCGTCCGCGGCCGGCAGGCTTCCGCGCACGGGTGGCCCTCGATCGGACTACCCGAACACGCGTCGGCCGTGACTTCACCCGGCGCTTGGCCGGCTTCACGGCCCTCCTGGCCCGGGAAACCCTCGTCCGGGCCGCTTTTCGCGCCCGGCCGCCCGAGGTGCGCTTGTTTCCGGATTTTCGCGCCTTCTTTGTCATCTTGTGGGCCCCTCGTTTTAATCTATCACGCATCTCAGGGGCCACGCAACATACCGCACGGGAGTAGGCATCAGAAATCGGTCTTCCCTCGTCCGAAACTGAGGAAAATCGAGGATAAGCTTCAGTATAATGAGCACTCACTCATCAAACCGGAGGGAACAGACACATAAATGAAGGCGCCGGACCCCAGGGCCCGGCGCCTTCAGATCGGTTGTGTGTGGTTGCGCAGTCGCTGGGAGTTTCGGTCGCTAGCCCACCACCCTCACATTCTGGGCCTGCGGGCCTTTTTGACCCTGTGTGATCTCGAACTCCACAACCTGGCCCTCTTCGAGATTCCGGAACCCCTCACCGGCAATGCCGGTGTAGTGCACAAACACGTCCTTGCCTTCCTCGGGGGTAATAAAGCCATAACCCTTCTCGCGATTGAACCACTTCACCGTACCCTTAGGCATAGCGACTTCATTCCTCCCCCAGGCAAAAGCCCAACAAAGTGGTTCCTCCTCTACTACGGGCGTTCGGTTGAATCCTGCACCCCCACCCCCGCCCCGGCCGGCGCTGCCACGAAGCGCCCCGGCGCCCAAATGTCCATGCCCTCGGGCCACCGGTTGCGGGAAATCGCCTCAGCGACGGCCTCACCGATGACCGGGCAGTGGATGAGGGCCTGATCGGTCCCGGCGGCGGCGATGTACAGGTCGTCCTCGAGCCGGCCGACGGCCGGCCGGCCGTCGGCCGGCTCGGCGGACACCCACAGCGGCGCGTGAAGGATCCGCGCCGGCTCGACCGCCGGCACGAGGCGCACCGCCGCCGTCGCGATCCGCCGCAGCGCCTCGACCAAATCGCGCACGTTCTCCACGGAGCCGCCTTCATCGAGAGAGTCGGGCGGATCGAGCACAAACTCGCCGGATGAACTCTGGCGAATCCCGTTCACGAGGTGACGGAGCGACGGCGCCACCCGCTCCGTCACGCAAATGCGCCGCCGCCTGATCCGCTGCGGCAGATCCACGCCGAGCTGCCGTCCGACGACGGCGAGCGTGTCCATCGACGCGATCACCAGCCGGCGGGCGACGATCTCCTCGCGCCCGGCTCTGACGCGAAACCCCCCGGTTTGCCGGGCAACCCCGATGTAGCCGCAGTTGACGTGCGCCGTGCCGCCGAACCGCACGGCCGCCGCGAGCAGCCGGCGCGCCAGCGCCGACGAATCCGCCACGCCGTCGTAGCCGCAGTAGACCGCTCCAGCCACCCGCTCGCTCAAACCCGGCTCGCGGCGGAACGTCTCTTCGCGCGACAGCCATACCACGGGCAGCCCGGCCGCGCCGGCCTGAGCCGCGCGCGCCCGTCCCGTCTCCGCCTCCGCATCCGTCAGCGCCACGGTCATCCCGCCGGTGCGGCGGTACCCGAACGGCCCGACGGCGTCCTGAAGATCCGGGAGTCGTTCGGCGCTTCGCACGGCAAGCCGGATGTCGGCCGCGGTACCGCTCTGCACCACGGCGGCCGCCGGAAACGGCATGCCGCCGTCCGGGGGGCCCACATCGATGACCACCGGTACCTGGCGCCGGCGGGCGAGCGCGTACGCGACGGACGACCCGACGCACCCTGCGCCGAGCACCGCCACCTCGTACCCGCGCCCGCGATCAATCATGCGTCGTCTCGGCGCCGGACTCGGCCCGCACCAGCGGGGCGAGCGGCAGGGGCCGAAGCGGCGGCCACAACGTCGGAAGGGGTATCCGTCCAACCGGCGTCTCCAAGAATCCGCTGAGCCACCGCAGTACCGGCGGACCGCACCGCCGCCAGCGGCATTCGCCCAAGCCGCAGCGCGTCTGCGAGGCGAGGGCGTCCGGGGTGACGGCGCCCGCCACGGCCGCCTCGCGCAGGGCCTCGAGGCGCACGCCCTCGCAGGCGCACACGATCGTCTCGGGCCGCGCCGTCCACGCGTCGATCGTCTCGTCCGGCATGGCGCCGAGCATGAGCGCCTCGCGCGCCGCGTGCCGCAGCGGCGCCGCCGCGGCGGCGAGCCGCTGCCGCGCGTCCGCCATCTTGGCGTCGGGCTCCTCGAGCAGTCCGAGCAGCCGGAGCGCGGCGCGGGCCGCCAGACGTCCGGACTCCGCGGCCGCGCGCGGCGTGTCCACACCCGCCGCGTCGCCCGCTACGAAGAGGCCCGGTGTGGGACCGTGCACCGCCATCGTCGGATCGTAGCGGGGCACGAAGCCGCCGAGCTGCGGCTGGTAGATACACGGGCAGCCGGCCAGGCGCGCCAGCTCGACCGCGGGCACGCGCGGTGATTCGATGCAGAACAGACGGCATGGGTGCGCGGGGCCGTCGTCCAGCACGACCTGCTCGACGGCGCCGGTGCCGCGCGCCTCGGCCGGCGCGCCCGGCACCACGGGAATACTGGACGGCACGCCGTTGGGCCGATCGGGCGCGACGAGGGTCACGGGGATCCCGCGCTCGGCAAGACGGGTGGCCAGCGCCGCGTGCTCGCCCCGCGCCACCACCACGGCCGGCCCCGCGTCGGCGCCGATCCGGCCTGCGCGGACGGCATCCCACGCGGCCTCGAGCGTGAGCACCCCGGGCAGCGTCGAGCCCGGAAACGGGCTCAGCACTTCGGGCGCGCCGGTCGCGAGAATGACCGCCGCCGCCGCCACCGTTTCGACCCGCTGCGCGCGGAGCACCGCGAGCGAGCGTCGGGCGATGCCCCACACGGGCGTACTCCGCCAGACCTCCGCCGATCCAAGGTTCCGCATGAGTCCCTCGGTGAGGCCCCGCGCCCCCGGCACCAGCACCGCGCGGCCGCCGAGCACGGGGCGTTCCTCGATCAGGAGGACGCGGGCGCCGGCGGCCTGCGCTTCACCGGTCGCCGCCAGGCCGGCGGGTCCCGCGCCCACTATGACCAGATGCCGCTCGGGGGCGGTCACGGACGGTGTCTCGACGCAGAACGGGGCATCGCGGTGGGTTCCAGGCGCCGCGGGTGTCCTCCTGCGATGCGCAGGGCGCCCGGCCCGTCCCATCGAACGGCATGGTGGTTCGCGAACGGAGGTGAGCCGTGATGTCCCACGAACGCGTGCAGGGCCGGGATGGTCTCGAGGACGGACGGCGCGACGCGGCCGGATCGGACGCGACCGGCACGATTCTGCGTCGTCTGCTGGCCAACCTTGGCCTGATCGCGCAGGTGTACGGGATCGCCGCGGCGCGGGACGTCCGGCTCGCCGTGCGCGACGTCATGGCCGCCGCCGTCCTGTTCAGCACCGTGATGATGCTCGGCTTCTATCTCATCGCCCTGCTCGTGGCCGCGGCCGTGCTCGCGCTGACATCGGTGCTGCCGGCGTGGGCCGCCGCGCTGATCGTGTTCGGCGGCGTCGCCGTGGCGACGGGCCTCTTGCTGCTCATGATGGCATCGCGGCTGCGCCGCATCGTCGTGCGCATGCGCACGACGATCCAGGCCGCCAAGGAGGATGTCCGGTGGTTCCGGACGCGGATCCTTCGGATCGACTAGCCGAGACGCGTCACGCCGTCGAACGCGACGCCCGCGAATTGCGTGCCCGCACGGATGGGGCGCGCGCAAAGCTGCTCGCCGCGCTCAGCGGCATCGTGGAGATCGGCCAGATTCTCTCCGTGGTGCTGCCCCGCCGGCGTCCGGCTCCCGCACGGGAGGACCGGCCTGCTCCCGCCCACGAGGACGGCGCCGGCCCACCACACGACCGGTAGGGGAGGCGCCCGAGCCTAGCGGCGGAGGTTGGGATCGTCCCCGCGAAGCACCGCTTCCACGTCGCGCGTGGTCGCGCGGCAGAAGTCCCCGGAATACGTCTGCTTGAGGGCCGCGAGCGCGGCGCCGTACCGAAGACCGTCGCTCGTTCCGCGCGCGAGATACCCGTAGAGGAAGCCGGCCGCGAACGCGTCCCCGCGGCCGATGCGGTCGACCACCTCGGCGCGAAACGCGGGCTGGCGCACCACCGTCTCCGCGTCCGCGGCGACGGCCCCCGCGTCCCCGCAGGTCAACACGAGGACCCGGCAGCGTAGCCGGTCCCGCAGCGCCCGCGCGACCCCGTCCGGCTCGCCGCGCATCTCAAACACGGTGCGGGCGTCGCGATCGTTGACGAAGACGAGGTCGAGACCGCCGAGCAGCGGACCGAGCGTCTCCCGCGCCGCGGCGGGCGACCACAGCGTCGCGCGGTAGTTGACGTCGAATGAGATCAGCAGCTGGCGGGCCCTCGCCTCGGCGATGGCCCGCGTGACGAGATCCCGCGGCCGCGCGCCGAGCGCCGGTGTGATCCCGGTCAGGTGGACGACCCGCGCCCCGTCGAGGAGCGACCACCGGACCGCGTCCGGCTCGATCGCCGCGAACGCCGACTGGCGCCGGTAATAGAGCACCTCGCCGGCGCGCGGCGCCGCGCCAGGCTGCAGGAACATCAATCCCGCGCTCCCCTCGGGCGCCCAGAGGACGCCGTCCGTGTCCACGCCCGTGGCGCGGACCGCGTCGGCGACGCGGCGGCCGAGCGGATTGGCGGGGAGCCGGGAGATCCACGCGGTCGCGACGCCGAGGCGCGCGAGGCCCGCGCAGACGTTCGCTTCGGCGCCGCCGACCTGCACGGCGAACACCGCGGCCGACTCGAGCGTCTCGCCGGCGCTCGGAGCGAGGCGAAGGAGCGCTTCACCGATACCGACCACGGTCGCCATTGTCCGCTCCGGCCTCAGTCCTCGACGCTCTGCGATGCGAGGGCGCGGACGAGCGTGTCCACGCGCGACCGCACGGCCGCGGCATCGGTCGCGCGGTTGTCCGGACCGACGAGCGCCGATCCAATGCCGACCGCGGCCGCGCCCGCCGCGAACCACTCCGCCACGTTGTCGGGCCGGACGCCGCCGGTCGGGAGAAACCGCGCCCGGGGAAGCGGCGCGCGCAGCGCCCGCAGATAGGCCGGACCGCCCACGTCGGCCGGGAACAGCTTGATCAACGCCGCGCCGCCCTCGAGCGCGCTCAGCACCTCGGTCGGCGTGTACGCACCCGGGATCGCGAGAATCTCGTGCCGGCGCGCGACCTCAACCATGCCGGGCGAAAGCGCCGGGCTCAAGAGGAAGTGGGCGCCCGCGGCGACCGCCTGCTCCGCGGCGGCGGCGTCCGTCACCGTCCCCGCGCCGACAAGAACGGCTGGGAATCTCTTGCGCAGGCGTTCGATGACGGCCGGGGCGTTCGGGACTGTGAAGGTGATTTCCACGATGTCGAGGCCGGCGCCGACGAGAATTCCGGCGAGTTCCTCGGCCCATTCGGCCGACGTGGTGCGGACGATGGGCACGACCCGCGTTCGAAGGATGGCGGCGAGCGCCAGGGATGCCTCCACCGCAGGGCTAGACGGGCAGAATCAGGTCTCTTCGGGCGAGACGGTCACGCTGTCGCCCGCGCCGAGCTGCCCTTCGATCCCCGGCCGGTCGACCGGCAGCGACACGGAGACGGCGTCCGGCGCGACGAATCCGTGCCGCTCGGTCAGGTGGGCCCGCTTCATCACGTAGAGGTGCCGGTCGGCGACCGCGATCAAGGCGTCCACGGCGGCGCCGTCATCCGGCCACGTCGCCAGGCCCCACGACAAGGTCATCGCGCGGTCCCCGGGCTGGCCCGATCCGGTGGCGTCGATCCGCTCCAGCCGGCGCAGGATGGTCTCGGCCTGCTCGCGGTCCGTGTTGGGAAAGAGCAGGATGAACTCGTCCCCGGCCAGCCGACCGGCGATGTCGTGGACGCGGATGCGGCGCCGCAGCACGTCCGCGACGTGCACGAGCACGGCGTCCCCGACCTGGTGGCCGAGCGTGTCGTTCACCTGCTTCAGCTCGTCGAGGTCAACGATGGCGACGCTGAGCGGCTGCGCGTCCCGCAGCGCCCGGCTCAACTCCGCGCCGAAGCGCTCGAGAATGGACCGCCGGTTCGGCAGCCGCGTGAGCTCGTCGGTGCTGGCGAGGCTGCGGAGCTCTTCGTAGAGACGGGACACCTCGATCGCCCCCGCGAGGTAGCGCGCGACGACGGTGAGCACGTCGAGATCTTCTGGCTTGAAGGCGTCGAGCGCGCTGCGGTGGGCGCTCAGCACCCCGATGACGCGGCCGCGCACCATGAGCGGAGCGTAGATCCCCGAATGAATGTCGTCCTGCTGGCGGTAGACGCGCCCGTCGCCGTGCATGTCCGGCACGTACAGCGGCTGGCGCGATTCGACGACCGTCCAGTTCAGGCTGCGGCCGTGCGGGATGGTCAGGCCCTTGTACCCGGCGCGGAGCCCCGCGGCGCCCACGACGGTGATGACGTCCTTCGCCTCATCGATCAGGCCGACGGAACACGAATCGAACCCGGCTTCCTCGCTCAACATGTTGAGCGTGCCGTCGACCAGCTCCCCGAAGCTGAGGACGACCGTGAGTTCGGTCGCCAGCCGGGCGAGAAAGGCGAGCGCCTTGTCTGAGTGCCCGCGCCACTCGGGTCCGGGCTGTTCTTTCATCGCGACACCTCACGCGGTCGCGCCGCCTCGCAGCGCTGCGAACGGCCGACCTGCCCGGATCGCTGGGACGCGGAGAAGGTCACCAATTGTTACCGCAACGTTTCATAAATTACCCGTTGAGCGAACTCGCGTACCAGCCGATTGTGCCCCGGGCGACGGACACTTAGACGCCGGATGCGAAAAACCCGCTTCCGGCCGCCCCGGTGAGCGCATCTTAAGCAGCGCGTCGGCGTTTTCATGAAAAATCAAGTAAGATTAGACAAGCAACATCTAAGGCTAGAGCCCCGCACCCGGGACCCGCACCCACTCGTAGAGCACGTCGGGTTCGCGCTCCTCGTTGCGAGAGCCGTCATTGAGGTCCACCACGGCGAATCCGCGGGCCTCGTAGAACGCGCGCGCCCGCGCGTTTCGCTGGAAGGTGAACAGCCTGAGACGCCCGGCGCTCAGCTCCTTGGCCCGTTCCAGCAGCACGCTGCCGATCCCCCGTCCGTACCATCCGGGCCGCACGTAAAGGTGGTCCAGGTGGTCCCGACCGGAGTTCAGCGCGGCGAACCCGACGATGCGGCGGTCCAGGACGGCGACCCACATGCCGCCGGCCGGAAACACCACGCCGGCCATCCACCGCCGGGTCTCGTCGTCCGTGTGGATGACGGGAAGATACGGCAGCGCGTCCCGGCGCGAGGCAAGAAACAGATCCGCGACCTCGCCGACGTCTGCCGCCTCCGCGGGCCTCACGACCGGCGGCGCCCCGCGCGGCACCGGCGCTATTTCACGTAGCCCGAGCGGACCAGTTCGGTCAACAGGCGCTCGCCTGCGCGTAGATGATCTTGATCGGCTGGGCGCCCGCCCCGGCGGCGGGCGATCCGCCCGCGACGGCGAACGTCGAGGCCGCGGCGAACGCTAGCAGCAGCGCCGTAACACCCCGCCGATGGGCTTGGGAGCATCGGGAGATCAGTCGCACGCCCCGCATGTTCGGCAGGTCAGCATATAATCCTGGATGTCCTATTTGAGAACGCGGGAAATAGCCGGAGGTTCGGGAGACGGATCACAAGAGGACCGGGTTGCCCCGGTCCTCTCGCGATCGTCACCTGGACGAGCTGTCTGATCTATTTGGTCTTATGCGCGAGCACTTCTCCGGTCATCACGTGAGTGGCGGTCGGCAGCACGTTGGGATTCTTCTTGGTCCAGTCCGCCGCGATCCGATTCGACTCATCGGCGCTCGCCTTGTTCTCGAAGATGCTGGTTGAAAACACCGTTCCAGCACCGGCGTCGGTGAAGTAATAACCAACGAAGCCCGGAACCGCACTGATCAACGGCTCAAACGTCTCGCGCGACGTGCGCCCCAGATCCTGCGGGTTCGATACCTTGTCGTATTGCCGAACGCTCATATGCATGGCGCTTACCTCCGACTCCTAGCAAGGAGTATATCTATGGTGCCTGGTGCAGTGGTACGCGTTACCCGATGAACACGATGGATGCGCAAGTATCTTATCGCTCCAGATCATCGCGCCGGATGTGCGCCGCGCCACCGGTTCACGTGACGCCCCGGTCACAATCCCTGACGGACCAAGTAATCGCGCCCCGAGGAGTGATGGAGATGGCGCGCAACCACTTCCTTCGCCAAGACAAGGTCCCCGGCGAGCACAGCGCGGCAATCGGATTGACTACGAGGTACCTTCTCCTCCGAGGGACCGACCAAGAACTAAGGGGATGGTCGCAGACGTGAGGAAGGGAAGCAACTTCATTGTGCGCGTATTCGCGCAGAGAAGCAAGGCCGAAATGTGGGCTCGTCCCCGCGGGCTTTGGACCTTACCCGCCCTGATACACACATTCATGGCTCCAGCCTGCACCAGATACACGTCTCGAAGCCATGCGGGGCCGCACGAGACTCGGCGCTTCAACCATCAGGTCAGGGCTCTGAAGACAACCCGATCACGCAAACCCTTGATAAGTCTGGTGGAGACGACTGGATTTGAACCAGCGACCTCCTGAGTGCGATTCAGGCGCTCTCCCAACTGAGCTACGTCCCCACGCTTCGCTCGGATCACGCACGGCTCGCGCCTTCGCACGATGGCGCACCGCGTGTTCGCGCAACCCGTCGACATGAGCGGTATGAACGTCTTCGATTATATCCGACACGCGGGACGGCCGCAACGTCTCGCCGCGTCACCGCTACGCGGCGGCGAGAACGTGCTGCAGCGCCGCCTCCAGCTCCCCGAAGCGGAACGCGTACCCGGCGGCGCGGAGCCGCGCCGGTTCGACGCGCTGGCTCGCGAGCAGCGCTTCATCGGCCATCTCGCCGAACATCGCCCGCAGCGCGGCCGCCGGCACGGGAATCATCGCGGGACGGCCGAGCGCACGCCCGAGCGCGGCCGTGAACTCGCGGTTCGTCACGGCGCGCGGCGCGACGATGTTGACCGGCCCATCCAGATCCTCGCGCTCGAGCCCGAGCAGGATGGCGCCGACGGCATCGTCGATGGCCACCCATGGGAGGTACTGCCGGCCGTGACCCAACGGACCGCCCGCCCCCAGACGGAAGATCGGCGCGATCTTGGCAAGGATGCCGCCCTCTCGCGCGAGCACCACCCCGAAGCGCGGATGGGTCACTCGAATGCCGCCCCGGCGCGCGGGGTCGGCGGCCGCCTCCCACGCGCCGCACACCTCTGCGAGAAAGCCGGTTCCGGGTCCGGATGACTCGGTCAGCACCTCGTCGTCCCGATTCCCGTAGTAGCCGACCGCGGAGGCGCTCACGAGGACACGCGGCCGCCCCGTGAGTCCGGCCAGCGTGCGGGCAAGAAGCCCGGTCCCGAGCACACGACTATTCAGAATCGCCTCTTTCTGTTCGGGCGTCCACCGCGTCGCGAGGGTCGCGCCGGCGAGATGCACCACCGCGTCGACGCCCTCGAGGCGCGCGGTGTCGATCTGGCCGTCCGCGGGGTTCCACGCGACCTCGTCGGCGCTTCCCGTCCCGTCGCGAACGAGACGGACGACCTGGTCACCGCGGGCGCGCAGCGCTGAGGTGACGGCCGATCCGATCAATCCGTGGGAACCCGTGACGGCGACTCGCATGGCGGCGGCGATAGGCTCCTTTGGCGGGGACCGGACCGTCTCCTGTCGCGGCGCGCCAAAGGACGGGCGCCGGCCGCGCGCGAAGGAACGCCGCCAACGAGTCAGCACGCCGGTGAGGTGGCTCATGACGAAGGCGACGGTTGTGTCGCTGCACATCTGCCCGCGCGCCGCGGAGTCGATGACGCCGGTGGCCGCGGTGCAGGCCGTTCCGGGCAAGGGCCTCGAACACGATCGTTACCACGACCGCAAGGGCACCTACTCCGTTCAGCACAATCCCGATCGTGAAGTGACGCTGATCGAAGCGGAAGCGGTCGAAGCTTTGCGGCGCGATTACGAAGTCGAGTTCGACGCCGGCGAGAGCCGGCGCAACATTGTCACCCGCGGGGTCGCGCTCAACCACCTCGTCGGCCGGGAGTTCCGCGTCGGCGAAGTCGCGCTCCGGGGCATCCGGCTGTGTGAACCGTGCGGACATCTCGAGCGGGTCACCGGACGGCGCGTACGCGAGGGTCTGGTCCATCGGGGAGGCCTGCGGGCGCGGATCCTCACCGCCGGCACGATCCGAACCGGGGATGCTATCGAGCTGATCGAGCCGGGATAGCCGGGGTCTTTCCGCCCTCCGCCAGGACGCCGCGAAACGTCGCGACGACGGCCGGGTCGAATTTCGTGCCGGCGCAGCGCTCGAGCTCCGCGACGGCCTCCTCGTGGGAGCGCGCCGGTTTATAGGGCCGTGGGTCGATGATCGCCGAGTAGGTATCGACGACGGCGAGGACCCGCGCGAGGAGCGGGATGGCCTCCCCCCGCAGCCCGTCCGGATATCCGCTCCCGTCCCAGCGCTCCTGGTGGTGCCGCACGATCGTCGCCACCCGCCGCATGCGCTCGAGCGGCAGCAGGATCCGCTCGCCGATCAGGGGATGCTGCTGCATCGCCTGCCATTCATCGGACGTGAGCGGCCCGGGCTTCAAGAGGATGCCGTCGGGAACGCCGATCTTTCCGATGTCGTGAAGCAGCGCGGCCCACCGCACGTCGAGGACTTCCTCGCGGCCGCACCCCAGGTGCCGCGCGACCTTCTCCGCCCACACGGCCAGCCGCTCGCTGTGATCGGCCGTGTACGCATCCCGGGCGTCCATCGCCCTGGCCAGCGCGAGCACGATCTGAATGTAGGACTGCTCGAGACTCTCGGACAGCGCTTCGAGTTCCGCGGTCCGCTCGCGCTGGGCCTGGAAGAGCCGTGCGTTTTCCACGGCCGCCGCGGCCTGCCACACAAACGTCTGAAAGATCTCGCGCTCCGGCTTCGACCAGGCGTGCGGTGCGTCGTAGCAGCAGGAGATGGACGCGATGACCCGCCCCTCGTACACGAGCGGCCACGCGGCCACGGCGCGGAAGCTCTCGGGCTCGCTGAGCTCCCGCACGATGTCGGTCCGCGGCAGCGCGGCGACGTCCGCGATCAGCAGCGGTCCCGCAATCGGAACGCGCCGGCCGTCCGGCAGGTCCACCCCACCCGGCTCGGCGTGCGCCGTCCGCTCCGTCCAAATACGCACGACCTCAGGACGCAGCACGTTCGTCACGTACTCCGCGGAGAGCCCGTGCCGCCACGCGCAGGTGGCCGTGCCGTCGGGCCAACGAAGATACACCGCCGCCCGGTCGGCCCCGCTCAACCGGAGCGCCGCGGCGCCGATCTCAGCGGCCACGCCGGCGACGGACATCGACCGGTGCAGCACTTCGTTCAAGGCGACCAGCCGCCCCATCAGCTCGGCGCGCTGACGCGATTCCCGGAAGAGCCTCAGGCCCTCAGCGGTCGCGCCGATCTGGCCGGCGACCTCCAGCGCGAACGCGACATCCTCCGGCCGCCACGTGTGCGGACGCGGCGACGCGACAACCAGCGTGCCGGCGCCGTCTTCCGGGAGCGCGATCGGCACGACGAGCGACGCGCGGACCCCGAGCCCCCGCCACAGCATCCCGGCGGCGGCGAGTTCGGCAGAGCCGTGATTTGCCCAATCCTCGACCGCGTGGGGGGCCGTCGCCTCCCAGCCGCTCTCGCGCAGCGCAGCCGGCAGTTCGTGACCGAGTCCGGGCGGGAGCCCGCGCACGGCGGCGTGCTCGCCGATCCAAATGCCACCGGCCGGTCCTTCGAGCACGGCCAGCATGCGATCAACCGCCACGTGGATCACTTTGGGCAGATCGGGCGCCGCATCGGCCGCGGCGATGATCTCGTTGATCGCCTCGATGCGAAGCGACCGCCGGTGAACAGCGCCGGCGGACGGCTGCGTGTGCGAGACGTCCCGCGCGATTCCTTGGACGCCGACGGGAAGTCCCCCATGGTGCAAGAACCGGGACCGTACCTCGATCGTCACGCGCCGGTCGTCCTTGGTCACGACCTCGAGCTCATACGACTGCTGCGCCGCCCCGGGCGTCTCAGGGTCCATCATGCGCATGGCATCGCCGAGTGATTCGGGCGCGACGAGGCGCGCGATGTTGGACCCCAGCAGCTCGTCGCGGGAGAAACCGGTCAGCCGCTCCCCGGCGCGATTGATCGCGGTGATGACGCCGGAGAGATCGGTCGCGTAGATCATGTCACGGGCGTGTTCGAACAGATCGCGGAAGAACTCGTCGGTCAGCCATTTGCCGGCGGGCAGGGACACGGTCAATCTCCTTCAGTTGTTTTTACTTATGGGAGCCGCCGTTGCTGCCACCATTACCCTGCCCGCCGGAGTCGCCCGAATCATGAGATCCGCTGTGGCCGCCGCCCGACCCGCCCTGGCCGCCGCCGCCGCCCTTGCTGCCACTGCCCGTCGAGCCGCCCGATCCACTGTTTGAACCACCCGAGCCGCTGCCTGAACCGCCAGATCCAGCCGAGCCGCCGGAGCCACCCGAGCCGCCGTGACTGCTCCCGCCGGATCCGGCCGAACCCGACCCACCCTGGCTGCCGCCGCTCGAACCACCGTTGCCACTCGAGCTGCCCGAACCGCCCGAACCACCGCCGCCGCTCGAACCACCCGAGCTCGCGGAGCCGCCGTGACTGCTCCCGCCGGATCCGGCCGAACCCGACCCACCCTGGCTGCCGCCGCTCGACCCACCATTGCCGCTCGAACCGCTTGAACCACTCGACCCACCACTGCCGCTCGAGCCGCTTGAACCAGTCGACCCACCAATGCCGCCCGAGCCGCTTGAACCACTCGAATTGCCGCTGCCGCTCGAACCGCCTGAACCGTTCGAGCTCCCGAAACTGCCGTGACTGCTGCCATCGGGACCGCTCGAGCCAGTGCCGGATCCACTCGAACCTGACCCACCTTGGCTGCTGCCGCTCGACCCACCACTTCCGCCCGAGCCGCTTGAACCAGTCGACCCACCGCTGCCGCTCGAACCGCCCGAACTCCCGGAGCTGCCGTGGCTGCTGCTACCGGATCCGCTCGAACCCGACCCACCTTGGCTGCTGCCGCTCGACCCACTGCTACCGCTCGAGCCGCCTGAACCACTCGACCCACCGCTGCCGCTCGACCCACTGCTACCGCTCGACCCACTGCTACCGCTCGACCCACTGCTACCACTCGAACCACCACTGCCGCTCGAACCGGCCGAGCTGCTGTGACCGCTGGCACTGGATCCACTGGACCCGCCCGCGCTAGATCCGCTCGAACTGCCCGAGCCGCTCGAACCGCCACTGCCGCTCGAACCGCCACTGCCGCTCGAACCGCCCGAGCTGCCGTGACCGCTGGCGCTGGATCCACTGGACCCGCCCGCGCTGGATCCGCTCGAACTCGACCCGCCGTGGCTGCTGCCACTCGAACTGCTGGTGCCGTGCTGACCGGAAGAACCCGAAGCGCCGCTTGACGATCCGGCGCCAGGCTGACCTCCGGCACCGTTGTTGCTGCTTGCGCCGCTCACTGACCCACCGCCAACCGATCCGCCGCCGGCATGACTGCCGCCCGACCCGGATGAGCTACCACCCGGTGCCGACGAGCCGCCGCCGCTTGAGCTCCCGCCCTGCGGCCCGGCAGCACCGGTCGACGTTCCGCCTGTCGCGGTGCCTCCGCTCGACGATTGCTGGCCGGACCCGCTCGAGCCGGTTGAGCCCTGCGATGAGGAACCCACGCCTGGCCCCGAGCCACCATTGGACGGCGCGCCGCCCGACGGACTTCCGTTGGAACCGGCGCCGCTCGAAGAGCCGCGGCCCGTGCCGCTCGAGGCGCCGGAGGTACCGCCGGATGGGCCACCGTTTGATCCTTGGTCTCCGAGTCCGGACGCGCCGCTGCGACCGCCCGGAGCGCTCGACCCACCGTTGCCCGGACTTGATCCGGGACCGGTCCCGGGACCGGTTCCCGGCCCGGTCGAGGTCCCGACAAGATCGGCCATCGACACACCGGTCGGCAGCAGGCCTCCGATTCGAAGTTGGGCTGCCCGGCGCGCGGTCGCTACCATGGTCTCGGTCTGCGCGGCGACGGGGGCGATGCGCTGCTGTTCCGCCGGCGGCAGCGACCGGGCGACCGTCCGCAGCCAACCCGTTTGACGCTCCAACGCCGCGGCGGCCTGCTGCACGCCGCGTGGATCGTCGCTGCGCGCCATCGTGCGAATCTCAGCGACGCGGCGCTGCGTCATCTCGAGCAGGACGGCGGCGCGGTGCGGCGGGTCACCGGCGAGATCGACGCGCAGTTCATCGATCTGGAGCGTAACCGCGTAGAGCGGACCCGAAGGCGCGATGGCCGCGCGGAGCCCGCGGGAGCCGAGCGCGAGCGCCGCCACAATCAGGGCCGCGGCCGCCGCGGTCGTAAGCCACCGGCCGGTCCGCCGCCACGCCGCGCGAACATACCCTTCGACGTCCGGCGCCGTCCGCCGGCTTGGGGCGGTCTCGACCGTTGCGAGGAGCGCCCGCCGGACCGCGAGGCGGCTCTGCGGAAGCGGCATCCACTGCACCGATGCCCGGAGCCGCCGCGCCGTATCGCGCAGCTCAAGCAGCTCGGGCGACACGTCCGCGAGGTCCAGCGCCGACGCGGCGTCCTTCTCGAGGAGGCCGGCCAGCAGGCGCTCGAGGATCAGCTCGTCAGTCGGAGGTACCGGAGACTGGATCAACCGGCGATGCCTCCTTCCACAGCGAGCGTAGCGCGGACAGCGCGCGCAGTTGCAGGCTGCGCACCGCTTCCTCGGTCCTGTTCATGATGTCGCCGACTTCGCGGGCGCGCAGACCGGCCACCACGCGAAGCAGCAAGACCTGACGGTGCTCCGGTGACAGCGCGTTGACGCAGTCCCACAACGCGGCGCTCTCAAGGCGGCCGATCGCGAGCTCTTCGGGATCTTCCTCCTCCGCCACGGACTGCGGCGGGTTGCGCTCTTCCACTTTGCGCCGGCGCCAATGCCGCGACGCGAGGTGATCCGCGACACCGATGAGCCAGCTGCCGATCTGTCTTGGCTGGGTCCCTTTGCGGAGCGCCGCCAGCGCAATGGCGAAGACTTCGGCGGTCAGTTCCTCGGCGATCTGGGCGCTGCGCAGCCGTCCCGCAAGGAAGCGAAACACCCGGGGATAGTGGGTGTCGTAGAGGTCGCCGAATGCCTGAGCACTCAGGATCGGCTGCTCGAGTTGGCCGTCATGCCCGTCGAGCGGCACGCTTCCCCCCACCGGCCTACGTATCTATTAAATGTGTCCCGAGGGCAGATTCTGTGACGATACCAAGATCCCTTATGCACCGAAATCCCCTGAAGAATGTACGATCGTCTGTTTGGGGCACGGGCCCGTCCCCGGTCGCGCCGTCGTATGATGGTGACCGGCACCCCCACGAGGCCGAGGACGAAGGAGCACCGATGAGCAAAGACCTGTATCAAGATCTTGAGCAGCCCGCGCTGACGGCGTATCTCGAAGGCGTCCTCCCGGCGCGGCCGCCGGTGCTCCAGGAAATGGAAGCCTACGCCGCGGAACGACGGTTTCCGATTGTAGGGCCCGTGGTCGGCCAGCTCTTCTACCTGCTGACGCGGATCGCCGGCGCGCGGCGGGTCTACGAGATGGGCTCGGGTTTCGGCTACTCGACGGCGTGGTTTGCGATGGCCGTCCGGGACAACGGCGGCGGGGAAGTGCACCACGTCGTCTGGGACGAGGAGTTGTCGCGGCAGGCGCGCGGGTACCTCGGCCGGCTCGGCCTCACGGACGTGGTGCGGTTCACGGTGGGCGAGGCGGTCGCCGTGCTCCGCGGGACGACGGGCGAGTTCGACGTCATCTTCAACGACATCGAAAAGGACGGCTACCCCGCGTCGCTTCCGGTGATGAAGGCGCACGTGCGGCGCGGCGGCATCCTGCTCGTCGACAACATGATCTGGCGCGGCCGGGTGATGGACCCGGCCGTGACGGATGCGGCTACGCAGGGCGTGCGGGAGCTCACACGGCTCCTCTTCAGCGATCCGGACCTCACGGGCATCATCGTCCCGCTGCGGGACGGCGTGTTCGTCGGCCACAAGACGCGGTAGCCTCCCCGGCGTCGAATGCGCAGCCGCCGCTTCTGGGCGTACATCCGCCGGCACCGCCGGGCGTACGCCGTCGGGTATCTCGGCGCCCTCGTCTCGATCGCGATGGCGCAGTCGTCGCCGTGGATCCTCAAGCTGGCCGTGGACGGCATCCGCCGCCACGTGGGCGCAGGTCCGCTGGCCCTCTACGCGGCGGCGCTGGTCGGGCTCGCGGCGGCGGAGGCCGCCGCGAGCTACGTCATGCGCTGGTCGATCCTGGCCGCCGCCTACCGGATCGAAACGGAACTGCGCCGGGAGTACTTCGCGCATCTTGTGCGGATGCCGCTCGCCTTCTTCGAACGGACGCCGACCGGCGATCTGATGGCCCGGGCGGTCAACGACATCCGCGCCGTCCAGCGCTTCGCCGGCGTCGGGCTGATGCGCTCGGTCCACACCACCGTGATGCTCGTCGCCTCGATCGCGTTCATGCTGAGCATCAGCGTGCGCCTGACGCTGTGGATGATGGCGGTCCTCCCGTTCGTGACCCTCGTGTTTGTGCTGCTCGGGCGGGAGATCCACCGGCGTTTCGACGAGGTGCAGGCGCAGTTCAGCGCGTTGTCGACGCGCGTGCAGGAGATGATGAGCGGGATTCGCGTCGTCAAGGCGTTCGCCCGCGAGCCCGACCAGCTCGCGCGGTTTCAGGAGTCGTCGGAGGAAGTCGTCCGTGCCAACCTCCGGCTGGTGCGGGCCCAGGGCGCCTTGTGGCCGTCGATCGGCCTGATCCTGGGCGTCGCCTCGGCGGTGTTGCTGTGGCAGGGCGGCGGTGCCGTGATCCAGGGGACCCTGACGCTCGGACAGATGGTGCAGTTCTCGTACTACCTCGCCCGGCTCAGTTTCCCCATGATCGCGCTCGGCTGGGTCGCGAACCTCTGGCAGCAGGGTCGCGCCTCTATGGACCGGCTGGACGAGATCTTCGCGGAGGCGCCCGCGGTCGACGATCCTCCCTCCCCGCTCGTCATCGACGGCATCCGCGGCGAGATCACGTTCCGGCACGTCAGCGTCGTCCGCGATGGAACCACGGCGCTGCGCGACGTGAATCTGGTCATCCCGGCCGGCCGGACCGTCGCCGTCGTCGGGCCGACCGGGGCGGGCAAAACGACGCTCGTCTCGTTGATCCCGCGCCTGCTTGACCCCACGGAAGGGCAGGTCTTGGTGGACGGCCACGACGTCCGGCACCTGCGGCTCGCGACGCTGCGGGGCGCGGTGGCCATGGTCCCGCAGGAGCCGTTTCTCTTCTCCGACACGCTGCGGGCGAACATCGCGTTCGGGGCCGCGCACGGGCAGGCGGAGCAGCCCGAGCAACCCGGGGTACTGCAGGCCGCCGACGTCTCGCAGATCTCGGCCGACGTGGCGGACTTTCCGCTCGGCTACGACACCGTCGTCGGCGAGCGCGGCGTCACGCTCTCCGGCGGACAGCGGCAGCGGGTCACGCTGGCCCGCGCCGTGATGCGGGATCCGCGGGTGCTGATCCTCGACGACGCGCTCAGCAGCGTCGATACGCAGACGGAACAGGCGATCTTGAAGGGGCTTCGCGGCGTCATGGCCGCGCGGACCACTCTTCTCATCGCGCACCGGATCTCCACGATCCGGCCCGCCGATTGGATCGTGGTGCTCGACGGCGGCCGCGTGGTCGACCAAGGCACGCACGAGGAGCTGATCGGCCGGGGCGGCCTGTACGCGGATCTCCACGAGCGCGAGTTGCTGCGCGAGGCGCTCGAAGCGGCGGAGCCCTCGGGCGACGCTGCGCCGGCGTCCGGTAGTGCGGACGGATCGCGCGGATGAGCGCCGTCTTCGAGGAAGATCCGATCCTCGGGCGCGCATACGACGCCCGCCTCCTCGGGCGGCTGCTCCGCTACGTGCGGCCGTACGGTGTGACGGTGACCCTCTCGATCGCGCTGCTGCTCCTGGCGTCGCTCGCCGATCTCGCCGGGCCGACGCTGTACCGGGTGGGCATCGACCGGTACATCGCGCCGCCCGGCCCGCGGCACGCCGGCGCCGACTTCCAGGGTCTCGCCCGGCTGGCGGGCATTTATCTCGCCGTGCTGGCGCTCGGCTTCGGCGCCCGCTGGGGCCAGAGTTACCTCATGCAGGCCGTCGGGCAGCGCGTGATGGCGGACCTGCGCGCCCAAATGATCGCGCATCTCCAGGGACTCTCGATGACCTTCTTTGCGCGGACGCCCGTGGGCCGCCTCGTGACCCGTGTGACCAACGACGTCGACGCGCTCAACGAATTGCTCACGTCGGGCGCCGTGGCGATCTTCGGCGACATCTTCACGATGATCGGCATCATGGCGGTGATGGCGTGGATGGACTGGCGCCTCGCGCTCGCCGCGTTTGCCGTGCTGCCCGTCGTCTACGTGATCACCGAACGCTTCCGGCTCCGGTCGCGGGAGGCCTACCGCGCCGTGCGCACGCGCCTCGCGCGCATCAATGCCTACCTGAACGAGCAGATCACGGGGATGACGGTGACGCAGCTGTTCACGCAGGAGCCGCGGCGGCTCGCCGCCTTCGACGACCTCAACGCCGCGCACCTCGAGGCGAGCCTCACGGCGACCCGCAACTTCTCCCAGTTCTACCCCGCGATCCAGTTGGTGGGCGCGTTCGGCGTGGCGCTCCTGCTGTGGTACGGCGGCGGACAGATCGTACGCGGCGCCGCGACGCTCGGCGTGCTCATCGCCGCGATCCAGTACGCGGAGCGCTTCTTCGATCCGCTGCGCGACCTCGCCGACAAGTTCAACATCTTCCAGGCCGCGATGGCGTCCTCGGAGCGCATCTTCCGCGTGCTCGACGAGCCGGCCGTCGTGCGGGACGTTCCGGACCCGCTGCCGCTCCCCCGGGTGCGCGGCGACATCGCGTTCCGAGATGTGTGGTTCACGTATCAGGACGGCGGCGCGGCGGCCGTCCCGGGACTGGCGCACGAGCCAGGACGTCCCCGCGCGGCCGAGCCGGCGTGGGCACTCCGCGGCGTGTCGTTCACGATCCGGGCCGGGGAGCGCGTCGCGATCGTCGGCCACACCGGCGCCGGCAAGACGTCCATCATCAACCTGCTCGCGCGGTTCTACGATCCGCAGCGCGGGGAGGTGCTGGTGGACGGCACGGACGTGCGCCGGTTCCCCCAGCGCGACCTGCGGCGCCACGTCGGCCTCGTTCTGCAAGATGTGTTCCTGTTTTCCGGAACGATCACCGACAACATCCGCCTCGGCGACCCCGCGATCTCGGACGCCGACGTGCAGCGCGCCGCCGAACAGACCGGCGCCGCCCGGTTCATCGAGGCGCTGCCGCGCGGGTACGCGACCGAGCTCCACGAGCGCGGCGCGGGCCTATCGTCCGGGCAGAAGCAGCTGATCGCGTTCGCGCGGGCGCTCGCCGCGCAGCCTGAAATCCTGCTGATCCTGGACGAGGCGACAAGCAGCGTGGATACGGAGACGGAGGCCCTCATCCAGCGCGCGATGGCGGCCGCGCTCAGAGGCCGCACCGCCATCGTGATCGCCCACCGGCTGTCGACGGTCCGCTACGTCGACCGGATCCTCGTGCTGCACAAGGGCCGCGTCGCCGAGGAAGGGACGCACGACGCCCTGCTGGCGCGCGACGGCATCTACGCGAAACTCCACCGGCTGCAGTTCGCGGACCTCGACTGACCCGCCCCCCGTCCGGCCCGGCCGCCGGACGGGTGCGCGCTAGACCGCCCCGGCCGGCAGGTCCGCCGGCACCCGGGCCGCCCGTTCGAACTCGCGGATACCGAGCCGCGCCACCAGGTAGTCGGCGAGCACCGCGTACGGATCGAAGCCGACGACCTCCTGCGCGTTCGACACGAAATTCGACAGCGAGTTGATGTCGTAGTAATACACGCGGCCGTCGCGGTCGTCGACGAGGTATTCGACGCCGACGAGATCGAGGCGCGCGCGGCGCGCGATCGTCAGCACGTCGCGGGCCACCTGCTCCGGCGGCGTGCATGCCTCGACCCGAAGGGCCACCTTCGGAAGATCCGCCGGGCACAGGTCCGCGCCGGGCTCGCAGATGTCGGCCGGGCACAGATTGAACGCGCCCGGCTTCGGGAAGACCTTGATCGCGTAGAGCACGCGGCCGTCCAGCACCTCCACGCGGACGATGTGGCCGTCTCGGGCCGGCAAGAACTCCTGCACCAGCGCGGTGTGGTCGATGCCGAGATCGAGCGTGCCCTGCGCCGCGGCCGCTTCGAGGTCCTCCGCGCGGTCGAAGCGTTGGATCCCGGCGCCGCTCCCGCCGATGTTCGGCTTCACCGCGACCGGAAAGACCAATCCCTCCGCGGCCGGAGCCGCCTGGGCCGGGTGGTTGATGACGCGGGTGCGCGGCGCGCGCAGCCCGAGCCGGCGCAACAGCAGCAGCTGCGCGACCTTGGACGTCTCCAGCGCGAACGCGTCCGCGCCGTTGACCGTCTTGACGCCGGCCTCCTCGAGATACCGGAGGAACTCGCGCGCATAGACAATGGCGTGGCCGTGTCCGCGAAGGTGGGCCGACGGACTCATGCGGTTCAGCACCAGCGTCCACGGCAGCGAGCCCGCCGCGGGATCGAACCGGTGGGCGCTCACATCGATGCGATCGTACGGGGCGCCGCGCGCATCCAGTGCGGCGAAGAGCGGCGCGAACCACTCCGGATGCTCGTACACAATCCCCAGACGGGGACTCCCTGTCTCCATGGGAATCACCTCGGTCGCCCGCAAAGGGCGCTGTTGTGCCCGCCGACACCGCGGCGGGCGACGATGAAATTAACTCTCGATTGGTCGTGCTATGGAACTGCCGGAAACGCCGGGGGGCGGAGGCGTGCTACCTCCGCGGAGGACAGATGCACTCTCGAGGCCGTTGCGTGGCTACTCCTGCGAAGCTCTTCACGCGCGTATCGTAACAGCCGGGGAGCCCGAGCGCAACCTAGGCGGTCCCGGCCGGACGCAGCGCCAGTTCGCGCGCGACCTCGTCAAGATACGCCCGCGCCGCGTCCAGCGTCATCGTCCGGTAGGCGGGGTCGACGATCAGCGTGCGGGCTCCGGCGGCGGCGTACCGCGCCGCAAGATCGCGCGTGATCGGGGTGCCCCGGGTGATACGCGCCATGAGCCATAGGTCTTTAATGGAGCGGCCGTGCCGGGCCGCGTAGGTCTCGAGGCGGCCGGCCCGCTCGCGGTACTCGTCGGGATTGAGCCCGAGCGGCTGCCAGCCATCGCAGACCGCCGCGACGCGGCGGAGCGCCACATCCCCCTCGCCGCCGGCCAGCACCGGCAGCCGGGCGCCCTGCGGCGGCTTCGGCGCCATCGCAAACGCGGGGAGGTCGTAAAACTCGCCCTGGTACCGCACCGGATCCGGACCCCAGCACGCCCGGAGCAGCCGCACCATGTCGGCGAGCCGGCGGCCGCGGTCGTGAAAGGGCTGGCCGAGCAGAGTGAATTCCTCCTCGAACCATCCAGCGCCCACCGCGAGCACGGCGCGGCCGCCGGAGAGGTAGTCGAGCGTCGCGACCGCCTTCGCGACCGGCAGCGGATGGCGCATCGGCAGCACCAGCACGGACGTGCCGAGCCTGACCGACCGCGTCAACGCCGCGACCCAGGTCAGCGCCGTCAGCGCGTCGAGGTACGGGATCGTGGGATCCCACGGCAAACTGCCGTCCGCGGTGTACGGATACTTGCTCGCCGCCCGCATCGGCATCGCGACGTGATCGGTCACCCACAGCGAGGCGAAGCCGGCGGCCTCGGCCTCGCGGGCGATCGTCGACACGGCCTCGGGCGTGGCCAGCGGACCTTGGGTGGGCAGCGTGACCCCGACGTCCACGGACATCTCCGCAATAATTGGATGCGCGGCGGCTTCCGCCTGCGTGGGCACAGGGAAAACTCCGCCGGATCACGTAATCTGAGGCGTTTCGCAGCGCATACGGGGGGTGGCACGACGCATGAAAAGACTATGGCTTCTCGCCCTGCTCCTGCCGCTGGCCGTCTCGGCAGCGTGGGGAGCGCCGGCCCGGCCGGTCAAGGTCGGCCTCGCCGTGGGTCTGACCGGCGACATCGCCGCCTACGGGGATCCGATCCGCAACGGCTTCCTGCTCGCGTTCAAGCAGATCAACGCGATGGGTCAGGTGCGGATCGACCCGATCCTCGAGGACACCGGCGCCGGGCGCGACGGCGCGATCAACGTCTTCCAGAAGCTCATCCAGCGGGACCAGGTCGCGGCGATCCTCGGGCCGGTGCTGAGCGCGCAGGCGTTCGCGGCCGACCCGCTGGCCGTGCAGGCGGGAGTCCCCGTCGTCGGGGTGAGCAACACGGCGAAGGGCATTCCGCAGATCGGCGCCACGGTCTTCCGGGTGTCGGCGCCGGAGGCCGTCCAGATCCCCAAGTCTGTCGCGGTCGCGAAGAAGGTCCTCAACCTCTCGAAGGTCGTCGTGCTGTACGATAACGCCGACGACTTCACGATCTCCGGCTACCGGACGTTCGTCGAGGAACTGGGGAAGAACGGGATCGCGATCGCCGATACGATCACGTTCTCGCGCGGCGACAGCGACTTTTCCGCGCAGCTGACCAAGGCGAAGGCCGCGAACCCTCAGGCGATCGTGGTGAGGGCGCTCGCGCGCGAGGGCACGCTGCTGCTGATTCAGGGGCGCAACCTCGGCATCACCGTGCCGTTCATCGGCGGCAACGGCTTCAACGACACGAACATCATCACGCGGGCCGGCCCGGCCGCGGAAGGCCTCATCGTCGGCACGGCGTGGGTCCCGAGCGCGCCGTCCTCGGTCAACTTGAAGTTCTACGGCGCGTACCGCACCGAGTACCGCCGCGAGCCCAACCAGTTCGCGGCGCAGGCGTACACGGGCGCGCAGGTCGTCGCGGAGGCGATCCGCCGCGCCGGCCTCACGGGCGCCGAAGACGTGCGCGCGCAGCGGAGCAAGATCGCGCAGGCCCTCTACACGATCAAGAACTTCGAGACGCCGCTCGGCCGCATCAGCATCGCCTCCGACCGCGACGTGATCCAGCCGCGCACGTACGTCGCGGTGGTCCGGGGCGGGCGCTTCGTCGAGCTCGACGTCAAATAGCGTGATGCCCCTGGGCCCGGTGGCTCGGGGGTAAACGACCGGCGCCGGGCGGGCGCGCCCGCCCGGCGCCACGGTCTCATGGCCGTCTTTCTCCAGCAGCTCGTCAACGGGATCTCGCTCGGCTCCGTCTACGCCCTCTTCGCCCTCGGCTTCACGCTCGTCTTCGGGGTGCTGGAGATCATCAACCTCGCGCACCCCGCGGTCCTGGCCGTCGGCGCGCTGCTGGCCTACACGCTGCTCGCCGGCGCCAAGACCGGCCTCGCCCTGGCCGTCGCGGGCGCGTGCGCCGGCGGCGGGCTGCTCGGCGTCGTCCTCGACGCGGTCGCGTTCCGGCCCCTGCGGCTCCGCGGCGCGAGCCGGCTCTCGTCGCTCATCACCTCGATCGGCATCGCGCTCATCCTCGTCAACCTGGCGCAGATCGTCTGGGGCACCGAACCGCTGAGCTACCCGCCGGGGACCGTGCCGATGCGGTTCTTTACGGCCGGCGGCGTCACCGTCAGCCTCCTGCAGGGCGTCGTGCTGGCGACGGTCGTCGCGCTCATGATCGGCCTGCGGCTGCTCCTCATCCGCACCCGGCTCGGGCTCGCGATCCGCGCGGTCGCCGAAAACCCGCAGACGGCGAGCCTGCTGGGGATGCCGTTCGACCGCGTCGTAGCGTTCACGTTCTTTCTCAGCTCGGCGCTCGCCGGCATCGCCGGCGTGCTCGTCGGCATGCTCTTTCAGGGCAGCGTCTCGCCGTTCATGGGCAACACCTACGGCCTCAAGGGCCTCGCCGCGATCATCCTCGGCGGCATGGGCGACATCACGGGCGCCGTCCTCGGCGGGCTCGTCATGGGGATCGGCGAGGTGATGATCGTGCAGTACCTCAACAGCAGTTATCGCGACGCGGTGGCGTTCGGCCTCCTGTTCCTGGTCCTGGTCCTCCGGCCGACCGGCCTGCTCGGGCAGCAGCGCAGCCGCGAGGCCTAGGACGCATGAACGCCGTCACCGACCTCTACGCCGCCTACAGCACCCTCGTGCTGTTCGCCGGGGTCGCGGCGCTCCTCGCGCTTTCCATATATGTCACGCTCATGGCGGGACAGCTGTCTTTGGGCAACGCGGCGCTCGCCACGATCGGGGGATACACGGCCGCGATTCTGACGAAGACGTACCACGCCGCGCTGTGGCCGGCGCTGCTCGCCGGGGCCGCGCTCGCCACCGTCGTGGCCGCGGTAATCGGCATTCCGTGTCTGCGCCTCCGTGGCATCTACCTCGCCATCGCGACCCTCGCGTTCGGCGAAGTGGTCCGGGTGGCGGCGCTCAACCTGACGATTACCGGGGGCGCCCTGGGCCTGGTCGGGATCGCCCCGCTCGCCTCATTCCCGCACGTCTACGGCGCCCTCGCGGCCGCCGCGTTCTTCTTCTACCGGCTGGAGCGGTCGCGGACGGGCCGTGCGTTCGCGGCGATCCGGGAGGACGAGGCGGCGGCCCAGGCGATGGGCATCCGGGTCATGACCTACAAGGTGCTGGCCTTCTCGATCGCGGGGTTTCTCGCCGGCCTGGCCGGCGGCCTCGCGGTGCACTTCACCTATCTCATCAATCCGACCCAGGCGTCGTTCGGCGAAGCGGTGACGATTCTGACGTACGCGATATTCGACGGTACCGGCAGTTTCGCCGGGCCGATCCTGGGCGGCATGGCGCTGACCGTGCTGCCGGAAGCGCTCCGGTTCCTCAAAGAATACCGGCTGCTGCTCGATGGCGCGATCCTCGTGCTGGTGACGACGTACCTCCCGAACGGAGTCCTCGATCCGCTCCTCCGGTGGCGGCGCCGTGCTTGAGATCGCCGGGTTGTCGCGGACCTTCGGCGGACTGCGCGCGGTGGACGAGGTGTCGTTCGGCGTGCGGGAAGGCGAGATCGTCGGCCTGATCGGTCCAAACGGCGCCGGCAAGACGACGCTGTTCAATCTCGTGACCGGGTTCCAGGTACCGACGGCCGGGCGCGTGCGGTTTCGCGGCGCGGACATCACGCGGTGGAGTCCCGATCGCGTCACCGCCGCCGGCATCGCGCGGACGTTTCAAAACATCCGGCTCTTTCGCGAGATGCCGGCCGTCGAGAACGTCGTCGTCGGCCGGCACATCCGGACGGCCGCCACGCTCGCCGACGCCGTCTTCGCCACCCCCCGCTACCGCGCGGAGGAGCGGGACACCCGCGCGCGCGCCCGGGATCTGCTCGGGCTGGTCGGCCTCGCGGACCGCGCCGCCGTTCCCGCCCGGTCGCTCGCGTACGGCGATCAGCGGCGGCTGGAGATCGCCCGCGCCCTTGCCACGGAGCCGCGCCTGCTGCTCCTCGACGAACCCGCCGCGGGCATGAACACCACCGAGACTCAGGCGCTCATGACGTTGATCCGCCGCCTGCGCGACGAGCACGGATTGACCGTTCTCCTCATCGAGCACGACATGAAGCTGGTGATGGGTGTCTGCGACCGGATCGTCGTCCTGAACTTCGGGCGCAAGATCGCGGAGGGCGCCCCGGACGAGGTCCGGCGCGATCCAGGCGTCATCGAAGCGTACCTCGGCACCCAGACCGAACGCCTGCGGGACGTGCGGACGGCGTCACCCGGCGCGGCCGTGCTGTCCGTCGACAACCTGAGCGCCGGCTATGCGGCCGGCGACGTCCTGCACGATGTCTCGCTCGAGGTGGGCGCCGGTCAGATCGTGACGCTGATCGGCGCGAACGGCGCCGGCAAGACGACGCTGCTGCGGACGATCTCCGGGCTCGTGCGGCCGCGCAGCGGGACGATCCGGCTGCGCGGGGTGACCGTCGACGGCGCGCGGCCGGACCGCATCGTCGGGCTCGGCGTCGCGCACGTCCCGGAGGGACGTCAGGTCCTCGCGCGGATGACCGTGCTCGACAACCTCCGCGCCGGGGCCTTCGCGCGGCGCGGCGGCGCTGTCGAGCAGGATCTCGCCGCGCTGCTGGCCCGGTTCCCCGAGCTCGGCGACCGGCGGACGCAGATTGCGGGCACCCTGTCAGGAGGCGAGCAGCAGATGCTCGCGATCGCGCGCGGTCTGATGGCGCGGCCGCGCCTCTTGATGCTCGACGAGCCGTCGCTCGGCCTGGCCCCGCGGATCGTGGAACGCATCTTTGGGATCATCCGCGAGGTCAACGGCGAGGGCACCCCGATTCTCCTGGTCGAGCAGAACGCGCAGCTGGCCCTCGAGACCGCCGATCAAGGGTACGTGCTGGAGACCGGCCGAATCGTCCGCCACGACCGTGCCGACCGCCTGCTCGGGGATGAGGCCGTCCGGCGCGCCTATCTCGGCTGAGCCGCCCGGGGTAAAATCAGTCTGCGATGATCGAGCGCGGCGGGATCTCCCGCCTCCTTGCTTTCCTGCTCGCGTCCGCCGCGTTGGCGGCCGCCGGCGCCGTCTGGTACCGCTATGAGTCCGAGCGCCGGCAGGCCTCGCGGCTGGCGCGGGAAGCCGCGCACGCCCGCGCCGAGGCGGATGCGGCCGCGGACCGAGTGTTCGAGTCCACGCCGGAGACGCGGTTCGAAGACCGGGATCTGCGCCACCGCGGCGCCGCCAAGTACGACTGATCCGCCAGTCGCCGCGAGCCCGCGAGCTCGCTAGAGCCGCTGGTCGCTCGGAATCGGCGGAAGATCCACGAAGAATTCCGGATGCTCTCGTTCGACCTGCCGAAGGCTCCGTAGGTCGAACATCTCCCCGAAGCTCGGCGCGCTGCGCAGCGCGCCGATTTTGATCGCAAAATCGTATCCGTCCTGCGCGGCGCGCACCGTCGCTTTGGACACCCGTCGGTGAAGATGTCGACGGCGGTCTCGATCTCCCCACGGGTGACCGCGTCGCCGAACCGGCGGTCCACCGACACCCGGTCCGCGAACGGCGGCGCCGGGGCAGTGCCCGGGCCGAGGAGCGCCGCGACCGTCTCCTTATCGGAGAGGTCGGGCAGCACCGCCCATCCCGAAATCCTGTCCTGCGGGACCTGCGCGATGAACGCGTAGACGGCCCGGGCCGCTCCCGCGGCGCGCAGCGCGTCGCTCCGGCGCTCGATCCGGCCGGTGACGACGCTTCCAAACGCCCGCGCGTAGACCACGGCGTCGCTCACGTGGCCGGCGGCTTGTTCCGACAGAACGGACCCGGCCGCCGCCGGCCCCTGGCACGGCTTGGTCGCGAGGCAGCTTCCGTCGATCACCCACGCACCGGGAGCGAGCCGCCCCGGCGCGGCCTCCATCTCTCCCCGGCTGCGGGCGGCGGTCCAGTCGCGAACGATTCCGATTCGGTCCGGCAGCTGTGCCTGCGCCCCGGCCGCCATGGTCAGCCCAAGCGCCGCGAGGACGGCAAGGCCGGTCGCGGTACCTCGGCCCATCCCCACGACGTTTACCAGCCGAGCGCGTAGCAGCGCTCGCCGCGCGAGCTCGCGCCGCCTTCCATGAGGCCCCGCGCCGGATCGTACAGGATGGCCGTCGTGTAGTTGAGGCTCCAATCGGGCGCGACCGTCACTTTGTGGCCGCGCTCCCGCAGGCCGTCCACGATCGCGGCCGGGATCCGGCCCTCCACCAGCATCTCACCCGGCCGCGCCTTGCGAGGATAGAACGATCCCGGGAAGTGCACGCTGTGAAAGGACGGCGCGTCGATCGCGTCCTGGACGTCCATTCCGAACACGGTCATGTTGAGGAAGACCTGCAGCGTCCACTGGTCCTGTTGATCGCCGCCCGGCGTGCCGAACACCATGCACGGCCGGCCGTCTTTCATCACGAGCGTCGGCGACAGCGTCGTCCGGGGACGTTTGCGCGGGACAAGCGCGCCGGGGTGGCGCGGATCGTGCAGCCAGAACATCTGGCACCGCGTCCCGAGGCTGAACCCGAGCCCCGGAATGGCCGGCGAGCTGCGGAACCAGCCCCCGCTCGGCGTCGCCGAGAACAGGTTGCCTTCCGCGTCGGCTGCGCGCGTGCCGGTGGTCCCGCCC